>Ga0222632_1000530_pt1 | contig 19452 bp, 24 predicted proteins | sample AntAcemetageno46_FD_179828 | JGI IMG/M metagenome (GOLD analysis project Ga0222632, IMG submission 179828) | Saline water microbial communities from Ace Lake, Antarctica - #46 | ecosystem: Environmental > Aquatic > Non-marine Saline and Alkaline > Saline | place: Antarctica: Ace Lake | collected...
TAGAGATTGATACCGCTGGCGTTCGCATGGTCGCCGGCGATTACCACGAGGGCGAGCTGTCCACCGCATCGCGCAAGACAACTATTCTCGCAGATACCGTGAAGCAATGGCTTGAACACGCCAACGGGAGATCCACTATCGCTTTCTGCGTTGACAGGGCGCACGCAATGGACATGCAGCAACGCTTTCTTATGTGCGGCGTTCAGTGTGAGTATATCGACGCCAACACAACAGCAGAGGAGCGCACGGAAATTGGCAAGAAGATGGAGCGCGGCGACGCAAAAGTGTGTGTTTCTGTTGGTTGCCTCATAGCTGGACTCGATTGGACCTTCGTGAATTGCATATTGTTTGCACGCAAAACGAAGTCAAAGATGCTTTGGGTTCAGGGCATTGGTCGCGGATTGCGCCTGCATCCTGGGCAGGAAGATTGCCTGTTGCTGGATTGCGCCGGAAACCAAAGCCTGGGACACCCCTACGATATCCATTATAACTCGCTTGATGACGGCACCAAGGCGGATAAGGCGGAACGTGAGAAGGCAGACCGGGAGACTCAGGAACCTAAGAAGTGTGCGAAATGTGGCGCCATGCGTCAACCGCGCATTAGGGCCTGCCCGGCTTGCGGGTTCATGCCGGCACCACCGCCTTCTGTTGCGGAACAGGATGGGGAATTGCGTGAGGTAATGCGGACGGGAATTGCGGCCAATACTCCACAAAAAATAAAAGATAAGTTGCATAGACTTGAGGATATGCAAGAATGGTATTCATCACTATTGGCGATTCGGGACCAGAGGCAGTACAAGGAAGGATGGGCGGGAGTACAGTTTAAGGAGAAATTCGGAGACTGGCCTAACAGTTTTGGCCTACATAATGCATCGCTGGATTGCCCGGCGCCAAACGTTTCATCATGGGTCACACACAGAACTATCAAGTATATCAAATCAGCACAGCGGAGAAAAACATGACTGACCAAACACAAACAATCGCAATGTCGGGCAATATCGCAGCGGCAGTTATCAAGGTTGCCTCTGGCGTCAAGCGCCTGGGCAAAGACGGCAACAACAAGCACGGCGGGTATAACTTTACTTCGGTTGACAAATTTTATGAAGTTGTCGGACCCATGATGGCGGAAGCTGGCCTGTTCACTATGGCGAACATGACGGACTCCGAGATCATCAAGCCAGCGGAAGGTGAGCGTGGAGGCAATCAGTTGCATACCACGTTTGATATCTACCTGGTTCACGAGTCTGGCGACACATACGGACCACTGCGCCGCGACGTTGCGGTTGTCGCTGCTGGCCCACAAGCCTATGCGTCGGCTGAGTCATTCGTTACCAAGTATTTCATCCGCAATCTGTTTAAGGTTCCTACCGGCGAACATGATGCAGATGAGCAGGATAACACTGGCGACACGCTTCCACCAAAGGCAGGCAAGAAGTCAGACAAGGCTCAATCCAACGATGCAACCAAGCTGAAGCCAGTTCTGGAATTCGTGGCGAAGGTCAATGAATACTTGGACACAGAGCCCACCGCTGAGCAACTATTCATGTATGAGGGCGACCAAGACATTAACCCGCGCATGAAGCGCATCAAGAATGACTACGCGCACGTTCCAGCCGCCGCCGCAATGGTCAAGCGCATGAACGCAATCTACGCGCAGAACGCAGAGTAATTTACCGGGGAGTGGCGCGCTTATTGCATCACTCCCCATAATTCAGCAAGTAGGTGCAAGATGACTCTAGAATACAACGTAGTGAAAGTTTACCTGGATCATGTTCGCCCGCCAATACCTGAGCGTGGGCATGACTGGAGTGCACAACTGGATTTTGGCGAAGGCGCTCCCGTCGGATGGGGTGAGACCAAAGAAGAAGCGATAATCAATCTCTTCAAGGCAATTAGCGAGGATATTCTATAATGGACATGATTAAGCATGTTGTGACGGATGCAGAAATGCAGGAGATCACTGACACCACAAAGAAACTTGTGCACCTACTGCGCAAGGCGATGCCGGCATTCGTGGCAGACACGACGATTGAGGCAAACAACAGTCTCATGCATTCTATCATGGGAAACGCTGTCATGCGCGTGTGCCAAGCAATCTCTAACGATGTAGCGCCAGTTCACCTTCCTGTGATGATGAACGCTTGCATTCAGGCGCTGGGACAGTACAACACTATGGCTACAGAAGTGATTGACGACGTGCCGCAAGAGAAGCCCAACCTCCATTGATGTTCAAGGACTATTGCGCTATATTGCACGCATGCCAAAGTCAGAGAGTCCAATGACAAATCATCAAGTGGAAGATATAGTGAAAGAAATCGGAGACGGCGTTGCCGTAATTTCAGGAGTTGCCGTGTTTATGTCCTGGATTCCAGCCGCCGCCGGTATTGTAACGATCATATACACACTCTGGCGCATGATTGAGGCGTTGGATCATAGAAAGCGGGACCAAGTTTGGCCTTTTGCCCCGTTCGGAAGCCCTGGCCGTAGCAAAGACGACGACGAATAGTCTTGTCTATAGGGATATTCAAATGACCAGTACCGGACGTGCCACCGCACTATCGCGGGCGGACTTTAGTGATGCGCTAGATTTACTTCCATACGCCGCGACTGACCGGCAAAAGGAAATACTTGAAAGTCTTGCGCAGACAAAGAATTCAACGCAGACAAGCAAAGACACTGGTGCTCCTCCATCATATGTGTGCAGGATTTATAGGATCGTAAAGGCGCGAGCCGCTTCTCAGGGCTGGGCGCCAGAGCATGACTACACGCGGACGGTACCAGCGGGGTATAACGTCAAGGGTGTTTCGACGTATTACGATAAAGACGGCGAAGTGCGTGGGCAATGGGTAAAGTCTAGCCAAGACCGCGAACAGATGATTGAGATGGCGCGCGAGATCGTCGATACAATCTGCGAGGGCGTATCAAGACTTAAGCCGATGCCACCACCAAAGAACACAACCAAAGAACTACTCAACGTATATACCCTAACAGATTGCCACATTGGTATGCTGGCATGGGGTCGCGAATCCGGACAGGATTGGGATTTGTCCATTGCGGAAGAAACACTGTCTGGCTGTTTTGCCGACATGGTGCGCCGCTCACCGCCGGCAGACTCATGCGTCATCGCCCAATTAGGTGACTGGATGCACTATGACGGCCTTACGGCTGTCACTCCATCGCACGGTCATATCCTGGATGCGTCGGGTCGCCCCGGTCAAATGGTTGCCACCGCCTGCCGCGTAATGCGCTCAGTTATTGATATGGCGCTGGAGAAGCACAAGAAGGTTTACGTCCTGATCGCAGAAGGCAACCATGACCTGTTTGGATCGCTGATGATGCGGACAATGTTCCGGATGATTTACGAAAAAGAACCGCGCGTGGAGATGATCGAAAGCGAGAATCCATACTACGCGATGCAGTTTGGGCAGAATATGCTATCATGGCACCACGGCCACAAGAAGGGCCTGGACGCTTCCACCGCGCTTTTCATTGCCAGTCACTACCCGAATATCTGGGGCGATACGCATTACAGGGTTCTTCACTTCGGAGACAAGCACCACCGCAGAGTTCAAGAGTTTGCAGGCATAACGCTTGAACAACATGGCACGCTTGCTGCAAACGACGCATACGCAACGCGGGGAGGATGGAAGTCCAACCAGTATTGCGAAGCGATAACGTATCACGAGACACTTGGGGAAGCTGGCCGCATTCGGTCAACACCAGCCATGATTGGCATGTAATAAACGCTGGGAGGCAAACATGATTGACCTAGAAACCACACTAACCACTGAAAACGAGGCAAAGGCAAAAGTGTGTCCGCAAACGTTTTGTCAGCCAGGTCAGTACGGCCTGTCTGGTGAGGTCATCGCGGAGCCAGGTCCGCATCCGTGCATCGGCTCCGCCTGCATGGCTTGGCGCTGGACCTCGCATTACGTCTATAAGTATAAGGAATCCGGGTCAGAGCAAACTGGATATTGCGGAATGGCCGGCAATCCAGCCGTGCGCACACACAGATGAAAAACTCATGAACGCTAGGGAAGTTACAACCAGCAATGGCGGCATGTGGCATGGAAACTATGGCACACTACCATGCCCTGTGTGCCAGCCTGAGAAGCGTCGAGACCAGATTGCGCTATCGGTTACTGATCGCGGCGGTCGTCTGCTAATGACGTGCCACAAAAGCAATTGTGAGTATGTCGATATACTTCACTCACTTGGCGTTGAGTCAAGACAAACAGAAGTTGACCACGCAGCAATAGCAAAACAGAAACACGAAGAAGAACGCAGGGCATGGCATGGCCGCGTTAACGCCGCGAAGATTTGGAACAATGTTGAGTCTAGGCGCCACATGTATTTGGCCCGAAAGGGATTCTCTGAAACCAAAGCCAGCACAATTACAGTCAACGCGCTCAGCAAAATAATGAGAGTCCCAAAGATATTGCGGGATGAGTCTTCTGACACGTCTCTTTTGGTCCTGCCGTTCAAGGATTACGCTGGAGACTTGCGCACAATCGAGTTTATTGCACCAGATGGGAAAAAGTGCTTTATGTATGGCGGGAAGCTGGGTGGATCAGCCGTATGGATGGGCGCTGGCGAGCAAACAGTACTGTGCGAAGGGATTGCCACCGGAATGAGCATAATGCGCTCAGCGGGCAACCTGGGGCTTTCTGTGAGAGTGGCGTGTGCCGGAAGTGCTGGAAACATGAGAACGCTTGCAAAACACGCTACACACGTCATGGCAGACAATGATGCAAGTAAAACTGGTCTCAAGGTTTCTCGCGATATCGGATTGCCGTTTGCAATGCCACAAATCGTGGGAATGGACTTCAACGATTACGAGTTAGCGAAACCTTTGGAGTCCGGGCTTTTGCTTTCCGGGCTTTTGTCCGGCGCTCAGTCGCACCAATCCCGTCAGACAGCGTAATATCAAACCCGTGTATCGCCTTGAATAGTTTCGCTTTCAGGCGGAATTCTGGGAGTATCATACCTTTCGCATCGTAGACTACCGTTGCTCCGTTTTCTACGAACACGAAGTCTGCAACGTAAGTGCAAACCTTTTGGTTGTTTACGCAAAGATCATACCTCACCTGAAGCTGTAAGTCTTGAATCTGCCCTGCTTTTTCAAGCAATTTGAATTCTTGGTATTTCTTAGCTTCTAGTTTAGAGTCAAAAACAATTCCGTCAACTTCGGTTTTGATTGCCCGGAACTTATTTGTTTTTTTGAACGTGTGGGCCATCGAATATCCAAACCAGTGTTCCACCGCCAAGCAATATCAGTGCGATGGTTGTAGGCGCAGACCACGGCGAACCTTCCGGGATTAGGCTGGAAACAAACAGAAGTACTGCCCAGCCGGCAGTAAGCATGGCGATAGGCGCAACGTGCTTAATTACCAAATATAATAGTGACGGCGCGCTAATTACAAGCAAAACAGCAACAGCGAGCAAGAGGATAAATTCAATCATTATGGACTCCTTTGGACTAGCCAAGCAAGTATCATGCCGAATTACTTCTTTTTGGGCAACTCGGACATAACAGTGTCAATCGCCTGCTCTGGCGTCCTGCCTTCTCCTAGTAGCTGGATCATGCGCTCCTCAACCGCGTCAAGTTCCTCGGAAGTGTTTGAGCGATCACGTCCACGCAGATCATACATAGCGCGAGATACAGTGCTAACCATGTTGGAAACAAGACGTTCCTGATATTCCGTTGGCGTCATTTTCCTGCCGTCGGCGTCAGACATTGTTTGTTGCGCGATTGATCCAGTCATGGCCGGGGCGGCTGTACGCACAACGCGGGCAATGTCCTGGTCACGCACACCACCGCGTCGCATTGCGGCGATAGCATCTTCAACGCGCGCTGGGTCCGTCAACATCCGAGTCACTTCATTGCGCACGTTAGGCGGAAGCGAGAGCGCCCTCACCAGCTTTTCCATTGCACTATACGCAAAGTATTGGCTACCACCAACGCCCATACCAATGCTTGTAGCACTAACTCCAACGCCGTCAGCAACACTACCAGCGGGGCGCATCAGGCGAGCGGCATCTGCGGCATTAGAGTACGCGCCGGATGCATCCACGATTGACTGTCCGCCCGGAACAATATCAGCAACCTTTGCAGCAACGTCACCTTCGGATACCGCGCGTGCAGCAGAGCGAGCGGACGGCCTGCCAGCACCAAATTCGTCACGCAAAGCCTGTGCGGCCCCGCGACCAGCGCCGGTAATGCGGTCAGCAACGCTTGCGGCTGGCTGATTTACAACCGGGCCTGTTGCTGCGCTGCGCAATTCTGATGGCGTTCCACTGGATAGAATTTTTCCACCGGCCTGAGCACCTTCTGCCTGACGCATACCAGCCGCATAATCGTCAATGACGGCTTTGGCGTAGCCTTTAGCGGAAACTTTGTCTACTTGGTCAACGGCGCCGCGAATAAGCTGGCTAACATTCTTTGACAGTTCTGGGTTGGAACTAAACTCCACTGTGGACTCAAGGTTTTTCCGAACAGTGTTAAACTGTCCAAGACTTAGTTCATTTGTGTCAAGTGCTCGGCGCAAGAATCCGTCAAGCGGCACTTCGCCAACGTTCCTATCCAAGATGTTCACAGCGTCGAGCAAAGCACGGTGAATTGACGGGTCTAGGTTAATTCGTACTTCCCTCTGCGGAACACCGGGAGATATTTCGCGGGCCATGAATGCAGAAGCTGCGTCTTTTGTGTCATTAGTGATTCTGGCAGAACTTGCTGCGAGAGGAACGGTTTCGTCAACACGGTTTGACATTCCGCGCATAAGCGCCGTATCGGTCGTATTTACAGAGTTCTCGATAGCTGTTGATGCGCGAGGTCCGCCGGCGGTTGACCTTGCAATGGTTAATGCAGAGTTTGGGTCCAGTGCGCCCGCTGCGGTTGGAAGCGCCTCGCCCGTTGCTGCTGCAAATTCGTCTGCACGTTGCGCACCAGCCTCACCAATATCGCGGCCAATTCTTCGTCTGGCCTCTTGAGTTGGTAGTGCGCCACGGCCAAGCCAGCCGCCTACAGATTGAATGACTCCGGGAAGGGCTCCACCTAAACCAGCAGATACGCTCAATTCAAAAGGAGTTGCCTTGCGCTCATCAGCAATTTGTGCCTGCGCCTCTGCGCCTGCTGCACCGCCAACGGCACCGCGAGCGACGTTACCGACAAGTGTGCCATCTTTGGATATAGTTGCACCGCGAGCGACGTTTCCAATAACTCCAGGAACGCGCCCAGCCGCCCCAAGTCCACCACCAAGCGCGCCAATATTACCGACAAGGCCAACGGCACCGCCCGCTGCGGTTGCGCCGGGCTTTTCTTTGAATTGTATACGGTCAGCCTCGTCAGCGACGATTGAAGCTTCCTCTTTGGTCAATCCCGGAAATGTCTTCATTGCCTCTTTGCGAATCTTGCGGCGACCCATACCGAATGCCAGCAGGTCGCGCCCTGTTTTACTAAACGCGGAGGCTTGCTGCTTTGAGATTCCCGGAACAGCAGACGGGTCACTGCCGGCGTATTGCTTTTCGCCAAAGCTACGGCCAATCTCAATAGCCAGCTTTCGGCGCGAGTCCGGGTCCGCTCCAGCATTCTTCCAGCGGTCGCCAAGTGTTTGTGGGCCAGAAAGTTCAAATCCGGGCGGGAGATCACCCTGATCCTGCGTCTCGACAGGGGGCATATAGGTTACTTCAAAGCCGGGTGGGAGATCATCGGGGTTCATTGTGTTGGCACCCACTTATCACCACGCCTCACAAACTCCTCACCAGTATCTTTGTTAGTCACCTTTGTCCCTTCCGGGTACTTACCGCCGGCCTGATTTGGTTGTGCTGCTTGCTCATAACCGCCAATACCAGCGCGGCGAAGAATGTCCCGCGCGGCCTCCTTGGCCTGCGGTGAGGCGTTGGGATTGTTAAGTACAAACTGTTCAATTTCCTGAGCAAATAGTCCAGTGGTTGCGCCAAGCGAACGTTTAGCGCCCCCATATGAGCCATCATACTGAAGCGCAGTCTGACGAAGCATCTCCTGTTCAGCCGGTGTATCCGCAAGCTTTGATGCCTCCATTCCCGGAAGTTGACGAATTGCCTGCATCAGGTCGCGCTGTGATTGGCGCATACTCATAACAGCCTCAAACCCCTTTGGGTCCAACACGGACATAGCTAGGCGCCACTTGCTGCTGTCAACAATATTGGGGTCTGCCTTCATGGCGGTAAGTGCCGTACTTATTCCGCCGCCGGCCTCTGGGTCAACAAACACTCCAGCTTCGTTTGCCGCTTCAATAGAGTTGTATGCCCTAGTCAGGCTTCCGACAACTACGCCCGCTGAGCCAAATCCGCTAGCGCTATCTGCTCCGCCGCCCGGCTGATACTTAGCCGCCCTTAGAGCATTAGACTCTGCGTCTCTGAGCGCCTTGAGGGCCTGCGCATCAGTAAGATTGCCCCTGGAGACCTTGTAAGCAAGATCAGCCTTAAACATCTCCATCTCTTCTGGAGTCTTTGGCTTACTTTGCCAGTCAATCTTATCCATATTGGAGTTGCGAAGATCAATAGCGGTGTTGCCGCCCGTCAGCAGGAAGCGATCAGCGGAAGTAACCGGGTCGCCAATGATAGCCTTCAGGCCGTCATACCCACCGTCACGTGCTGCGGTCAGTTCCATATCATCAAATACGCCACCGCCAAGCTGCTGATTAATGTAGCCCACTGCGTCACCATAAGGGACTCCAGTTTCGCGGGACATTGCCTCTGCGGCGTTGGCTAGTTCTACTTTTCTTGACCTAGCCTTAGCAACTTCCGGGGATTCGGCGGCGGCGGCTTTCGCTTGGTTTCCGTCGAATCTCTGGCGCGCTGTTCCCTCGCCAATATCAAGCCTTGCAATTTCTTCAGCGTCTCCAGTTTCAAGCGCGCGTCGCAGCTTCTCAGGGGCGACTGACTGATTATAGTCACTCTCCATCTGCTGCACTGAATTGAGACCCATAAGGCTACGGCCAATATTAGCGAATCCGTCCGCTGCGTCGCCTCGTGTGCCACCCTTCGGGACAAACCCAAGAAGGCCGGAAACGCCACGCATTACTTTGTCGGAATTTGACTCTTTTGGAGCCGCTACCATATTCTGCTCTGACGCAAGCGCATCAAATCCACGATTAAGGTTAGCTATCGCTTCTGGAGTGTCGCGTGTGGCCGGCGCACTAGGTCCGCCCTGAGCCTGCGGAGTAACCTGCTGCTGATATGGCGTTAATGCCGGGTTTTTGTCTTCAGGTTTATCTTCTTTTTTATCTTCTTTGCGCTTGGCATATGGATCATCAATGGGGTCAGACGCGCCATAACCACGCACTGCATCCACAAATGCCCTGCCTTCGTCAACAAGACTTGTTCCACTATCTTTAGGACCTGGCGTGGAGCCAGCGGGTGTTTTTTTCTTGTTGCGGAACATGCTGGCGATATAACCGGGCATTCCGCCCCAGAGACTATTAGCTTCAGCCATATCTATTTATCCAAAAAGTTTGCCAAGGAAACTTGAATCCTTCTTCTGAGCCATTGTCTCCGCAAGCCCAAGTTTGTTTTTGCCTGCAAACTCAGCCTGATTCATATCCGTCTCTGCAAGATTGTTTGCAGCATTAATACCCATTGACTGCTGGCCAGTTATGCGACTCAGGAAGTCACCAAAACTTCCCTGCGCAATGTCGGCGGCAGTGTTCTGGAAAACCTTGCCAGTTCCGCTGGAGCCGAGCAATCCCTTCGCGGCGGCGTTAGTCGAAACACCGTTCATGGCTTGGTTCATTATGTCTTTATACCCGGTCGAGTCCCGGAATTGGCTCATCGCTTCCGCGCCAGAAGTATTGCCAGGACTGAGACCAAGAAGACTAGAAACAAGGCTATTAGCCTGCCCGCCAGTGTCCGCGTAAGGCTGGAGCCTGCCCCGCGCGCTGTCATATAGTGGATCGACGGCCTCTTTCGCATCAAGAAAGCCCTGACCCATGCGCTTCACGCCTTTGTTGGCACTTCCTCCCAAACCAAGCGCGCCAGCAATCTTTCCCAAGCCTGCGCCGCCGCCGCCGCCGCCGAACATCTTGCCCACACCAGCTAGAATACTACCCCACATGATTTAGTCTCCGTTTAATGACGCACATTACCGCACAATCAAAAGATATGCAACTAGTGAGGCTTGACCCAATACTTCTTGGAGTCACCGTAATACCAGTGTGTTTTTGGGCCAGAACGAAGGTCAAGATGCAGAAATGACTTAGCGTGGCCCATCCCTGTAAACCCGAAACTGTCAGCCATGTTGGCCAAGTCAAAGCGATCCTGGTTGTGCAGGCTGATATCTACAGCAATCTCTAGGTGTTTTGACTTTGGGGCGCCACCGACGGCCTTGTTGTGGACGGCGCACCTGTGGCCAGAGTTTATCTTGAACGGCTTGCCAATGATATAGCGAAGGGACTGCAATTTATCCATGAACTTCGCATTGTGCACATACTCGCCGCAATGACTGCAAGCAAGTTCCTGTGGGGTAAAGTTAGGCCAGCGTTCTTTCCAAGCCTCATTAGGGATTGGAGCGCGAGCGTAATACCCGTCATGCGGAAGCATTAGCCTTTTTGGCCAATGGGCGTGCTTGTGAACATGCGAATGAAGATGTTTACGGCTGCACCAATGACAGCAAAAGCGCCGAATAGGGCCTCAACATGCGTCGAAACCTCTTCAGCCGTAAGAGCCTCAACAGCCGGCACTACACCAGTAGCGATCAGAATGCCGATAACTGCGATGATGACGTTAACAATAAGGGTCTTGTAGCCCTTCAGGGATGCGAGAATTGCCATTTAATTAACTCCAAATCTTGTTTCAGTGTTATGCCACACGGGGTTATGCGTGTAAAGCCGGCCTACCGTCCAAGTAGGATGTAACTCCCGGCTGTATAGATGTCGATTATTTATTCGTAAAAGACGACGAATATTTACTTGTAAAAATGGGCGGTTAGACGACCAAAGTCCACCCTCTGCCCGTTTTCACCGATCCTGCATAGTTGACCGTAAAGTCCACATTCGAGAGGGCTGTCACATTGCCACGAATAATCTGAGTGGTGCGGTTGCTTGTAGCCGAACCCAAGGCTTCGTTCAGCGTCGTGAAATAGCCCGTGACACTGGTCGCATTGGCGACCGAACCCTCACGCGCTGTTGCGGCAAAAAGAAGCCCGCTTGATGGCAGGATACCTAGATATGCATCAATGTCAAAAGCACTGGCGGCGGTTGTGTTACTCCCGCCTTGAAGGCTTGTAATTTGCGGGGCGCGCGCGTTCTCAATCTCGTAGATAAAGAAGTTTCCGGACCTAGTACCAATTGCGGGAACCTGTAGCGCGGTGTCTCCAGTCAAGGCCCACTTCGCGTAGAAGTTAATATTGTTGAATATTGAGCCACCGGCGCCAATGCGTTGCCAGCCTGTTGCGGGGTCGGTCTGGAGCGTTCCGGTGTCGTGCCAAATGCCAAGCAGAAGATTGTTGGCCGTTGGGGGCGCGGGAAGCGTTACACCGGTCGCGGCGCTGGCAACGTCCGCAGTAGCCAGTTGCAGGACGGACGGTCCGGGAGGCGCGCCCGCGCCAACCCATCCCGAACCATTCCACGCGAAAAGTTCGGAAGTATCCGTAGAGTAATAGAACGCGGTTCCGGTCGATACGACAGGCGCGGAAACCGGCCTTGCCGCCAGAGGGCCGCGTCCTGCGTAGTCAGAGATAGAGCGTGTTGACATGACTTATACCCAAGCTGAGCCGTTCCAGACTGAAAGAATCGAAGTATCCGTTGCATAATAGAAGCCTATTGCCAAAGGCGCAATAGGCGGGGTGACAGGACGATCTGCGAACAAACCGCGCGCAAAATACGCGTCAATGGCGCTGCGGGTTGTTCCGTCGATGGGTACATTGATGGTTTGTCCGGTATCGTCATCCATAAGTTCATTTGGAATAACGCCGTTTGTAAGGGGCGCGCTGCCATCGCCGCCGCCGCCACCTCCAGCAATTGCTACTTCTGTGGTCCCGCCGCCGCTGTCTGTTACCACTACGCCGGCGCCGGTAAAGTTCAGCGTTGTAGCTGCCGTTGAAACTGGAGTTCCGTCATCTTCAGTGTCGATACCGCCAACGCCTCCAGCAATAGTAGCGGTTGCCACACCAGCAACGTCCGTAAGAGTAACACCAGCACCAACAAAGTTTAGTGTGGTTGCCGTAACAACTGACGATCCCTCATCCTCGAAGTCGATACCGCCGCCGCCAGAACCATCTGCTGCCGCCGTTATACGCCCCTGCTGATCTACAGTAATATCAGCGGAAGTATATGCGCCTGGGGTTACAGCCGTATCTGCGAGAGTGAGCGTTATGTTGCCGTCGCTTAGCGGCGCTGCGGCTGGCGTGATAATCGTTCCGTCACCACCTATTTCAGTGGCCTCCAGCGCGTTAACATCGTCAACAAGCGTGATGATATCTTGGTTAACAATAATAATATCGTTCTGTATTTTGACGACAGACTTGACCAGATTAACAAGGTTCAACCATTGCCGGGCGAAGAACGGAGTCGCCCCGCCACCCTTCTCGACGATGGGAGAATAACCAATCGGGCCTATTAATTGTTCGTTAGGAGTCGCTGCCATTTTCTCCACCCATCATTGCGTTAAGTGTTTGGATTCGGCGCATTGTCCCCTCGTCCTCAATCTGGAAGATGCGACCCGGAGCCTTCACTGACCCAAGGTCATAGAACATCACGTTGGCGTCGCGCACACCGGGGGATACCGTAACTACGCGATCCGTTGACCATGTGTCGCCCTCGTCGTCAGAGTAGCGCAGAGCAACATCGCCGCCGCGCAATCCGATAGAGCCAAACAGTTGCGCTTCCGGGTTTTGAATGTATCTGCGAGACTGACTTTCCAGGCGACCTGTTGCCAAGAATGTATTTGTACGGAAGCTATCATCCAGAACGGAATTCGGGTTTACCACAACAAGGGTGGAGTCAATCAGGCTTGAAGCATAGAACTGATCGTTCCACTTAACGTGATATTGCGCGTTCCAGTAAAGGAAGTTTGCAGTCTGCCACTGCATCCACTGGCCGGTCATAAGGTCATAAACGAATGTACCCCTACCGCGAATGTGCAGGCCGTAGAATACGTGGCCGTCGATATCGTAAGGGAAGGCATTGATGACAAGTGGCTGTTCCGGGATAACGCCCTCTGCTGCAACAACAACCGCGTGTAGTTCATGGACTCTTAACACGGCATTCTCACCATCGTTACCTGCGACCGCCGCAATATGCTCATTATGGACATACAGATACGGAGCGACCTTACCGCCAATAGCGACGGCATATAGTTCATGCACTCGCAGAGGAGTATAAGGCGTCGCGACAACAGCCGCAACCTCTTGGTTGGCAACCCTAATTTTGTCTGCAATGGCCACACTTAGACTGTCCTGTTAACGCGAACTTTGCTTCCGAGCATATCAATGACGGTCCAAGGCGATCCGCCGTTGTTATTTAGGATATCTGTTTGCCACGCTGGGTTAGCAGGTGCCGCAACATCAGCGCCATTACTGACCGCCAAGCTGGAGTCAACAAACCCAGGTTGCAATTGTGCGCCACCGACGCCAAACACAGAACGCCTCGTGAACAGCGCAATGCCGTCAACGCGCGTAATTCCTCGCGGAAGGCGCTCTAGAACGTAGTCGCTTGCTGCCGGTATATCTATGCCACCAGCCAAAGTGCCAGAACCAGATATTGTAGCGCCAGTGACGGAAGTTGTGAAGGTGAGCGAGTTACCGGCAGTTCCCGGAACTATGGCAAAAACCCCAATAATGTCACCAGGCTGGGATTCTGCCGAAGCGTTAGCATTGGCCGTTGTGCCAGTACCATACAGCGTGCCTTCTCCGGCGCCATTCTCAACAGCCGCAACAAGGTTATCAAGACTTGCTTCTTGGTCAATACCAATGAGGACACTGCCGGCGCCGCCAAGTGTCGTGTTGAATGTGTATGTTTGGCTTCCGATAACAACCGTCTCTGTGTCTAGAGGATTTGCACCAAACTCCAAAGTACCAGATGCCGGAATGTACTTTGCCTCAATAAACGTGTCGTCCCTCAGTGTCTTATCGATAGACTGGAAAGCAAAGTCACCGTCATCAGTAACTTGCGCCTCTGCTGTTCCGCGTGTTGTGATTGTACGTCCGGCGCCAGACTGGTCAATAACAAGCCCGTCATCCCAGCCAACAAGCAACTGAACGCTGGAAAAGCTGGGGTCGCCGCCAACATCGCGTGGGAATGCTGTGGTTGCCGGCGTGTATTCTGCCGTGTACCGGCCAACACCTACGGTATATCTAACCTCATCCATCCAGCCAATAAAGCCATTTTCCAAAGTTACTGAACTGTCTGCCTGCCCAGCAATAGCAACCTGTGCAGAACCGTTAAAGTATGTCGCCGCATCAGCGACAACGGGGCCTACGCGCACACCGTCGATAAACATACGGCTAGAGCCGGACGCTCGCGATACGGATATGGTGTATTTCTGCCACTTAACGATATCAAGCTGATAGTTGTGCACAATCGTCTCGGTGCCGGTAGTGCCGTCAGTGCTTGTGGCAAAGGCAATAAATGTGTTGCCTCCAGATTCGTAGGAATACAAGCGCCACGAAAGGTTAGAGGCGTCGCGCCACTTTGAGACAAGAGTCTGGATTGATCCAGAAGAAGGAAGAACATCCCAACGGAACGTGCCTTCGACAGTAAAGTCACCAGCGCCGATTTCCAGTGTGGCGGCATCGTCAACATAAAAGCCGCTGTCATTTGCCCTGCCGTTGTAACCTACGCCGTTGTTGAATGTCTTGCGGGCCACAAATGACCATGCGTTTCCGACAACATCGGCATTCGGCTTGAGTAGGTAGTTGGCAACACCGCCAGATGCGTACCAAGTATTGTTTTCAGTTCCGGTTGTGTCCTTAACTGAAAGGTCCGTGAAGTAATAGTCGCGACCCAATCTTGTTGGTCCGCCTTCCTGACCTCTTGGGACAATAATTCCGATTGTTCCTGGTATATTCAGTGCGCTTACACTCAAAGGGCTACCGCCCGCCTGATCCCGTATTTGAACCACACCAGTACCGGCTCCGCATAAGACCCGGAACTCAAGGAAGGTCCACGTTCCTGCTATAATTACAGGAGCCGCAGTTTCTGCAATAATTGTACCGGATGAATTGCGCAGCGCAATGGTTCCGCTTGGCTGCACGTTAAAGTAGCAAACAAGCGCGTTAGTGCTATCATGCAGTCTAAATTGCTGTGTGTTGGCTTCGGTTGGCAGTACCGGCGCATACCATGCAAGCGCAAAATAAACTTCAGCGGCAGCAGGATTTGCAAGGCTGGCTCGCATATCACCAGTGGAGCCGTTAGTGCCGCAATAGAACGCCTTGACTCCTGTGCGTGAGCCGAATACCGGCTCATCGACACGGGCATTAGAGGAACTACCGCCCGTCGGGAAGTTGCTCCACACACTAGCAATGCTAATGTCCTCAAAGTCACCAGTCTCGTATCTGTTCGGGCTGTCAACAAAAGTCAGTGCCATTTTACGTTCTAAGCCTTATTTCTTCTTCAATGCCGTGCGTGCTGATTCGAGCGCCAGAACTATCCCTGACAATCCCCTTATCATCCACATATATCACACGGTCCTCAAGAACCAAAGCGGTTCCAGCAACGATACCGTAACTCATCTGCCGGCCCTGTATTGGTGCAAATGGAATATCCGCGTCACCCGTGGCAGTCCAAGGCTCGATAGTGGACTCACCAAGCGCCCAAAAGCTTGACCCAACGGTAACTACCTGCAAGACAACATCAGGCTCAGATTCAGCTTCAGCAAAGACCTCAATCCAGAACTCGCCCGGCCTAATGAAATACATGCGCTGGCTACCCGCAACGGATACAATGACATACGCAGCAAGGGTTGTGAGCGATACCGCCGCCTCAGTCCCGCCCTCTGGAACGTCAACGGGAGTCAGTATATCAAGCCCGCCGTTCTCCAGCGTCGCAGCGCCCCACGTTAGGTTTGCCGCCGTTGTTGTTGTAACGATAGTGTCTCCAGCAGCCCCAGGCGCAACAGCCTGCACGTTGAGGCGATATTGCTCAAGACGCCTAACCTCGACGTTAGGGTTTGCAAGAAGTGCTGTTGAGTAGGTTCCGCCAGGAGTACCCGTGTTGCCGATGGCGGCAGACAGGTTTGATAGGCTAAACTCTGACGTTGTACCGATAAGCACAAGCCACGGGTCCGCCAACGTTCCAGCCGGCGTTCCAGCGTCAACGCCGGACGCAACAAACTCATAGTAAACAGTGTCAATAAGAACCACGTCGCCCGGGGATACGTTTAGCGCCTCATCAGCGTCAAGGTTTCCGCGAGACTTCGTATCACCCTCGTAGTAGTAGAGAGTCGCGCCGTCCGCAATCCATAGGCGCTCCACGCCGGGGGATGCTTGATATGTGATGGATACTGGCGTGTCTTCAGCAGACAAAACGCCTGTTATCGCAGTTTCCGTTGTCCCATCCCAACGATACAGTGTTTGACCGGATGCAACAAAAAGATCGCCGCCAAAGAAGCCCTGTTGCGTGAAGTTTCCACGCATTGTGCCGGACCCAAATGCGCGATACGAGTCAGTTCCGGGGCGGGCAATAAGCGCCGTATCGTCAATTGTAGAAGACGGGTCTTCCTCGAAGAACCTATTGAGTAGCTGCAATTGAACGCCGCCGGCATAGTCCCGGCGCCACGTCGTCCTAGTTAATGGAACTTTGGCCACTTAGTAACCCCTGCCAATATCACCATTGGTGTTGAACGCCGTATCCCAAATGTTGTCTGGGGCGGCACTGCTGTTTTCTGACGTATATCGACCGATAAAGCGCGAGCGGATTTGCTGATACATTTCACCCGTGACGCCGCTAATTTCCTTGCCGTATCGTGGGTTCAGACGAATTGCCAATTCAATGACAAACATATCGTCAAACTCTTCCGGGAATGGCGTCGAAGAAGTACTCAGGAGCGTCGAAACAAGCTGCCAATTGGCAAGGTCTCGTCGATAAAGATAAGTTGTCGTAGAGTTGTTGTCTGACAGTGTGGCCGACGTATTCCCTGCCACAAGGTTTCCGTTGCCGAGTAGCGTGAGCGGATAAGAGGCAAGCGTGCCAGCCACGTCAATGAATGACAGTTTGGCTCCGTCACCCGGCTCCGGCGGAAGCATTACGCTATATGACTGATCCAGCAACAGGTTAACGAACGTGTCCTGCGGTATTGCCCTATTATCAACCAGTGGCGTGAAATCCTTCAGGATCGTCCCTCGCTGTGGATGAATATTTTTGGTATCGCCAAGCCATACCGTAACAGTTGACGGCCTTGTGTGGCGCTTAATAATGCCATTAAGTATGACAAGCGCCTCGGCTTCCTGCGCTGCTGATGGCGCACGGTCAATGTCTAGAATCTGGCTTTCACGGAAACCGCGTTGAATAATCTGGCTTAGTGTGGACATTTAGCACCTTATTTGCGGTGATATAGATACGATTCCGCGTCAAGCGACATTACATCAATCCCGTATTGTGCGCAACCCAGACGATTTGCAGACACCCATGCCGCCTCATCCGCATTGGCGCCCATATCAAGCGCCCCCAAAGCAACCTCAGAACCGGAGCCAATTGCCATAGGCTGTTTGAGCGGGACTTCGGAAATTCCGTTCATGTCGCAGATAAACAGGGAATCACCAATTTGGACAAGACCCATCCAGTCATCTTCCTTGCCGGCATGAAACTCTTCCAGGCAGTCCGTCTTTATCCAATTTGCGAAATGCTGGCCTGCCGTGACTGATCCGCAATATCCGCCAATAGCTTTGTCGCCCTTGACGATCTTTTCATCCTCATAAAGATGCTGGCCATTGGCAGTAATAGAGCGATCAGCCGCAAATACACCATCTTTGAAGACTATTACTGTCATGGTAAACCCCTAGTCACTGTTAGGCATACCGTACCCCGGAATAGCGCCGACTTCTACGGCTTTCTCGAACATTTTGCGTGCAGACGTTGCTGCGTGCACCTTCTCCCCAGATTTGCGTAGTGCGGCTTGCAGTTCTTTCTTTGTGTGTCCGCCCCACGCATCCGAGCCGTCTTCAGGCTTTGGCGCATCAGGCTCAACAACGTCGTTTGGATTTTCAACCCAGCCGGCAGGAACGTCATTCTCAGACTGGAATACGCCGGAAGCTCCTTCTGGACCGTATCGCCATGCCGGCCAAAATACCTTATTCTTATTTGCCATCTATCAAAGCCTCACCTTCGAGCCAATAGATCAACCAACAAAAGGATGATCCCCAAAAACACATGATTGCGTAAATTATGTTCTCAGTCATACCAATTCCTCCATTGGTATGACCAAGGTAATACCTATTACTTAAACGTCAATAAGCAATCCGAAATTGGTTGTTTCTCCAACAGGTCCGGATTCCAGCACTCGAATGTAGAAGTCACCAACGGATGCAGTGTCTTTAACAAAGAAGTGTCCGTCCTCTTGGTGAACTGGGGTAAACGTGAGTGCAGGCGTCGCGTCTGTTGGGGTAGCACCTACGGCCACAACAGCAAGTTGCCAGGGGCGGCTGTTTCGCTGACGTATTTCAATATGGTTCGGACTTTCAGCAACAAGTTGCCATCCGGTTTGTGGGGTAATTGATACGCTGGAAGTTGTAAGTGCCATTGGTGTTGCCTGTGGGTTAAGTGCGACTATTGCAAGCAGGGCATCTCGCGTACCAAATATGGTAGTTTCGCGATCCGCCCATATTTGCTTAGCCTCAGACTGTATCGAGAAAAGTGCTGAAGTCGGTGAGTGCGATTTCTGCGGCTGGAATTTGCGACAGAATATCAGAAATTGCAGTTGCGATTGCGGAGAGTTTGGCGATAAGTGTCATTGCAGGCTTCCTAGATAAAACTTGGCCCCAATGTATCTCTACACCGGGGCCAAGTCAAGCTATATGGTTAACAGCGATCAGAAGCCGTTAATGCGGACAATCTTCGAGCGACCGTGCGCTTCAACGTTTGTCTGGTATGCCGAGTCGAGGCGGCAGGATACCGTACCATTATCGCCGTTCGAGTAGCGGTGCATACGCATGGAGAGCGGGACGCCCTTCATTTTGCGCGTAGCATTCTCACCCGAAGGAAGAGTTTCCAGCGATGCAGTTTCGACGCGGATTGCTTCGCGCGCGACGATAGAACGAACCACATGGCTCGTGCTGGCGCCTTGCAGGAAGGTCACAACCGCTGCGTTAGCAGGTGCGGCATCGACGGTTGCATGTGCGTTGTTCACGCCGACATCACCAATTGGCGAAGACGGGTCTTGAACAACGATGGCTGGGTAGATGCGAACTTCCGCGTCACCCGTGCCGTCTGCGGTTACTGCTCCAACAACGCGGAACTGCTGAAGGCGGCCAATGCTGGCACC
>Ga0222632_1000532_pt1 | contig 19347 bp, 36 predicted proteins | sample AntAcemetageno46_FD_179828 | JGI IMG/M metagenome (GOLD analysis project Ga0222632, IMG submission 179828) | Saline water microbial communities from Ace Lake, Antarctica - #46 | ecosystem: Environmental > Aquatic > Non-marine Saline and Alkaline > Saline | place: Antarctica: Ace Lake | collected...
CAAAAATAGAATCACATGAAAAATTGTGTAGAATTATGCAGAAACAAACCTATGACAAAATTAATTCTTTAGAGAAACAGATTTGTAGAATAGAAACTATCTTACTAACATCGGTTGGAGCTTTGATCACTGGTATGGGCGGTGTAATCTATATGTTAATCATCCAATAGGATATCCATGAAACTGAGCAAGAATTTTAGCAAGGCTGAGCTTTGTAAGTCCCAAACAGCTGTCAGGATGGGCCTTAACAACAACCCTACGGATGATCAGACCGAAAACTTAAGATTGCTCTGTGAGAGGGTCCTACAGCCCGTTAGAGACCATTATAACCAGGTAGTACACATTTCCAGTGGTTTTAGAGACCCTATCTTATCCAATGCTATAGGTAGCTCAGTTGACAGCCAACATTGCCGTGGTGAGGCAGCTGACCTAGAAATATTCGGTGTTCCTAATAATGAACTAGCAGATTGGATCAAAGAGAACCTAATGTTTGACCAATTAATTTTAGAATACTACACTCCAGGTGAACCTAACTCGGGATGGGTCCACGTCTCATATACAAAAGAAATTAATGCAAATAGAAAAGAATACTTAATGGCCATAAAAAAAGATGGCAAAACTGAGTATAAACCTATATTAGGTCTGTCCACGGACAGATATGCAAAATAACTTACTAGTACACAAACATTTAATTATCAGAGCAGAAGCTCTTCGACCTCCTATGGATGAAGAGCAACTTAAAGAATGGTTTGAAGAATTTGTTCAATCTATAAATATGAAAATATTTATGGGCCCTTATGTTAAGTACTGTAACATGCCAGGCAACCGTGGAATAACAGCTGTTGCAATTATAGAAACTTCACACATTGCTATGCATATTTGGGATGAAGTAAGTCCGGCGTTAATGCAGTTTGATGTTTACAGCTGTGGTGAGTTTAATGTTGAAGACATTTGTAATAAAATTAAAAAAGATTTTGAAATTATTAAAATAGAATATAAGTTTTTAAACCGAGAAACTGGTCTTCACGATATTTCTTAAAATAAAATCCCAGCGCGCCTCGCGTGTATATCCTACTAAATCCATGACCTTAATTCTTCACCTAATACTTCAGAAGCGATATTAATCTTTTTACGTAAAGCTTCTACGATTTTTTCATCAACCGTGTCTTCAGCATTAATATCAACATAGGTTACAGGTTTTTTCTGACCTATCCGGTGAGCACGGTCCTCGGACTGTAATCTTTTTTCTAAGTCATAGCCGTTAGAATAGTAAATAACGGTGTTTGCTGCCGTTAAAGTTATCCCATAGCCGCCCGTAGCGGGGGTTCCAACAAAGAACCGACACTTAGGGTCCTCTTGAAATTTCTTAATATTGTCTTGTCTTTCATCTTTTGGCGTTAATCCATAATAGTCAACCACGGATCCCGGACCATAAACTGCTTCTATTTCTTTAATTATATTTTTAATATCATATTGATAATGAGCCCATATAATTGCTTTACCATCCATATCTTCTACTATGGATAACAATTCTTTTATTCTATTATTTTCAATAGCTTGAATTTGACCATTATCATCAGTAAAATGACCACAAGTAATTTGATGTAATCTCATTAATTGAGTTAATGTATTAACAGTAGTACTTTGTTTTCCATTAAGAATAGCTAAAGCTTCCTGCTTCATTTGGTCATATAATTTTCTTTGCTCTTTACTTAAAGTTATCTGACGTTTAATAAATATTTTATCAGGTAAATCTAGGCAATCTTCTTTTAATACACGATAAGAAAAATCTTTTAATTTATCAGATAATTCACCTAAGTTTTTAAAGCCATTAACAATCTGTATTTGTCTACCGTGCATATGTAATGTTTTCATTTGAGCATATCTATTTCTAAAAGAATAGTACGAAGCAAAATCTAACAACCACGGACTTAAAAACTCACATTGAGAAAATAAATCTAATGGGTTTTTAGTAACAGGAGATCCTGTCATTATTCTTCGATATTTAGTTTTTTCAGATAATTTAACAATATTTTTAGTTCTCTTAGCAGAAGGAGTTTTAATAGTAGTCGATTCATCAATAACCATTAAAGTATTATGACAAGACAAAAACTTTTCAGCAAATTCAACTCCTTTAGTTGTACTAAAAGCTTCCACATTCATAATTAAAATATGTAAACTTTCACCTTGTTCAAATAGAGTATCTAAATCTTCTTGTTGTTTTTTAGTAATATTAGCTTGCCACAATACGGTCACATTTTCTATGTGGTTGGGTAAGTGAGTAGGTAATTCATTATTACTCCAAGTACCTACAACTCCTTTAGGAGCGACAATTAAAGCACCATTAACTTTACCTTTGTCATAAAGCATGGCTAAATTATCAATTAATACCTTTGTTTTACCAGTGCCCATTTCCATAAAATAAGCATAAGTTTCTTTATTCCATGACTTTTCTAATGCAGTCATTTGATGATCGTACGGTTTTGTTTTAAATTTATAGTTCATAATTTTTCTTCTTTCTACTTAAGAATATAGGGAGAAAATCTATTTTTGTCAAGGGTAAAAAATAATAATAATAAATGCTTGACAATAAAATAATCAACACTATATTGCTAATTATGAAAGAAAATAAAGTTTACGTCATTCAAGAAATTGCTGGTACTGCCGAAGGTAGGCCTAAAATAAATATTATGGGCGCATCAAAATATGGTGAGTTTGTTTTTTTATTACCGGAACTTTCACAGATAATATTTTCTCCTGGTCCGTTAATTTTTAAACTTAGAAAAGCTTTAAAAGATTTTACGACAGAAGATTATTTATTATTAACTGGAGATCCTGCAATTATTGGTGTAGCGTGTTCGATAGTTTCTGACATAACTAATGGTAAATACAATTTACTAAAATGGGATAAACAAGAAAGACAATATTATCCTATTCAAATTAACTTATATGAAAGAGGAAAGATAGATGAATAATATAGACTTTGAGGAAGACCAAACAAAGATGTTAGGTAAGACTGAAAATATTCAGTCGCTAGCGGACCAAGTGGAAAAACTAAATACTTTAGATCAAGAAGTAGAAATACTAGAAAAAAATCTAAAACAAAAAAAGAAAGACTTTGAATATTTATCAGGAGAAGTTATTCCAACGATGATGGCTGAGATGGGTTTATCTCAACTTAAATTAATGGATGGTTCTTCGGTAGATGTTAAACCAAATTACAGCGCAAACATTACTATTGCTAATAGAGATGCTGCGTTTAACTGGCTTCGTACCAATGGACTAGGAGATATAATTAAAAACGAGATATCTGTATCTTTTGGTCGCAACGAGGATAACAAGGCAGCTGATTATGTTGCTCTTGCAGCAGAGCGTGGGTATCAACCGACACAAAAGTTGAAGGTTGAGCCCATGACTCTCAAAGCGCTAGTTCGGGAGCGTATAGAATCGGGCAAAGAAATGCCTACCGAGCTTTTCAACGTTTTCGTTGGAAATAAAACAACAATAAAAAGGAAACAATAAACATGAACCAAGTAATAAAAAAAGAAGAAGCAGGCGCATTAGCTACAAATATGTTTGAAGCAGATGCAAATCATGGCATAGAAAATATGTCGCAAGAAGACCTTGCATTACCTTTTCTGAAGGTGTTAGGACAACTATCACCGGAAGTTAATAAGGCACATGCAAAGTATAAAGTAGGTGCTGAACCTGGTATGATATTTAATACAGTTAGCGGTCAATTTTTTGATGGCTCTAAAGGTGTTGATATTATTCCTGTTCATTATCAAAGACAGTTAGTAGAATGGCAAGACAGGGGAGCCAGTACTGGTGCTCCAGTTGCGATTCATAACGCTGAAAGTGATATCCTGAGTAAAACAACTCGTGATAAATCTTATAAAGATAGATTACCTAATGGTAATTATATTGAAAACACAGCAAATCATTTTGTGCTTATGTTAGGGGATTCACCTACAACAGCATTGATTTCTATGAGAGCTACTCAATTAAAAATTAGTAGAAAATGGAACTCAATGATGATGGGGATTAAACTGCAAGGTAAAAATGGTATGTTTACTCCGCCAACATATAGCCACATTTATAAACTAAAGACTGTTCAGATGTCAAATGACAAAGGAACATGGTTTGGATGGGACGTATCACAAGTTGGTCCGGTATCAGATAAAGTTGTTTATGATATGGCTAAAAATTTTGCAGAGCGTGTAAGCGCTGGCGAGATTGCAGCTAAACCTGAAAATCAAGAACAACCTAAAATTGAAAAAATAGTTTTATAAGTTCCTAGGAAATTGGGCGGCGAAGCGAGAGTGGATCCGCCCACAATAAAATTATGAATGAAATTAAAAATATAAATAACGGGCCAATTACTTACGGGGATTGGTATGATCTGGGATACACTTTGGTGCCATGCGAGGCAGGTAGGCCTAAAGTTTTAAGCTGGAGCAGTCCAGATTTTAAAATAACGAAAGAAGAATGGAAAAACAAACACACAGACAAAGAAATAGGATTAAGATTAGATAACGTAGTAGATTTAGATATTGATAATAATCGTGCAAAAGTTTTTGCAAATAAATATTTACCAAATTGGCCTACAATATCTGGTAGAGAACATAACCCCACAAGCCATTATTGGTTTAAAGCAAGATTACCGGCACAGAAATTTTCATTACCAAAAGACCTTGAAAGATATGTTGAACATGCGGTACATGGACAATGTTTATGTGAAATAAGAAGTACGGAAACATGTTATACCATCGTTCCAGGCTCATTACATAGTAAACATAGAGAACATGTAAGATGGGAAAAGTATGAAGGCTTTAAAGAATACCCCGGTGATTTAAATAAAATCCTAAGAAAGATAACTTTAGCTACTGCTTTATCTATTTTGTATGCACCTAAAGGTCAACGTGATGAATATTGTACGGCTATTGCTGGAGTTTTAATTAAGCAAACAGATTGGGAGGATACTGAAATTAATGATTTTATTTATGACATTGCAGTAGAATCTAATGACGATGAATCTGAAAATAGAAAAAATAAAGGTTCAACAACAAGAAAATCTAAAAAACCATTTGGCATGCCTAAACTTGCAGAAATAATTGAATGCAGGACTGAAAGTATTGCAACAGTATTTAGTTGGATAGGTGTCCAAGATAAATCATTAGTACAAGTTAAACAAATAGCTGATGACTCTATGGGTGAAATTGTCGAGTATGGTGAGGACAGATATAAAATAGAAGTAACAGGAAAATTAGAAGGGAAGTCTTTTACGAAAACAATCACAATTGACGGACCAACACTTATGAACCAATTAAAGTTTTATGATGCTGTTGTAACTCAAGCTCAAGTTTGGATTCCAAAAATGAAAGCGGCACAGTTTGAGGAGATTATGAGAATGAAATTTGAATCAAGAACTAAATCAAAAGACTACGTGGCAGAAGCTGCAGAGTCTAATAAGATTAAGAAACATTTTACTAATTATATTAAACTGAAAAAAGCATATACAAGTAAATCAGAATTATTTAATTATGGAAACCCTTATTTAAATCAACGGGCTAATGAATTAGAATTTAGTTTAAATGGGTTTGAGGATTATTTAGAAGAACAAAGAGTGAGTTACAAAAAACGAGTAGATCTTGTACTTTTAGTACAAGACGTATTAAATGCTAAAAGAAAAACAGGGACCTACCTAACAAAATCTTTAGTTTCTTGGGTAATAAAGGATCCTGAAATTCAAAATGAAGATATTCTGCTAGCAGGGAAAAGTGAAGAAACGGAGGAAATAAATTTTGAACAAGCCTAGATTTATTGCAGGTCCTCCAGGTACAGGTAAAACTCATAAATTTATTGTAGATATGTATATGAAAGCTTTAGAAAAATATACTCCTGAAAAAATTATAATTTTATCTCATACTAACATAGCAGCTAATGAAATTAGAGATGCTATTTTTGATTTAAAAAATTTAAAAAATGAAGAAGGACATTATATATTTCCACAATTACGAGGGATTACTAAAAAAGCAATGAAGCATAGAGTATGTACCATCCATACTTATTGCAAAAGTAGATTATTAAAAAAAGAAATGTTTAATTTACACAATCATAAAGAATTAATAAACAAAGATAGTCGTTTTAATCTCCACAGGGAAGACGACATACAACGTAAACATAGATTTTATAAATACTTATCAGACGCTGACGGACATGGAGAAACTTTAGATAAGTATTGGATTAAATGCAATCAAAAATCTTTTGATCCATATGGTTTAACATTAATTAAAGAGTTACTTCCACTTTATGAAAAATATAAAAAGGGTCACAATCTTTGTGATTTCTCTGATATGATAAATAATTTTACACGTCAAACGTATAATGAAAAAACTAAACAACTGGAAGACGATGTAAAAGATCCAGATATAGATATGTTAATTATAGACGAATGTCAGGATTGTAATGTACCTCAAAGAAAAGCTATTGATAAAATGGCAAGAAACGTAAAAGAAGGCCATTACTATTTAGTTGGAGATGCAGATCAAACCTTATTTGAGTATTCAGGATCAGATGCAAAATATTTTCACAACTTAGCTGCAAATCCTTATTATGAATTAAAAGAAGGCAGTAGATGTGGTGAAGCTATTAATACATATTGTAAATCGATCATACACGATGTTTGGGAGGAGTATAAGTCTCATAGAGTGTGGACTCCAGCAAAATATCAAGAAAAGCATAAAAAGGGCCATATAGGGGAAGTCATTAAAGGAACAGGTTATTATTTACCAGATTTAAAACCATCGGGAAATTTAAATAAGCTTTTAGATAAAATTAAAAATACTGAGGAAACATTTCTATTTACTTATAGAGGAACTCCAAGCGATGTACGTTGTACAGATTTCCTTATGGCACAAGGTATAGAATTTGCTCCAGTAAGTAAGCCTGCATTTGTAATTAAAAAAGAATTAAGAGCTCACAAATTATGGCCAGAGTTTATTAAAGGTATTCCAATGGATCTTACTCAGATAAAACATTTTTGTGAATATTTAAGTAAGGATTTGATTATTGGAGATAAATCTAAAGCAACAGAAACTATTAAAAAATGGATTAAAAAAGATTACACTGTGGATTATTTAATAGATAATAAATTACTGAAATCTACTTGTAAGGGACATAAGGATTTTGATCTAATAAGAGCACCGGTTAACAAACATAAAGAACGAATGGAATATATAAAAAAGGTTTTATATAAAGGTTTTGATTTTGATAAAAAAGTTAGAGTTGAATATGCAAACATTCATACTGTTAAAGGTTTAACATATGATAATGTTATTGTTGACGAAACTATCGTTAATAAAGATCCTTACTTCACTTCAAGAAGATTACAATACACTGCATACAGCAGAGGAATTTTTGACTATTGGAGATTAGCAAAAATGTCCGGAAAAAAATACTTCACAATAGGAAAGAAAAATGAGTGCTTATAAAAAACAAGTAGGAGGATCACATTATAAAGATATGGCGATTCAACCAGCAGATTTTATTAATAAAAACAAATTACTTTTTGCAGAAGGAAATGCAATTAAATATATTTGTAGACATCAGTCAAAGGGTGGATTACAAGACATAGAGAAAGCTATTCACTACTTAGAAATGATAATAGAAAGGGATTATAAATAATGTGTGACGTTCCACAACTCAATGAGTTAAATTTAGAAGGTATTGATATTGTTGCAATTGACTTAGAGACTTACGATCCTAATTTAAAAACAAAAGGATTAGGCGCTGTAAGAAAAGATGGTTTTGTTACCGGTATTGCAATCGCTACTAAGAACCAGACTTTTTATTTCCCTATCGCTCACCACATGACTGAGAATTTAAATACCAAAGAAACTTGGGCTTATTTAAATGAAAAGATATTTCAAAACAAAAATATACGTAAGGTATTTCATAATGCTATGTACGATGTATGTTGGATTAGATCAGCAACTGGAGATATGCTTAAAGGAGAGCTATTAGATACCATGATTGCAGCATCAGTTATTGATGAAACTAGAATGAAATATTCTTTAGATTCTATCAGTAAAGATTATTTAAATGAAACTAAATACAAATATGATTTAGCTGAAAAAGTTTTAGAGTGGTCTAATGGAATGATAAAAGATCCAATGTCTAATATGCACAAACTGCCTCATCATTTAGTAAAAGATTATGCAGAACAAGATGTTAATTTAACATTAAAACTGTGGAGCCTATTTGAAAAAAAATTAGATGAAGTATTATATACAAAAACTAATCCAGATGGAAGTAAAGAATATAAAACATGTAGAAAGATATTTGAATTAGAAACTAAATTATTTCCTTGTTTGGTTGACATGAAGTTTAAAGGCGTTAGGATAGATGTCGAAAAAGCTAAGACACTTGGAAAACTTCTAGAAAAACGTAGGGATAATTTATTAAAAATTATTAAGAAACATACTAATGTTGATGTAGAAATATGGGCTGCTTCTTCTATTAAAGCTTTGTTAGAGCATGAGAAAATTACCGATTACGAAAAAACAAAAGATAGGAAGAAAAAATTAAAAGATAAAGATGGTAAAATTCTTCTTGATGAAAAAGGGGAAGCTAAAATAGAATTAGTTCCATCTACTACTCCTAAACTTCCAAAAGATTATTTAAAGACTCATGAAAATCGTTTCTTAAGAATGATTGTAAAAGCTAGAGAATGTGACAAAGCTAAAAATACTTTTGTTGAAGGCTTATTAGATTTTGTCCATGAAGGAAGAATACATGCAGATATTAATCAAATTAGATCAGATCAAGGGGGAACGGTTACTGGAAGGTTCTCAATGTCTAATCCTAACTTACAACAAATTCCATCTAAAGGAATCATCGGTAAAAAGATGAGAGAACTTTTTATACCTGATGAGGGCTGTGTGTGGGGATCATTCGATTACAGTCAACAAGAACCACGGATTGTGGTCCACTATGCTTTAACTTTATATCCTTATAAGAATCCTGATATTGAGATGCCTAATAATTTAAGAGAGAGTTTAGAACAGATTGAAGAGTCTTATAAAATATCCGATGTAGACTTTCACCAAGTTGTTGCAGACATGGCTCACATATCACGGACCATGGCCAAGACAATTAACCTAGGACTTTTCTATGGTATGGGTAAAATAAAATTAGCCAGCGAATTAAATTTAACTAAAGCTCAAGCTAGTGTTTTGTTTAATACTTATCATGAGAAAGCTCCGTTTGTTAAGAAGTTATCTCAGGATTTGATTGAGTTTGCAGAAGATAATAAACTATTATTTACATTGGGAGATAGATTTTGTAGATTTAATAAGTGGGAAACTAAAGACAGATCATGGAATAATACAATTAATAGATATGAGCCAGTTCCAATATTATCAGAAGATGACGCAAAGAGAGCTTTTAAAGCTGAATTATTAGATAAGTATAAAGATCACATAGCTGATAATTATATGGGCGACTTTACTAAACATTATAAACCTGCATTTACTTACAAAGCTTTGAATAGGTTAATTCAAGGTAGTGCGGCAGATATGACTAAGAAAGCTATGGTAGACTTATACGAGCAGGGAATTTTACCACAGATACAAATACACGACGAGTTGTGTTTGTCTATTGATAGCGAAGAAACTGCTAAAATAGTAAAAGAAACTATGGAGAATGCTATTCTTCTTAAAGTGCCTAACAAAGTAAATTACAAATATGGTAAAAATTGGGGGTCAATAAAATGAGCCTATTAAAACAAATTGATAAAGCTGCAATAATGTGGAATAAGACTAAAAATCCTATTTACAAAGATTTATGGTATAATCTTTTAAAAAAAATAAAATATGTCTTACCTAAATGCTAATATCCCTGTACAATACGCACAAATAAAAAAGGAGTATTTATATGATCTTAAAAAACATCATGGAGAAGTTGAAGACTGTATTATCTTCGGTATTACATCACTTACAGGACGTGCTATATTATGGCATGCCATCATGGAAAACGGTGCGATCTTTTATCGCCTACCCTTATCGGCTTTTATTCAACGTGGTTTTCAACCACAAACTGTTCCCATTAAAAGACTTGATGAACTGGAATTGTGGAATAGTTTTTCTTATTACCCTGCTATTACTAATTGGGATATTTTAAGCGCTTCATCCGGAAAATATATAGGTAAAGACAAGAAGTGGCACCACGGAAAATATTTATTTACCATTGACTGGGCTCACCCAGATGCTAATGTACTTAACTCTGATCATTCAGAAATTCCGCATGAACATAAATGCGCTCACATAATTGCGTTAGACGACGGCAACTATGCGGCTCAGCCAAACAACAGATGTATATGGGATCTGCCTTCATTTACAGTTAAGGATAATATTCCTGACTGGAAAGTACAAACTTCAACATGGGATGTTGAAGATTCTGGAAAATGGAGAACAGAAAATACTGATAACTATTTTTATAAAATAGAGGAAAAAACAAATGGAAAAAAAGATTAAAAATGAATGTAAAAAATGCGGTCATGAGTGCCATTGCCTGGATGTTCTCCACACAGATGTGTACGGTATATGTACTTGTGATACTTGTGAGTGTGATGACCCTAAAAATTCTGGGGAGGAATGTTTGTCATGTCAATAAAGGAGAGCGCCAGGATGGATTACAGATTTACAGCATTATTAATTGTGTTGATGGTGGCCCTGGCTTTATTAGGTGGACCGGCAGAGTATAATACACCATGAAGTTTATATTAATAATATTTTTATGTTCCTTTATAAATGATCAATGCTTAGATCCAGTAGAAATAAAGCATGAATTTAATTCATGGAAAGAATGTACTATTGCTGCATTTGAAGTATCTAGAGAATTAATAATTGCACAAGAAGATAGCTTTATTAATAATAATAAAATAGCAACTAAATTTGTATGTAAAGAAGTAGACAGAGTTTAAAATGAAAATGAATATTAAGAAAATTATAGGATTTTTAACTACTGCTTTATTTGGAATTTTAGTATGGGCATTAATAACTTTAATTGAAATTAAGGGTGATCAACAGCACATAAAAGGTGAGTTAAATGGCATTGACAAAGCTATTAGTAGAATATATGGTTTTATAAATTCTACTAAATAAAAAATAATGAAAAAGAAACATTTTAAAATCCAAGCAGAAGTTGTACGAGGAGAATGTCCTACTTGTAGTGAAGTCACAACATTAGTTGGAGTATCTTCTCAATTTTATAGATGCATGGAATGCGGTGCAGATTTAGAACAACATGTTAATGGTAAAATAAGTTATCTGCCTATCATGTCTTCAAGAGTAGATGGTGCCAAGCCTTATGTTAAAGACTGGAAATAATGCCATTTAAATCTGATAAACAAAGAAAATATTTATTTAAAAATAAACCTAAAGTAGCAAAAAAATTTGCAAAAGATTCTAAAAAGAAAACTCATAAAATGCCCGATGGTACTATTATGAAAGGTGCCAAACACCGATGAAAAAATCAAAGAACGCGGACCACGCACCACGAGATCAACACAAAAAACGGCCTAGAACACACAAAAAATCATTAAATAAGGCAGAAAAAAGGCAAAAAAATAAAAAATATAAAGGTCAAGGTAGGGGTTGACAAACATCATTTAGTATCCTATATATAAAGGATATGAAAGAAACTAAAATAGAAACACCAGAAGAAAAGTTAAAGAAAGAAAATAAAGAAATACACGATAAGTTAAAAAAAGAAATAAAAACACTAAAGAAAGAAGCTAGACCTTATATTGCATACGGGAGATTAATTTTAACTGCAGCTAAATCGGAATACGAACCTAAAGAAGTCGTAGAAGGTTTAAAATTTGCAGCTGAACAAATTAATAAAAAGAATTGGCCTCTTGTTGAAAGGGTAGGAGGAATTTCTGGAGATTTAATGGCTAGGGGGTCCTGTCCAAAATGTGAAATAAATTTAGTGGGAGAAGATCTTAAACCAATGGAGTTCACAATGCCTTGTGTAATTAAAGATTGCCCCTTCGATGAGAAGGAACAATTAACAGAATAGATAATATGAAAAAAGTAACAATAACAAGCAAAAACATAAATCAAAAGCAGTGGAGCAATCTACTATTGGAGCTTAATTTAATTAAAACTGCATGGAAAAACTATGCAAAATTAGAAATGCAAGCCCTAGGCTTAAAAAAAATACTAGCAGCTGGTCAGAAAACCAATGAAGTTAATAAAGAAGAATAATTAATACTTGACTATGTAGGAGTTTTTCTATATAGATAATATAACAAAGGAAAGAAAATGACTGACATAACTAAATACAGAAACGTATCTTTAACACATAGTACGTATAAAAAATTGATAGCAATATCTAAGGTACTTTTACCTGAAGCACCGTTATCAATTAGTAAAACCATAGAATCAATTACAAATGAAAAAGTAAAAAAATTAAATGGAAAACTTAAAAAATCGTAGACATTCGGCAATCTGTAATGATTGCAATGGCAATGGATATATTAGTAATAAGTCTAGAGAACTTATAATACAATGTAAGACTTGTGATTCGGAAGGAGAAATTTATATATATGAGCCTGAAGATCTTGAGTTTGACTTTGATGATACTACTATCCGGTTGCATTAAGGATTTACAACCAAATCCTTATACAACGATATTAAAACAACTTATGAAAGTAGAAAAATGAACGACAACTTTAAATTAGATATAGGCTATATTGCAGGAGTGTTTGATGCAGATGGATCAATATCTTTTAAACAATATCCTAAGAAAAGAAAAGGTTCTAAAAAAGATTATAAAACTTGGGATATTAGATTAGAATTATCTATGACTTGTAAAGAAGTAGTAGAATTAGTCCATAAAACTTTAATGGTAGGTACAGTTCGAGAAAAACCTCCCGGAAAAGGTCAATTAGGTAAAAAAATGCAATACCGTTGGCGTTGTAGTTTTAGAGACGCTTTACATGTATGTAAATTATTTTGGCCTTATGCAATTGTTAAATTACATAAAATAGAACAAATTATTGATCATTATCAACCAGATATACAAGATCTCAATGATAATGTAGTTGAACTTGATAGATTTAGAGATAACATATGGTTTAAGAAATGAAAGAAAAAATAGATACACTTAAATATGGAAATTTAGACTTACCGGTAACAGATTGTAAAGTTTATTTTACAAATAGATTTGGTAAAAAATATGAGGTTAAATTAACTAGATTGATACAAGTATTTAATAATAATGTCTGGAACAACAGTAAGAGTGTTAAATGAATTATAAACCTTTACCTAAAGGATTATTTATTAAAGATTCGAATATCGAAGGCCAGGGATTATTTACAAATAGAGATTTAACCGTAAGCTGTAATTTAGGGACCACTCATTATGAAATCGATAAGATGTTCATTAGAACGCCTCTAGGGGGCTTTATTAACCATAGTAATACACCTAATTGCTCTAGGAAGGAAATTCAAGTTGGACCGAGTTTTGTTAAGTGGGACGTTATCGTTGTTGAAAACATAGCAGCAGGCGATGAACTAACGTTAAAATATACTATGTACAATCCAAAGGGAAACAAATGCTAAACCAATACTATATTAATTATTTTTCAAAGTCTGATGGTAAGAAAATAAAACGACCTTACGATCCACATTCTGAAAAACAACATGAGTTTATCGCAGGAAGCGGTAATCTTTGTAAACGATACTGGGATACTAGTAAAAAAGGTCTAAGGACTGCTAATGCACCTTGGAGTATAACAATTAAAAATAGAAAGAAGAAATAAAATGAATGAATATGATGAAGTAAAAAACATATTAATTAAACACGACGCATTAGATAAAGATGCAGAGGACGCAGTTGAAATGGGAACAGTATTATATGATGAACTTTATGAATATTTCCAATCCGATATGCCTTATGGAGTACAGAAAGCAAGAGAAGGGGAGCCGGATATATGGATTGCAGATAGACTTGAAGAGTTAGGATTGTTAAAACAAGAATGATGGAAGATAAAGACATAAAGGAATATAATAAATTGATTAAGAAATTAGAAGAAGATAAATTCAAAAAAGAACAACAAGAACTTGATGAGAGTTATAAACAATCGTTAGCAAACAAAAAGGAACGTGATGATAAAGAAAAGTAACAAATACAAGTATATACAAGGTAAACAACTCACGGACCCCGGATCAGGGACCAGGATGTATGAGATCGGTAATTATAAATTACCGTCAGTGACTACTGTACTCGGCGCCACAAAGAATCAAGATTTTATAAAAAAATGGAAAGCTAAAGTTGGTGAAGAAAATGCAGAAAAAATAAAAAATCATAGTGCAAGTCGTGGAACTTGTATGCACAAATATCTAGAGCATTATGTTCTTGGAACTAACATCATAGATCTAACTCCCATAGGCCAACAAGCACGGCCCATGGCTGATAAAATTATTGAAGTAGGTCTAACGCCAGTAGACGAATATTATGGATCAGAAGTTATGTTGCACTATCCAGGGCTCTATGCCGGCGCTACAGACCTTATCTGCTCCCACAATGGTATGGAGACTGTCGTAGATTTTAAGCAAAGCAATCGACCAAAAAAAGAAGAATGGATTCAAGATTATTATTTACAAATTTCTGCCTACGCAATGGCCCATGATTATGTTTATGGGTCACAAATTAAACAAGGAGTTATAATGATTTGTACACCAGATCTTTATTACCAGGAGTTTAAAATTGAAGGAATACAATTAAGAAAATCTAAACATGAGTTTCTAAAAAGATTAGATATGTATAATGAACTACAGGGAAAATTATGTATAGATTAAAGGATAAATCATGACAGCTGCAATGGAATTAACATCAGTTACTTTATTTACAGCGCTTTGGATTTATTTACACTTAGGAGCAAATTTATAATGCCAAGAATTAAAGGAAGTGGGAAATATCCACTAAAATACACAAATCCAATAACAGGAGCCGTTTCAGACAATGCCCGGTATATAGATGAACAGGGAAACAAACGTAATGCCACTGCATCATTCTGTTTTGTTGAGGGGAAATGGGTTTCAATGCGGGATGCCCCACACAATAGAGAAACAAATAGAATATATCAAAATAGTAAACGAGGTTATATGTTAACTCTGCACAAGATGGCTAGAGCTCATTTAAAACAAAAATTAGAAAGAGGTAGACAAGTTTTAGGAGAAAATGAACTTATAGATTTTCCAAAGGAAGGTGTAAATCGTAAGAATCCTTTTATTGCACAAAAATTTATTAAACATTTTGATGAACAAGTAGCACATTATGGTTATAGATGTCCTTTGACTCATATTCCTTTTACAATGACTATGGCTAATAAAAAATTTGATATAAATAACCAAGTTAAAACTTTTTCCAATGTGTCTCCCGACCGTATCTTTAACAATATAGGTTATGATAAACAAAATACATTATTTACTTCCCAATTATGGAATTTAACAAAAGCTGAACGATCTCTTTTTGAATTACAAATAATTTTTAAACCTGAAATAATAGAACGGTATATAGCAATTATATTAGAACGATTTCCAGATCAAAGATACAAGATTAATGAGTTAGAGAACGGGGCGGAGCACCCTCAAGAGAGACGATAGGCTCTTAAGCTGTTAGGATGGCTTCTTACCCCTTTTCATCACGTCCTAGCAGCACCTATCATTACCCAATATTACTGGATCAAGAGGCATGGAACACGGACCATGGATCAATTAAGATGAATTGTGTTCTAATTGTGGCAAGATTAAGGCAGAATAAGGCAGAATCTAGGTGTCGCGGAAGTGTCGCGATTTGCATTTTACGCCATTCTAGGTGTCGCGATAGGTGTCGCGATTTGCTTCGAAGTGTCGCGATTTTAAAAGGAATGTGACAGATTGTCGCGATTGTGGACAGAATGTCGCACTTTTGGGGCTAGATTAGAATCATTCTAATGTATCGCGACACCTGGAGGCAAAATCGCGACACTTTTTATCGCATAAAACGACATCGCGACACTTTCGCGACACTACAGGTGTCGCGATGTTTTGGTCAATTGAAGCGCTTATACCAATGCTTCTAGGAGATAGGTCAAGCTTATTTACCAATCGCGACACCTTCCCAGATTTTTTAGCGCAAATAAATAAAAAAAATATAAATTACCCTTTTAGGTATCGCGATCCTATCTTGCCTTATTTCAGACACAATTGAATTACTTTTACCTTTACCCTGTCCGTACCTTTATTTTTGATATATAAAGCTTTTATGCCCAATAGAAAAAACAAATCTAGGAATTTAAACACCTATTCTAAACCTAAGTTGATAAAACAAGAGGCTACATTTCCATATTCAAGGTATAAAATTGATTGGTGTGATATTGTTACTGAAGGTGGTTGGGGTAGTGAAAAAGAATTTAAGAATATGAAACTGGCAACACCTGTAAGTGAAGGCTACCTATTTAGTAAAGACAAAGATACTGTAAAAATTTTTGCGGGTTATGATATTGATGATGATGGTACTATTACTTTTAGTGAACGTTCTGTTTTCCCGACTTCTTGTGTTCTGAAGATGACGAAACTTCATTAATTTCTTCTGATAATGCATCAACAGTCTTTATATTTAAAACCTGAGCGTAATCGTCTAGGATCTTTTTCATTTTTAATTCTATTTCTTCCTCTGACATATCTTCTAATTTCCCATGTTTTATTATTTTTCTGTCTATGTATAGTCCTGCTGCCTTGCCTCGAGATACTTCAGCGTTTACAGCAGAAGAGAAGCTACCTTTCTTTAAAGCAGCTACCTTAATTCTATCTAACTCCGCTAAATGTTTATCATAAGTAACTTCATGTTTAGCTAATCTCTCCTGTTTAAGAGAATCTACATATTGTACTACTAATGGAGATAGTCTGGGATTTAATAATTCTGAGCCTTCTTGTCTACATCTTTTATGACTGTAGCCTGCCAGCTTAGCTGCATCTGATTGAGACAACGGTCCCTCTTCATCACCGAATACTATAAACTCGGCAAATCTCTTTTGCATTTCTGTTAATCTTTTTGGAACTCCCATTTTTAATTAATCTCTTTTTTTCTAACTTCTCTAGTTAATTTTCTATCCACTTTTTGCCTTTTAATTGCACTTTTAGGAACAATGATTCTACCCAGTCTACCTTGTCGTTGGGAAGGTGAACTAAAGGGGTTTAGCTTAGGTGCAAATTTTTCAAATAATCTACGACCAACTCTTAATTCTCTTGGGGTTAAAGTTGTTTTTAAAATTAATCTATCTTTTTCAGGTACAGTTTTAACACCCCATTTTGAATCAATATCTGTGTTGCTTTTAGCAAAACTTTTAGCTGCGTCAACTCTACCAGTATCTGCCTTTTTAGTTTTAGCTCTCTCAAAAAAGTATCTTCCTTGGTATTTGTTATTAACCTTATTATCTGGATCTGAGGATATATCTTGTTTTTTACTCGTCCCTCTTATTGCAGACACATCTTTACTTACTCCACCCTTAGGGCCTGTTTTGTCTAACAATTCTGCACTAATAGTTGTATGTTTTTTATTTACTTTATCACTGATTTTAGTGAAAATTTCTTTAGCGGCAGTATAATTTTTTCTATTAAATAGTTTACTCATATAGTTTTTTACCCATGTTGACAGTTTAGGGTAACTTTGATATAAAGTCAAGATATGAAAGATGATTTTAGACCAAGCGCTGCACAACCAAATCCCCCTAAAGACAAACGTACATACACAAAACATAAAGAACATGGAGAAGATATGAGTCATGAAAATGAAAGGCCTCATACAAATGAGCCTAGAGAAGATAGAGGAGCGTTAGATTTAACCTTCCTTATTGAAGAGCATCAAAAACAAATCTGGGCTTATAAACAGAAAGAATCTGAATGGATTAAAACTGATAATATATTACAAGGTTCTAAAAAAATTATAGAAGAGTTAAGCACTAAGATAGTAGGTTTAGCTAGACGCACTCAAGAGTTAGAGTATGATAATAATACTTATAAAAAAGAAATAGAAAAACTTCTTGCAAAAACTAAAAAATGAGAGTAAGAGATTTACAAGAATTTTTATCTAAATTTACCGAGAATAAAAAAGACGGAACTCGTCAAGGTAATGCTATGAGTGACGCAGTCATCATGGTAGAGATTAATGGATTCTTAGAAGAAATTAAAAAAATGGAAGTCCACGAAAACAATCAAACAATAATTGGGTTAAGTAAAAACCACCAATCTCATCGTCTAGTTTTGAAAACAAAGACCGATAGAAAGATAATTATTCCAGATAAATTACGTGATGCACTCTAGTATTTGCATGACATGGTTACTCTAAAAAACATATGGGCCCAGAGGCTAAATTATACCAAAAACTTAAAAAGAATTTTACCGGTTTTTCGCTTCTCAGACTTGAAAATCTTAGCTTACTTGGTACTCCTGATCTATTGGTCTACAATAATAATAGCCACTTCTTCACTATCGAATTAAAAGTTACAAAGAGTAAGAAAGTTCGTTTTTCTCCCCATCAAATTGCCTTCCATTTAAGACATCCTAACAATACATTTATCCTTATAGAGGCCCGCGGTCCGTGGTCCCCTAATACTTATTCCATGTACCGTGGTTCACGGATCAGGGAGCTTGTTACTTCCGGCTTGGAGCTTGAGGCTTGCAGCGAAGGGCTTGATGCTTGTCGCTTATATTTTTCTAAGCTTGGTGCTTGAGGCTTGGTGCTTGAGGCTTGCAGCTTTGGTCCCTGGTCCACGGGCCCTGAATATAGGAGCTCGAGATTTTCTCGGTCTAGGTTCTGTATTCTCTGGATTATGACGCTGGCACCAGCCAGCGCCGTTTTTAAAAAACCACATTATAAATTATAACCTGGAGCCATCTTTAATGGAATATATAAAATTAAAGATGTAACGCTGACAAGGCTGCTCCAGATTATATTCCCGAAGGAATTTTTTTTAGTGTTTACCATAACTAATATTTGAAATGTCTTTATTCCAGCAAGCCCGGCACTCTTTACACTTGCCGCCCTGCGTTGGAGCTGGACAACTAGGCGCGCCATCTGTCACTACTGTTGACGTATGACTCCAGGCTTTTGGCGCTGGTCCGTCGACCTTGGACCCTGATAGTCTGATCACCATATTATCCGGAACCGCTTCAGGGTCTGGGAGGTAAGGCCGCTCTTGTGTGGGCATCCAGTGCTTTACGTGAGGCGTTAATCTTGCAACTTCTAAAATATTAGCCATATGCTCGTGGCTCTGTACATCGCCGGCGTCGTGCCA
>Ga0222632_1000554_pt1 | contig 18812 bp, 15 predicted proteins | sample AntAcemetageno46_FD_179828 | JGI IMG/M metagenome (GOLD analysis project Ga0222632, IMG submission 179828) | Saline water microbial communities from Ace Lake, Antarctica - #46 | ecosystem: Environmental > Aquatic > Non-marine Saline and Alkaline > Saline | place: Antarctica: Ace Lake | collected...
AAAGTCCTTGATTTGCGCGAGCACGCGCTGGTGGATCGCCTCATCTCGGATAATCCCTCGCCCCGCATCGGCCTCGTGTTTTTCGGCTTCAAACTGCGGTTTGACCAGCGCGATGAGGCAGCCGCCCGGTTCGAGAAACTGCCAGACCGCCGGCAGCACCTTTGTCAGCGAAATGAAGGAAAGATCCATTACTATGCGAGGGTAGGCGTCGCGAGGGAGGTCGCCCACTTGCAAGTGGCGGGCGTTGGTCTTTTCCAGATTGGTGACACGTTCGTCCTGAATTAATTTATTGTGCATCTGGGCACGCCCAACATCCACGCAAGTCGCGCTGATCGCACCGCGTTGGAGCGAGCAATCCGTAAAGCCGCCCGTCGATGCGCCCACGTCGAGGATGTGTCGTCCCTCCATCGATATCTCAAAGCGATCAAGGAAGCCTTCCAGCTTTTCGCCGCCTCGGCTGACGAAACGCGGCGGGGCTTCCACTGTGACATCGCTGTTCTCTGGAAGGCTTCGGCCTGGCTTATCCAGACGATCGGTGCCGAGCTTAACTTTGCCTGCGAGGATGAGGGCTTTGGCTTGCGAGCGAGAGTCGGCCAGGCCTTTGGCGACCAACAATTCGTCGAGGCGGAGTTTAGAAACTTTGAGCATTTTTTATCGGATTTTGTGTCGCTGAAGTCGTGAGATTTTGGACGAGTTTGATTCTTCGGCGAAGAGTGATCCAAAGCGTGACCGCTTCGGCTACACTTAATCGGGGTCTGGGGCATCGCGCTTTACGAAATCGACATCGCTAGAGCGTATGTGCAAATCGCGCTGCGGGAACGGGATTTCTATATCGTTTTCCTTAAAAATATCCCAGACTTTCAGTAGCACATGGCTCTTCACATTGGAGACACCATTCGCTGGGTCGGTCAGCCAGAAGCGTAGCTCCAAGTTGACCGAACTATCGCCAAACTCCTTCAGCAAGCATACCGGCGCAGGGTCTGGCAACACTCGCTCGTGGCTCTTAGCAGCTTCCAGTATGAGGCGTATGCACTCGTGCGGGTCGGCCTTGTAGGATACCCCGATGGGCACACGCATACGGACTAGTTCATCTGTGAAGGACCAGTTGATGACACGCTGGGTAATGAGATCCTCGTTTGGGATCAGATGCTCTGTGCCGTCACGTGTGATGACGGAGGCGTAGCGAGCGCGTAGATTATTAACCCAGCCATAAGTCCCCTCGATCTCGATTACGTCGCCTGGCTTAATGGAGTTATCCATCAGCAGAATGATGCCACTGACGAAATTGGAGACCACTTTTTGGAGGCCAAAGCCTAGGCCAATGCCAATCGCGCCGCCGAGGAATGCAAAGGCCGAGAGGTCGACCCCGATGGAGCCAATCGCCGTTATGATCGCGACCGTAATCAATACAATGCGAATGATCTTAGCGATGAGTACCTTTATGGATGCGCTAATCTGTGGGATGCGCTGAATCTGAGTTTCAACGATACGAGCCACGGCTAGCCCAATCCATAATGTGAAAGCGAATGCGATGATACCCGCAAAGATAGTCCAAGCAGAAATGCTAAATTCACCGAGGGTGAAGCGTATGCCTTCAAGGAGCTTGATGCTGTCCTTATCCAACGCGAGCCCGAAAAGGCCTGTGATCAAATAGGCGACTGCGGCCACGGATTGCGCCCAGAAGCGTTCTTTTAAAAAGCTACTGCCGAGGCCAATTACAATCCAAGCGCCTTCGAGGATCACGAAAAAGCGAAAGACCGGAAGCTCAAGTGCGAATACAAAAGTGCCGATTAAATAGGCGCTTAGAAGCAAGACCCATTGAAAAATGAAGTCGGCCTGTCGCTTGAGCCAGTAAGTCGGCGTATAATCATCGGTCTCTGTAGTCTCGATTTTATTATCTAGAAATCGATTACAGACACTCAATAGGACTAAAACGACGAGCACCTCCCAAAGATCATCGTATTGAAAGCCTTCTTCGGGTGCCAGTAGGCTGCCCCATTTTTGCATAAATTCCATGATGTCTAATTAGTAAGTGGCATAAATTGAGTGCCGCAATCTTTTTGCAATTCTCCATACAGCTCTCAATCTATTTGTTATGCGATTTTATTTACTAGTATTATCAGTCATTGCGACACTTGCTTCCGCCCAAAATCGCATCGGCACCGGCGCGGTCGAAGCGCTCTATCAGCAAAACTGTATGAGCTGCCACGGCGAAGACCTCTCCGGTGGCTTGGGCGGCTCGCTGCTCGATCAAGCATCGTGGAAACAAGTGGGTAAAGGCATCGGCTTCATTGAGTATGTGCAGCAAGGTAATCTGGAAACGGGCATGCCCGGCTTCGGCGAGGCCTTGACCGAGCCTGAGATCCGCTCGCTCCAAATTTACATTGATGAAATGCGCCAGAAAGCCAATCGCGAAGGCAAAGCGCCACTTGTCCAGAAACAGGATAACATCTACACGGCCGGAGGCTACCAGTTTACAGTCGAAACCGTGGTTGAAGATTTAGACATGCCCTGGTCGATCGCATTCTTGCCGACGGGTGGCGTATTAATCACGGAACGCTCCGGCACACTCCGGAAGTGGATCGGTGGCGAGATGGGCGAAGCGATTAAAGGCACTCCTACTGTCGCCGCCCGAGGGCAGGGAGGCTTGTTGGAAGTCGCGGCACACCCAGACTACGCAGACAACGGGTGGATCTACCTAGGTTTCTCAGCAACTGCCGAGGAGCCTCTAGACGAAAAAGCCAGCATGACCAAAATCGTGCGCGGCCGCATCGCGAAGGGGCAATGGCAAGATGAAGAAGTCATCTTCGAGGTGCCTGCGGCATTCCACCGGACTGCCGGCGTCCACTTCGGCACCCGCTTCGTTTTCCAAGACGGTTACCTCTATTTCAGTATCGGCGACCGAGGTGCCCAAGATCACGCGCAAGACCTGACCAAACCCAACGGCAAAATTCACCGCATTCACGACGATGGCCGCATCCCGAGGGGCAACCCCTTCGCCAAGCAGAAGGATGCCTATCCCTCGATTTGGACTTATGGCAACCGCAACCCGCAAGGCCTCGATACCCATCCAGAAACAGGCCTGATCTACGAGTCCGAGCACGGTCCACGCGGCGGCGACGAGATTAACCTCATAGAGCGTGGCCGCAACTACGGCTGGCCGGTCATCACCTACGGTATGAACTACAACGGCAAACCGATCACGGAAAAGACCGCCGCGCCCGGCATGGAGCAACCGCTTCATTACTGGACGCCGTCCATCGCCGTCTGTGGCATCGATTTCTACGAGGGCGACCAGTTTCCCAATTGGAAAAACAACCTTTTCGCTGGAGGCCTCGCCTCGCAGGAGCTGCACCGCCTAGTGATCGAAGATAGCAAAGTAGTCCGCACCGAGATCATCCTCAAAGACGAAGGGCGTGTCCGCGATGTAGCGACTGGCCCCGATGGATTCCTCTATGTCGTGCTGAACGGCCCTGACGTCATTGCGCGCCTCGTGCCCGTCAAGCCCTAGGCGGCTCTCACGAGAGTTCTTTCTACGTGGCGTGCGATCGCACTATTTAGAAATGCTTCTCTAAACCTAGCACTTGATGTTAGCTAGAAATCAGCCTATCCACTTCTTAGTTTTGAAAGCCTCAAAGATCATCACCATTTGCCCGTCTCAACGAGCACGCGGCAAAACACTCGCCGATCAATTCTCGATTTCACTGATCGACGCGCTTGAACTCGAATCCGCCAAGCCGCGCCAGATCGAGCGCTTCGTTCGCTCCCTGCTCGAACCGAATCATCGCGAGCCAGCCTACACCTTCCTCTTTTCAAGCGATGGCCTCTCGCTCGCCCAAGTCACCGACGATAGCTTCCTCAGCATCCGCGCAAATTTCTACAGCCCGACCGTTAACTACCGTCGCCACAAAGGCGGCGGCAAAGGCCAAATGATCGCCAAAGCCGTCGGTATTAAAACCGGTCAAGCCCCCACCGTGCTCGACGCCACCGCAGGCCTCGGCGGCGACGCCTTCGTCCTCGCCAGCTTGGGCTGCGCCCTGACCATGACTGAGCGCGTGCCCGAAGTCCGCGCCTTATTGGCAGACGGTCTCCGCGTCGCTAAAGAGTGGGGTACCGTCCACGACGAATCACTCGTCGAGATACTCAACCGCATGTCACTGATCGAGTCTGACGCTGCGACTCACATGCAATCACTCGACGACTCAGATAAGCCGGACGTCGTTTATCTAGACCCCATGTTCCCCATGGGCAATAAGAGCGCTCAAGTCAAAAAAGAGATGCACGTCTTCCACCACTTAGTCGGCACCGATCCCGATGCCGACGGGCTCTTGCAACAAGCGCTCGCAGTTGCCAAAAAGCGAGTCGTGGTCAAGCGCCCCCGGATCGCCCCGAAGCTTGCATCACAAGCACCGAGCTACGCTTTAGAAGGTAAGAGTAACCGCTACGATATTTATGTATGCACTTAAGTGTTGTCTCAAATCCTGCTTTGCATTCCCGGCGATAACTAGGACGGGCAAATGCCGAGATTTGCGATCCCATGATCTCCAGACTCCTGTCTGGCTCCTTGCGCCTGACAAGCATTCTTCGATTGCGACTACTGGATTTCCTTCCGGTATTGCATCGGGGACTTGCCCACGAGTTGCTTAAACTGGCGACTAAAGAAGTAGATGTCTTTATAGCCGAGAGCTTCGGCGATTTCCCCGACTCGCAAGTGGCTGCTTTCCAAATAGCGGCGGGCTTCGATCATTTTGCAGTTTATGAGAAATTGCTTGGGAGCTTGTCCGGTTTGTTGGGTGAACTCACGATCGAAGTGGGAGCGGGAGACGCCGAGCTTTTGTGCGATCTGGGAAATTGAAACCACAGAGGCGGGGGCTTCGCGGAAGATTCGGAGCGCTTCAGAGATTCGCGGATTTAGGGCCACTTCCGTGATGCTATCGGTTTCGCCTGTGCATTGGATGATGAACTCGTGGAGCTTTTGCGCGAGCACCGCGTCGTCGTCCCGGCGGAGGGCGATCCGCATGATCACATCGATTTGGCGCTGCGCGAGACTGAGTGAGTGGACTTCGCCGCCGAGTAGTGGAAAGTCTTCGACCTCCGTGACTCGGCTCCCCTTATGAAGCGGATGGAAGTGCGCGGAGAAACGTGTGATACGAGCGCCTGAGTAATGTGCGGCAGAGATATTCTGATTGGGTGAGAAAATGAAAAAAGCGCCGGGGAATATCCGGAAAGTCTGCGCTTCGCAGCGCAGATAGCCTTCACCTGAAAGCGCCATCCAGAAGTTGTAGTGGCCATCGCCCGATGTCTTCCACTCCCAGTGCTCCACCTCAGTGCACAAGTAAGGGAACCACGGGCGGTCAACGACCTCGATGGATGAGAAGGAGAGGGGCTTTTTGCTATAGGACATTTGAATTTTACAAACTAGCATAGGCATCTTGCCTGTGTGCTAATCTCACGAACACAGGCAAGATGCCTATGATACTTTCTGATCAATTCAGCTAATGATGAAATAATGCAAATATATGAGAGAGCAATCCATTTCTATCTGCGAGGCAATTTGTTATTATGGGCTCATGTCTAATTCAGAAAGCTACCTTAACTCTCTCTTTGGCCTCGAAAACAAAGTTGCCGTCGTCATTGGCGGCACGGGCGAACTCTGTGGTGCGATGGCCGAAGGCCTCGCCGCTGCGGGTGCCGTCACCGTGCTCGTCGGTCGTAGCGAAGAAAAGGCGGCTGTGCGTCTCGCCCAAATCGAATCGGCAGGCGGCAAGGCTTACTTTGAAAAGGTCGATGTTAACTCGAAGGCCTCTATCCAGGAACTGCTCGACAAGGTGCTGAAGAAGTCCGGTCGCGTGGACATCTTAGTCAACGGCGCGGGGATCAATTCGCCCACACCGATTCTCGAGATTGAGGAAGATGAATTTGATAGTATTCTGAATACAAATTTGAAAGCCGTGCTTTTTGCTTCACAAGTCTTTGGCAAATACCTCGTCGAACGAGGCGAGGGCGGCAGCATCATCAATATCGGTTCGATGAGTGGCATCATTCCGCTTTCTCGCGTCTTCACTTACTCAGCGACCAAGGCTGCGGTGCACAATCTTTCCAAGAATCTGGCACGCGAATGGGCGAAGCAAAAAGTCCGTGTCAATACCATCGTCCCCGGTTTCTTCCCCGCGGAGCAAAACAAGAAGGTGCTCACCCCCGAGCGCGTCGCATCCATCATGGGGCACACTCCGGCCAATCGCTTTGGTGAGGCTCACGAGCTGATCGGTGCCACACTTCTCCTCGCCAGCGATGCCGGCAGCTTCATGAACGGCGCCGAAATCGTCGTCGACGGTGGCTACGCTTCGATGACGATCTAACGACTCAGTTTACCGCGTCAAAGGCCACGCCTCACGTGCTTCTATCCCGCATCCTACATCATGTATCTTCACGAAAACTTCCTCCTCCCCAATAAAACTGCGCAACGCTTGTTCCATGAGGTGGCCGCGGATCAGCCGATCATGGACTATCATTGCCACCTCCCACCAGAGGACATCGCAGGCAATGCACGTTTCCCAGACCTGGCCGAAATTTGGCTAGGTGGGGATCACTACAAGTGGCGTGCGATGCGGGCGGCCGGAGAATCTGAAGAACTTGTGACAGGAGATGCTGCGCCCAAAGAAAAATTTGATGCTTGGGCGCGCACTTTGCCGCAAACCGTGCGCAATCCTTTGCACCATTGGGCGCATCTGGAACTGAAGCGTTATTTTAAAACCGACCTTGTGCTCAGCCCCAAGACAGCCGACGAAATTTGGGAACTAGCCAACGCCCGTTTAGCGGAAGACAGCTTTAATGTGCACAACATCTGCAAGCAGTTCGATATCCGCGCGATTGGCACAACCGATGATCTGATCGATACACTGGAGCATCATGTTACGCACAATGCAGGCGATTTGAAGACCAAGATATTCCCCACATATCGCCCAGACAAAGCGATGATCACGACGAATGTGGCCGGCTGGAATGAATGGACGGATAAGTTGGCAGCAGTTTGTGGCAAGTCGCTCGACAGTGCGGCGGATTTCATCGACGCGCTCAGAGCACGCCACGACTTCTTCCACGAAGTCGGCTGCCGCCTGACGGATCACGGCATCGAGTATTGCCCATTCAGCCCGTGCACTGACGGCGAGGCTGAAGCGATTTTCAAAAAACTACGCTCGGGGCAGGGGGTCACCGGCGAGGAAGCGGATCAGTGGATGACGCTACTCTTGCAACACGTCGGTCGCTGGAATGCCGCGAAGGGCTGGACGATGCAGTTCCACCTCGGTGCGCTGCGCAACGCTAATACCAACATGTTCAAACGGCTGGGTGCCGATACCGGTTTTGATTCGATTTTCGATGAACCGATCATTCGTAAGTTTGCCGGTTTCCTCGATAGCCTCGCCATCACGGAGGAGCTACCGAAGTGTATTTTCTACCACCTTAATTCGGCTCACTTTATGCCACTGGCTACTTTGATGGGCAGCTTTCAAGACGGTAAAACTGCAGGCAAAATGCAGCTCGGCTCTGGTTGGTGGCACGTCGATACACTCGACGGTATGCGGACTCAAATCGAAGTGCTCTCCAGTGTGGGTCTGCTCAGTGAATTTGTCGGCATGCTGACTGATTCTCGTAGTTTCCTCAGCTTTCCGCGACACGAATACTTCCGCCGCCTTCTCTGCTCGATCATCGGCACCGACGTCGAGGCAGGACTCATCCCCGATGACAAAGACCTGCTCGACAAACTCGTCGCCGACATCTGCTATAACAACGCAAAAAAATATTTCAACTTCGATCTACCTTCTTAATCCTCCTCTCACATCTTAATGACCACATGAAAATCCTCCTCACAACTACCTCCTACCAAGATTGCCCCGGCGATCACCACGCACTCCTCGAAAGCACAGGCGCTGAAATCGTCCGCGAACGTGGCCCCCTCTCGGAAGCTCGCATGCTGGAAATCGCGGGTGACTTCGACGCCTTTCTTTGCGGCGACGACGAGATCACCCAAGCGGTGATTGAGAAGTCACTGCCCAAGCTCAAGGTCATCGCCAAATACGGCATCGGTGTCGACAAGATCGACGTCGCCTATGCTACGGCAAATAAGATCCCCGTCAGCTTTTGCCCTGGTGTGAATCACACCACGGTAGCCGAGCACGTCTTCATGCTGCTGCTCGCTTTGAATAAGAACCTGATGGAGCAAGCCAATATAACTGCAGCCGGTGGTTGGAAGCGCATGACTGGCCACGAAATCATGGGCAAAACCATCGGTATCATTGGCCTCGGCCGGATTGGGCGCGAAGTCGCGATTCGTGCGAATGCTTTCGGTATGAAATGTATCGGCTACGATCTCTACTGGCCGGAAGATTTTGCCAAAGAGCATAATGTCGAGCGCGCCGACGGCATCACTCAGCTCCTGCGCACTAGCGACATGGTCTCCCTTCATACCAATTTGACCGAAGAGACCCGCGACATGATTTGCGCCGATACGATCAATAATATGAAAGACGGTGCGATTCTCATCAATTGCGGTCGAGGCGAACTCACGCATACAGGGGATATCGCGCTTGCCCTCGAAAGCGGCAAACTCGGTGGCTACGGAGCCGATGTGCTCGATCAAGAACCGCCCCCCGCCGATCACCCGCTGCCCGGCGCGAAAAACTGCATTATCACGCCACACGTCGGTTCGCGAACCTTCGAGAGCGTCCAGCGCCAAGCTGGCATGGCTACACAGAACCTTGTCAATTTGCTCAAAGGCGAAAAAGCCTTAGCCCAAGTCAACGATGTCGAACCGCCCGCTGCCTTACTTTAATAAGTCTTAATCCTACTCGTATTCATAATCTTAATCTCTCCCACGTGTGATAGGATTATGGGTAAGATGATGATTAAGAAATAAACTACATCCCAAACCGCCTCTCATGTCCGAAAAATTCTACATCGTCCCACAAGCGCAACACGACGCACTCGTCGCCGCAGCGTATCAACATCGCGGATACACTGGAGACGAAGCTGCGCAAGCCGCTCGTTTCTCCGCCCTGGCTTCGCATCACGGTATCCGCACGCACAACGCGATCAAGGCGCTCCATCTCGATCACCTCTTTGGTAGCGTGACAGGTGGTTGCACGCCCGCAGTTGAGATTGAGAAACTACCTTGCCGTTTCGAGGCCAGTGAAATTTGGAATGCGAACAAGAAGCTCGGTCAAGCGACTGCCTACGAGGCGATCGACCGCGCCTGCGAACTCGCAGACAAATACGGTATCGGCCAGGTGTCGGTCGATAACGCCTTTCACTATCTCTGGGGAGGTGGCTATGTGATGGAAGCGGCCAAGCGCGGCTACATCGCTTACACCAACTGCACCGCAGCGCTCGCTGAGGTCGTGCCTTTCATGGGCAAGTTCCCGACACTCGGCACAAATCCCCACAGTTGGGGCTTCCCGACGACCGACGCTGTGGGCTTCCCTATCGTGATCGATTGGGCGACCTCCGTCATCGCGATGGGGCGCGTGCAGCAGTTTCAGCGCGAAGGCACACCTTTGCCGCCGAATGCCGCGGTCGATGTGGACGGCAATCCGACGACCGACGCCAATAAGGTCAAAGCGCTCACGCCTTTCGGTGCGCACAAGGGATACGGGCTCAGCTTGATCAACGAGATCGTCGGCGCATTCATCGGTGGCAGCTTACCCACACTTCGCAGCCGCGAAATCCCAGAAGGCGAAAAGCGCACGCCTGCATTTTACTTTCAAGTGATACATCCTGACGCGATCAACGGCGGCGCTTTCGCGCAAGGCCGTGACCAAGCGGCCAATGTGAAAGCGGTGATCGAAGACATTCTTGGGCACGGCAATGAAAGCTGCCTACTGCCCGGCCAACTCGAAGCCCGCTGGGCAGAGCGCGTAGTTAAAGCTGGCGGACTTTTGTTTTCCGAAGCAGAGATCAACGCCTTCAACGAAGTAGCAGAAGAGTGCGGCGCGAAGACTTGGAGCCTCGACGAGTTTAAGAGCGAGTAGTCTACGAGCACTACCGATCCAGCTTGTCGGCCGTCTCTTGTTCGAGGCGTTTGATGTATTCGGAGACGTTGCAGGTCAGCATACGCGTGCTGCCTGGTGAGACTTCGAGAACTTTGTTAACCACGCCGTCGAGGAAGGCTCGGTCGTGACTGACAAGGATGACGGTGCCTTCGTAGAGGTTGATCGCTTCTTGCAGCACTTCCTTCGATTTGATGTCCAAGTGATTGGTCGGTTCGTCCAAAACCATGAAATTGGCCGGGTGCATGAGCATCTTAGCCAAGGCGACGCGGTTTTTCTCACCACCAGAGAGGACAGAGGTCTTCTTGTGCGCTTCGTCGCCGGAAAAGAGTAGGGCACCCAAGGCGCCGCGCGGATTGGCGTCTTCATTGCCGATGGCGGCCTTTTCGACTTCATCTAGGACTGAATTATTGGGGTCGAGCTCGTCGGCTTGAGACTGCGCGAAGTAGCCGAGCACGGTATTGATGCCTTTTTCGACTTCGCCGCCCTGGTAGGGTTCCGTGCCCGCCATGATGCGAGCGAGGGTGGACTTACCCGCGCCATTGACCCCGACCACCGCGATGCGGTCGCCTTTGTCGATGCGCAGATCGAGGCCGTCGAAGATCACATTGTCGCCGTAGGCTTTGTGCAGATCCTTGATCGTGATGACCTTGGCACTGGCAGGCGGTGCTTTCGGGAAACGGAAGAACATCTTCTTCTCATCGCGTGGGATAGTGATCAGCTCCATCTTTTCGAGCGTCTTGATCCGACTCTGCACCATGCTGGCCTTCTTTACGTTGGAGCGGAAACGGTTGATCCAGTCTTTGACCTCTTTGATCTCCTTCTGCTGGTTGGCGTAGGCTTTGCGCAAGGTTTCGAGGCGCTTATCGCTCTCGCCGACGTAGTAGCTGTAGTTGCCCTTGAAGCTGGTCAGGTCGCCGAGCTTGAGCTCTAGGGTGCGGTTGGTCACCTCGTCGAGAAAGGCACGGTCGTGAGAGATCACGATGAGGGCGCCTTGGTAGTGCTTCAGGTATTGCTCGACCCAGTTCTGCGAAACGATGTCCAAGTGATTGGTTGGTTCGTCGAGAATGATGAGTGAGGGGGTTTGTAAAAGGAGTTTGGCCAGCGCGATACGCATCTGCCAGCCACCGGAAAACTCGCCCGTGTCGCGATCGAAGTCGCTCTCTTTGAAGCCCATACCGAGCAGGATGCGCTCGATCCGCGACTTCATCTTGGCGGGCTCGTGGTCTTCGAGCTGTTGCTCCCATTCGCCCATCAGGTCGATCAGGTCGTAGTATTCGTCGGCAGAGGTGTCCATCTCGAGCATCTCTTCTTCCGCTTTTTCTAGATTCTTCTGAAGCTCCAGTATATCACCAAAGGCGCTCTCAGCCTCTTTAAAGAGTGTCTTGCCGGATACGTCGATACCGTCTTGCGGCAAGTAGCCCACGCTCACGTAGCCAGCCTTGTCGATTGTGCCGCCGTCGCAGTCCAGTTCGTCCATCAGCATACGGAGCAGTGTGGTCTTGCCCGAGCCGTTCGAACCGACGAGGGCGATGCGGTCATGCGCATTAATGACACTGTTGATGCCGTTAAAGAGAACCTTCTTGCCGAAGTTGTGGGTGACTTGATTGATTGTGATCATAGCTCTCGCGCATCTGAACAGACGCGTGCGAAGGGTTGTTGTATACTAAGGAAGATGAAATATGTGTGTTTGCGTAAAATCTCGAAGCGCGGGAATGAATCAAGGCAACGGGGCAAATGCAAAGAAAAAGCCCGGGAGCTTGTAGCTACCGGGCTTTGTATTGCTGAATTGGTTCGGGCGGTGCCTCGGTTCTCAGAACCGGGGAGCCGTCTGCGGCTTACACTCCCTCTTTTTGTCCTTTGCGCTCTTTCTTACCTTTGGCCTTACGCATTTCCTTCATTTCTTCTTTGGTCACTTCGCCGTCGCCATCGGCGTCAACCTTCTCGAAATGCTCAATAAGCTTCTCGAGTCCGGCTGCATTGGCTTCGTCGTAGGAAATAGAACCATTGCCGTCAGTGTCCGCTTCTTTCACCTTACCAGCGTTTTCTTTGCCACGTTCGCGGCGTTCTTCGCCTGCGGTGGCCAGTTCTTGCTCGGTGATTTCACCACTGCCATCGGCGTCGATTTGATCGAAGTGCTTTTCTAAGCGGCCTTTGGCTTCGTCGGTGGAGATACCACCGCTGCCGTCGGCGTCCATCCGCTCTAGGATTTGTTCAGGGCTGGGAGGGGTGCCCTTTCCTCCTTTTTTAGCACCGTCGGGCTTAGCCTGAGCAGTGAATGGGAGGAGGGCGGCGGTCAACACGAGGAGGAGTAATGATTTTGTATTCATGATATTTTATGGATTTTTGGATTATCTTCGCAGCGGAATGTGCTGCTTGACCTAATATCGCAATTACGCATAAGAAAGTTTCAGGGGATGTAAAAAGCGCCAAATTTTCTCTGCCAAAAGGAGAGTAGGCTGCGCTGAGGTGTCATTATTTCAACGGGGTTAAGGCCATGCCGCGCTACCTGTTCTCAACAGATTCATACCCCGCACATTTAATCACACCCCAGTTGACTGCTCATCTCACGGATTCGCACCTTCACGACATGGCACCCGGAAACGCCATCGATTACGAGGGCTGCAGCAGCCGGATGAGCACCAAAAAAGCGACAGGATGGTCGCTTCTACTTAGAGCAAATTCGTTGGTAGGCTGTCTTCGACAATGACGGGAGATACCTTCGAACGGGGCTCAATCTCAAGCGCTTCCAAGCGATCGGCGATGCCTTCGAGGCATTGCCGATTAACGGGCTCGTCGCACAGTTCGGCTTCGATCATTAGCGCCAGCATCTCGCAGGCTTGCGCCCAGAGATTACGCTGCTCCACCGAAAGCTTGTCAGATAATCGCGCAGGTAAGGTCTTCCAGAGTAAGCGCCATTCTCCGGTGAATCGCTCACAGATCGGACAGATCTTAGTCCGCCGCCAACGCACGAACTGGTGAGTGCTCGCGTCGGACCTGATGTGATGCACCAGTATATCTTCGATGTTTCGGAGCAATCGAAACGAATCGGGCTGGCTGCCCTGGAGTGATTGCATGACTTCGTCAGCCGTCGGTAGCCATTGGCGACTCTCGGCGACTCGCTGTAACAAGCCCTTAAAGTCGCCAAAGTAACGATAAATCAGAACCTTGTCGGCGCCTGCCAACTGAGCGACTGCGTTGATCCCGAGTGCGCCGCAACCTTCATCCGCAATAAGTTTCAAAACAGCGTTTTGGAACATTTCTTCGGTCTTTGGGCGTGAACGAGTGCGTGGCATTAATACCAATAAAGTAGGCTTTTTTCACAGGCCGCAAGCTTCGCGATGGTAGGAAGCCATTTTTTATAGAGCGGGGTCTAGTTCTCGTCGCCATAGAACGCTGACGAAAATCAGTGACTATGTTGCCTCGGAGCGCGTGGAGACAATGACTTCCGCCTTTTCGACGGATTCGGGCCTTCGGTAGGTTACCGCGCGATGTCATCTTGCCCGATCACATTGAGCTGGCTGCGAGTCAATGTTTCGGCGGCAAGCTCATTATCTTCTAAACTGATAGCTAAAGCATACCGCCCGTTAGGCCGAACGAGGAAAGGATAGATGTAGTGGATGTTGATTTCTGCCTGCACCAGTGCGCAAGTAACAGTTTTTATCTGATCCTCATTGGTCAGCTCGACCGCAGTTAGTTCGCTTTGGACGTATGAAAATTGATGCTCGATTAAGAGCTTTTGCGCCTCTTCTGGATAATCGACGATCAGGCGGATGATAGAACTGTCGGTCGTGTCTAGAATCGAGAGTGCGACGATGTGCACCTCGTGGACCGAGAGGAGCCCGATAATCTCATTAAGACGTCCAACCTTGTTATCGGCGTGGATCGAAAATTGAATGACTGGCTGAAAGCCGCCTGGTCTGCGCATCACATCTGCTGGCATGTCAGACACTGTAGAGACCGAGTCGCGACTTGCACGCGTTTTTTTGAGGGCAAAATCGTAGCGATGCCGCGCTAGCGACGTCTGTCCCATTGAAAAAATTACGCGTGAGCAAAAGGGTGTAACTAGATGTACGGGGTAAATGTAGCCGGAATCGTAAGATTTTGGACGGTCTGAGCCGCGTGTGTCGAGTGATCCAAAGCATTACCGCTTCGGCTACGACTGAATTATCTTCGTACGGCTTACCCCGCAGGTATAATTACATGGCGCAAATGCAGGCGCTCTTTAAGCTTTCAAATTCCCCTAGATGTCGCTTCCCTAGGTGTTTCCACTCTATGCTTTGTCGGCCTGCTTATGTTTGAGACTTTTGAATTTATTAATGAGGATTTTCCTTGGTTTTTTGCTGGATTAGCGGCGATTTTTGGAGCGCTGACGGGGAGCTTTCTCAATGTCTGCATCTATCGCATACCGGCCGGGCGTTCGATCATCTTTCCCGGCTCTACCTGTGCTTGTGGGCGTCCGATCCCTTTTTACCATAATATCCCGATCTTCACTTGGTTGATCCTTCGAGGGCGGGCGAGTTGCTGTGGCGCGCCTTTTAGTTTTCGTTATCCCGCGATCGAGCTACTGACCGCAGTGCTTTTCTGCTGGGTTTGGATGATCTATCCGCCAGTCATAGCGCTCATCGGGATGCTCTTCGTGGCCTTCCTTATCTGTGCGACTTTCATTGATCTGGATCATATGATTATACCCGACCGCTTTTCGATCGGTGGCATGGTAATCGGAGTCGTCTTGTCGTTTATTTTCCCATCGCTTCATGGAGTGGAGGGCTTGCCTCTCGTTTCAAACGTGCAGTCCGGGGTGACTGCCATCGTGGGTGCCTTGGTCGGAGCAGGCCTCGTTTATTGGATCGCGGTGCTCGGTGAGATCGTCTTCCGCAAGCCGGCTATGGGTGAGGGCGACGTGAAATTTGTCGGCTTTATTGGTGCCTTTTGCGGCTGGCAAGGCGCGGTATTCTCGATGTTTGGTGGGGCCTTGGTCGGCTCTGTTATTCTGCTGCCAATTTTATTAGCAGGTCGGCTTTTCGGTGGAAAAAAGACCCCCAAAGATGTGGCTGTTTCAGACGATGAAAGTGTAGAAGGCGAAGAGGATGTGCAGTTCGGCGCGCAGGTGCCCTTCGGTCCTATGCTGGCCGTCGCTGGCTTGATCTACTTCCTCGGTTTTGATGTCCATGTGGATAATTACTTCGCGGAGTTTGCGCTCCATTTCTTGACGCCATAGTCGAGGCATTCGTGGTGGAGCCAGCTAGATGAGCGAATCTGATGAAATCCTCGTAGTGACGATGGCGTATTGCTTGACCTGGGAGATCGGTGGCGCGCGCGCGAGCCAGCATTGGCAAGGCATACGCAACTTTGCTATGACATGCGATGCGCTCTCGGAAACCGAGCGCTGGGTCTGCGAACTCTACGAAGAGTCGAGCCCGACTGCGCAGGAGGAGCGGTCGATTCTTTCACGTATCAAGGCGCGGCTCGATCACCCACGAGTTGTCGTCACGTTTCGCCAAGCGATCCTCAACTTACTTCCAAGCTCTATTGCCGAGGCGGCCGCTAAACACCGATTGATGAATTCTCTATCGGTGCCAGAGGGCTATGGTCGCCTACGCTCTTGGCTATCAGAACACAAGATTGCTGGTTTACGCCCTGCGCAGCCAGACTTGGCACCGCTGGCCGCTCGCGAGGCAGATTTTTTGCGTTTTATTGAATCCCCGTATTTCCTCGAGGGCTTTCGCAAGTTCTGGCAACAGGCTCCGAAATCTAGAACCAACCAACAAATGCGCATCTTACTCTGCATTGCGGCATCTCTCAGCCAGATGCTCGCCTGCGATGATTCCTCTGAGTGGCAGCAGTGGTGCTCTCGTCTCGCAAGTATCGGTTGCTATACAGAGCAAACCCAGGCTGATGTGGCGGAACTCTGCTTGGCCATGACGTCAGAGTCCTACGATGCACAGGAGCTTGCTTATCGCTTGTTTGCCGACGCGCAGGCGGTGGATCGGCGAAATATCATTACTTTTTGTGAGCGCTATACTGAGGAACTCGGTGGATTCGCACGCGATCTAGTGCGTGGCATGCAGATCACGGTTTAAAAGCCAGCTAGTGTGCTTCACTCTAGTCCATCGACTCTTCAATCGCATTTTGCTGACGCGCGATGTCATGTAGGGTCACGATGCCCAGGAGCTTCCGGCTATCTTTTCGGCTGACGACAGGTGCCTGTAAAACGTCTTTGATCACAAGGGTATTGGCCGCGTCGCGGATGGAATCGTCCGGATGGATCTCGATGATCGCGTGCCCCTCGACCCACTCACGCATGGTGCGCGCATCGGCGGCGGCCTCTAGCTCTTCCAGCTCATGGTGTGTGATCACACCGAGAAGTTCCTGATGGTTGTCGCTGGCGACGATGGTGTAGCCATGGTGCTTGTGGCCGTCTTTAAGGATTCTCTCAAGGTTACCAGTCGCGGTCAGTTCACTCAGCGCGCTACGGCAGTCGTGCGTCATAATCGTGCTGACGGGAAGGTTTCTCCAGTCGCGGTCGCCCCGGTAGGCTGGCAGCTTTTTCAAGCTAATGCCGTCTTGTAGTAGCAGGGCGTCGTAGATGGGGATGCTGCGCAGCTTGCCTGCGATGATATAGGCCAGCAGATTTCCGATCATAAGGGGCAGTATGAGCGAGTAGTTCTGGGTCATTTCAAAGATAATCAGCACCGAGGTCAGCGGACAGCGAATGACGGCTGCAAAAAACGCACCCATGCCGAGGAGCGCGGCTGCAGCGGCCACGGATTGATCGACGTCAAAAAACTGCACCATGAGCGCTCCGAAAAGCCCGCCCAGCATGCTGCCAATGAAAAGCACCGGGGCAAAGATACCGCCACTGGCACCCGACGCATAGCAGATGGCCGTAGCCAATACCTTGCCGATCAACAAGAGCAGTAGCGCCTGCCAGAGCAAGTGCCCGTGCAGTGCGGAATTCAGATCATCATAGCCGATACTGAAGACCCCGTTGTGCCCACCGCTGAACTGCCAGACGGTCACACCAATCAAGCCCACACTCAATCCCCCCAGGGCGGGACGTGCCCATGATGGAAACTTCTTCCATTGCTTAAAGTAGCCACGAAGCGCCAATAATAGCGTCACAAATAGATGCCCTAAAAGTCCCGCAGCGGGCCCCATAACTAGACAGATCAGCATCCACCAAGATGTTTCAAATACTTCGCGCGTCGCATGCAAGGCACTGTGTTCGCCGATAAGACTGCGCTCCACCACGGCAGCCACGACCACTGCGATCAAAATCCCGCCCAGCGCCTTACTGCTGAAATTATTATCAAACAGCTCCTCGAAGACGAAGGTGATCGCTGAGATCGGCGCATTGAAGGCCGCCGAGATGCCCGCGCCCATACCGACCGGCACCATTGCTTGAATGCGCAGTTTCCCCAAGCCAAAGACACGCCCGAGCTTCGACGAGATGGCACTACAAATATGCACAGTCGGCCCCTCGCGGCCAAGACTATTGCCAAAGCCCACCGAAATCGTGCCGATAATGAAGCGCCAGAACGCCTCTGAGGTCTTGATCACACCAAAACTCTGGTGGTAAGCCGCCTTTGTTTGCGGAATACCCGATCCGCTGGCGGTGGGCGACACGTAGCGGATCATCAAACCCACGACCAGTCCCGCTAGTGCGGGCGAGAAGATCATCGCCGGAATCGTCCAAAACCCAAAGCCCTCGTAGAGTCCAAATAAGCCCTCGAAAAGTAGAGTGATCGCCAAGTGGAAGCTCACACCCACCAGCCCGCAGAGCACACCGGCACAGATACACAGCATGAGGAAACGCTGGCCGTCATTAAAACGACCCCGCATCCAGTTGGGCAGGTTACTCAGAGTGAACGATTCGCGATTCATCATGCCGGAGCATACAAATAAAAAGCCGTGCAACGAGTTTTGCACGGCAAAGTAACTACTACAAAAGACTCTTACCAATGCACAGAATAAATTTCAAAAAATTACTTGGCATCGTGTAACTTAGTCCTACAGTCCACGCCTTCTCCACTTTTGGTGAGATATGCAAGTGGCTAAAGCACGCAGACTGTAAATCTGTTCTCTTAGAGTTCGCTGGTTCGAATCCGGCTCTCACCACCACTTTAAAGGTCGCCCGCAAGGGCGGCCTTTTTTGTGGTGGTGAGAGCCGGAGGCGAACCAGCTGCTGGTTTGACGAAGCGAAGCGAAGAAGGGGCGCCCGTAGGGTGATCTCGTAGAGATCCGGCGGCTGCCGGACCAATCCGGCTCTCAAACCCCTGCTCCTTTGATCCTAGAAAGAGTAGTCAGCAGGCAGATGTCAGCCGCGCCCTGCGTAGCTCGCAGCGCGAAGCAGGGGAGAGCAGATTTGATAGTCAAGGAGTTGTGGGGTTTCAAGCTTCGTCAAAATGGCTCCCTCTGAGATGATCCCGTCTGAGGTTTTTGTAATCGAAGAAGTTTCCTATTTGATTAAAGAAGGCTGAGCACCTAACTTGATTATTTTACGATGATCCCTAAAAACACGTTTCAAGACACCGAAGCGATCCTTGAGGTTCTCTCGAGGATTTCCTTTCTGGGAGGTTTTACGGGCGAGCAGTTAGACTTGATGTTGGGCTACTTTGAACGTGTTCACTTCCAAGCTGGTGAGTGTATACTGCCGCGCGTCATGTTTTGTGATTTTGGAAGACTTGAAAATTGCTTGCCCCGCGCGGAACCGCAGGCCAACAAGCACCCCACGATGAAGTCTCCCGCAGAGGCGCGGAGGCGCAG
>Ga0222632_1000566_pt1 | contig 18495 bp, 31 predicted proteins | sample AntAcemetageno46_FD_179828 | JGI IMG/M metagenome (GOLD analysis project Ga0222632, IMG submission 179828) | Saline water microbial communities from Ace Lake, Antarctica - #46 | ecosystem: Environmental > Aquatic > Non-marine Saline and Alkaline > Saline | place: Antarctica: Ace Lake | collected...
TGGATTGGATTTCATCAAGTAATTTAAATATTCTACTTCTCGATAATTACTTATTTGAGCTGCGGGCAATTCTTTAGATCAACACGCTTTGGTCGCTTCTGATATCTTCCATTACTTCGACGATTTCTGTCACATAGTTTACGGTGAGCGACACGTCGGATCCGATCCTGTCATTGTCGATCAAGATACTTATTTCGGTGACGTCGGTTCTTACTAGTATGATTACCGGATACATAAAAGTGTAGAAAATTTAGGAAACGATTGAATCGTTGGAGGAACATAAATAGAAATGGATGAAATTTATGAATTCGCTTACAACGGAATTACAGGTAGGGTGTTAGTTTCGAAGTGACGCAAATACGATTATCAATTCGAAGAAAGATGAGTTCAACACGATTAACGGAAAATAGATGGACATTCCGGATCGGATTCGTCAGAAGGTCTCATAGTTTCTCTTGTAGAAACAGCGGATGAGACAGATGGTCGAAACGGCGCAAACCTGCCTGCCCCTTTGGTTATCCTTGTCGTCTTGCTGTGTGTGGACGGAAGAGGATTATAACGTGGAGAGACTCAACATTAAACTAAGTTTTTATCATTCGATCAATAAAAACCTGAAGAAAGAACTACTAGACGTTATGTTTTGTTATCCTGATCGGGTGAGTGAAGTGGAATTCAATCAGGATAGTGATCTATTTAATTACACGATTAAAAATACAACCCTTGAAAAGAACCTAAACCTGTCTAAAAATATGTCGACGTTTAAACTATCCAATGCGTTTATGTAGCAACAACCGATATCCCAGTTGCCGCCGTCTCCCATCGAAGAAGAAGCTGTGTAAATAATTTCATTGATTCTCCTGTAAGAAGAAACAATGCTAACACTCGGGATTGAACCGAGGACTTTGTGCTTACTAAGCACGCGCTCTACCGACTGAGCTATGTCAGCAAAGACTGGAATCCGTAGGTTAATGGTTTCAAGGATTCGAACCTCGCCTTCACTTGTGATCACAAGTGCGTGCTACCAACTACACTATCCACCGAAATTAGCTGTTGGATTCTAAAAGCTTCTACGGTTTTGGTCAAGCTTTTCTTAAAAGCTTATACCCATTGCGGGTCTTGATCCCGCGGCTACGCGATTAAAAGTCGCGTGCTCTACCAAACTGAGCTAAATGGGCAAAGAGTCTGGACAAGGTGAATCGAACACCTGACTATTTGAGCTACAATCAAACGCTCTACCATCTGAGCTATGTCCAGTCACAAATGAGGAACCTCTGAAATCAATCGACTTACCATAGTGATATAATTGGCTGTTAGATTTCTACTCCTCGCACTTTATATAAGATGTCTTAGCCTTAAATCAAAATCATAAACGGTAGCTAAATGAGAATGGTTCCTACGAAGAATACTATGGAATATAGGAATGATGTGAACGATACATCTATTGGCCAGACTAATATAAGCCATAGTTTCAAACAAAACATACTTATGATTAGAATAGCAAAAGAAGCGGATCGATGGCTCATATTCCTGGAAAGTGATGCATAAAAGAATTGGTTGAACTACGATTTTCTTTCTTTATCCACCCACATAGCAATATTTCCGATCGTTCCAAATAAGAATGACATCCAAAGAGCGGGATAGAGCCACGAGTATGTCTGTTCTTGTTTTACCATAAGAATACAAAGGGAAATCAGTAATTGAATATAACTTAAAGGCAGAGGTAGTTTCATTTAATGTATTCCTTTTTAGTAAACTGGGAAATATTATGGAAGGAGCAGCATCCGTTTCATACTTTGAATCTCGTTTTTTTGATCTTCAAGTATTGATTGAGCCAGTTCTCGCTGTTCGTCCGTCAGTTCCTAATTGCGATTTCGTAAAAGTTGTGTGCTGGTGGTTAACGCACTCGAATGGTGTGGAATCATTCGAGTCATCCATTCGCGAGCTCCGATTCCGACCTGATTCCGCATCAAATATACCGCAATCACCGATAGTGCAATGCCAATTCCACCAGCGATCCATAGTTCGAACACGTCAGAATGACCAAACAAGTAATGAAGCCCGGCGTGAATCCATAGCATATTCGATGCCATCAAGAAGCCTATATAGAGGAGCGTAATAGAGACATATAAGTGATCCCACTAAAATGCTAGGAAATTCATAGGATTCAACACAATTCCGGCTAGCCACATCACCAGAAATGTTACACCGGTTTCAATCCAATTCATACTACTATGGAATAGTATTTTTCTGAACGTTACATTAGTCGAACGTAACCGGAATCACGACCAAAGACACGGATACCAATCAAGAAATTATCGTAACAATAGAATGAATACACATATATGATTCAATATTATCTACGCAAAATTGAACCCAACCAATGTAAACGGAACTATCATACATATAGTAGAATCAGTATAATGTCGAGTCCTCTCTTTCAGTTCCTTCAGCGCTATCGCTGCAAGCCGGGGCAAAAGTGGGATGGCAAGCGAACCCACTATTCCATTGCGCAACCCGCTGGGAGCTACGCAATCCCCGACGATCAGATGACTCTATTCCGCAGCCATTATCGCAAAGCAGTCTTCAAGGAGAATGTGAAGGCTCATCTAGTAGAAGCGAATTAGGATTGCACACCTATCAAGATTGATCTCGATTTTCATTATACTCTGACTGATAAGGACATCAAAGCGAAACAGACTCGCGTCTATAACTCGTCTCACATCGAAGACTTCGTTATGTTGTATATGCAGGCCATCGAAGAATTCCACATTCCTCTTCGAGAAAACGAGCGTCTCTGTTTGATTATGGAAAAGCCGACACCTGTGCGAAACGAGTCACAGGGAGCCAACGCTTGGAAAGACGGTGTTCACATTGTGTTTCCCAAGATCATCTGTCATCACACCGTTTAGTCACTGTTGCGAACGTAGGTTCTCAAACAGATGGAAAACAGCTTCCCTCGAGGCGTGTTTACAAACCCGTGGACAGACATCCTTGATTCTCATATCATTCGATCCAGTGGCTGGCAGATGCTCGGATCGCGCAAACCCGGTAAGGATGCGTATGCCATCACCCGAGGATATACGGTATTTGACGATTCGTGCAAGCCGGCGGATACCAAACAGATTGATACAATCGAGTTGATTGAGATGACTTCTATGTTGGGATATAAAGAGACCGATTGTCTTCCGATTCGCCAAGAGAAAAAGGAAGAGATTGAGAAGCGAATCACTGCGTCACGCCCATCCACCCGCTATAAAAACGATATTCGCCCCGGGGTGCTAACGAAATACGGCGATAATCCCAGTCGCGCCAATGGAGAAATGCTGGGTCTCGTAAACAAACTGGTGGAACTTCTCCGTGCAGAACGAGCGCAATCCTACAGCACCTGGATCGAGGTTGGATGGTGTCTTCACAACATTCACAACTGTGATAATAAGTTGCTCGATATTTGGGTCGAGTTTAGTAAACAGAGTGCGCGCCACCGTCGCGAAGCCGATGGAGCGTGTCGGTCGGAATGGGCAAAGATGAACAACTAGGGGTTGGGAATTGGAACGCTGCGAATGTGGGCTCGGGAAGACAACTATAGCGGATACAAAGAACTGATCAAGGACGAGCTATTTCCCCGGATTTTGAGCATGTGTCGCAACGACGGCAAGGTGATGCCCGGTGATGTGGCGGATCTGATGACTATCATGTATCGCGATCAGTTCATTTGTATCAACGAGAAGCCGGAGATCTGGTATCGGTTTTCCAAGATGCATCATCGTTGGATTAAGACGGAACCAGTCGTGATTCGACGGGAGATCTCTACCAAAGTATATTCGGAGTTTAAGGATGTTCACCAGTATTACATAGGTAGGTCAAATGACAGCGAAAGCGAAGATCACAAGAAAGCTACGAATGTCTTCAAAGGAATGAACAAGCTGAAAACTCCGGCATTCAAGTCTAATATTGTGAAGGAATTAATGGAACCTTTCTATGATACGAACAACGAATTCTTCGATACCCTGAATGAAAAACGTCATCTATTGGGAATGGAAAACGGCACCTATGATTTGCTCACCGATACATTCCGAGCTGGAAGACCGGACGATCGTATCACCTATTCTACCAAGTGTCGCTACCCAAATATGATGGATCCAACCACAGAAGAAAATGTGGGAAAAAAGATCGCTAAGATTAATGAATTTATCTCTTAGATTCTTCCCAACGTAAGGGTGCGGAACTTTGTGATGAACATGCTCGCGTCATTCTTGTCGGGTGAGACAAATGAGGAACACTTTCATATCTGGACGGGTAGCGGTGGAAATGGCAAGTCGAAGCTGATTGAGCTGTTCGAGAATGCGATTGGAGACTACGGTTGTAAGTTGCCGGTGGCCTTGATTACAGGTAAACGTACTGCGTCTTCGGCGGCATCTCCAGAAATGGCAATGCTCAAGGGTAAGCGCTTTGCGTGTCTGTAGGAACCGAGTGAGGGATCCAAGATCAACGCTGGTTTGATGAAAGAGATGACTGGTGGCGACAAGATGTATGCGCGAGCCCTGTTTACGGATCCGATCGAATTCAAGCCGCAGTTTAAGATGGTGCTCACCTGTAACGATCCTCCCGAGCTTCCAAAGGACGACGGTGGTGTGTGGCGCCGTGTAAAGATGGTGGATTTCCCCGCAAAATTCAAGCCACGCGACGAGCTGATGACAGAAGATGGACATTGGAACGCGGATAAGACACGGTGGACACCGAACGACCCTATGCGTCCCATCTATCCAATGGACGAAACAATCGATCAGAAGTTCGAAGGTTGGAAGAACGTATTTCTCTATATGTTGCTCAACTAGTATAAACAGTATCGCGAGAAGGGTCTCTAGATTCCTTCGGAGGTCAAGGCGACTACCAACGAATACAAGCAGTCCCAGTTCAAGCTGGGTGAATTCTTTAAGGATTGTATTAAGATCGATACTGACTATGTCGCCCAGGTATCCACTACAGAGATTTACAATTTCTACAAGGACTGGTATATGGAGAGCCAGGGTGGAAACAAGAAGGAAATGTTGAAGAAACTGGATCTATCCCAGTATCTAGATTCGTATTACAGCGACTATCGTGTAGAAGGTTCAAACACTCTGTTTACACATCTGCGATTTGTGGACGACCACTCGAATTCTGGCCGCAGCATCGATATGATCAGTTAGGCAAGCTTTCAACACGATATCGATGAAGAAGATGAATCATGAGACAAATTTTACATAAAATAATTCACCCTTTCGACAGTCTTTTATTTTTTTCGCATACAAGGATTTCTTAGTTCGCTCAAAGTAGTCATTGGAGAATCCCTCAATCGATATATTCTAGCATACAATATTATCTTCCGCAAAATCTGGTAATTCAAGATGATAATAATAAAACGATACGCCTAGTAGGCTTGTATCTCTTTGTATACCCTACATTCGCAAAGGATACATAGTAAGATATTTACCAATATGAATTCCGTGTCTTCCCGAGATCCACAGATCTTTGGAAGGTTTGTTAAGAGCGATAAAGTCCTTTGGAATGATAAAAGGAATATTAGTGGGGGATCCGACAACCCGATATTTATTTAACTTGGCTTCTACCCGACGTCCATCCGATGTTACGATGCGGTCGATAGAAGAGCAAATGTCCTCAATGGGTTTGTATCCTGAATCTGTTAAGACTTCAGAACCAGCGCATACACAAGGAGTGTCCTCTAAGATAAATACCAAAAAGACATAGCCAGAGCCACCGTTTCCACCGGATGATACATCACTACTTGCAGCAACCGAACCTCCACCACCATTCCCGGTATTAACACCTCCTGATGCTCCATTATAATTGCCACTATTGTTAGCGCCGTTCCCACCTTTACCATAGGTTGTTTCAATGCCATTGATATTACTTACAATACCGGCACCACCGGCACCACCGTCATCCTTGGATATACCATTTTGAACCATCTCCCCCGGCACCACCACCACCACCACCACTATAATTAGCATTTCCGCCACCAAAACCACCCGTTGGTGATGTTTCAGAACCAGACTAAGCAGAACCACCTTCTCCCTAAGAGGATGTTCGACTTCCATTCCCTCCTTGACCACCCAGAGCTCTCACTACCGTATGAAATTGCGAATCACTACCATTCTATGCTTGTGGTTCATCCGAACGACCATTTGTTACATTTGCCTATCCTCCTCCTACTCCACCATCTCCTACTATGATTGTATAGGTAGCTCCAGGAGTTACTTCTATCGTTCCTGTTAATACCATACCGCCACCGCCTACGACTAAATATTCTACGGCACCCACACCATTCGGAACTTCCCACGTATGGGTTCCGACATATGTAAATTCTTTCGACATTTAACTCACACACTTGGTATAAATTGCCATTTCAATTCTTTACATATCTTCTGCCACAGCTCATCGTGCTCGTGTAATTTTTCTCTTGATTTTAAAAGAGAAAAATGCTTCAATAAATCATCCTGTTCCAGCAACTACAGGAATTTATACATTACATATCCATAGTGTAGAAAATTCTTTCTTTTATTCGGCTTATTGCGACGGGGACAGAATTTATTAAAAGGAACCTAAATCTATCGAAACATCAATCGTAATGTTTCTTCTGTTTTCCGATCAATACTGGGTGGTGTAATTCCGGCAATTCGATTCATAATATGATGAACGTGTTCGTAATAGCGACTGTTATATCCCAGTCGTCTCAAGATGGCTCTCACTCGTTCCGCAGTAATTTGGCTCGCATTTGTCTATTTATCCTTATTGAGTTCTGCTAGAACCTTGCGATATACCTCTTTCGGAATATCGGTGCTCTCTTTGGCCTGAAACTAAGCGAGCCATTCATTGAAATGATTCATTCGCTTGTAGCAAAAATAAGAGACTTCCTTTGGAGGTTCTTTATAGGTGACTCTTTCACTATCTACGATCCAATCCATTGTCCCGCCACATTTAGGACAAATATATTGACCATCTTCCATATGGAGACTCATTTTGATCTAACAATCTTCGCACTTGATTTGAAAATCTTCCTATTCCTAAATAATATATTCATCTTTGATATTGGCCAAGTATTTCTAAGCATATTGATAGCGACTCAATTCTTCATCTTTATCTTCATCAGACCCTATGTTTGTTTGTTCCTAGGTTTGAAAAAAATCCAAGATAGACGGTGTGGTGTCACTGAATGCTCGAGAGGATGATTGTTTCGAGTTCGCCTCGTTTTTCTTTTTGTTGTAATAGGAAAATAAAATATGACCGTTATCCAGTAAATAATCATCCATTTCATCTTTGCTTTGAATGGTCTACGTCATCTTGGTATGAAGACTATCAACCGTTTCTGAAAATGAGGTTCGTCTCTTTTTCATATTCTTTTCTAATATAAGGTTTATTATGTTCTTAAATATCTGCCAACATACTATAGAGAGTTAAGTATGACGGGTGGACTCATGCAACTTGTAGCATACGGTGCGTAGGATGTGTATCTTACCGGCACACCTTAGATAACCTTTTTCAAAACAGTATATCGTCGGTATACCAATTTCGCCATGTAGGCCTAGGATGTGCCATTTATTGGATAGGCCGATTTCGGATCTACCGTTACTGCTACGGTAATACGAAACGGTGACCTCATTCATTAGATGTATCTCGTGATGGATTTACCCGAGATTGATTTATCTGTGCTTCGCAATGCCGTGTCAGATGTGCTCAGCAGTTCTAGCTCTCTCAGTGTAACCTTCCGATGGGTTCCGTTTCCAGGAGAGCGTGTCATAGAAAATGCGGAATTATAGATGGGTGGTGTAAAGATCGATACCATTTATGGTCTGTGGATGCACCTTTGGCAACAACTGACTCTTCACAATAGCAAATATGATTGCTACCGATCCATGGTGGGAGACACGGTGGTTCACACGTAGCCCCGATCCACGACGGCCGGAGATGTAACCTACGAGCAGATAACCTCTGGTGCCCGCACCCCAGTAAGCGACCGTCTTCCGCCTCTAGAACTGTTTATTCCGCTACCGTTCTGGTTTCATTCGAATCCTGGCTTGGCGCTGCCTTTAGTTGCTCTTTAGTATCACGAGGTTCGCGTGAAAATCGAATTAGCACCTTTGAATAAGATGGTGGTAGTAGAAAATTCCTCTGGGGAAGTGTTGAACGCCAATATCGATGCGAATAGTCTACGAGGAAGCAACTAGAGTGCTATCAATCCTAAGTTGCTGATTAACTATATCTACTTGGATACGTAGGAACGTCAAAAGTTCGCACAGTATTCACACGAATATCTGATTGAGACACATCAGCGTATCGATAATTCTGTGGGACACGGGGATGTGAAAGTGTCTCTTTCGGGATTCAATCACCCAGTGAAAGAGCTTATCTGGGTGTGTCGACGCACGGACGCACTCGCAAAAAATCAGTGGAATAATTTTACCGATACTATGTTTGTGTATTCGAATCCAAATGACAATGCACAGCTTGCTCTTACAGAAGATGAACTAATTGATCTACTGAATCTAAGCGGCGACTCTCCATCCACCGACCTTATTTCTGGTGTTCTCCAGACGAACTTTGGTAATATTCTTGACGGAAATAACCCTGTCATCAGTGCGGAATTAAAGATGAATGGAACGTAGCGATTTGATCGAATCAGTGGCCGCTATTTTAATCTGGTGTAGGTGTATCAACACCACACATCGACACCTGTATCTGGTGTAAATGTCTACTCATTCGCAATCAATCCAGAAGAACATCAGCCATCGGGCACTGCTAACTTCTCCAGATTCGATAACGCGGAACTCTCAATGACTCTAGTGTAGCCCAAGGGAACCACGATAACCTCTTCTTCTAACACGTATCAGGTAAGTGTGTTTGCTCGCAATTACAACATATTACGTATTACCTCTGGTATGGGTGGTCTTGCGTATGCGAACTGAGTTTGGCTTCGGTTTCGGTTTCGGCTTCGGTGTGACCGCTTGTTGGAGAATGTCCCAAGCCTTTTTTCGATTATACGCAATCCCGTAGATATAGGGAGTATTACAGGTGTAAATGGTGGAACCAATCTACACTTGTGTTGTAATAGAATCGTTCATTCGTTGTTGGTATAAGGGGGATAGAAATAGTTAGGTATATCAATTTTACCCATAACCGGAGCCACAACTTCTCGTTGATTGTTAACGTATCTCACATAACCCCCCTTTTCATTTGGAGTTAAATTTGCCCAACCGTGTTCCCACTTAGCGTTCGGCTGTAGTTTGGATGTCGGCTTACAATGGGATCCAACATTCAATTTAGGTTGAATCAGAGGCTACTCTTGGCACGCATTAAAACCCTCTTTGAGAACCAAATCTCGTGGAATCGCAGAAAACAGGTTTCGAATCCGATTATGCCTTGTAATGTAATTAATTCGGCACGGATCAAGTGTTTCGCTTGATATATTCGAAGGTTCGCAATTTCCAACCGGCCACTTTTGAGACATACTGTGATGTAGACTCAGAAATCATCTGGCACTCCGTGGGGAGGCTTGGAAGAAGGAGGTGCGGCGCAATCGGGAACCTTAGTATCTTCTTCGTGATGAGAAGGAGGGTAAATTATGTTTCGATAGGGATCAATGACGAGCCAATAACATACTAACCCGGATACAAGGAAAAGAAGCATTCCGATAAATTGGGGAGCCAATAGAGTGTTACGGGTGGGCGCAACGAAAAACCACAGAATGTGAATGAGAATGAGAACGGTTGTCCATTTGAGAACATCCAGCACCATAGGACGGAATCGAATTTGCTCCATTGTTCTTTGTTATATAATCCAAAGATAGTTGTGCGTTTTAATCTGACTTATATTCTAAACGAATATAGAAAGATACAAAATGTTAATGCTTTTGGCTGGAGCAATTTTTGCGTGTTTAATAGGGATAATCTATCTTCTTTGGAATCAGAGAACATTACAAAAACAAATCGACAATCTGGAGAATAACTTAGCGTTAGCACAGTCACATCCATCCCGTGTTGACAATCAGTCAATGCCACCTTTGGATGAAGTGATCGCGCATTACGAGAAACAATTGGATAGCGATGATGGTGCATTCGAGTCGGAAGTAGCTGCCGGGGTGGGGTCGGTTGCACAGGAACCGGAGCCAGAGGGAGAGAGTCCGGTGATCGAGTTGGGTAGTAAGGATTCTGAACCCCACATTGATATGACCCAGTTTTCAGGAGTGTTGTCGAAAGATTTAAAGGAACTATGTAGAAAGCACGGGTTTTCACCCAAAGGTAATAAGAAAGAGGTAGTAAGCCGACTTCTCCATCATCCTCAGTATGTGACGGTCGAACACATATTGGCTGAATTCAAGAGTGAGGAGGCAACCTTGGAACCCGTAGAGGAGGCGGAGGAACCCGTAGAGGAGGCGGAGGAACCCGTAGAGGAGGCGGAGGAACCCGTAGAGGAGGCGGAGGAACCCGTAGAGGAGGCGGAGGAACCTGTAGAGGAACCCGTAGAGGAACCTGTAGAGGAAAACTGATTCTATAGTAATACAATGGCATATTGTTATGTAGCAGACCATAAAAAGGTAGTTTGTTTACCAGCTCGGATGGCAGACGGTCGTATCTTGACGGATTACCGTTCTGCTAGTTTAGTGAATGTGGGTCTCCAGACGAAATTCAAACAACCAACTCAATATAATTATCGCCAGTATCTAATTGATCACGGAAATATGGTGGCCGCGCACGAGAAGAATCAGTCCGAAAAAACAATTTCAGTCTTATAGAAGAATGCACGTAAGCCCAAGAGGGTGCCAGAGCAATTCCTGACCGTCTGCGAGGGAAACCGGTGTCGGATTGTTCCTACAAACAAAAATGGACTCGGAGTGGGTCATCTTTCTACCAGTAACTGGACTCCCATTCAAGCAAACACAAAATAGGTGTGAATATAGTAAGAAGAAGTAGAAAATGTCCTTACAATGTATCTGTCGACGCACGGTGCGACGCCAGAAGCCAGTCGTTGAAGTAAGCGGAACCATCGACGATGATTCTATGGAATTTCCTGTTAGAATTACCGTATGGGCGGCAGCTCCTATGGACCGTCGCCAGGGTTTTAGCGGGTCGGGTATGCCATTTACGAATCCTCAGATAGCCTTTACCAACAATTCCGTGATTTTGGATCAGTATCACGACAGTGACTTTAAGGTGACCCTGTTGGAACCCAACGCATTCTATGATTAGGGAGGGTCTGTCTATGTTCCCCCGACCGTCTTTGCTCGTGTAGAATCCATCCAACACCCCAACAAGGTTGCGAACGGATATTACCCTCTCGATACAGTGGCTGTTCCCTATAGAGCCCTATCTTACACAATGCCACAAGGGGTGCGCACACGGGATTCCTGTGAATTCTACCGAGGCCGCGATTCACTTCCCTATCGAACTCAAAATTAGATTTTACAAGATGCGGCGTATCCGTGTTAGGATGAAATGAATGCTAATTTCTGGGGTTTAAAACCACCTCAGTGATTCTTATACTAGATGCGTCGTATACTCTCCTTTGACATTGGAATTAAAAATCTCGCTTTCTGCTTGGTAGAAATCGAAGACAATCACTCTCTCCACCGAGTCGTGGATTGGGGTATCGTAAACCTCCTTCCATCCACGGAGGGAAATAGTTCCCAATGCGATCGTCCGAGTTGTGAAAACCGTGTGTGTCGCTCTCTCGGGCGTGGAACAGGTAAAATAGTATTCTGTAAAAATAAAAAATGTGCAGAATGGGCGACGACCGAGTGGAAGATCAAACGACCCAAATCGAAAGCCAAAGTAGCGTCGTATAAGCCGAAAAAGGCTACTCAGTATTCACTCGTGAATATGGCGGAATCGATGAACCACTGGGTGGCATAGAAGCGGTCAGAATGGAACGGATTGGAGATCCATCACAGCCTGTTGGAGCATTAGCCAGTGTTTCGTAATCCGGTGATGAAATCGGTTGAGATGATACTGGTGGGAATTTTAGTGGGTATGGAGTTTGCCACAAAGATTGAATTTGTTCACGCCAAGAAAAAGACGAGTCAATAGGCAACCTACGCGGATCGAAAGCGCGTATCGGTGGAAGCCATCGAAACTTGTATGGAACAAACAAAGAGTGCGTTTTCTGAAGCGATTCGATCGATTTGGCGAACATCGCGAAAGAGAGACGATTTGGCAGATACGGTGAATCAAGCATTGGCTTGGGCGAACACCCACACAAATCCCTGAATATACTAATGGAGGTCACAATTACAACCGAACGCGATTTAGCGACGGAAGCAGCCAAACACGGAGTGCGCTTCAGCACCGTTGCCACGAACGAAATGGTGGCAACTCAACTGCTTCGCCGTCAACTAACACGAACACATCCGCAGCCTCAACCAAATCCGTATCTGCGACCACTCGAGATCAGTAATCGATATTCGTATCCGGAAATTATTTGGGAAGGAATGTCGTGTTACCTGGATTCGTTTGTCAATCTTTTGTTGCGACCCGAAATGGAGTCGGTGCTTTGGTTAACCATTACTCATAGACCACATCCGGTATAGAGCATATGTCGAGATCAGATAGAACGTGTGCGTGATATCTGGCGAGACACAATCTTTTCTTTGCTTACGAAACGCAGAATCTCACTTCGTCCCTTTTTACAAACATTGCAAGATTGTGAAGATTTTATAAGCCCCGATACACCTTTCTGGACGACGTGTCTCAATGACCCGCTAGAATTTATCAATAACGCGTTTGTGCCGATTTTAAGTGTGGAATCATAGAAGATAGTGCAGGAATCGTTCAGAGAAAGATTAGAATACGTGTCAGTTCCCGATCACGAAGATATACAACCTGTCTTGAAAGGGGGCTCCATACCAACGACCAAGTATGAAATGTAGATATTAAATGTAAATGTGTCCGAAATCGATCAGGGACGATGGCTTTCGTCTCCCGACACGTTTTATACGGTCACGACAGACTTCCAACGAGACCCTCCGGTGTTTATTACGAAAGACAGCTGGGAATTTAGTGGAATTAAAAAGGTGTTTATTTAGAATAAAGGGAAACCCGATGAACGTGAAGTTCCGTTGGCTGCTCGCACCGACGAAATAGGGAGCTAGGTGACGAAACGGACTACGACGATGACACCATTTCATCCGAACACACATATTCTTATGATAGGCCTATAGGGCGAGGGAGGACAAACGTTAGAGGAAGTTGCTTTTACAATGGAAAAAGGGACTTCCAAGTGGAGCCTTATCGGAGCCATCGTATTCCGTCAGAGACACTATACGTGCGTGTGGCAGGATACGTCGGCTGACCGATGGGTTCACTATGATACAATGGATGTGCCGGAAGAAAAAACGAAGTCCGAGATTGAAAGACTCATTCTTGAAACAGGACGCTGTTTATTATACCGTGCTCATCCCTCTGCTCCTGTCGCTTGATTGTCTCTGGTGGGGCGAAGTTTCCACGCTATAGCGATCGCATTCGATTTGAAAGATTAATTCGCCGTCGAGATCGATGTCATCTTCGAGTGCCATAGGTTCGCCTCGATTATTTAAAAACTAAACAGGAATACCCACTAACCTAGCATATCCCTGTTCTTTCAGTTGGGCTCGGAATATCACTTGATTCGTGGCGATCGTGAACACGGTTCCAACGTTTGTCACGTTTGGAATACGTAAGATTCCCATAATAGCATCTGCTTTTGCTACGGATTCGTCGTTAGAAGTTACAAAATGATATCCACTTTGTTTGACAATCGGAGTGGAAACATAGACGGTTTTAAACCCGGTCACAGATTCATCCAAGTGGGACATTGTGGTTCCGAGAATTTGGATGGATGTTGGACGATCAATAATCGTAGGAAGAGTCATAAGATAAAAATTATCTTCCTGGCTTCCTATATATCTGGTAAGAGATCGCATCGATATGCTAAACATATGACGGGTTTTAGCGTTGGGACCTTGTGTCGACTAGGGAATACGGTTTGGATCCGGCGGAGGATAATGGCGATCTGTTTGCGAACCGAAGGATTGAAACGGATATCTCCCTGTATAGATTAAATTCTATGTCGAGGTTTCTGTCTACATTTTTATTTAGTATAGATGAGTTTCTATTCCGGGTTTGACTGAACGGAATATGCTTTAAACGTTCCATCGGATTGATGGATGCGCAAACACTATACTTTGGCGTTGGGTCCAAAACTTTGAGAAATTCCCGTGTCGGTGAAAAACAGTAGATTATTGTCGATCGAAAGTTTCTAAATACCGGGTCGATGATTATGACCAATCAATTGAATATGAATTCCTGTGAATGCCTTGACATCATTTAATTCTTGTTTGACTTTCATTGGAACCGAAACGTATGGCTTTATATCGAATACACGGTGCATCATCACGCCATCCATTGAATACCAGCTGTTTAATTCCTCCTACGTAGTGTTTCCCTTCATTAGAAAACGGCGCATTCTACCCGTCATTCCATTGGCTCCTCGCGCAATCGCTCCGTTCTCTATGTGTTTCTTACATAGACCGGCGTGTGACACTAATGTAGTTCCGATGATTCCAGCGAGGATCCCACAGTGTGCCATATAGAATGCTAATATTCCTTTTCCGGGTGAAAACCAGTCTCGTCTTGTGTGCGGTAAGTATCCTTTCGCCTGAATTGGATTCAGATACATATCTTGACCAAACACGGCAGCCAAATCGTGATTCCCCAGCACCCATATGAGGTCACCTCCATTACGTTGGGCTTCCTATTTGAGACTAAATATAATTCGCAAGCAAAGTATTTCGTCCCACGGAGTGATGGAGGGATTGGTTCCGTTTCGTTCCGCTCCATCTAATACATCTCCCAACAGCACTACGCGCTGGTTGCCACCTTTCCATCGCCCCCAACGATTGATGAGGTGAGAAATATAGAGTGCCGTGATGAGACCTCGTGGATCGGCGTGAATATCACCAATGTATACGGTAGTTCGTATGATAGGATCCTATATGGGAGACGCTCGGAAGAAATAGGTCGTGGTTGTAAGATCCTACAGCCACGACTCGATCGATTGCGTAAATCGAGGCGGAACCATCATTCGTGATCCGGTGGAAGACATTATGAGTTTCTTGTTATATATTCCCTTATCCTAATTTTGCGCGAATCGACTTAATTCCTTTTGTGATTCCTAGGTTTAATTCAGATACCGATACTGTATATAGAAAGCTTTCCAGCATTTCTTTGTTCGCATACTAGCGGGGGATATGATGATCCGGTATGATGCTGTATAACTCACTTTGTTTGGAGCTGCTTCGATGATTAAAATGGTAAAGAGATTTGGAATTTCGCAAAGTCGAAAGGGTTTTTAGAAGCCCTTTATCTGAATCCTCCGCGACTTCCATCGCGTTCACAATTAAATCGTGGAAAAAATCGTGCGCCTTTTTGGTAACGAGAGCATCACTTAATACCGTGCGAACATCCTTTTGTTCTGATTTGGTGAGAGATTTGTTTTCAAAGCAGATGCGCACCGAAAACTCGCCGGGTTTCGCGGACGTCCGCTCTTTGGGCTTCTTCTTTGTATGTTTTGTTTCTATCAGTTCAACGTGATCGTCGGATCGAACAAATACCGATGTATCCAGTTTTTCTAACACAAATTCTTTGTTGTTTCTCTTTTTAAGATAATAGAGTGGAATTTTGATACGTTTAAGGAGAGTCATATCTAAGTAATATAGAATGACATACAATGTATGCGTGTTGGATTGGACGTTTTGTGTGATACACACGTTCTGTGCGATCCAGAGTTGGTGGAGATTTCGTCGACCCGGTGAAGATTTCCCTAGTCCCTGGTGGGAACACGAAGATGTGGGAACTATGTTTCACAAACGTTGTGGGGATATGCTCAAGGAATTTCAAACATAGTATTCACCTGATATGTATTATATCTGCCAGGATTGTCCACGGGAGACCATATGGAGAATGCGGATCGACCCAACCTATAAATCAAATCGGAACCACACAAAGATAGCGAAAGAGGGTAGTAGTGTGTGGGGTCGCGTGTTTGAAGAAGCGGCGTCCGTTCTTGCTGCTTCCGACATTCCCCATCGAATTGTGCGCGCCGCCGAAGCAGAGGCGGACGATTGTATTGCGGTAGTGTGCGACCATCTGACATCCGATTCCATCCATGTCATCACGGGAGATAGCGATCTGTATTAGTTAGAGAGTATGAAAGGTGTTACCTTATGGGATCGCAAGGGGGCGCGGTGGCGCGATCGGCTCAAAGGAGTGGATCCAACCCATTATATTTCGGCTAAATGTTATGCCGGGGATTCGGCCGATGGCATACCTAGCGTAGGGAACCGAATCGGACTTAAAACGGCGCTTGGATGGGTGACAGGAACTAAGGCGTGGCCAAAAGACCCCGCGCGTATCAACCGGGAACGCCTGGAGATCAACCGCACCCTGATTCTATTTTCCAGGATTCCATAGGAGATCCGGGAGAGGATTCAGGCAGAATATTTGAAAAATTGATGACGGATGAATGGGATCCAACCGCATATCACAATCATAGAAATATGTCGTTCGGTGCTTCTACGCTGGCTCATCGGATCCACACGGTTCCAACCAAAACAATGTTCGGTCGGTATGACGAATTTCAGGGAAACTTACAGGATGCTGGAGCAACGGAATGCTACTACCACGCCATACAAACAAAGGATTCTATTACGTCGCTGACTGGAGACAACGGAAGTGGACTGCCAAACCCCTCTAAGCTGATTTCTCCAGACGGATCTATGAAGGGAGAAACGGACATTGGACAGTTTTACTCTGGAGGATTTACCAGTATTATGTCATCCGATGCCGATGTCGCAACCGTCTTTAGTTGCGCACGAAAGGGTAAGCGTCTGATAAGTTCCGTGTGGGAATGTAGACCAAAGGAAATGAAGCAATTCGTATCGGACAAGGTAAAGGCCGGAGAACCTATGTCTGACATCAATACTGAATTAATGAACGAATACCACCCCGATGTAGACCAGAATGATGCACGGAGCACAAAGCATATCAGTGGTTATTTGGACGATCTTCGCACACAGTATGGCGATGTTCCTATCGTTCAAGCATTGATTTAGAAGAAGCATACTGGGACGGTTATCCTTCTCAGATATGAGAAAGAAACCTCTCCCCATACGTTCAGGGCAATGAAGGAATATGTATCTAATTCATTTAAGAATGACATCTATAAACTCAAGATGTCATTTACATCAGATATCGCCTATCACTGCTTTATAGATCAAACCGATCTTCTTAAAGAAGACCCCCACTTTGAGACACTGGGATACTTTTAGGGGGACACCTTTCAGTTTCCCGTGCTGATTCACCGAAATCCGAATGAATCCATTGTAATTGCGTAGGGTCGAGACTATTTCTATGAAACGAACTTCCGAGCTAAGTTGAAGGTGCGTAAAAGGGTTCGCATCACTCCTGAAACGAGACTGTCGTATGAAGAAAAAGGCTATACACATCAGGTGATACTCAAGCATTCGATCGTGGATCACGTCCACGAGAAGAGAATCAGGTCTCTTTATGAAATGGAATGGAAGAATATTCGTGTTCCCGTGATAGAGACGGCGAAGAAAATACACGGAATCGGAAACAACGTCAAACTTTAGTCCAATCTAATGCAGCGTGGTAGTGGATCTTTCCTTGCTCTGGAATAGGGTGTTATACAGTCATCCATTTTCATTTCGGATGCTTTGAAGACATAGTTCGGAATCACGGCACAGAAGGATAGGATCGAACTGGAGACCCCGTGTGCGTCGACGCATACTATCCTTTAGATGATCCTTCGTAGCAATCTCTGGTGTAACGCATTGTTTGGAACGAAGGATAAGGTGAAGTATGATATCATCAAGCGAACCTATATGAATCTAGGTGACAAGAAGGGTTGTTGTGATAAGAATGGAGCCGATTGGAAGTTCTTCGAGGATACATTTGAGTTCATTCTATCCTCTTCCAATCGGAATGGACCAGGTAGAGAAGCATCCAACTACTATTCGTATATCGAGAAAGAACGCAACCACGATCGATTGCGCCTCGCGACAGCCTCTAAACCGAAAGTGGAAGCCTCGAAACCGAGCTAGAATTGCCTCGCCAAATCGATCTCCATTGCGAAACGTAGCACGGTGTGCGACGAGAGTCACTATGTCCCTCCTGCGATTCGCAGTGGATTCACCCAACATAAGAAAAAGACGGTGATTCCGGTCATCCGGAAACTCGCAGACATCCCACCGGGTTCACTGACGGAACGTCAAAAAAAATTCATACACGAGTTGGTAGATACGTTTGTCGCACATAGCACATCCAATGACGTCTGTAAACAATCCCTCATACAAACAGCGACACCTCAATTGATCTTGAAGTGGTATATACAATACCACACAAGAAAGGGGACAAATGATACAGTAATCGGTTCCACTATATCGAT
>Ga0222632_1000568_pt1 | contig 18458 bp, 18 predicted proteins | sample AntAcemetageno46_FD_179828 | JGI IMG/M metagenome (GOLD analysis project Ga0222632, IMG submission 179828) | Saline water microbial communities from Ace Lake, Antarctica - #46 | ecosystem: Environmental > Aquatic > Non-marine Saline and Alkaline > Saline | place: Antarctica: Ace Lake | collected...
CGGGATGAAATCCGCAGAAAGCGGCCTACTCTCGACTCCGGGGTTTTGAATGGGAAGCGACATCTACTCCATTGCAGTTGTTTCGCACTCTTTCATTTCCAAGCATTCGGAATACGGGCTCATTTTACTATTCATCCGCCTTTTGCCATTGACCCATTCTTGCACTCTAAATAGTTTTCAAAAGGTCAAAGCCTTGGTCCAAAACTCAACAAAACCCGATAACCTGTGAGTCGCACATTTGAAAACCGCTACTTCAAGAAAGTAGCCGAGCAAACCTCGGACGCAATTGTCATTGCAGATCGCGCCGGTCGCATCACTTGGACGAACCCCGCCTTTGTTAAGCTATGTGGCTACGAAAGGAGAGAGGTACTGGGCAAGAAGCCTGGCTCTTTCTTACAAGGGAAACAGACGGACCGCAAAACCGCTCACAACGTCAAGGAAGCAATCCGCAAGCGCACTCCGCGATCCAGGCAGAGATACTCAACTATCATAAAGATGATCACCCCTACTGGGTACACCTTTCCATCGACCCGTTGCACGATGCCAACGGTGAGCCAACTGGTTTTATCGCAGTGGAACGCGACATCACACCTGAGGTGCTCGAGCGCCGTCGAACCGAAGAGGAATTAGGTTCAGTTTACAGAGCATTGATCGACACCCTGAAGCATCAGGAAACCGTGGTAGAATAAAATGCAATCCATTTGCAATCTATCCAACGGGAAGCCTTGACAACCAGACTCTGGATAGGCTTACTTTTCCGTTTTCCAAGAAAAGATACACTTTTAGAAGCAACACCATGGGACAACCAAAGCGCAAACAATCCAAGCAAAGAAGTCGCAAACGTCGCGGAGCGAATCGTTTCAAAGCACCTTTGCTCGCAAAAGACTCTACGGACGGCAGTTCTTTTCTGCCTCACCGCGTCAACCCATCCAACGGAATGTACCGCGGTCGCCAAGTGATCGACATTGAGTTGTAAGGGTATCTAGCCCAGCCGCTTGGGCCGTTCCAAATCGTATGTTTGCGGCAGCAAAAACCAAATCCATCGCCATAGATGCAATGGGAGGTGATCTGGGACCACAGGAAGTTGCCCACGCTGTCGCCCTTGCCCTCAAAGATCCCAATTTTGCGTCGGATTTCGACGAATTGATCCTCGTCGGCGACGAATCCATCCTCTTCCCAGCCCTCCGCGTTGCGGGTGTTTCCGGCGATAAACGGGTCGAGGTGCATCATGCTCCCACCGTGATCGGCATGGATGAAAAACCGCTACAGAGCATTAAGCGGAAACCGGATTCCTCCATGGTTCAGGCGCTGGGACTCGTTCGAGACGGACGGGCCTCTGCCCTGCTTAGCTGTGGAAACACCGGCAGCCTGATGGCTGGAGGAACCCTTCGCATTCGACCCCTTCCGGGCGTCGAGCGCCCGGCTCTCGGCACAATTATACCGACGCGCCACAGCCGCTTCATTCTACTCGATGCCGGGGCGAACCCCGAGCCAACCGCAGATCAGATGTGCCTGAACGCGATTTTAGGGGCAAATTATGCAAAGGTCTCTATTGGGAAAGAAAGGCCCCGGGTCGGTCTCCTTACCATCGGAACGGAAGAGGGCAAAGGTAGCATGCGTATCCAGGAATCCCACAATCGCCTAAAGCAACTGAGCTCCGTCATCCAATACGAGGGGCTGATCGAGGGTTTTCAGGTATTCGAGGACCGGGTAGACGTCGTCGTTTGCGATGGTTTTACCGGGAATGTCGTTCTCAAGGTCTGTGAATCCCTCTTTAAAATGCTTTCCGGTTATGTCAAAGACGAGTTGTCAGCCAACTGGCTTCGCAAGGCGGGTGCCTATCTCTCCATGGGAGCCTACAAAAGCATCAAACAACAGCTCGACCCCGCTAAATATGGGGGTGCTCCCCTGTTGGGACTACGCGCTCCCGTGCTGAAGGCTCATGGCTCCTCGGACCGCCACTCTATCGCCGGCGCCCTCCGAATCGCGGGGAGTGCTCTCAGAAACGATTTAACCGAGCATATACAGGAAGACATAAATCAGATGACACAAATCCTCTCCAGTGGGGATGCATTGGAAAAAGGATCTGAAAAAGAGGTGGCGTCCTCTTAGAAAACTTCCCAATCTTGAACCCATATGTCCAATCAGGGTGCTTCAATTTTCGTGCGTGGGACAGGTTCCTATGCACCAGAGAGAGTCCTCACCAACGAGGAAATCTCCCAAATCGTCGATACAAATGACGAATGGATCGTTTCAAGGACTGGGATCCGCGAAAGACGGATCGCAGCCGACGACGAAGCGACCAGTGATATGGCGGTAAAGGCCGCCCGTAAAGCCATGGAGATGGCGAAAGTCTCGGCAGAAGATATTGATGCCGTTATCATAGCGACCCTGACTCCGGACATGCTCTTTCCTTCCACCGCCTGCTTGGTTCAGCGTGAGCTAGGGCTCGGGCCGATACCGGCATTTGACGTGGATGCAGCCTGCTCCGGTTTTATGTACGGCTTGGAGGTTGGCAAAGGGATCCTCATGGGCAACCCCCACTATAAGAATATTCTTCTCGTTGGCTCGGAGAAGCTAAGTTCCATTATTGATTGGGAAGACCGGGCAACCTGCGTACTTTTTGGCGATGGGGCTGGCGCTGTCGTTCTCTCCAGAGACGAAACGGTCGGTGGAGGCGAATTACTCGGCGTCAAATTGGGGGCCGATGGAAAAAGCGCACCATTGATTCATATGCCCGGTGGCGGTTCCCGCATTCCCGCCAGCCACGATTCTATTGATGCTCGCCAGCACTTTCTGAAAATGAATGGCCGGGAAGTCTTCAAGCTCGCCGTTCGCGCCATGGTCAAGGGAGCCAATGACATCCTGGAGCAATGTGAGGTCGAGATGAAGGACGTTGGCTGCGTGATTCCTCACCAGGCAAACATCCGAATCATTGAGAGCGTCGCCTCTCACCTGAAGTTGCCTATGGATCTATTTCCAAACAATGTGCAGAACTATGGCAATACTTCTGCCGCTTCCGTTCCACTCGCACTCGACGAAGCCATCCGCAGCGGGCGAATTTCCGATGGAGATTATGTTCTCATGATCGCCTTTGGCGCTGGCCTGACCTGGGGGTCAACCCTTATGAAATGGAACTCACCGAAATGAAGAGATTACTACCCATCCTTTTTCTCGCCCTCCTGGCTCCCCTTCCCTCTTTCGGGATATTCGACTGGTTCCGCAGCGATGAGCAGGTCGATTACTCGGTTCCGACCAGTGCCGAACTGGACGCCGCTGACCAGCTCTACACCAGTGCCCTGGATGATTGGGATCGCGGTAAATCAAAATCAGCTCTCAAAGCGCTGAGAAAAATACTGCTCGATTATTCAAATACTCCCTTTGCCGCGGATGCCCTTTTTCTCTCCGGCGAGATCGAAATGAAAATGGGCGAGCTGGAAAACGCCTTCAAACACTTCCAGAAGATCGTCAACCGCTATCCTGGTTACGAACGCTTCGACGCTGTCATTAGCAACCAATTCGAAATCGCTTCTCTCTTTATGGGCGGCGCGAAAAACAATTTTCTCGGCGTGTTTCCAGGCTTCGAACAGCCGGAGACTGCCGTCGAATACTTTGAGGTTGTGATCAAGAATTCCCCTTACAGCGACTACGCACCTCTCGCACTAATGAACATTGCTCTGATTTCTCAAAAACAGAGCGATGAGGAATTGGCGATAGACGCTCTCGACCGGCTCATAACCCTCTACCCACGCTCTCTACTTACGCCCGATGCCTATTTCGCCATGGCGCAGGTTTTCGCCAGCTTGATCCAGGGTCCACAGTACGATCAGGGCTCCACCCTCGAAGCCATCAATTATTACCAGGACTTTTTAATCCTGTTTCCCCGGAGCCAATACGTGGACGAAGCCGAGGAGGGAATGCGCCGCGTCAGTGAAATCTATGCGCAAAGCAAGCTGATCACCGCAGAGTTCTACTACGTAAATCGCCACAACGAAGAAGCGGCCCGCGTCTTCTACAACGAAACCATTACGGTGGCTCCCAACACGGAAGCAGCCGACATCGCCCGCCAACGGATTGAACGAATGGAGGCAGGGAAAGCTCCGCCGAGATTCAAGATCAAACCGAAGACCGACGACATCCCGGGCGCTGTGCAGGACTTTTTCGAGCAGCGTTGGGCAACCCGTGAACTGGACGACATCCAGAACGACGGAGTGCTGCGGGACGGCAGATAATAAAGACGGCCGGAGTCCGTCGAACTATGACAAGCCTCCGACAACGCGCTACCCGAGCTGTTGCTCTCACCGTTTGGGTGACGATTGGGGTTTTCCTATCCGGCTGCGCCGGCTACCGTGCTGGGGCCCTACCCAATTCGAAGCCGGCAAAGGTCTATCTCGAACCGATACAAAACGAGGCATACATTTCCGGAATCATTTCCATCTTTCAAAATGAGCTAAGGAAAATGATCCTGCAAAGTCGCTACTTGATCCTGGTTGAGGATATTGATGCAGCGGACATGTCTGCCTACATCCGCCTGACCGATTACACGGAGCGACCCGTAGCCTTTTTGGAGAGCGACACAGGTCAGGCAATTTCTGCACGGGTTACTCTCTCCGCAGTTCTATCGCTCACCGCGAGCAATGGAGAAGATCTACTGGATGATGATGTGCTCACTGCAGACTACGCAATCTATTCGGATCCAGAAACCGCCTTCCCTAATCCAAGCGATCAGAGCAAACCAGGCATTGCCCGAAACCTCGCAATGAAACTGGTTCTAGAAATGGAGCTGAACCGGCCGAATCCATAAAGCGCGCCTGCCATGGGCAAGGCTATAGCCGAGCCCCGCTCCCACCGTGGCCGGGGGCTTCAGCCCCGGTTCGAAAAGCCCCAAGCTCTTGTGCACCATGATATTAAAACTGCTCCTGCCCCAACCCCTCTAGTGGGTCAGTGCGAAAAGACTTCGGAAGGGCAAAATTCGGAGCCTCGCCAAACTCCTCAACCAGATCCGGCGAGAGGGGCGTAGCAACCAGGGGTGCAGTCCATTCGCGACAATAAACCTGCGACGGAAAAGTCGATTATGCTGACTGGACACCTTCTGGCGTGCTGTATTCCAATCCACGCGACCAGCCTGCCAGTCGAGGATTGGCTCCAAGGCGCATTCAGCAGATTCGAAAGCGATCGACATTCCATTGCCCGTAAATGGGGGTATAACGCCCCAGGCGTCCCCTATTCTCATCTCAGCACAATCTTTCTCTGGCAGGGCAAAAGAGACTCCTGCGACCCCTGCGGCACTCTCCGGCCGCACTTGAGCGCGATCCAAAAGATCCTCAACCGCCGTCATCCCGCAAGCCGAAGCATAGGCCCCGAGAATCTCTTCCTTTCCCGCTCGCACATTCGACCGCTTGCGAAAGAGTCCGCAAAGATTCCAATACCCACCTTCTACCGGCGAAAGACCAACATAACCCCCGTCCCCTAAATACAGTGTCAAATCCCGGGGGAGATCTCCTGAGATGTGGACCTTAAAGCCCATCCAATCCGTTCGCTCAGCCGTTCTTCCCGAGGCAAGTACGACCCCTTCGTCCATAGAATCACCTCTCCATCTTTCACCCAGCCGAACGCGACCCCCGTTAGCTTCCACTTTCTCCACAAGGCGAAGATCCAGTGCATAACGGGAGAGCCCTAGAGCATTTCGAGGCAATTCTCCCTCGTAGAGAGTCTTTCCTTGTGGATCGTACCACTTCGCTTTCCGGTGAATCAGGGCGTCGGAAAGATCTTCTGCCACACCAAGGTTCTCCAGTGTCTTCGGGCGGACGCCACAAATGAACTCTCCGCATACCCGATGCCGCGGAAAAGTACCCGCTTCCCAAACCGTAACCGGGATCCCTTTTTCAGTAAGGGCAACAGCCAGCGACAATCCGGCCAAACCACCGCCTACTATGGTCAATTCTCTTTCCATGATATCAGTCGATGTCCCCCTCTGGGATCAACAGAAACTTTGTAATGCCGCCCTGCTCTGCCCGCCCCCAGTAAATTCGCCAGTTCATCCCCCCGAAATCCAGCCCGAATACTGACCCGCCCGTCGTGCCATGAAACCGGATGCAGGCCGAGGGGTTTCAGCAGGGCCAACTGCCAAATAGCCCATCGGGTGCGCTGCGGTTCATTGATGATCCAAACAGGCACATCCGCCAACCGTTCGCCCAAACGCTGGATGGGATCGTCCTCGAACTGGTGCAACAAAAGATTGACGATAAAAATATCCGGAACTTTATCTGGGCTGTACTCCAGCAGATCGGCCTGTTCCCATCCCCAATTTTTCGGCCATTCGGAAGGTCGCCCCCAAAGATCCAGCCCGATATACTGTTCTTTGCGCAGCGTTGGTATGGCCTTGACCAGAAAGTTTCCCAGATCTCCCTCTCCGGCTCCCCCCTCGACCACCGTCTGCCCAGGTTGGTGAAATCGGCGCAACTCCCGGGCAATCCAGCGCCAGTTCCCCATGATTCGATTGATGAGTCGAAGATCTCTCCGGTTGGCCACAGCCCCGGGATCTTCCGGCGACAAGGTGTCCAGTATCTCTGGGAGTACGACTCTCGATTCCATAATTGCTCACCATGAAGCCGATTCAAGTGCGGCGCAAGCACGCCAGGGACTCACGCGTCTTTCTTGACTTCGCAACCACGTTTTCGAATGTTAATTGGATGCATAACAGTTCAAAATCAATCGATCATGAGTAAAGTTCGGATCGACCCCGATATCCTGGCCGAATTACGAGTCTGCACGGAAGCGCTCGAAGACCGCAAAGCAAAGGATCTACGAATACTTGATGTCCGGGGAAAGTCTTCCATCACCGATTTCCTCGTCATCTGCTCAGGCACCTCCTCACCACACCTTCGCGCACTCTGCACTTCAGTGGAAAAGGCTTTACTAAATAGTCCTGGAAAAGTATCCCGGCACAGGGATGAATTCGAGAGTGGTTGGGTAGTCACCGATGGAGTCGACTTCGTCGTGCATATCTTCACCGAGGAAATGAGAGATCTTTTCTGCCTCGAAGCGCTCTGGAAAGACGCCCGGGTACTATCTTTGGACGATCTGAAAGAGACGCCCGAAGCTAGCACAGAAAAGTCGGTCGCCGAAAAGCAGAACGTCTCTTAGAGAAGAGAGTACCTGAGCAACGCCGCCAGCGTCAGCGAGTGGGTTAACTCCCCCTTGCGACAAGCCTCCCATATTTCGCTTAGTGGCAGCAGGGATACTTCCATCTCCTCGTGCTCATCCCAGTCCACCTCGGCCACCTTTTTGGCATTCTCGATCAGAACATAGTGGCATCGATTGTTCATGATTGCCGGATTGGGGTGACAATCGGCAAAAATCCGCGCCCTCTCGCCGCGATAACCGGTCTCTTCCAAAAGTTCCCGTTGCCCGGCATCCAGGGGATCCTCTCCCGGGTCCACCATCCCCCCCGGTAGTTCGAGTGACATTTCATTGGATCCATGACGGAATTGCCGCACGAGGATCAATCGGCTGTCTTCCGTGAGCGCGACCACGTTCACAAAATCATCAGTATCGATTACATACCAATCGCTCTTCCGCCCATCTCCCTCGTGGCAGCTTCTTTGACGGATAACCGAAAAAACACGGCAGTCAGCGACCTCCTCCGTATTCTCTACTTTCCAGTGCCATGCTTTTTTTCCCTTTTCCATTTACCCATAATCATGCGAACGTGCTGAGAGACAACCGATTTCAACTATGCCACCACCTCACACCCATCTCGAAGATTTCAGCGAAGACATAATCGCAAAAGCACAGTCCGGATTGCAGATTACGAACCGCGAACTGGCTGACCGAGGTAGTGTCGACCTTGGAACCATTAAGGCTTTGAAAAATGGGGATTTTGACGAAAAGGCACTAGCCTCAATAGCAAAAGTTCTGAACCTGGATCCTGACCGACTGATTGTTTCGGCAGCAAAAAATTGGATGCCATCGGAGAAAATCATTCCCAGTCTCCATTGTTTCATCAGCCAATTCAAGTCGATGACGGTAAACGCATACCTCTACACGGCCTCCGACGGGCGCTCCGTTCTCTTTGACACCGGAGTCGATCCGGATCCCATTCTAACTTTTCTGCGCGAGCGAGACTACAGCCTGGAAGCAATCGTCCTGACCCATGGACACCCGGATCACGTTGTTGCATTGAAACCCATACTAGAAGTATGGCCGGATCGGCCGGTTTTCGCCCATCCTGCCGAGAATGTAAACGGCAGTCGCACGCTGGAATGGAACTCCTCGATCCGGATCGGACCCCTATCGCTTCGTTGCCTCTCTACCCCGGGTCACACCCCAGGCGGAACCTCTTTTCTCATCGAAGGGGTCGATCCATCACTATGTATTGTAGGCGACGCGCTCTTTGCCGGGTCGGTCGGTGGCTGCGCGGCGGATTATGATCACTCTCTTCACTCCATCCGGGAAAATCTCCTGACCTTACCCGGCGACACGATTCTCTGTCCCGGTCACGGCCCGCTGACATCCGTAGCTGAGGAATGCCAACACAATCCCTTCTTTCCAACGTAATGTGGGAACCGCACTGCGGTGGCCTGTTTTACCAAGGCGATGTGCTGGAGGGACTGGCCAGCTATTCCGGTGATCCGTTTCAGACGATCATCGCGGACCCACCCTACTTTCAAGTCTTGGTCGAGCAGGACTGGGACAACCTCTGGTCCAGTGAGGAGGCGTATCTAAATTGGACCGTCGACTGGGTCATGGCCGCCGCAAAACACTTGGCCCCAGACGGCATCCTCTACGTTTTCGGCCAACCGGGTAAAAGAGAGCAGGTCTGGCTGCACCTGTGCTCCCGGCTCATAAACATCCTCTCCTTTCACGATCTTATCATCTGGGACCGGGCTGTAGGCTACAACGAACGCAGGGACTCCTTCACCCCGCAATTCGAGATGATTCTGGCCCTTCGCCATCCGGATGCCAAAAAAGTGTATTTCGATAAAGACGCCGTCCGCATCCCCTACGACGAAGATACCATTCGCAAGTATTCAGCCGACAAGAGATACAAAGACAAGGCCGCCCGATTGGAGCACCTCAACAAAGGAAAATACGCTACCAACATCCTCAGGGTCCCCTCGCTAAAAGGAAACTCAAAGGAGAAAATTGGCCACCCCTCCCAGAAACCCCTGGCTCTAATAGAAATGCTAGTTCGCTCCAGCTCCCGCCCCGGCGACCCAGTCCTGGACCCCTTCATGGGAAGTGGCACAACGGCAGAAGCGTGCCAACGAAATGATCGAAAATGGGCGGGTATTGAAAAAGACGAGAGCTATCTCCCTATGCTCAAAAATCGCTTAACTCGATAGCTGTAAACATTTTACGAATGCCTCAACTTGTCAATTATAATTAACCTGGTTACTTATAACACTTTGGACGGAGTTAATGATGTGTGGTTTCTTGAACGCAAGATCCAGCGCGACGTGCGGACCACGCGGTGGTAGTCCCTCCCCATCGAAATTCCCTTGAAGAGGAATATTTTGATCGTTCTTTCACGGAATTTTGCCCTACTCTTTTACGTTCGCCTTCAGTTTATTGTTCAATCGATAAGCCCCATTGATATCCCCCTATCTATCCAACCCTGCATATGAACGAAACGCCCTCCTCTTCTGAATCCGCGCTGCCCGAATCGGTTCATCAAGTTCTTGTCCAAGCTGAGAAAGCTTTCGAGACCTCCACGCTCAAGCCGCTGAGCGGGTTTGTCATTGGGATTGTGGCGGCGATGTCGGGTATTCTTTTTGGATTCGACGCCTCCATCGCAGCCGCGTGTGGGGAGGCGGTGAACAATCATTTCGGGATCACTGACCAACCCTTTCTGATGGGCTTGTGGGTCGGTTGTGTTCCACTCGGTGCCTTATTCGGTGCCCTTCTTGGAGGCAGAGTTTCTGGCGCTCTCGGCCGCAAAAAGGGACTGCTCCTGAATGCGGTTCTCTTTATTGCCGGGATCGCTCTTGCGGCGATATCTCCAAACTTCTGGGTCTTTGTTGCCGCCCGTCTTCTCATGGGATTGGCAATTGGTAATTCCGCAGTGATCACGCCGATGTACATGGCCGAGGTGGCTCCACCAGAGAGCAGAGGACGCATCCTCTTTATGTACCAGCTGTCGATCGTTGTCGGTATTCTGGTCTCGTTCATCATCGGAGTCATTGTCGACACCTTGATCACCGACAACAATCTGAACTGGCGGGTCATGATCGCCGCCGGTCTGGTTCCTGCCTTTGTATTCCTATTTGGTATGCTGCGCATGCCCGACAGCCCCAGGTGGCTGATTGAGAAGGGGTTTTTCCATCACGGTTACGAGATTCTGCTTCGCATGGTCAGCCGGAAGGAGGCACGCAAGACTTTTGGCGAGATTCACACTGCCTCACAAAATACCGAGTCGGTCTCCATGCGGGCCATTTTTGGGAAAATGATTTTCCCGATCATTCTCCTCGGGTTCTTTCTTCAATTTTTCCAGCAATCCACCGGGATCAACGCCGACATGTATTTCGGCCCCGAGATCTTCCGCGAAGGTGGTTTTGACCAAACCGCAAGCATGTGGGCACAGGTCGGTATGGGCGCGGTCAATCTCCTCGCCACGATCGGATCCATCTTTCTCGTCGACCGTCTGGGCCGAAGGAAGTTGATGATGATCGGAGTCAGCGGCATCGTCGTCATGCTCTGCGTCCAATCCTATCTTTTTCACTTGTACGACCAACAGAATGAGACGGCCCAAGCACCTCAAGCCCAGACTGAGGTTGGTCAAAGGCACGTCCTCCCCAACACGGGAAGCGCCGTAATCCATAAGGGTACATCCGACACTCACCAGCTGGGAACGGAAGCCACCACCACTCAGGGAACTGCCGCGAGGCCTAGCCAAACGATTACCTACCTGATTTTTGCCAGCATCCTCCTATACATTGTTTGCTTCGCGATCAGCGCAGGACCTCTTTGCTGGTTGATTATATCCGAGATTTTTCCCATGCGCTTTCGAGGCATAGGTATGTCGATCGCAGTCGCCGCAAACTGGCTGGTAGACTATTTTGTCAGCCAGCTTTTTCCCCTCATGAAACAAGATCTGGGGATGACCACCACGACGCTCATCTACGCTGCTTTCACGACCCTCGGGCTAGCCCTCGCCGCAAAGTTTCTTCCCGAAACCAAGGGCGTGCCCCTCGAGGAAATCGAGCGGAATATCTACGCCGGGAAACGCTTGCGCGATATCGGCCAGCCTTCGAAGAAATCCATTTCCTGAGAGTTTCTGGTCGGCGAAAATAATCCGGGATCACCCCGCGCCGCGCCGATTGACCACAATCTCGCGCGTCCACGCCGCTGGACTCAGACTGAGAAGATAAGCAACCGTCCCGGCGATATCTTCGGGGGTAATATAGTCGGGTCCAGAGACCTCCGTCATCGGAGTAGAAACCATCGCCGGACAGACCGCGGCAACCCGAATCCCGTCCTCAGCCCCCTCTGCTGCTAAAGAACGTGTGAGCCCCATCATCCCGTGTTTCGATGTGCCGTAGAGTCCTACACCTTCCCATGAGTCCAATCCACAAACCGATGAGATATTAATAATCGATCCTCGCAGTCCATGTTCCCTTGAGAGCTCGTTTTTCAGCATGGCCCGGTAAGCCTCCCGCGAACACCAATAGGCGGAGTAGAGGTTCGTCCGTAAAACCCGGTCAAAATCACTCGTTTCCGTCTCGACAATTTTACCTCTACCCAAGACCCCTGCGTTGTTGACCAACAAGTCGAGCCGACCAAACTCATGGTCCGCCTTTTCAAATAAAGAAAGGCAATCCTCCTCTCTCGAAACGTCGACCGAAAACGGCAGCGCGGTAATGCCAAATTCCCTTTCCACTGCTTTCGCAACCCGCTCGTTTTCTTCCTGACGCCTTCCAGCGACAATCAAATTCATGCCCTGAGAGGCGAGTGATCGAACAATCGCTTCCCCGATTCCACTATTTCCTCCGGTGACGATGCCTGTTTTTTGATCTTCATTCATACAGCAGTTTACAAAAATAAGAGCTCTCCTTCAAATTTAATGCCGTTTTCGGTAGTATCCTTGATTACATGAATCCATCAAAACAATCTGTGAATAATTTTTTTCAAAATATTTTACCCGTCGCCCCGTGGAGATGATTAACCCCGCAACCCCACCCTATTAGTCGTTCGGAAAGCAGAAATCCTGAGATTAGCCACCCTTCGTGTATTTTTTGTTACCCCCACAACAATTGATTTGTTTGCGCTTAGGAACGAATCCCGCTTACGGATAGTGCTACAACTTAAATTTTTAAAAACCAAAACTATCACCATTCCCATGGCCGCTAAGAAAACTACCAGCAAAACCGACTCAAAAAAGGGTGCGACAAAACCACTGACCACACCAGGCCAAGCTCCTGTGTCGACCGCAGAGATTAAGGAGTCGATCCTTTCACACCTGGAAAAGACCCTCGCAAGAGACACCCACTCCGCGACTCGGCGGGATTGGTGGATTGCTACTTCCAAAGCGGTTCAGGACCGAATCCTCAATCGGTTCATCGATACCATGGGTGTCCACAACGAGAAGAATGTTCGTCGCGTTTACTACCTAAGCTTGGAGTATTTGATGGGTCGCCTTTTTCGAAACAACATCTTCAATGCGGGCGTTTTTGATCAAGTTTCCGAAGCACTTGAAGAGCTTGGCCTGGATATCGACGAGTTGGCTTCCGAAGAGAATGACATGGGACTCGGCAACGGAGGCTTGGGGCGTCTCGCCGCTTGCTTCCTCGACTCCCTCGCCACTCTGGACCTTCCAGCCATTGGCTATGGAATTCACTACGAGTTCGGCCTCTTTAAGCAGGAATTTGAAAACGGCCACCAAATGGAGTCCCCCGACAACTGGGAAAAATTTGGCAACCCCTGGGAAATCATCCGCCCTGAATACATCCAGAAAGTCCGGTTGTACGGTCGGGTTGAGGAACGCGTGGACGAAAAGGGAGATTTCAAACCGGTATGGATAGAAACCCGGTCGGTGAATGGCATTCCATACGACATCCCCATTTGCGGCTATGGAACGAAAACCGTCAACTTCCTGCGACTTTGGGAATCCAAGGCGTCCGAGGAGTTTGACTTCCAAGTCTTCAACCAAGGAGGCTATGTCGAGGCGGTCCGGGACAAGGCGATCGGAGAGACAATTTCCAAAGTTCTCTATCCAAACGATTCGACCGAAAGCGGTAAAGAACTCCGCCTTGTGCAACAGTATTTCTTCGTCTGCTGCTCCCTCCAAGACATCATCCGCCGCTTTACAAAGAAGGAATCGGACTGGAGCAAGTTCCCCGAAAAGGTTGCCGTGCAGCTCAACGATACCCATCCGGCGGTCGCTACGGCCGAACTGATGCGAATCCTTGTGGACGAGCATCACATGGAATGGGATGAAGCCTGGCCGATTACGAGAAAGACCTTCGCTTACACCAACCACACACTTCTGCCGGAAGCGTTGGAGAAATGGAGCGTGCCCTTGTTCGAACGAGTCCTGCCCCGCCACTTGCAGATCATCTTCGAAATCAACCGCCAATTCCTCGAGGAGGAAGTCGATGCGATGTGGCCCGGCGACGATTCCAAGAAGCAGGAACTTTCCATCATCGAAGAAGGTCACCCACAAATGATCCGGATGGCCTACCTCTCCGTGGTAGCGAGTCATGCCGTGAACGGTGTTGCCGCCCTCCACACGCAGTTGCTGCGCGAAAACCTCTTCAACAGCTTCGACCAACTCTATCCCGGCAAGTTCCAGAACAAGACCAATGGAATCACGCCCCGGCGTTGGTTGTTGGCCTGCAATCCGGAGCTCTCCACACTCGTCACTTCCAAAGTGGGCGATGGATGGGTTAGGAATCTCGATTCACTCCGTGGATTGGAACCTTTTGCCAAAGATAAGGCGTTCTGCAAGGAATACCTTGATATCAAGCATACCAAGAAAGAACAGCTTGCCGAGTTCATTGAGCGGCACCTCCACATCAGCGTGAACCCATCGGCCATCTTCGATACCCAGGTCAAGCGCTTGCACGAATACAAGAGGCAACACCTAAACCTTCTTCACATCCTGACGCTCTACCACCGGATCCTCCACAATCCGGACTACGACATGGTCCCACGCGTCTTCGTCTTCGCGGCAAAGGCGGCACCCGGATACTTCCTCGCAAAAAACATCATCCGGGCCATCAACAAGGTCGGAGAGAAGATCAACCACGATCCCCGTGTCGAAGGCCGGATCAAAGTCGCCTTTTTGCCCAACTACGGGGTCACCTTGGCGGAGAAGATCATACCGGCGGCGGATCTCTCGGAGCAGATTTCCACCGCGGGCAAGGAAGCCTCGGGAACGGGTAACATGAAATTTGCCCTCAACGGCGCTCTGACCATCGGCACACTCGACGGTGCAAATGTTGAGATCCAGGAAGAAGTTGGAGAAGACAACATCTTCATCTTTGGGTTAAAAGCAGATGAAGTGGCTGCCCTCCGTGCGATAGGCTACAACCCCTACGATTACTACGACAACAACACCGAATTGCGCGCCGTTCTCGATTGGCTGCGATCCGATGCCTTTACCCCGGGAGAGAAAGGAGCCTTCAACCCGTTGGTGGACAGTGTCCTACAGGGTGGTGATCCGTTTCTGGTCTGCGCTGATTACGCCGCCTACATCGAGGCACAGGGCAAAGTGGACAAAGCCTTCCGCGACCGCGACCTATGGGCAAAGATGGCTATCCTCAATACAGCCCGCGTCGGTAAATTCTCCTCGGACCGCACCATCCAACAGTATGCCGACGAGATTTGGGACCTCCCATCTGTCTCGGTCTGATCTTGGCAAAGGTCTACTCTCAGCGGCGTAAGGCCTAACTCCGAAGTTCATTCAAGAGCTTCGGAAGGGCCTGCGCCGAGGTCGAGGCGATACACTCGAAACCCGAGAGCCCGCCACCAACCGGTGCATCCGGATTGATCCAAATCTTCCGACAGGTGCTGGGGGCAAGGTCGATCAAACCAGCGGCCGGATAGACCCGTAACGACGTTCCAACGACGAGAAGCACCTGTGCCCGTTGCACCAGCCTAGCCGCTTCCTCCATGGCCGGAACCTCTTCGCCGAACCATACGACATGAGGCCGAAGCTGGAATCCATTATCGCAAAGGTCCCCAGTGGCAATATCGCTTTCCCCCAGCGGATAGAGAGACTCCGGATCCGCCTGACTGCGGGCAAACATCAGCTCTCCGTGCAGGTGGAGCACTTGTCCGGACCCTGCCCGTTCATGAAGATCATCAATATTTTGGGTAATGATCTGCACCTCATGTTCCTTCTCGAGATCAGCCAAAGCCCGATGTCCGGCATTCGGCTCGGCGGCTCGCAATTGCTGGCGGCGCTCGTTGTAAAACCGCAGAACAGTCTCCGGATCGCGCTCCCAAGCCTCGGGAGTCGCCACATCCTCGACTCGATGCTCCTCCCATAGACCATCGCTAGCCCGAAAAGTTTTCAACCCACTCTCAGCACTCATCCCCGCCCCGGATAGGACAACAACGCGCAGACACTCAGAAACACTTTCTTTCATCAACTTCACCCCCTCCATTAGCTTCTCATAATGCCATATTTATCGATAAAAAATCAATCCTCTCCAGCAGAGTGAGTGGGTCGCCCGCGAGGCGGAGGCGTAAACTTCTACGGTGCCTTGGGCCCTTCGCCTTCGACTTGCTGCACGACGACGTATTGCCGCTTGTGAATATCGATTTCAAGTTTGATGACTTCCGCTTTAGGGACAAAGCGCACTACTATGGGAACCCTGCCCCTCATTCGCCGAGGAGACGTTGCCACTTGCATTCTCTCCATTTTGGATACAACTGTTCCCTTATGAATATGCCTTTGATTGGATCTGTGTTTGGAGTGTTGTTAATCGCACTTGGTATTGTTGGGTTTATTGGTGGAGATATGGAGCATAAGACGGCGCTGATTCCTTCCTTTGTCGGCTTACTGATATTGATCGCTTCTCTGATTGGATTCAAAGAATCTTGCCTGAAACATGCGATGCATGCCGCTGCAGTTTTTGGTGTGTTGGGCATGCTAGCTTCTTTGGCTCGGATCATTCAGCAACTGACCAGGGGTGAATTTGAGTTCGACCTGAAAGGCATTTGCTTAGTGGGGATGGTGGTGATCAGCGGCACCTTTATCGCACTGTGCGTGAAATCGTTTAAAGATGCCCGCAAGGCCCGTGAAGCTTGAGCTAAACACATTCTCTGCCGCATGACGTTTGAATGAGTGAACCCAGGGGTAGCGATCAGACGCAACTGCTGCTCAGCGGTGGTCTGTACAATTTCACGGCTTTCCTGGAAATGCGGATGGGGTCAGACGCGAATGGCGCTAACTTAAGGACATCATGCCTTCTACTGGGAACGGCTTCCCGCTTAGCGGAATACCGATTGATAGTAATTAATTGATCTAAAGTGCTTTAACAAATTCTAAAGGCAGCTAAAACAGCCTGTCCCAGTTTGCCGATGGCTCCGCTAAGCGTGTTTTTCATTTCTATCAGAGCTTCCCGTTTGATCTTTAAAATTCGCGAGTACCTTCTTTAAAAACCACACCGTTGAAGATATTCTTCATGCAGTGGATCATCTCTTTACGGAGAGGCTGCGCCTGATCGTGGAGCCTGCGCTGGAGCCTCTCGTATTCCGCACGCCCCGCCGCCGTCTCTACCGGGACGGGATCGAAACCCAGAGAACTGCAGTCATAGGGGCTGGCTCGCATGTCGAGTTTGCGCGCCTCTAGCGCAAGTTCGAAGCACCGCCACATGAGGTCGCTCCCCAACCACGGCATGCATTGGCCGCAGAGCTTGTAAAGATCCATGTTGGTATGAAGGCACCCGCATTGTTCATTGTCTATGCGAGTCTCCTTTCGCGGTTGGATGCGGTTGAAGAGTTTCGCCTGTTCGCTGAAAAATCGAAACGCATCGGAATGGCTGCATGCGATCGGTCGGCTCCGCACAAAGGCGTCGGTTTCCTCCTGGCTCAGGCGGAGTGGCAGTTGTTCTGCGTGGCGGACATCGCCCTCATCGTCTCCGCGATAGACCATCGCCCATTCGTGCATCCCGAAGCAGCCAAATTGGGGAGGTCGTTCATAAACTGCCTCACATAATCGGAGGGCCATTTCAAGACGGTGGTGGGCGCGGGGATCCATCGTGCTTGGATCGAGTGTCGTGCCATTTGCATCATGCCGATAGGTGTGATGTTGGTAGATCGGCTCCTGACTAGCCTCCATGAGCGTGATGCCATATTGCGGGTGCCATGCTTCGAGCTGGGTCGGTTTGATCCGATAATAGATAAACAGGAAATCGTAAATGGGATGAAGATTTCGACTCGCTCGTCTTCGGCGGTAGGGGGCTGTCCACTGTAACGCGCGCTCGTAGTGGTGTTGCGCATAGGCGCGCCACACCTCCTGAGGGAGTTCCTTGCTATTCACCATCGTAGACTTCATTGCTTCCTATTTCACGAATTTGGAGGATAATGTAAAGCACCACGAGCCAGCGGCTCGAATCGGCGTAGCCGGGGACCGCCAATTTTCCGCGATTTTACCCTTATAGGGCTGCATCGATCCGGCGTAGCCGGAAACCGCTTATGTTCCCTTATTGACGCTTATATTTTTGCACGCTTGCTGGTTCATTATTCAGCCCCTAGTTACCTCATTATTGGCTATTCAAAATTCAGAATATTTGGTGAACTTCGGTCCGCTCGAAAAATTGGAGTGGAAACGATTCATCTTGAAAGAATATATCCCGAAATAAAGCAAACAGCACTTAATCAGATTTATCCCCTCGCATAGCTATCATTCATAAGCGTTTATTAGCGAACATTAGCGGTCGCCAGCTTGGCTGGATCTAATTTCATCTAATCCCGAATCCCATGAAAGTCTTAGTTATTGGTAAAGTTTGGCCGGAGCCTTGTTCGAGTGCGGCGGGCACACGGACCTTGGGGTTGATCGATTCATTTTTGGATGCCGGTTGGTCGGTGACTTTTGCGGCGACGGCTCAGCCCACCGAGCATTCAGTCGATCTGGTAAAAAGGGGCGTCTCGATCAAAAAAATACAGGTCAATGAGGATGTTTTTGATGAGTGGGCGCGAACACTCGCGCCTGATTTCGTCGTTTTTGACCGCTATATGACGGAGGAACAATTCGGCTGGCGTATTGAGAAAACCTGTCCAAATGCACTGCGCGTTCTCGATACAATTGATCTCCATTGTTTACGAGAAGCACGTGAGCAGCAGTTGAAGCACGGCGGGACACTGAATCTCTTTAATGAGGTGGCGCTTCGCGAGATTGCTGCGATCTTTCGTTCAGATCTGAGCCTGATCATTTCCGAATTTGAAATCGAATGCCTGCACTCCGTCTTTCAAGTGCCCTCCGCTCAGCTGAGTTATCTGCCCCTGAT
>Ga0222632_1000569_pt1 | contig 18452 bp, 18 predicted proteins | sample AntAcemetageno46_FD_179828 | JGI IMG/M metagenome (GOLD analysis project Ga0222632, IMG submission 179828) | Saline water microbial communities from Ace Lake, Antarctica - #46 | ecosystem: Environmental > Aquatic > Non-marine Saline and Alkaline > Saline | place: Antarctica: Ace Lake | collected...
AAGATCGGCTGGCTCACCAGACAGGCTTATGGATATCGAGATGAAGAGTTCCTGCACTTGAAAATCTACGATCTGCCGAACCTATCTACACGCAAAGAGCTTTGACCGAAATCCGTGAAGAACCGCATTTTACGACTCTAGGGGCGTATTCTTATCAAAATGGTGGGCTCGGTTGCATTTGAAGCCACGATCAAAGGATTATGAGTCCTCTGCTTAAACAGCTGAGCTATAGGCTCTTGGTAAAGGGCTTTTAGCATGTTTGGTTTTTCAAAAGCCAAACAATCTAGTTTGGTATATTGTTTGGTTTCTTCATCTATCTTCGTGGGCCTTCGCAGGTCTTCGGAGCCTGATTATGGCAAAATGGGAGATTTTCTATAGATCAAAAAAAGCCTTCTAAGTCAAAGACTTAGAAGGCTTAAAATGGGTGCAGGGACAGGATTTGAACCTGTGACCTTCAGGTTATGAGCCTGACGAGCTACCGGGCTGCTCCACCCTGCAATAAATTGTTTAAGCTCGGAAACGCTAGTTAACGGGCAAGGCGGGAATAAATGTCGGAGTGGGGCGGGTGTAAAGGGTTTTCTTCGGTATTTTCCCTTCTCGCGCGAATTCCGGTTTGCCTTGGCTAGGGAGCGGTTCTACTTAGTTCCACTTATGGGGGATAGAAAACAACTGAGCACTTACGAAAAAGCACTGGCGATCAATCTTGATCTGCAACGTTACGGCGTATTTGCGGAGATCGGCGCGGGGCAGGAGACTGCCAATTGGTTTTTCCGTGTATCGGGCAGTTCGGGCACCGTCGCTAAGACGATCTCTGCCTATGATATGACGATGAGCGACGTCATCTATGGCAAGGCGAGTCGCTATGTGTCGCAGTCTCGCCTACATTCGATGCTCACTTATGAATATGATTTACTGGAAGAGCGTCTAGGCTCGTCGCGGGGTAAGGAAACAGGCTTCTTTTCATTCTGTAATACTGTCCGTGCACGTGGCTATCAAGATCAAGGAGAGTGCCATGGCTGGCTGGGCGTCCGTTTTCAGCTAAAGCCAGAGACTGAGCCTTGCGAAATAGTCATCCACGTGCGCCTGCTGGATGAGACGAACTCCGACCAGATGGACGCGCTCGGCAAGGTGGGCGTCAACCTGATCCATGCAGCCTTCAATCACCGGGACAGCTTAAACGAGTTTGTCGAATCTCTAGCCGATGGGGTTTCCAAAGAAAGCGTCGAGGTCGACATGCTCCGCTTTTCGGGCGAAGGGTTTCGCTACGTGGATAACCGGCTTTGTGCCCTGCAACTTGTCCAAAGCGGCTTAACCGATGCGGCGATGTTTAACGAAAAGGGTGAAATCGTGCAGGCGGCCGATGCCCTCTATAAGCGACCGATCTTACTCCTTCGCGGCAGCTTTAGTCCGGTGCTCAAGCTGCACTTGGATATGATTCGTCAGTCGCGCAAGGTGTTCTCGGAGGTGATGAGCGAGGAAGAGAAGTCGCGTTCCATAGAGATCTGCGAAATCAGTATGAACAATCTACTCCGTGATGGTGGCGCGGTGGACCATGAGGATTTCATTGACCGTGCAGATGCGTTACAGGCACTCGGCAAGACCGTATTAATTAGCCGCAGTGCGGAGTTCCATCGCATCGCGACCTACTTGAGTCGCTACACCGCGGAGCCGATTGCGATCATCCTCAGCATTGGCCTACTCAACGAGCTATTTAAACCGAAATGGGCAGCCAATCTAGCGGGTGGGGTGCTCGAGTCATTCGGACGTCTCTTTAAGAATCGGGTGCAGCTATTCGTCTATCCATGGCACAATACGAAGAGTATGGAATTGGTCACTGCGGAGAACTTTAAGGCTCCGAAAAACTGGGGGTATTTTTACCGACACCTTATGCAGAATGAACGTATCGTGCCCATTGGGGTCGGTGATCCGAGTTTGTTGGCTAACACTGGACGGACGATTTCGAAGAGAATCGATTCGAACGATGACACTTGGCGTGATTGGGTGCCGGAAGAGGCGCACGGCATGGTCGAGCGTAAGCTGAAACGCTAAAGTTTTAAAATTCTGAGACCTTGTAGATGGCTATACTTTGGCAACAAACGATTGAGGACAATCACTACGAAGTCCGCACGGCGGGTGCTTCGATCCGATTATACCGCAACGGCGTCAACCACTCGCAGTGGAATCCGAAGCGTCCGCTTTCTGGATCGATCTGGGATCTGATTGTTCTGCCGACCTTGCATCGTGCGGAAGGCAGCTTGAAGGATGTGCTCGTTCTGGGCTTTGGCGCCGGTTCCGTCGGGCGTCAAATCAGAGAGTTGATGGCGCCCGATCGAATCGTGGGAGTCGAGCTCGACCCGATCCATCTGTCGATCGCTGACGGTTTTTTCGAATGTTCGGAGGGCTGCGAGCTGATCGCAGGCGACGCGGTGGAGTGGGTGCACGAAGGTGGCGACCAAGGATGCTATGACGTTATCATCGACGACCTTTACGCCGAGGAAGAGGGCATCCCCGTGCGCTGTGTACCGATGGATGTAGAGTGGTGCGAAGCACTTAGCGATCTGCTCAACCCGGGCGGCATGTTAATTTTCAACATGATTGAGCCTGAAAAGGTAAGACACATGCCGATCTTTAAATCGGCGAAGTTGAAAAAGCGCTTCTCTGAGACGATCATGTATCGAATCGATGGATACGAAAACCGGATTATTGCCTTCAGTGAAAAGCCTTTTGAGCCGAGATGTCTAAGCGAACAGCTCAAACGGATACGTAAGCAGTATCCTGGCTGTCGTGGTGTTGAGCAGCGATATACTAAGTGTCGGAACTACCGACCGTAGGAGCGGGACGGCGGTGATGCCGCACTTGGGCGGCGCACACACTGGCTATCGCCAGCGTGCTACGAAGGCGCCACTCACCGATCACCACTCACCGACCGTAGAGCGCTAATTGCTCACATAGATAAGGTGAGCTATCTTTTTGTAGTTGATCGAGTTGATGCGCTTGGTAACGCCACTGCCAATTACCGATGGGGGCACCCGGGGTATTTAGTCGAGCCTCACTGCCGAGGCTCATCAAGTCCTGCAGCGGGAAGACGGCGAGGTGCGCGCTGGATGTGATGGCAGCACGGATTAAGTCCCATGCAATTTCTTGACCTGCTATGCCGAGATAGCGGCGGATATGATTCTGAGTGGCATTGTCTAATGATTGATACCAGCCAAGCGTCGTGTCGTTGTCATGTGTGCCGGAGTAGGCCACACAATTACGATCATAGTTATGGGGCAGGTAGGCATTGTCCGGTTCGCCGCCAAAGGCAAACTGCAAGACCGCCATGCCGGGCAGGCCGGTGGCTTTGCGCAACTCGTTGACCTCATCGGTGATCACTCCGAGATCTTCGGCCACGAGTTTGGCCTCAGGGCAGGCCTCGCGAATGGCTTTAAATAGCTTTAACCCGGGGCAGGGCGTCCACTTGCCGTTGCGTGCGGTGGTTTCACTTGCGGGAACCGACCAGTAGGACTCAAAGCCGCGGAAGTGATCGAGGCGGACGATGTCGTAAAACTCGAGGTTAGATTTGATTCGCTGAATCCACCAGGCAAAACACGTCTTCTCATGCACTGCCCAATCGTAGAGCGGATTACCCCACAGTTGGCCATCGGCTGCAAAATAGTCAGGTGGCACCCCGGCCACGGCTTTGGGTTGGCCGTTCTTTTTGAGCTGAAAGAGTTCAGGATTGCCCCAGACATCCGAGCTATCGAGGGCAACAAAGATCGGCGCATCGCCCATGATCTCGACGCCTTGACTGCCAGCGTAGGCGCGGAGCTTGGCGAGTTGCGCGTAGAAAAGGTATTGGTAGAAGACGTGGGCATCAGTCGTCTCGACGACTTCGACAGAAGGCTCTTGAGATTTTGCGCTGGCCACGTCGCGGTATTCCGCAGGCCAATCCAGCCAGCAATTGCCACCAAAGCTTTCCTTCAGTGCCATGAAGAGGGCATATTCCTCTAACCAATGGCCTTGAGCTTTGCGGAACTTAGCGATGGATCCGTAATCAAGAAATTGTTTAGCCTTGGAGCTTTTAAAGCGCTCGAAAGCACTACGAAGGACGGGCCACATTGCTTGGTAGATCGCACCGTAATCGACATGGTCTCTCGGGAGCGCCGATAAGCGGGCGTATTCTTCATCGGTAATCAATCCTGCTGAGAGCAGCGGCTTCAGATCGATAAAATAGGGGTTCCCAGCAAAAGCCGAAAAGCATTGGTAGGGCGAATCACCAAATCCGGTCGGGCCGAGCGGGCAGATCTGCCAGACCGACATGCCGGAGGTCTTGAGGAAATCAATGTAGCGGTAAGCGCCTTCGCCAAAATTACCGATACCTGTATCGGACGGTAGGGAACTTACGTGAAGGAGGACGCCTGCGGTGCGTTCGTTTAACCAGTTGTAAAGGGGGGCGTGGCTCATGAGTGAATTTGTCAGTATTGGTCTGGTTCGTTAGAATATTAGGTATTTTTTCGTTGATATATTGCTTGTTTTCAAGCGTGGAAAAGCAGGGTGCATTAGATGATACTAATTGCGTGCGTTATTTTACCACAATTTGGAGGTACCACAATTTGGAGGCACTCATTTTTCACAAACCATCAGCGACTCTGCAGTCTTTACGTATTTTGTAATGCTGGACGCTTTCTTTCGCAGCGCGCGGAAGTCACACTCGACCTGAATACCATGCCAGAAATCCTCCGATTGGCCAAAGAAGGCTCCGAAACGAATCGACATCTGTGGTCCTATTAGCTGGTACTCGCAGGGTCTTGCCGCTTTGTGTGTTTTTCGGCGCGTCCTTGGATTTGTCCATGGAACAGGGGCGTGGTAGATCTTTCCAATAATTAAAATTAGACATAATATATATTGTGCGCTTTATATCTGTATTCTATTGGTAAGCATATACTTGCATCCAAGTGGAAAGTCACTCTGCCATGCCCCAGCGTTTTGTGAAGGGATAATAGATGAAGATCGCCTTACCGATCACAGCTTTCTCAGGGACGTATCCCCAGTAGCGACTATCGAGGCTGTTGGCTGAGTTGTCGCCGAGCGCGACAAACTTTCCTTCTGGGATTTCTGCGATGACACCTGGAGCTGTCATTAATTTGGGCGGATTACTTGGATCGTTGACTGTGGGATAGACGTAGCCGGCATATTCACCTTCTTTCCGGGCATTACGCCCATAGGCTTCAACTTCGTCGCGTGCTTGGCCATTAACGAGCAAAGCGCCCTCCTTGATTTCGAGTGTTTCGCCCCCGACGCCTCCGATCCGTTTGATGTAGTATTTATCGACGACGCTTCCAGGGCCACCTTCGATCCCTGGGATATTACGTGTGCGGAAAACGAAAGGATCGCCCGCCTCTGGACGTGTGAAGTGGTAACTGATCCGATCGACGAACAAGGCATCGCCCAAGGTGATGTCAAAGCGCAAAACAGTTTCGCCGGTCTGAGCTTCTGTCTTCAGATCCAGCGCATATCCGGTGCCGTTTTGTGTGCGCACCAACTCAGGGACGGCATCGGGAAAGCTCTCGAGTATAGCGCTTTGCATGTCAAAATCTGCGGGGACACGTATGGTATGTGGCACGCCACCGACCAGTATCGTGTATTCCGCCAGCACTGTGGGCAGGACGAACCATTTCTTAGCTTTTACTTGGCGAAAATAGACGCGCATGCCTTCATTGCTAGACGCCATCGGCAGTTGAATCGAGCCGCTATTTTTCGCGATGAGCGCCTTGTGCTTAGCACCGCGGGTCAGAAACCGGAAGGTCTTCGTCAGCGCGGTCGGTGCCTCGTCCTTATCCTCATACATCACAGCATTCATACCACTGTAGGTTGGATACATTGAGTTGGTGGGAATGATGAATGGCTGAAAAAAGAAGGTTCGGACGCCGATTACGATGATCGCTGCGACCAGCGCGACCTCCAGATTATCGTTCCAGAAGGTTTTCGGGTAAATCTTGCCCCCGGTCTTGCGCAGCAAGGCATCGAGCCGATCCATTGCCGCATTGAGCGGTTCCAACTTGGCCGCTTTATCGCGCATGAGGCCATCGACTTCACCGACAGCTCTGTCCAGCTCGGCCAAGCGCCCTTCCGAGATCAAATCTCGCCGGTAGTGGTAAACCTTATGCGCTGATTGCAGAAGCTCCTTGGCCACCTTTTTCTGTTTTGAAATACTCACAGCTTAAACAGATACAAAGCCCAGCCCGTGATGCTAGCTAAAAAGCGATTAAGAACGATTGCGTGCGGGTCACCAGAATTTTGAATATATCCCCAATTAATCGATAAGGTCGCTATTAGCATAGCGTCGCTACAAAGATTGTAGCGGCGTCCTCCCCCGTATTTGTAGTCACGCCTTGTTGATGTTCTTGCTCAAATTAGCAGGCGAATCTTACGGATCATGTTAACCGCACCCGGACTGTCGCCGTGCACGCAGAGAGTGTTGGCCTCGAAGTCGATCGTCTGGCCGCCACGCGAGGGCATTTCCCCTGTCTCACGCCAGACTAGTAACCGTGCAAGTGCCTCCTTTTCTGAGAGCACCGCGCCCTTTTCGGTGCGTGGCACCAGCGATCCGTCCGACTGATAGTTGCGATCGGCAAATGCTTCGTGGTAGACGGTGATGCCTGCTGCTTCTGCTCGCCTGGCAAAGACACCACCCGCCAAGGCGAAGACAGAAAGCTTCGGCCTTTGTCGTCGTAAAAAACCGATAGTGACATCGGCCATTTCGATTTGTGATTCGACGGCGTGGTAAAGACTGCCGTGAAGTTTGAGATACTCCACATGCGCACCAAGTGAGCTGGCCGTTTCTCGGAACGCGCCGAATTGAGATTCGAGTAGTTCGCGGAAATCCACTGGTGACGGCCTCGCCTCGCCCCTGCCGCCATCCGTAGAAATACCGGGGTGCGCTCCGATCCGGACGCCATACTTGATCGCTAGTTGGAGGGTCGCCCTCGTTTTTTCGGCACTGCCCGCATGGAAGCCGCAGCCGATATTGGCCGCATCGACGAGCGAGAGCAGCTGCTCAGTCTGTTCGAGTGGCTCATCCTCGCCCAGGTCGCAGTTTAGAATGAGTCGATCCATGAGAAGGTAAGTTGTGTGCCCGGTGCGCATTGCGCAAGTCGATCGAGGTCGTCCGCTTTCAGCAGCGCGATTTTGGCATAGCCGCCCACGGTGGGACCGTCCGCCATCGTAATGATAGGCAGCCCGCCACTCGTGATCTGAAAACTCCCGGGCAGGACTGGTTCGCTGGGGATCGATTCAGGCACTTGAATTTTCGCGCCGTCGAGTCGGTACCCCGTGCGATCTGAACGCTTGGAGACGCCCCACCCGCTCTCGATAAACTGTTTTCTGCTTTCAGATGTGAATGCCTCATATTGTAGCCCTCGGTAGAGCGCAAAGTGCGCTTTGCCCTCTATTATATGTTTCTGGGGCTCGCTAGAAATTCGGCGCGCAACGGATTCTACGGAGACATTTGGTAATACTTGTAGGCTTTTTAGGCGGCTGCCTGATTGAATCGGCAGCCCCAGACCATTTCGTAAATCCGTCGAGGCACTGTTTAGCCATCGCTCAGATTGAAAACCACCGGGAATCGCAAGGTAAGCGTATAGACCATTCGACTTCCGGTCGAATTCTAGCACCTCACCTCTGGCAAAAGGCATGGCCGATCCGGAAGCGAGACGACTGCAAAAATGAGCGCCAGTCGTAGCTAGCCAACAGTCCTCCAAGATACAAATGCGCACCCCCTGTTGCAATACTTCCAGGACGGGCGCATCTGCAGAGTTTCCGAGTAATGCATTAGCCAAGGTCATCGAGCGCTGATCCATCGCCCCACCCGATGGCACGCCAAAGCGGCGCCAGCCTGAGCGGCCAGCATCTTGCAGTGACAAGCCCGACCCCATCGAAAGTATCTCGATCATCGCGCCTCCTTTGCTTGGAAACGAATCTCATCTCCGGGCGCGAGGGCAAAGACGTCTTTCGGATTCGGGTTTGGGTGGCGCGCGGCTTCGCGATTAAAGAGCGGCCACTCTGTCTGCCCGAGTAAATGCCAACCGCCTGGACTGGCGACAGAGTAAATGCCCGCATGGGAACCACCGATCGCCACCGTGCCTGGCGCAATATGGTTCCGCGGTGAAGGGCGACGCGGTAGATGCAAGCGAGGATCCAACCCGTCCAGATAAGGAAACCCCGGACTGAAGCCCATCATGCGCACCCTGTAAGTAGGCGCAGTGTGCAAGTCGATGACTTGCTCTACGGTCAGATCGCAAGCCTTGGCCACGGATTCGAGATCGGCACCATTGTAGATAAGCTCGACGTCGAAACTCCGCACGGACGACTTCGATGCGTTTAGCATCGCATCGCTAGATTTTTGTCGCGCGGTCGCGCTAGCGACGTCTTTCGAACCAGCAAGGGCGTGACCTGAAATCCTCTGTCCAATCAGTAAGACACTATCGTAGCCGACGACGTATTCTTCGCACCCCGCAGGCAGTTCATCCTCCAGTTTCACCAGCCATGCACTGCGTTCCGCCTCGCTCAGAGCCGCTAGCAAGACGCCACGATCGCCATACGGTTTAAGCTCCATCGTTAGTCCATCCGTGGCGCGGTCAGGATCGGTTCCTTTTGAAAGGCAATGCTGTTCTGAGCCAGCGTCCCGCGAAAAGCCATCGTCGGCATGACGAGCGCACGCTTACCCAGGATTGAGCCTGGGTTCAGCACCGCGTTGCAGCCGACCTCAGCTTGATCACCGATCAGTGCGCCGAGTTTGCGTAGCTCCGTCATATGCTTAGAGCCATCGGGAAGAATCACCGGCACATTGGCCTGATCGAGTCGTAGGTTCGAGCAAATCACCCCCGCACCGAGGTGCGCGCCGTTGCCCAAGACACTATCACCAACATAGCTGAAATGCGGCACTTGCACGCCGTCCAGTAGCAGGCAGTTCTTAAACTCACAAGAGTTCCCTAGCACACAATCCTTGCCCGCGATAACATTACCACGGATATAGACTCCGGGGCGTAGTTCACAGCCCTCGCCGATGTAGGCGGGCCCTTGAATCGAGCCAAAGGGCGGCAGTTTGACACTAGGATGGATGTAAACATCGCCCTGAATTTGCAATCCGCAGGGCTTATCCACGCCGGTCTCGGGGAAAGCATACTCAGCCAGAGCCTGCTTAATCAAAGGCAACCATTCCCACGGTGCCAGTTCTGGACGAAAAATTGCAGAGAAGGGCAATGACTCAGGGAATTCAAATAGATCGGACGCTTTCAGCATGGGGATAGAAGCAAAAGAATATTGACTAAGTGGCGAACCAAAAATGGGGAGATCGTAGAAGCGACACTCCTGTCGCTTTGGTGGCGCTCTGAAGTCGGCGCGGTTCAGACACCGCTCCACTGCTCTCATTTAAGGTGGGGCTTTCTTCGCTTGAGGCGACCAAGATGTAGGCAAACTTTTCCGTCTGACCGAGAGGCCAATAATGCGACAGGAGTGTCGCTTCTACAATTTATCCCGATTTCGTTGTGGATTAACCGTGAAAGAGCCGTAAGTTCCGCGCTTCGCTTTTGAAATACCCAGACTGTGCACGACGTTAAAGAAAGACCCACTGTTGTAGAGCGCGCCATGTTGATTGGCGTGACGCTTCCCGATGACACCATCAGCAATACCCGCAGTTTGCTCGACGAATTGCGTGAGTTAGTGAATACGCTCGGCTTCGAGATCATGCACGAGCGCATGGTGACTATCCGCAAACCGCAGGCTAAGCTCCTCGTCGGCTCCGGAAAGGCCGAAGAACTGATCGAAGAGGCTAAAGCGCACAATTGCGACGTCATTATTTTCGACAACGAACTCACCCCCGCCCAACAGCGCAATTGGGAGGCACTCGCGGAGAACAAAATCCTCGTGATCGACCGGCAGGAAGTGATTCTCGATATCTTCGGTGATCGCGCCCAGACCAAGGAGGCCGTCCTTCAAGTCGAACTCGCCCGCCTTGAACATAATCTCCCCCGATTAAAGAGCGCCTGGACGCACCTTAGCCGCCAACGTGGCGGTGGTTCCATGCAGCGCGACGCGGGTGAAACCCAGCTTGAGCTCGACCAACGTATGGTGCGCACCCAAATTACACGTGTGAAGCGTGAGCTGGAGAGCGTCATCCAACACCGCGAAACTCAGCGTAAAAAGCGCATGACCTTGCCCGTGCCGACCTGTGCGATCGTCGGCTACACCAATGCTGGCAAATCATCGCTACTGAACAAGCTGACGAACTCTAATATTTTAGCCGAAGATAAACTTTTCGCCACACTCGACCCGACCTCACGCCGCTGCCCCCTCCCCTCCGGCCAGCCGCTGGTCATTACCGACACCGTCGGTTTCGTACGCAACCTCCCTCACCGCTTGGTCGATGCGTTCAAAGCCACGCTTGAAGAAGCCATTGTATCCAACTTTTTGATACACGTGCTCGATGTCAACAGCCCCGAAGTCGATGTCCATTCTGAGACCACCCTCAACGTGCTGAAAGAACTCGGTGCAAAGGACAAGAAGATCATCACCGTCTTCAACAAAATCGACGCCCTCTGGGACGGAGCGACGCGCCAAGATTTAGCGATTCGCTATCCCGAGGCGCTCTTTATTAGTGCCCATACTGGCGACGGCCTAGAAATCTTGCAGGACAAGATGGAAGCCATCATCGAGGCTGACTATGCTCAGTTGCGCCTCTTAATTCCCCACGATCGCTACGACCTTGTCGCCCGCCTCCACCGCGAAGGCGGCGTCCGCAAAGAAGAAGCCCGCGACGAAGGAACCTACCTCGTCGGCTCTGTCCCCGAGCGTATGATCTCAGTTTTGAAGCCATTCATAATTGAGGCTTAATCCTATCTAAGGTTGATCTCACACCGTCGCGTGCCATCAAAAAGTCTGACACATGATGGAACCTAAGATCCGAAATGAAGACCTCAGCCGTGAGTTTTACACGGAGGAAAAATGCTTCATCACCGAACTCTCGAACTCTGCTCTGGATGAGGATGTGTCGATCGCACGCGCACGTGTGGAGCCGGGTGTGCGGACGCGACTGCACCGGTTAAGGACGGCTTCGGAACGCTATGTTCTCTTAAGAGGCCAAGGTGAGATCGAAGTCGGCGATCTGCCACTGCGATCCGTGCACGCGGGCGATGTAGTTTTGATCCCGGCGATGTGTCCGCAGCGTATTACGAATACGGGCGAGGATGACCTCATCTTTTTGGCGATCTGCTCGCCTCGCTTCAGAATGGAAGATTATGAAGATGTCGAAGAGGCGCCGTTATAAATTGTAGTGTGTGTCAGCACACGTCTTAATCGTAATCTCAAGGCCCTGTGATTGAGTCATTTGAGTGATCGAAAAGAGCCATATCTATAGATAGGTATAATCAAACTCTCGAAAAACTAACGTTCGAGGGTGAAGATAATCCTGATGCAGGAAGAAATGATAATGAATTAGTAACCGCAGATCAAGCCGATGATGAAGCAGAAGCAAATCTGCGTTTATCCGCTGGATGCCCTGTGTAGCTCGTAGAGCGAAGGTTTGCGCAGAGCCAGCAAAGGGTGAGTAAAGCGTGATGTCCTTTGGGCACGCGAGGAGCACTGGGAGGTGGAAGCTCCCCTACTCAGACGAAACCATTCTAATAATAAAGCGTAACTTTTTACCGCACGAAGCTGACGTAGAGGTAACCGAGCGACATGACGATGAAGAAGGCGATGCCTGCCCAACTGAGTAGCTTTAGGCCGAGGCTGGGGCGATACTCTTTGGGCACGTTGGCACCGTTCATGACGCGGTAGTTGATGTAGGCCAGCACGGGCGAGGTCATAAACGAAATAATGGCCGCGAAGCTGAGGAGCTGGAGCAGATTCTTGACGAAGCAGAGCACGACGACGCTGGCTAGTATGGTGGAGACGAGGATCCAAATATTTTGGATCCGGATAAACTTATCGGCGGGCAGGTCTTTAATCAGGACGCAACAGGCGGCGAAGGAGCGCGGATAGCCGTCGAGACAGGTCAAGGAGGTGCTGAACATGGTGATAAATGCAGCTGAGAGAATGAGCAGGTGTGACCACTCCCCGATGGTGGCGGTGTAGAGATTGACCAATTGATTCGCGAAGCCCACCCCACCCGCTGCGAAGGTCGCGCCGGTCCCGAACATGACGAGTGCTCCGAGCGCAACGAAGAGCACGGCCAGTCCGACGGCGGATAGATAGCCGACGTAAAAATCGATGGTGGACTCTTTGACCGTGGCGAAGTGGCCAGTCTGTTTCTCGCGGCTAAACATCCAGAGGGAGGACCATGCGGAGAGATCGATCGGTGCGGGCATCCAGCCGAGCAGGCTAATAATAAAGGCGAATGAGACCCATTGGTAGGGGCTGGGCGCGACAAAATCGGCGGCGATTTCGGGCTGATTAGAGATGGCTAGAACGACCGCTGCAATCGTGCTAATACCGAGCAGCGAGATAATGATCTTGGCCAGGCTATCGAGCAGTTTGTAATGACCGACAATGAGTAGCCCCGCACAAGTGATGAGCACGCCGACCGTAATGAGAGGCACGGATATCGCAGTGATCCCGTAGCCTGCAAGCAAGGCACCACTGAGCATACTGACTCCGGCGATGTTGATCGTGCCAGTGAGCATGTTGATCAGGAGGAAGACCCAGACGTAACCGATTCCGAGGCGTTTATAGCCGGCGAGGAGGCTCTCGCCCGTGGCGGCTGCGTAGCGCTGACCGTAGAGAAAGAAAGGAAACTTGAGCACATTGGCGAGAAGCACCAGCCAGAGTAGCGACCAGCCAAACTCGGCACCGGCGCGAGTCGACCAAACGAGGTGAGAGCCCCCGACGGCGGCGCAGGCGACGAGGATACCGGGGCCGAGTGCCTTCCAGAGATTTGAGCTGTTTTTCATGCAATTCTTTGTTAGATAAGTTTTCCCTGTAGCCGAAGTCGTGAGACTTTGGACGTTTCGGCCGAAATGCGCGGATCGTCCAAAGTCTCACGACTTCGGCTACAACAACAGAAAAAAGCGCCCCCTGCTGACTTACAACTCTTGAGCGATCACTTCAGCCAGACCAGCTAGCGCGGCGTTGAGCTTGGCCACGTAGTCAGCGACATCGTTACGATCCCAGACGAGGCTCGGGGCGATGTAACGCCCTTCCCTTTTCGCGCCGGTTTTAAATTCAATTTGCCATTGAGCGATGACTTCGACCTGTCCCGCAGAGTTGGCGCTAAATCGTTCGAATTGGACGGAGATGGTGGGCGCATCGCGTGTCGCCTGTGACCACGGATAGTAGGCGCGAACATTGGCTTGCCCCGTTGCTTGCAAGTGCATCGCAATGGCGCGGGGTAACGCCTCGGCCAGAGCTTCTGCCCAACGAGACCCTAAAGCTGAGTCGAGCTCGCCATTGGCGGAGCGATAGTAGATGCGTGTGCCCTCTAAAAAGCCTGGGAGTTCCACTCGGGAGACGTAACACTGGGGCTTGCCTTCGAGGTCGGCGACGGCAGCGACATCGGATGCGAGTGCAAAGACCTGCGTGCGATCCGGCTTGGGCTTGAGGTTGACGCAGCCGGTAAGCAGCGTCGCTAGGATAAGGGCGAGTAGAGTGGTCAGTTTCATGAGATTAACTATTCCTCCTCGCTGCGTCCAGTGAGCAAGGCGTTGGGATTGCGTTCGAGGTATTCGGAAAGCAGGCGGATCGAGCGCGCGGCGCGGCCTAGCTCGCGGAGCATAGATTCGAATTCGTAGCGCACATCTGAGCCAGGCTTGATCAGTGCGCTGGCGTCGTTGGTCAAGTTGTCGAGGCCTTCGAGCGTCTCGGTGATTTGCTTCGTCCAGGTCGCGATGGTTTTGGCGAGCGGCCCATCAGAGATGTTAAAGGACTCGGCAGTATCGCGGACTTCCTCGAATGCACCCCGCATCGCGACAACGGATTTTTTAAACTCCTCGGAACCGACGAAGCTCTTAATTTCATCGGCGGTTTCTGTGATGGATTGACTGATCTCCTTGGTATTGAGATCGTTCAACTGGCTGGTCGCACTGAGCAAAAGGCCGTTAATATTATTATTCAATTCTTGGAGATCGAGTGCTTTAACATCGGCAATAATCTGGGCGACGTCAGCCGTGATTTGATCTAGGGATGAATTGAGAGTCGGTATCTCGACGATGCCATTGACCTCCTCCAGATGTGCCTCGACACCTTGCACACTTTCGGGCTCGAAGCTGAACTCGACGAAGAGTTGCCCTGTGATGATGCTTTCTAGATTGAGCTGAGCGACGAGGCCGCGGTCGAGCGAGGCTTGGATTGACTCGGGAGCGAAAGCCGCGCGCGGCACCCCGAGATCGTTTTCGAGCCGGGAGCGGTTAACTTCGATAATCACCGGGATCGCCTTGGAATCTTCGCTCTGCCCTTCCGCACGAATCATGATGCGTTTCACTTCACCCACGGGCACACCGCGAAACTTAACGGGCGAGCCGACCTGGAGACCATTGACGGACTGATCGAAAAAGAGGATAAAGTGGGTCGAGCGATTGAGGAAATTGGCCGTGCCAAAATACATGACCATCGCCACAATGAGAGCGAGCATCAGGGTGACGAAAGCGCCGATGATTTTGGGATTTGGAGAATTACTTTTCACAGTCTCTTAAGTTTAGTCGGGAATGGGGAGGAGTTCAATCGTTATCACTGGCACCGCGACTGAGGAAGCGGCGCACTTTGGGGTCTATTTTCGGGTCGTCAATCAGATCGTGGGGCTTGCCGTCGCAGAGTGCGGTCTTTGTTTCGACATCGAGAAAAAGCGCAGAGTCGGCGATCGCGAAGATGCTGGCTAGCTCGTGGGTGACGACAATGACAGTCGCGCCGAGTGCATCGCGCAGTTCGAGGATGAGGTCGTCTAGGCGTCGGGAACTGAGTGGATCCAGGCCAGCGGAGGGCTCATCGAAGAACAGAATGTGCGGATCGAGCGCGATGGCACGAGCGAGCCCGGCGCGTTTTTGCATGCCGCCGCTCAATTCCGACGGCAGGCGGTGGCCGAAGCCAGCTAGACCAACGAGGGAGAGCTTGAAGTCCACCACATCGCGTATCTCGGAAGCACTCAGATCGGTATATTGCTCAAGGGGTAAGGCGACGTTTTCTTCGAGTGTCATTGAGCTCCAAAGCGCCCCGCCCTGAAAGGAGACGCCAAACCTGCGCCGAATGCGTTCGGCCTCGGGGGTGCCGGGCTCAAAGCGTTCTTCGCCATAGAAGATCTCGCCCACATCGGCCTGCTCGAGGCCGATTAAGTGCTTAAGCAATGTGCTTTTGCCGCAACCACTGCCGCCCATGATGACTTTAATCTCACGCTTGCTGACCGAGAAATTGAGCGAGTTCATCACAGTATAGTCCCCATAGGCCATGGTGAGATTCTTTACGCTGATGGCATCTTGTTCGTTCGACATAGGCTAAATTCCCAAGATTTGAAACATGACAGCGAAGATAGCATCGGCGATGACGATCCATGTAATCGAAGTGACGACAGCAGAGGTGGCGGCTAGACCGACTGAGCTGGCATCGCGGCCGCAGTTGAGACCGCGGTAGCAACCTGCCAAGGCAATGATCAAGCCGAAGATGCCGCTCTTAAAGATACCGACAGCGAGATCATTTAAGCCCACCGCCGCTTGTACCTGATGACAGTATTGCAAAACACTGACGTCCGAAATCGTGACGGCGACCACCATGCCACCAAGAATCGCTACGAAATTGGCACAGCCGCATAGTAAGGGCATCATCAGGACGAGCGCCCACACGCGCGGCACGACTAGAAACTGCATGGGTGAAATACCAAAAGTGGTCAGCGCATCGACCTCTTCATTGACCTGCATACTACCGATTTGCGCGGCGAAGGCCGCACCCGTGCGACCGGCCATGATCACACCGGTCATAACCGCGCCTAGCTCGCGGGTCACAGCCAAGCCGACCAGGTCGGCCACATAAATATCAGCGGCAAACTTTTGCAGCTGAATGACACCGATAAAGGCGATAATGAGCCCCGTCAAAAAGCTGAGCAGCGAAACAATCGGCACCGCCTGCGCGCCTGTAGCCTGCAACAGTAGGAGGAAATCTTTAGCCCGCACACGGCCACGACCTCGGAGAAAGGCAAACAGATCGATACAAAGTAGGCCTAAAAAATCGAAGTATCCGTTCAACCCACGATAGGCAGCGAGTGACCGTTCGCCCATGTTGCTCAAGAAATCGTCGGGCGAGTCCTCGTCGCTTTGCTTGTTTTCGGGGACGGCTCTGGAAAGTTCGATCAGATTTTGCACCCCGTCCGGCATACCGTCGAGACTCGTGAGGATACCACGGGCTTCAGACCAGACGCACAGTTGGCGCACAGCGACGAGCAAAGTGCTATCCCAGTTGGTCAGGTGTTCAGCTTCGAGGTGGAGGGTTTTCAGTGCCGACTCAGCCTCGATGTCGCGATGGAGCGTGTCGACGCTCGGCTTGGGCGAGGTATTGACCCATGCGCCAGAGAAATGGACGACAAAGGTATCACCTTTGCGGCGCGTGCCCCAGTCTGCTTTGTGCGTCGTATCACTCATGTTTGTAAAGCCTCTCCATACCTACGCTTGCCAAAGAGGGCAAACGAGCCATGGATAAACATCATAGCCTGTAACGGTTCTCTATTCTAATAAAGCACATTTTATCATGCAATACATCCTATTCGACTTAGACGGCACCCTGATCGACCACTTCACCACGATTCATAAGAGCGTAGCCTACGCCCAGCGCGAGCTTGGCCTGCCTGAGAGCGACTACGCCACGGTGCGGGCGACTGTAGGCGGCTCGGTGCCGATCACGCTGAGTAAACTCTGCGGCGAGGCCAATGTCCCCGCGGCCGAACCCCTCTTTCGCCAGCACTTCGACGAGATCATCTTCGACGACGTCTTTACTCTGCCCGGTGCGGATTGGCTTTTGAAAACTTTAAACGAGCGTGGCGATAAGCTCGGCGTGTTCACCAATAAATACGCGGGTCACACTCGCTCCGTCCTGACGCATCTCGGACTCGATCAGTGGCTCGATGTGATCATCGGCACGGGCGAACCCGAGTGCCCCTACCGGAAGCCAGATCCGCTTTTCACCGCCTACGCGCTGGAGCAAATGGACTGCGCCTCCGAGGAGGCATTGATGATCGGCGATTCACCCTACGACCTCGCGGCCGCAGAGGCGGGTTGCATCCCTTGCCACCTCGTCGCGACCGGAAGTCACAGTGCGGAGGAACTCTCCGAATACATTGTGTCGGACTTCATTTACAAAGACCTCTACGTGTTGGGCGAAAAACTGTTTGGACTTAAACCGGAGGGGAGCCTTGCGTAGGGGCTACACTCGGAGGCTGTCTCCAAAACCTATGAGGCGGTCCAAATCGTTACCGATTCGGCTACAATCTGAGAAAATGTAGCCGTTCCGAGCGAAGCGACAAGACCCGTCTTCGCTTCGCTACGCCGTGGCAAGCCGAGCGCGAAGCGAACCGGAACAAGCGTGAGCTTTTGGTCCTTCTGAGCTAAAAATTGCAATTATATCTAATTTTGAGACCTTCTCCTGGTGAAGCCCTTACAAAATGCCACGATTTGAAACCAAGCCTATGAATCCTTCTCACGCATCAACCCTCCCCTGCCCGTCTGCCATCCTTTGGGATCTGGATGGCACGTTGATTGATCAAACAGCCGCCATTATTCGCTGCTACCGCGAGGTGATTACTGAGATGGGCTACTCGAAGCCGGACGACGAGGTGATCCGGCGCAGCCTAGGGGGTGTGATGTCAGAGACGATGGGGCTGTTTGTTGAAAGCGACCGCATGGACGAGGCCTGCAAAGCCTTCCGACTGCGCTTCCCTGACATCATGTTCGATGGCCTCATCATGCTGGCCGGTGGGATGGAGCTGATCGAGCGCGCCTACAAAGCGCGCATCCCCCAAGTGCTCTTCACTAACAAGCATGGCGACACCGCGCGGCAAGTCAGCCGCTACGCAGGCTTTTCCAAATACATCCCTATCTGTATCGGCAGCGCGGATACACAGTGGCATAAACCGCAAGTGGAGCTGACCCGACACGTGCTCAAGCAAATAGAGACTAGCGCTGAAGGCGCGATTATCATCGGCGATTCACCGACCGATATCGCCGTCGCGAAAAATGCCGGGCTCACTTGCTACTGCGTCGCAACCGGAGCCCATAGTGTCGAAGAACTCCTTGTGGCCGGCGCGAACGCCGCTTACGCATCTTTAACCGAACTCAGTCAATTCATCGACATTCCTAAGTCTTACTCGTAATCTTACTCATACCTGAATCAGTGAGATAAATTCTGTTTTTTTATTGTCACCATTTTTCTGTCGTCGAGGGGCTTGATCATCCCTTCTTTTTGATTTGAGTGCAGGCGAGTTCACCGTATCTGAGTATCACGACAGC
>Ga0222632_1000578_pt1 | contig 18241 bp, 11 predicted proteins | sample AntAcemetageno46_FD_179828 | JGI IMG/M metagenome (GOLD analysis project Ga0222632, IMG submission 179828) | Saline water microbial communities from Ace Lake, Antarctica - #46 | ecosystem: Environmental > Aquatic > Non-marine Saline and Alkaline > Saline | place: Antarctica: Ace Lake | collected...
TGTCGTTCTCGCCGAGATGTTCGTCGAGGTCGCCCGCCCTCCGACCCAAGAGGAAAAGGCACGCAGCGCCTCGGAAGCCTTTCTCCTCCGGCGTCTGGAAAGCCTCAAAGCGACGCGGGGAAAGTTTCGATTGAACTCCGAACTATCCATTCCGTTCAGCCAACGCGGAACCATGGAGGTCGACTTCCTCTGCGAATCCGCACGACTGGTTATCGAACTCGACGGCGACCAACACCTCGGCGATGCGGACGCCTATCGGAGCGACCGCCGCAAGGACGCCCTTCTTCAGCGAAACGGACTCTTCGTCCTACGCGTACTGGCGAGCGATTTAGGGACTCATTTGAATGATGTGCTAGACCGTATCCTCGCCACCTTGGAACACTGCGAGCGTCAAAATGCTAGCCGCTTGTAGCTTGAGGAAGTGTAATTTTTCAGGCACCTCGGTCGGGGCTCGCGTCCAACCCTAGAATGGAAATCCAAAGGAGAAAAGCAGCGTGCCCGCAGGATCACCCGGGCGGCGATGCAGGTTGTAGCCGTACTCGAGACGCACCGGACCCACAATCGTCCGGTAGTTGATGCCGAGACCGACAGAGTCGAGGTAGACGCCGTCGTCGAAAACACCGCTGGTCGGTGAAATCGTAGTGGCGTCATAAAAGACAACCAAAGAAAGGTCACCGACCACGCGCTGCTCCAGCTGAAAATTTCCCAAAATATAGCTCTGTCCGCCGATCAACTCGCCCGACGAATCAAACGGCGCGGCTTCCCCGCTCTTGTAACCACGGATCGAATTCTCACCGCCGAGAAAATACCGCTCCGAGAACGGGATGTTATCGGCATCCGATTTCCAGGAATAAATGCCCCCATAGCGAAGACCCACGTGAACAACTAGAGCGTCGAATAGGGGATGGTGGACAGCTACCCCCGTCTCGATTTTCTGAAAATCCACGTTCCCCCCAAGATAGTCACTTGCCGTCTTCGAGACCACCACCACCTGATAGCCACGAGTCGGGTACAGGGCATTATCCACACGATCCAGAGTGGCTTGGGCATTGATACTGGCGACAATGGCATTGTCCCGCGAATCGAAACTCTGATTGCTCCCACGGATGGATCGCTGGCTCTCAAAGCCATACTCCAGACCCGTGGTAAGCCCAGAGAGAAATTCTGGGTTCGTTGTGCCCCCGGTGGAGATACCGGCGACTTCCCGGTCGTAGGAAATTTCCTGTCGGTAGAGATAGCCTGCCTGGGTGAAGGCGGTCACATCCGTTCCAAAGATCTGCGGGATGCTGTAGGTTCCGCGGGCCGTAGTGGCTTTAAAGCTCTGCTTGGCGTCCAGATCGATCCGATGAGCCCGGCCAAACGGATTGTTCAGTTTCCAGCGCACCCCTACCCTTGCCAGTTCATAGCTACCCCAACCGGCCAACAGGCTCACCTCTTCCCGAAGCCCCGGAGTCATATCATAAACGACATCGCGCCGACCCTCGGCGTCGGGCTCTCCCAACTGGAGATTCACCTCACTGAAGACCCCGAGAGCCATGAGTTTGCGCCGGCCTTGTGAAACCTGCAGGAAGTCGAGCAACTCACCACTGCGCAAATTCGTTTGTCGCTTGAGGATGCTGTCCTCTACATCCGGATTCCCGCCGAATATGATCTTCCCGATTCTCGCTTTTGCTCCTTGTTCTACAGTGAAGCGGTAGTCTCGTTCGACCACCCCATCTTCTTCCGGGGACTCCTCGATAATCTCCTCGCTGATTTTGACGTCGGGAAATCCCAGCTCGTAGGCCGCGTTCATAAGATCCTGCCGAACGTCCCGCTTCCAATTCAACGTATCAGTAGTGTCAACCAGTTCGGTGGACGCCGTATCGATGACCTCCCCGTCGCGGCGGGTAACCACCTCGATCTTTCTCACTTTGTATAGAGGACCTTCGTCAAAGCTCAGCTGCACCTGAACCGATCCGGTCGCATCATCGCTTTCCACTTTCCGCGAAAGCACCCGAGCGTCCAAGTATCCAAGACTATTCAATTGGCGGATCAGGCTGTTGATCCGATCATCGAGGTTGTCCGGCGTGAAAGCGCGATCGCTTTTCCGGATAAACAGCGCACCCGAGGGGACGAAATAGCGCTGAACTTCCTTTGGTGGAATCACCTCGATTCCAGTCACATCGATCCGCTCGTAGTAGTAGAGCCGTCCGGGCTCAATCCGATAAACCACACTCTTGGCTTCGAAGTGCGAGGGAAGGGTTACGGTATAGGGATGCGACCAGGTATAGGAAACCTCGCCATCGGCTGTCTGCATGACGCCGGTGATCTTCGGTCGCAGGAATCCGGTGAGCTTGACTTGTTCGAGAAGGATGAAGGCCGAATCCTCCAGTAGCGCCGCATCCAACCGCACGGTGTCATCCTTGGAAAATCCGTGCAGGAATGTCAGCCGGTTTTTCAAACGCATATCGGAGAAAAAGCCCAGCCCCTTGACCTCCATATTCTCCTGAGCAACGGAAGGAGCCGCCGCCAACAACAACCCGAGACAAAAGAGCGAAACCCGCAGACCCCTGCGTATCCAATCTGGTTTCCTAGCGCTCAAGGAGAATGCGAACAAGGTTCAGATTGTAAGTGTCGTATCGATCATACTCCCCCTCGATAGACCAGCGGTCGTTGAGGCGGTACGTTACCTCCACCGTCGAGCGCCCGTTTTCGGTTACCTCCTGGCCGATCTCGACAGTCAGGCGGTCGGCGAGGGTCTCCTCCCCGGTTCCCGGCCCGAGCAAGGCCTGACCAAGATAGAGACCGATCGCTCCCGCCCCACCGCCTTCCAGGCTGCCGGTGGCGAGTAGGCGGATGATTTGCGCGTTGCTGAGCGAGGGCGTCGAGGAAAACTGGATTTGGGGATTATCTGTGGACCCCGACACGTTCATGGTGACGACGTAGAGACGGTTCTGACCGACAGCGTCGGCCTCGATCTGCAGCAGGTTCGGCCTATCCGGAGTGATAAAAGCCTCAGCCGATTCAATGCGCATGCCCATTCCCGGGAAGCGGACACGTCCACTGCTAGCGCGAACCGAACCCAGGAGCAACGGATTTCCCAGTGTTCGGGTCAGCCGGAGATTGGCGGACAGCTCGGTGGAAAAGATAGAGCTGCGCACCCGTAGAAAATCCTGCCCCTCGATGGTCAAATCGCACCGCCAGTCCGCGAAGGGTTCCTCATCCACCGAAAAATAGGGAGGTCTCGTGCCGGGCCCACTCTGAATGTTGGGCGCAAATGGATCGAATGAAATCAGGTATGTGCTATTCCGCAGGCGCAGTTGCCCTTGCAGGAGAGGCGTCTCATCCCCCGGCGCAAGGCCGAAGGTGAGATCCGCGTCCGTGCGTAGGATCATATCCGCCGTGCGAACCGCTGGAACGTTGCTCGCCGAGATTTTGAATGTGTACCGTGGGTCAGTCCAGTTCTCCAAGTCCACGGTTCCGCTGGCTTCTAGAGTCCCGCCGCCGATAGAGGCACCCGCGTCGTCGAGCCGCACCTGGCGGTTATCCAACCGCACGGTAGCGTGGATATTCTCCACAGGCGGTGAATAGAGTGTCGACCGCATCGAAAAACCGCTTACCGTCACCGCTCCACGCATGACCAGCCCGGGATCCACACCGACCGCACCGGTAATTTTTCCCTGCGGCCGCAAAAGAACCGGAAGCCGATCCTTCCATACGGCCGCATCCCAGTTCCGCAATTCAGCGTCGGCCCGGAGGGATCCCAGCACTGTCTGGAGGTTCATTGCCTTTCCATCCATATACTCCTGCAGGATTTTCGGATACGGTAACTCCCCCGTCAGACGGATTCCCGAATCCCGCAAATCCAGCACCGCTTGTTTGAGGAGGATTTTCTCCGGATCCATCAACAGCTCCAGTTCCAGGTTTTTGATCATCGGAAAATTTTCTCCCACCCAATCTTCCTCCAGCTTGATCGAATGGACGTTCGCCGATAGGCGAACCTCCGGCCGCTGCACGGTGCCTCCGAGTTGCAAGTTCAGATCGGCGTCATCCAAATATGGGCCGCCCCAGGCATGAATTTGTTCCCGAAGCTCGGTCCCCCACTCCCCCTCGATGGACCCGCTCAAATCGCCACCCGATACAATCCGCCACAGGCGCTCCTCCTTCGCGTCCGCCGGCAGAGACTCCCCCTCCTCTGTGGCTACGGTCCAGGGATGCAGAGTAATGGGCAAACCCAGATTCCCACTGAGCAAGGAGGTCTCGTCGTAGGCAGCGTAAATTTCCGTCAAATCCACACCCGTCTCCTCCAACCGGCCTTGTATGCGCACCGAGATCGGGGGTGTTTCCGCCTCGGGCCACCACGAGGCCCGCAAGGCGGCCTCCGCAATTAGAATCGGCTCGAAATCTTCTACCCGCAGGGAAACCGCCTCCAGAGAAACATCGGGAAGCGTAGTCTCCGGCGGTAGCCAACCAGCGAAATCAGCCGTGCGAAGTCCAGCCGCCCTGAAAGAAGCCGTTTCGGGCGGATCCCATTGCGCCCCCAGCTCACGCTCGCTCCCAATCAAAAGAATTTCTCCAACGCTCAGTCCTTTCCAGGGCAATCGGGCGGGCTCTTCCAGATTCAGCCGGACTTCCACAGGCTCTTTCAGGGCCAGGAACGTTTGGTCCCCCTTTTTCCATTCCGCATGCAACAACTGTCCCGTCAGCGCCAAGCCCTCGCGACCCCATTCCGAGCGGACCTGCACGGATTCCTCTCCCGTGTCGGCTCGAAGCTCAGCCGACAGTCGATCCGCACCCTCGCCCTCCCAATCAAGTTCCAACGCCAGCGGGACCACTCCCGGAGAAGTGAATTTTTCGATCCGTGCGGAGCCCTTATGCTTCGGTCGTTCCCATGGCCCCGACCCCTCCACCTCGATATGAAGACTTTCATCGAGCCCAATCGGTTCACCCGTCAAAGAGTCTATATCCGCCGCTTCGAGGTCGGCCTCAGCCCGCAGCGATAATGTGCGTTCTTCCACGTTGGCGCTACCCGCAACCTTCGCAACACTACCCTCTGGCAGCTCCATCCGGAAGGTGTCCACCTCCAGCTTCGGATAGTCGAATCGCCCCTCCAACTCCACCGATCGAAGAGCCCGACCGTCGGCCTGCAAATGGTTTCCCTCCAGCACGAATCGCAACGGATAGCTCCCTCCGGGGCCGACATCAGCCTCCAGCGTACCGCTCAACTCACCCTGCGCCGGATAGTATTCCTGCCCGCCCAAATCGGCGAACGCGGAAAAGCGAAAAGGCGCCTCCGGTTCCAAAGTCTCCAGATTCAGGCGCACCGGTTCGCTGAGGGTCAGGCGCACCCAGGATCCCGTCACCTCAAATGTGTGGAGCACGACTTCCTTGAAATCCCCACCGAGCGACAAATCCAATGCCAGCTCCTCCACGGTCTGCCCGCCACGGATCCGGGCATCGACCGCATAGGACTCACCGTCCCATTCCAGCTGCAGCGAGTCCATCCCGACCGTCGCCAACTCTGCCGGGAGACCACCCACACCCTCCGGAATCTGTAACTCCGCCACCTCCAAAGCTGCCTTCGATGGAGTCCATGAATCCCCGTTCCACTCCAAAAAATACGATCCTGCTCCGGACCCGATTTCGAAATCACCCTTCAAACGGGGTCCGGAAGCCTCCCTTTCGGAGCTACCGCGCAACACCAGCTTCCACGCTTCGACCTCTGCCCGCAAATTCCACGAACCCTCAGCGGGAAAAGTGGCCGTTAGCTGGAACGCGGGGAGTTCACCGCGGGTTTCTGACACCAGGGCCAGCTCCCGCGAGCGAAAAGAAGCTGCGGGCAGAACGAAAGGCGTTTCTCCGCCCGGCGGGATCAACGTCAGCTTTTCCAGCGATACCGGGGGCAGCCAGCGATCCGCCAGCTCCAGCCAGCTCCCGACATCTCCAAAAACTTCTCCGGGTCCGGGCGTTGAGCCTTCTTCTTTCGGCTCACTTTCGGCGGTCTCGTACCACCGCACCTCCAACCCTTCCAGTCGAATCTCGCCGGCGTCGGCCGGGGTTCGGCGCACCCCGTTCCAAAACAGTAACAACGGCATCGGCGAGCGAAACTCGGCCAGTGCCAGATCCAACGCCGGATCCTTGTAGCGCACCTTCAGAAGAACCAATTCACCGTTTTCCCCACGACTGGCGTGATCCACGTCGACATCAACCAAACGCAACAATCCAGGCGCCGCCCAAGGCAACCAATAACCGCTGGTGCCAAGGAGCAATAGCAGTCCCAGGCAAAAGATGGCTACAACCCAGCCGAGGATCCGCGCAATTCGTTTAAGGAGAGTCACACAATCACCATACAAGTTTTTGTCTCAAATGTAAGAGCTTCCATCGAAGAAATGCATTTAAGACAAAAACCCGTCTATTGATCAAGACTGAGGACCCTTTCCGCCCAGAGAATAGACTACCTCTGCAATGAGCGCAGAAACCTTGCTCTGGATCCGCTCACTAGAAACGAGCGACTCCCAAGAAATTTCCTATGGATTTAAAACGTGTAGGTGAGTCCGAGTGCGAGCCCGAAACCGCTTAAATCAACCTTCTCGCCTTTCGTGTATGTGAACCTTGTGGATTGCGCTTCCGGTTCCAACACTTGGTAGCGCCCTTCGAAAAAGACCTTCCAGTCCCCCTTGGAACCCTCGACGCCGAGAGTTCCAAGGTAACCGATGAATGCTTAAACTGCTGTAACAACCCCAAGGCAAATAGAACCACTAGCAGGCCAAACGGAATCGAAATGGTTTCCTTGCATAAGGATCTTGAAGGAATCCAGACTCTAACCATCTTGAGGAAATCAAAAGAATCAAAAAAGGCACACTGTGAAGCAATGGGACAGTTCGAGAGTTTTAGTACAGCCGAAGGGTATATCCAAGCACGGTGATCAATTCCGTTACGGCTCCGCCTTTACTACATAGTCACGCTCCACGTTAGACAGAAAATTGAATGCGCACTATTACGCCAAATAAAATTGTCCTGGGCGGCTGCATTCTGGCATTCGGTGCTTCGTTTTTGAATACGGGATTCCTACTTTCGGCCGGGATTTCTGTTAGCCATCTCACCGGCGACATTTCCAGAATCGGCTCGGGTCTTTCACCCATCAATCATGCCGAAGGGGATTTGCTCATCAAAGTGACCTTGGCATCTCTTGGATTTATGGCGGGAGCGACTATTTCCGGCTTCCTGCTGCATCATCCCACACTTGAGATCAGCAAACCGTATGGTCGTATTTTATCATCATTGGGCGTCTGGCTGATCATCTCCCATTTTGCATTCTCGAAAGTCCCACTACTATCGATCATGATTGCCGCTGCAGTTTGCGGCGCACAAAATGCGCTTGCCAATCGATACCGTGGCGTAGTACTCCGCACAACTCATCTGACAGGACTCTTTACCGATTTTGGAATTCATCTTGGGATGAAAATTCGAGGCCATGATATCGAGCTTTGGAAGCTTCTCATTCCAGTCTGGATTACCATTTCGTTTCTTCTTGGAGCAGTAGCCAGCAGTTTTTTCTTTCTCCATGAGAGAAGCGATTGGTTGCTGATTTCTGGCATCGCCTATATTTTGGGAGGTATTCTCTGGAGCATCTACAAAAGAACCGGAAGAGTCGAGCAAGCCAGTAGTGGCATCGGCGGATAAGCTCCCTCGTTCGCTTCGCTCTAGACGCCCTCCAACCGCCGTGCCACACTTTAGACGTTAGCAAAAAGAAAGAAACAAGACGGACATTTTCACTGAGCGACTTCCCCGAGGAAATGCCGGGCTCTGTTGGTTTTGGGGTGATGAAAGAATTCAGAGGGCGTGGCATCCTCGATGATGTTTCCTCCGTCCATGAAGAGGATCCGATCCGCGACGTCGCGGGCGAAATTCATCTCGTGGGTGACAATGACATTGGTCATGGTTCCGGCGAGGGATTTAATGACGTTAAGGACGCCGCCGACCATTTCAGGGTCGAGGGCGGAGGTCGGTTCGTCGAACAGGAGGACGCGGGGTTTCATCGCCAGGGCCCGGGCGATGGCAACGCGTTGTTTTTGTCCGCCGGAAAGCATTGATGGGTACACGTGGGCCTTTTCCTTGAGGCCGACTTTGTCGAGAAGGCTGAGCGCCAGATCCTCGGCTTCAGTTTTCGGAAGCCTGCGAAGTTTGATCGGAGCCAAGGTGATGTTTTTGAGCACAGTTAGATGCGGGAAGAGGTTGAAATGCTGGAAGACCATCCCTGTATCCATCCGGATCATATCGATTCGGGCCTTGGGTGCCGTGCACTCCTCGTCGAAGAGCTGAATGGTGCCCTCGCTCGGAATTTCCAAAAGATTGAGGCAGCGAATCAGGGTACTCTTGCCGGAGCCCGAAGGTCCGAGGATGCAGACAGTTTGGTTTTCCGGAATCTCAAGTGACACGCCCTTCAAAACGTGGAGATCCCCATATTTCTTATGCAGATTCTGAACCTGAATGGCAGCGATCATGGTATTTTGAAGCGTTTCTCCAGCCAGACAAAAAACCGTGACAAGCTGAAGGTAAGGATAAGGTAGGTAAACGCGATGGCGATGTAGGTGGGGAAGGCCGCGTAGGTGCGCGCAATGTAGTTTTGCCCTTCCATGGTAATCTCGGAGACTGCGATGACGGAGAGGAGGCTGGTGTCTTTGACCAGGGTGATAAAATCGTTGCCCATCGGAGGGAGGCTCTGGCGAAAGGCTTGGGGGAGGATGACGGTGAAGAAAGTGCCGGGACGCGAAAACCCGAGCGCCCGGGCAGCCTCCCATTGACCTTTGTCCACCGAGTTAATCCCTGCACGGAATATTTCGCTGAGGTACGCCGCACCATTCAGACTAAACGCGATGATGCCTGCCACGAAGGGGTTGATGTTGGCGGGATGACCCGTGATTCCATTGATGAGGCCGGGTAGTCCAAAGTAGATAAAGAGAATTTGCACAAGGAGGGGTGTGCCGCGAATGACATCCACGTAGGCGATAACAACGAACCGGAGGGGCCCATTCCCGAAAAGTCTGCCAAGGGCAAGCGCGAGGCCAAGGCCTATGGCCATGATTTCGGAAACCCCGGCGGTCCCAATGGTATAAAAGGCTCCATGGAGCAGGTTCGGCAGCACCGCCACCATGTGACTCAGATATTCCGAGAAGAGATCCCCGGGGTCATGTTCTTCGTCATGGAAGTATTTGTCCTTCAATCGTTCAATGGTACCGTCAGACGAGAGCTCCTTTAGTGCCTGATTGACCGCAGCTTGAAGTTCCGTGGATTTTGGATTGAAAGCGATGGCGTAGTATTCGCTGGCTAGAGGTTCCGGCAGCGCTTTCACCTTCCCTGGATCCAGCTTCATATAGGTGTTGCTGTTGGAGGTGTCGTGGATAACGGCGTCCACGCCTCCCTTGCCCAGTTCCATCATCATGAGCGTGGCTGATGGGAAATATTTCACCGAGCCAAGCCTGCCCTCTTCCTTGAGATCGCTGGCCACCTTGGCGCCAGTGGCCCCTTGCTGCACCGCGACTGTTTTGCCCTTGAGGTCGGCTGCACTCTGTATCGTCGTGTTCGAGGCCGGGACGAGGATGGATAGTCCGGCCTCAAAGTACGGGTCACTGAAAACTACGGACTTTTTTCTCTCCTCAGTCACCGAGAGCCCAGCGATGGCAGCGTCAATTTGGCCTGATTGCAAAGAGGGAATGATGCCCGTGAAAGCCATATCACGAATCTTCACATCGTGGTCGATTACCTCACCGATGGCATTGATCAAGTCGATATCGAATCCGACGATCTGCCCCTTCGCGTTTTTAGACGCAAAAGGTGCGAACTGAGCCTCGGTGCCAACGATTAGTGGTTTCTCAGCGGAATGGTCTCCGCAGCCGATCAAAAGAAAAGCGCTCCCGAAAGCGGTCATCAATGCGACCAGGTGCGGGAGTGAAGGAGATTTCATGAGCTAAGACGGGAATGAATGGATTTCGTGAATCTAGCGAAAATGAGGACGGGGAAACAGGCTTAAAAACGCCAGGATTTTTGATCTTGGACCTCTCGGCGAGAGGATTGATTAGCGCTATGCATGGTAAAAGTAAAAACCGGCCTAGTAACAGGAGTGGAGTTCGACCATGCGTTGTTACTGCGCGATATTGTCCACGAGTGGCTCACCAAACGCGCAATCACGACGAAATAAACCATCGCGGAGGAGGAGAGGCTGAAGACTAACCTCAATCCTTTGACCGGCGAGGGATCCTCCTCATAATTTAGACCTATGACCTCACTCAACCAGAAAAATCCCCTTGCCCTGGCGCACCAGTGGTTCCGAAGGAAATTCCAGCACGAGAAGAGCCATCGAACCGAACAGCAAGAGGTTGGCGCGGCAGCCGAGCAGGCCGCAGAGGTATGGCTGCGCAAAAATTGTCGCATCAGAACGGTAGAACGGAACTGGATTTATGGGAAGGGAGAGCTGGACCTCGTTGCAAAGGACGCGGAAATTCTCGTTTTTATCGAAGTTCGGGCACGACAGGAGAGCGCTTTGGTATCGGGCTATCATTCAATAACGAAACACAAGAAAGAGGTTCTCCGCCGCTGCGCGCTGGAATACCTCAAACAATGTCGCCCTTATCCGCGCCATTTTCGCTTCGACATCGTCGAGGTAGGCCTCAATAACTTGGTTATTAGGAATGTTCGTCATTTCAAAAACGTCCCTATCTTTCGCAAACACGACCGACCGACTCACTTGTAAATTCCGCTTATGGATCAGGACAACCGTCATCCCTTTCTCCAGGGGCTAAGCAAGCACCGGGGAGCACCACCAACAGCCATCGTTATCTTTGGCGCCTCAGGCGACCTCACTGCGCGCAAGCTGATTCCGGCCCTCTATAATCTTGGGCTTGATAATCTCCTACCCTCCGATTTCCATTTCGTAGGATATGGCCGCAAGCCGATTCCGGACAATGAGTTCCGCGAGGCGGCTACCTCGGCAATCAAGGAACACTCGCGACGGGAGCTGAACCCAGAGGTCTGGGACCGAATTTGTAACAATATACAATACCACGCGGGTGCCTATGATGGCGCAGAGGACTTCGAAGCCCTGGCAAAAACGTTGCACGGGATTGAGGAAAAAATCGGCAGGGATACCCAGTTCCTCTTCTACATCTCCACACCTCCGAACGTTTTCACCCCGATTCTCGAGAACATCGGCTCCAGTGGCCTCGCTGCCCACAATGCAAAGACCCGATGTGAATCGAAGGTTATCATCGAAAAGCCCTTTGGCCGAGACCTGGAGAGCGCTCGGGCGCTCAACGAAACTCTGGCGAAGGATTTCACAGAAAACCAAATCTTCCGAATCGATCATTACCTCGGGAAGGAGACCGTGCAGGATTTACTGGTTCAGCGCTTTGGAAATAGTATTTTCGAGCCGCTCTGGAACCGTCAGTTCGTGGAATCTGTGCAGATCACCGTGGCGGAAGACCTCGGAGTTGGATCGCGCGCCGGATATTATGATTCCAGTGGAGCGATCCGGGACATGATTCAAAACCACGCCATGCAGCTGGTCTCTCTTACCGCGATGGAACCACCCGTCTCCCTCGATCCGGAGGCAATTCGCGACGAGAAAGTCAAAGTGCTGAAGGCCATTCAAATCCCCGACGCAAATCCCGAAGGTGGAGATGTTGTCCGCGCTCAGTACGAAGAAGGTCTAATTGAGGGAGATAAGGTAAAAGGGTACCTCTCGGAGGACAATGTTCCTAAAGATTCGGCCACCGAGACCTATGTAGCTCTCCGCCTGCTGATCAACAACTGGCGCTGGAAAGGCGTGCCCTTCTACGTGCGCTCCGGCAAACGACTCGCCCGTCGGGTGAGCGAGATTGCGATTCAATTCAAGCGCCCGCCCGGAATCCTGTTCAGTGAGGGAAACCGGTATGACCTCGCCTCGAATACGATGGTGATCGGTATCCAACCGGATGAAGGGCTCACTCTTTTACTGAATTCCAAAATCCCCGGTTTGGAGACCCGGACGCAACCCGTAAAAATGCACTTCCGCTATTCTACGACCTTCGGCAGCAACACCCCTGAAGCCTATGAACGATTGATCATGGACGCAATGGTAGGAGATTCCACCCTCTTCATTCGGGGCGATGAAACGGAGGCCTCCTGGTCCCTGATCTCACCGGTGCTCGAAAGATGGAAGGCGAATGGCCGCAATGGGCTGCATTCCTACAATGCCGGATCCTGGGGACCCTTGGAATCGGAACGGCTTCTCTGGGAAAACAAACACGAGTGGCGCCGCTCGGGCCCTTAAGACCATTGGCAAGCACTCCCTCCAGCTATAAAATTCAGTGACTACAATACTTGAAGCTCTTCCTGGGTTCACTTTACCGATCGCCGAAGTCAATCGCCAGCTCGGTCAAATGTGGAAACCGGGCATGGAAGGATCCGGCGCACCATCGGAATTCCGTGCCTCTCAGATGAATCTCATCCTTCACTTCGGCCTGCCAACGACGCCTGAGGATGCGTGTGCCCGTTTCGAAGAGGCCATCCACTTCAGCCAGCGCTACCCCTGCCGAATTATTGTTCTCTGCCCGGAAGAAAAAAAAGTTGGCGAGCGGTTTTTGGAAGCGAAGCTTTTCGCACAGTGTTACATTGGCCACACTCCCCGCTCCATGTGTTGCTGTGAAGCGCTCATGCTCGGATACCCTCCCGGCGAGAAAAGTGACCTCGCAAACCAGATCTCCATCTGGCTGGAGAGCGATCTACCGACCTGCCAATGGTTTCACCGAGTCCCGGTTGACCGGATCAAGGAGCACTATTTAACCTTTAGCCGTGGATTGAAGAGAATCCTCTTTGACCGCACCGTGGAGGGCGCAACGCTTTACGACATCGACTGGGATCGTCCTGATCGCGTGAAGGATCTCGCCTCCGCCCGATTGCTGCCATTGCGACAGTCCATCGGTCAGTACTTGAGCGGCTATCAACCCGAAAAGCTCATTCAAGGTGTGACCGGTATTCGGTGCACTTACTCCCCCGCTCTATCCGGTGAGGCTAAGAATCTCTCTGCATGGATGAGCGGATGCCTGAAATCCGCTGGTGCAGAATCTTTAACCGAAAACTTTGAAATCGATGACACTCAACCCTCCCAGATCACTGGCGAGTGGGTGAGCGATGATGCCGAACACCAATTTTCCTTTGAACTGGATTTCGACTCCTCAAGAGGGTGCCTTCACGCCAAATTTGGTGGTGGAACGGTAGAAGATTGGCCTTTCGAAGCGCATCTATTAGGGTCGCGCGAGGCACTCAGCGAAGCGGTTTTCTTTTGAAATCCTCACGGGGCTTGGTCCATGCAAAAGCATTAGGATAGGATCTATTGAATCAGTTGTGGCCAGCAGATAGTCTAGTCCGACTTGCGTAGCTCTGGATTTCTGCTTGTATAAATAAATTTAATCACTCGTTTTAAAGACATCTTCGATCCCCATGGCAACAGCTTCTTCGTCAGCAACCAAACCTTCATTCTGGGAGAACCAACGACTCGCCAAGCAAAAGGCGATTGAGAAAAAGGCCAAAAAGAAAAAGATTTCGCTTGGTGAGCTTTCTATGTTCACCGAGCAGCTCTCCTCGATGCTGGAAGCGGGGCTGCCTCTTGTCACTACCATGGAGGCCCTCTACGAACAGACGGAAAACCCCTATTTCAAGGTGGTTATCCGCGAGGTTCGTTCCGATGTCTCCGGGGGAACCGCCTTTTCGGAGGCATGCCGCAAGTTCCCCAATGCTTTCCCAAATCTGTTTCTCTCCATGTCGGAGGCGGGGGAGGCCAGCGGTAATCTAGCCGAAATTTTGCGGAAGACTGCCAGTTACTTTGATGAGACCGTTAAACTGCAAAAGAAGGTGAAGAGCGCCATGACTTATCCGGTGGCAGTTATCCTAATCGCGGTTGCCTTGGTCAACGTCCTACTGATTGCCGTGATTCCAGTATTTGCCGAAATGTTTGAGAGTTTTGGACAAGATCTTCCCATGCTGACCCAATTGCTCATCGACACCTCTGATTTCTTGAAAAAGTGGATCATTCTAATCGTTCTCGGTGTCGTTGCTCTTTTTATCGCAATCAAAAAATTTATTAAAACGCCCAAAGGGCGCCGTTATCGGGATATTGTTGTCAGTAAAGTTCCGATCATGGGGCCGCTCTCCAGAAAAATTGCGCTCTCCCGCTTTTGCCGCACTTATTCGATTCTCATGCGCAGTGGTGTTCCCATTCTTCAAAGTCTGGAGATCACCTCATCCGCCAGTGATAACACTTTCATCGAAAGCTCTATTTCCCGAATTCAAAAAGCCGTTAGTGAGGGTATTCAAATCTCCGACACTCTTGCCATCGACCCTTATTTCCCTTCTATGGTGAAGCATATGGCAAAGGCTGGTGAAGAGACTGGCAACGTAGATGGAATGCTCCTGAAGGTGTCTGATTTTTATGATGTGGAAATTGAGAATACCGTCGGCTCGCTTACCGACTTGATGGAACCTTTGATCATCGTCTTTCTCGGGGGGATCATCGGAACGATCGTAATGGCCATGTTCCTGCCCATTTTCAACATGGCTGGCGTCGTAGGTGGACTTGAATAAGTCATGGGGCTGGCATGACTACTGGTTTGAAACCCTCTAAGCTGAAGCCTTTCAATGCGGAAGATCTTTCCCTGATCGACCGATTTCGTGGACTTCCCAGAAATCCGGTCCGCAAAACAAGAAGCCCCAATCAGCTCTCAAGCTCACTGGGCCGCGTCTTGGCCAGCCTCCGGGTATCCGGAGAAGACACCCCTGAGCAAACCATCCTTGCAGAATGGGCAAATCTTATTGGCCCGAACTATGCCAAACGCTGTGCCCCGGGCCGGCTACAAAAAGATGGCACTCTCATTATCTTGGCACCGAATCCAATTGTACGACAGGAACTGGGATTCCAAAGGCGGGCTATTTTGAACCGTATCTGGAGGCTCCCAGGGTGCGGGCGCGTTCGGTCTCTACTACTGCGGGGAGGTTGAGTTCATGACCTATTGGCAATATCACCTTCTCTTCACCCTACCCCTTTTGGTCGTCCTAACGGTGGTGCTCCGCCACAGAATAAAACGACCACACATCCTCTGTTGGCTCGTCCTGTGCGGCATCGTTTTTGTTTTCACCACACCCTGGGACAACTATGCCGTTTTTCTGGGAATCTGGGGTTTCGGAGAAGGAGTCTCCCTTGGCTACCCCTTTTCTTCTCAGGCAACTCAGCTTACTTGGCTCGGACACATCCCTTTCGAAGAATACTCCTTCTTTCTAATTGAGGCTACGCTTGTCTGCCTGGTTTCCCTCTTTTTCCTCCCTAATATCTCCAGTCGAAAGTCGAAGGAGCGAGGTGCAGGCGAGCCGTAGAGCGGGAACGATACAAAAACCGGAGCGACCCGGAAGTGGGTGCTAAAGCAATCCACCCACAGCCTAATCACAGGCAGAGTTAGATGAGGCTCTTCCGTTCCGTGGCGCGGGACTTCAGCCCGCTCAATCTACAAGGCTATAAGCTGTAAACCAAAGTGCACGTTGAGTTCATTCACACATTGGGATGCGACGATTTCCATGCTTTTGCAATCGAGACCACCACATTAAAAGAGTTTCCATCGTATCAAATAAACCCTGTTGGTCCCAATATTAGTCAAGAATGTCCTCTTCCTCTTCTTCGGAATCCTCTTTGGCAACTTTCCATCGATCACCTACCAGGATGGCTAGCTCATACAACCCGTAAAGTGGTACGGTCATGATAATCAAAGTGATCGGATCACCCGTTGGCGTGATGATCGCAGACAGGATCAAAAGACCGATGAAGACGATCTTCCGTTGAGTCCGTAATGATTTGGACGAGATGATCCCCAAGTGAATAAGCAGGACGAGAATTACAGGAAATTCGAAGAGTGCACCCATCAACACACAAAGCCAGACCACTAAACTGTAGTAATCGGATGCGCCCCATAAGAGCTCCAACCCGAGCATCTTGTTGAAAGTAATGGCTACTTTGAGAGCCGCAGGTAAAATTATGAAAAATGAAAAAGCAACACCGAGCAGGAACAATAAGAACCCAGCTGCCAGCCCGGGGACCAAGACTTTTTTTTCTTTATCGGTCAAAGCAGGTGCAATGAATTGGGCCACTGCGAAGAGGATAAAAGGTAACGAGCAAGCCAAACCACCGAGAAAGAGCACTTGGAGCATCACGGTGAAGACACCCATGGGCTTACGCGAGAAGAGGCCTTCCAGCATATCGGCCTCCGAGCCACCCTGTGCCCATTCGAAGGGCAAGCGCAGGAGATCCGTCAAAGAAGGGAGAAAAAACACCAGTATGATCACTCCCAGTGCGAAGGCACCTATGCAGCGGGCTATGGTGAAGCGCAATTCTTCCAAATGCTCTAAAAAAGTCATCTCCTCGTCCGTTCCAAGGATCTTCTTCCGGCGCTTTGGCTTGCTGCTATCTGTCATATTTCAAGATACTTTCGAGTCTACTAAAATAGTTCGTAACAAAATTAAATGGAGAGCGCAATTAAGTTGCGACTGGCAGGAACCTATTCAGCCATCAATGACAGTCAGTCACTTTAGACTCGGTTATGGGTTTACCGGAGCTTCGATATGAAATACTGGCTTGGGCACAGCTGAATTATTTAATCCCGATTCCAGCGGGACCTCCAAGAATCGGATGCGTTTCGCATGCTGTTTCTCGTCTCTTCGTCCAGCTCACTTTGCTGAAGGTATGCTTCCAAACCAGCTGGATCCGATGCCTTCCAGCTTCCGGCGACTCTCTGCATGACGCGAGATCGAGTATTTTCGGCGGAGATCGATTCAGCCCACGACATAGCACCAGCCGGATCTTCGCGGGAGGCACGAACAGAAAAAACCGACACAGCCCGATCAATTTCAGGGGAAGGAGGTAGTTCATTCAACCATTGGGCGGGTCCTTCCAGATCGAATCGCGACCATCTCTCTATCAAAGACGATATCGCAACCTCAAAAGCCGGGTCCGTAGTTTCCAGCGAGGATACAAACTCAGACGCGGCTTGTGGGTCGATTTCCGCCCAGGCTCGAACCATTCCCGCCGCAACCCTCTCGGATCCTTCCTCCCGACTTTCCAGGAAATGCGACGCCGCCCCCGCTGGATCAATCTCTGCCCATTCGGAGTAAAATTCCTCCATCGCTTCCTGACGAACCCGCCCGTCTGGAAGGGTTTTCAAGGAATTGAGAGCCTCTTTGATTTGTCCTGACTCCACTTGTGAGGCAATGACCGACTCCACCAAGCGTCTCTTGCGATACATCTCTGCCTGCGAACTCTCGGGAAGCGCGGTAACATAGGTAAACGCCTCGGACGGATTTGCTTCCGCATAACCGTTGATCCACGCTTCAAACCGATTGGATTGGAGCCTTCCCGGTATGGATCCCCGATTGCTTTCCAACCAGGAGAGCGCTGCACCCGGATTGGTTTTTCCCCAGGATTCCAAAATACCCAGCCGCGCGGATTCCCCGGCCGAAACCGATCCGATGCGGTCCACTAACCCCATGGCCGCTACTGGCTGAGTTAGCGCCATGCGTTTTAGAATCACGCTCAAAAGACGGTCGCGGTTTGGCCCGGCAGGAAGGGTCAGAACTGCTTCAGCCCATTCTATCGCTTCTTCTGGACTCAGTAATTCCGCCTGCAGTTCCGCCCTACGCCAGTCGGATGGCAGAGAGAGTTGCTCCAAGGGTCCGGACGAACCTGAGCTGAGCTGGGAAAACTCCCCGGCCTGCGTTGAAGGTCCGTTTTCCAATCCGTCAAAAATATTTGCCTCAGTTGGATCCTCCCAGTTTGCACTGCGTTGTTTCTCACCTGCGCCAGTATTTTTATTCGCGCTTGGTGCTTCTATGGCTCGATCCGTAAAGCCCGTTACCCAATACCCGGTTGCGAAAGACAAACCAACGGTACCCAACCAGCTAACCCACAGCACAACCTTCGTGTTCATGAGAATAAAATAGTGCGCACATGATGAATAGTCTATTGGAAAAGAGTTTATGTAGAATGTCGCTGCGGCGTTCAGGCGCATGGTTTCGACGCGATAATTGGTCTTGTTCTTCCCATTGATCGTGGCGATGCGATCTAAAAGGTATTCCAAACCCTCGGCTTTTCCCTTGTAGGCGATACCGGCCACGTTCTCCAACAGGAAAGCTTCAGGCAGGGTGTCTTCCAGTATACGAAGGTATTCATCAAGCGTGCTCGCCCTCGGAT
>Ga0222632_1000582_pt1 | contig 18140 bp, 17 predicted proteins | sample AntAcemetageno46_FD_179828 | JGI IMG/M metagenome (GOLD analysis project Ga0222632, IMG submission 179828) | Saline water microbial communities from Ace Lake, Antarctica - #46 | ecosystem: Environmental > Aquatic > Non-marine Saline and Alkaline > Saline | place: Antarctica: Ace Lake | collected...
GAGAGGGATAAGAATTTTATCATCCACGGCTCCCTTCATGCGAGTGCCTTTCCCCGCTGCGAGGAGTATGACCTGATTGCAGCCCGCCGCGAGCGGATTGAAGGCATCCGCTGTGTGGTCTTTTTTCAACGTCATAAATCAGGCAAGGGAGCTAGCGATCTCCTCGATAATCTGATCATACATGGCGACCGGATCAGCCGCCTGAAGAATCGGCCGACCGATGACCAGGTGAGAGGAACCGAGACGAGCGGCCTCGCCGGGTGTCATGACTCGCTTCTGATCTCCCATCTCGGATCCGGAAGGACGAATACCCGGCACGACGAGGAGGGGTTCCGGTCCAAATGACTCTCGCATCATCTCAACCTCGAGAGCCGAGCATACGATTCCATCTACGCCGGCATCGAGCGCTGCCTTGGCCAATCGCTTTGACGCACTTTGAGGATCTCCCCCCAAGCCGATTTCATCCATCCGGGCTTGGTCCATGGACGTAAGAACGGTGACAGCGAGAATTTTCATTTTCGGATGGGTGCGATCCCGCGCTTCGCAGGCAGCTTGGATCATCTCCGAGCCTCCCAATGCGTGGATGGTGAGCAATTCGATCGGCCAGTGGGACAGGCTCTCGATCGCATGCGCTACAGTATTGGGGATGTCGTGTAGCTTGAGGTCCAGAAAGACCTTACACCCCCGATTGGCCATGGCCTCGATCAGAGTAGGACCGTATCGGGTGAAAAGTTGCAATCCTACCTTAACCAGGTGGGGACGCTTCCCTAGCTCATCCAGCAGGTGCATGGCTTCTTCTTTTGCAGGAACATCCAGAGCGATTATAATATCGCAGGTCTGTTTGGCGGTGTGTGAAGGGGTTGGATTCATAAATACAGAATCCAGCTCTGCATCCAGTGAGGCAAGTGGATTTCTGGGGGGTTGAGGAAACAGATTCTCCTCGTCTCGGCAAGCGGACACACGTAAAAGGACGGAATGGAAATTGAAATCGTGGTCTGGACCGTTCTTCTCTTTGCGGCAATTATCGGAGTCGGTTTGTATGTTTCCCGCCGCTCCTGGCACTCCATCCGGGCAAATTATGAGATCCTGGCTGGAAAATATGGATTGGAAATTACCCAGCCGGAAGCCAAGGGTTTTGGGCTCTTTCAAGCATCTCCCCACCTTTATGGTGAATGGGAAGGTCGCAAAATCAGTGTCCAAACGGTGACCGGTGGTTTCAAGGACTCCCGGCACGCAGATACCGCAGTCCATCTAGAGACCGGGCTGCGTCAGGATTGTGTGTTGACGATTCGTTCCAAGCGGGGGTTGAACCGATTGGAGAGGAGCGAATTCAAGAAGCTAACGCGCGTGAAAGGCCCGAGCGAGGATTTTGACAAGCGCATCAGTATTGCCACAAACCGACCAGACTGGATCAGTGAAAAGATCACGGCCAGCATGTGCGAGCGCATCCTGGCGGATCTCGGGTCGACCAACGGGACAATTTTGCTGGTCAAGGGCCGGTTCACCTATCGCGAGCTGGGCTTGTTGAATGGCGTGAAAACACTCGCTCGTATCGAAAAGATGATCGCTCATTTAAAATGGCTTACAGATATACTCGAGGACGGAGTCGAGGAAAGTCCGCAGAAAGAGGGGTAAGACGACCTTCGGGGGGGGGGAGAAATCGCTTCGCGCTTCCTCTGGGATCTACATTTTAATGTAGCGGAGCGACGAAGTCGTTTCGAAAGCGTTGAGTTGGTGACGGCGACTCGAAGGCCGTCTGGGGAAGAAATCGCTTCGCGCTTCCTCTGGGATCTACATTTTAATGTAGCGGAGCGACGAAGTCGTTTCGAAAGCGTTGAGTTGGTGACGGCGACTCGAAGGCCGTCTGGGGAAGAAATCGCTTCGCGCTTCCTCCACATTTTTGTGTAGCGGAGCGACGAAGTCGTTTCGAAAGCGTCGTTGTGGGATCGGCATCCGAAAGGCCGTTTGAGGAAGAAATCGCTTCGCACTTCCTCTACATTTTATTGTAGCGGAGCGACGAAGTCGTTTCGAAAGCAGGAACCTACTCATGTCCGACCGTCAAATTTCCAAGCTGCGAAAGAAATAATTAACGTCATTTTTGAAGTTTTTGGCTTTTCTGGCTTGGCTCGATTCGAACCGTCGATGAGGTTTGCCATATGGTCGATAAGGATTCGAAGCAGGCTTCTACGTTTGCCGGTCGGCTTCGCCGTCTTGATCCCAATGCCTACATGGGCAGTTCTTTTGTTCATTGGACCATGGTTATGGATGAAAGACGGAGCGGATGGCTCTGCTCGGAGAGCCACTTGGACTTTCGGGATAGTCTGTGCCACGCGCTTTCTCGAGAGAATTTGGTTTGTTTGGCCTATTGTCTCATGCCGGATCACTGCCATTTGCTATGGGCCGGTCTTCATTGCCAATCCGATCAATCCCAGGCGATGCGGCAGTTTCGTCGAGATTGGAATGTTCGGCTAAAGCCGTATAGTCTTGATCGTCAGGCTTACGATCATGTCTTGCGCGCAAAAGAGAGGGAGAGGGACGCTTTGCAGAAGGTGATGGCCTATATTTGGAATAATCCTGTTCGCAAAGGTCTGGCTTCTGAAAGAGAGGACTGGGAGTTCTCGGGAACATTTTTTCCGGGGTATCCAACACTGGATTTTCGGAAAGAGTATTTTTACGTCAACCTGTGGAAAGCTTTCAACGAACAGGTAGAACGCTTTGGGTAATGATCGAAATGGTTGAAGAGCCGCCCCCGGGGGAAGAAGAAATCGCTTCGCGCTTCCTCTACATTTTATTGTAGCGGAGCGACGAAGTCGTTTCGTAGCGTCGTTGTGGGATCGGCGTCCGAAAGGCCGCCTGGTGGAAGAAATCGCTTCGCGCTTCCTCTACATTTTATTGTAGCGGAGCGACGAAGTCGTTTCGTAGCGTCGAGAGTCCCCTGCTGCGCAACTTCTCCACCAAAGTAATCAACCCTGGTTATTCGCCAAGGTGCCAAACGTTACCATTAGAGACTGACCGTCATCGGAAACGAGAGGGCGACAGACAAGAATGATTGCGATGCAATGATGTATCTCCGGGTGTTCCTGCTCATTATCGTAAAATGGCTCGTCAAATCCCCCCACTTGAACCTACTTATCTCAGTTGCATTTTGGAGGACGCTAGGGAATTCTTTGGTAATGCCTAGCGGGCTGGAAAACAGTAGTAACTCTCAACAATTAGAAAACTCTATGCGTCAAAATATGAATGCTTTCTTTGGAGAATTCTAGGAAAGTGTTTGGCTCGTGAGTGTCTTCGAAGTATTCCGATGTGCGTTAGTGCCCTCTAAAAACGTGATCATTTTGATTTCCGTTCAAAGCTCTTAATTCTCGAAGGGGGCATCAGATTGGCCGTCTGTGGGATAGAAATCGCTTCGCGCTTCCTCCACATTTTAATGGGTTGTCTACTTTGGCTGAGGCACTAGAACTCGGTTTCTACCCGCTAAATTGCATGTTACGATCCACCGATCACCCGAAAGACTTGTAAATTTATAAACTTTGGGGTTGCCCGATGGGGGGGATTCCTTTTTTCTCTTCGGTTTTCCCAAGCTACAGCCATGTCCAGAATTTGCGTAATCACAGGTAAGCGTCCAGTCAGTGGGGGCAGAATAACCCGTAAGGGTCAAACGAAGAAGAGCGGCGGTATCGGAACCCACGTGGTGAAGAACACCAAGCGTACCTTCCGACCCAACCTTCAGCGCATTCGTGTGCGCCTCCCCAGCGGTGAGGTAAAGCGGCTTTGGGTCTCCGTAAAAGCTATCAAGGCAGGTAAGATCGTTAAGGCCTAGGGCTCGTCGGTGTCGGTATCGAACCATTCATTCTCGGTGGAAACCGGGGGGCGTGGTCTATATGAGATCACGGATCGGGTCGGAAGCCTGATATATAAGGGCAGCCTTGAAGAAGGGTTGGTGACCGTTTTTTGTCGGCACACCAGCTGCAGCCTGGTTTTAATGGAAAATGCGGATCCCACAGCGTGTCGGGATCTGGAAAGGTTTTTGGACGAATTGGTTCCTGATGGCACTGGGTATGATCATACTGCAGAGGGTCCCGATGATATGCCCAGTCATATCAAGATGGCTTTGACCCGAACCAGTGAAACGATTCCCGTCTCAAACGGCCGACTTGTCCTCGGAACTTGGCAGGGTATCTTTCTCTGGGAGCATCGCGATCACCCGCACCGGAGGTCCTTTGTGGTCTCGCTCGTCGATTGATTTGGACCGCATTACCGAAGACGGTACCTTTGGTATTATTCGCCTTCGATCAGTTTCCGGAATCCATCTTGGTTCGCAGCTTTGAAGAAAGCAGTTCCGGCGACAAAGGTGTCCGCCCCCGCGGCGGCACATTGAGGGGCCGTTTCGGAATCCACTCCACCGTCTACTTCAATGCGGAATGGTAGCCCGCGTTCCTCGCGGATGGCATGAGCGGCACGGATTTTATCCAGCACGTCGGTGCGGAAGGATTGCCCGCCAAAGCCGGGTTGAACGGTCATGATCAACAGGAGATCAATTTCCGCCAAGAACGGTAAGGTCCGATCCAGCGGAGTGCCCGGGTTTAGTGCCAAGCCAGCTTTCAACCCCTTTTCGCGGATGGCACGCAGGGTTTCGAGGATGGGGTAAAACGGTTCGACGTGAATCGTGATCTGGTCAGAACCCGCATCCGCAAACGCATCGACCATGAGATCGGGGCGAGAGAGCATCAGGTGGGTGTCGAAGAAAAGGTCGGGGGCTAAGGGCCGTAAATCGGCAACGGTTTTTGGGCCAAAGCTTAGATTGGGCACAAAATGCCCGTCCATGATGTCGAGATGAAGCCACTCGATTGGCAGACTCTTTATCGTATCGAGACCCTTGTGAAGCTCGGCGTGGTTCCCCGCTAGCATCGACGGGGCGAGCTTGGGCTTATGCGTGGATGGGTTGTGCGATGCTGTTTCCATATTTCGGGACGAGGATTTTAATCGAGAAGTTTAGGATCGACCACGACGGGTCCGAGGAATTCTGCGCTGAATTCCTCTTCGAGAAACCTCAGAAGTTCCGGCGGAGTTTGCTCGAGTAGGGTATCCAACTCATTGCGAGTCGTTGGGAGATTGGAGACTCTTTCGACCTCGGCCGCTAGGTCGATATGATCCCCAATGATGGGCGGATCATCGGATTCAGGAGTTGTGGCGTTCCGGGGCTCTTCTTGTGCTGATTCAGCATGATTTTCGGGCCGGGTAGGGGCCTTACTTTCGGATGTCTCGTCCGGTTTCCCAGCGGAGACCGCCTCAGGTTCCTGTTCCTGCTTCGCCGGCTCGTCGGCGAGTTCGGGGGACTCAATTTTTTTTTTGCCCCGTCGGCTCGGATTCGACGAGGTCGTTGATACGACGGATGATGGTATCAATTGGGCGGGTTCTGGCGTGATCGACCGCGCGCAGGAGGGTTACTTCAAAATTCACCCTCTCGGAAAGCCCTTTTTGGACCGCTCGTTCCCCGGCCTTCAGGGCGTCAAGAATACGTAGAAGAGGCTCAATCGCGAGCGCGGGTCCGAGCTTTGTGCTGGTGCCACCGGATCGGATCGCTTCCAGCAGTGCTTCCCGCACGAGTCCGGACAGATCGACGAGGATGCGGGCTAAATCTTTGCCTTCCCGGCTGAAGCGATCCGCACTGGCTACGAGGCCTTGGTAATCACTCTCTGCGAGAGCACGGCCCAGCTCAGCGAGGTCGGATTCTCCAGCCATGCCGAAGACAGAAAGAACGTCGGCCTCACCGATTTCCGAGCCACAAAAAGAGATCAGCTGGTCGAGGATGGACTGGGCATCCCGCATTCCCCCGTTGGCGAGTTTGGCGATCGCCCGCAGAGCGGCTGGCTCGACGGTAATTGCTTCCGACTTAGCAATCTCCTCCAGTCGGGTTACGATCTCGCCATCTTCGATCGGACGGAACTCGAGGCGCTGGCAGCGGGAGACAATAGTAGGGAGCACTTTATTGCTCTCCGTGGTGGCAAAGATGAATTTTACGTGAGGAGGAGGCTCTTCGAGGGTTTTCAGGAGGGCGTTGAAAGCGGCCTGTGAGAGCATGTGCACCTCATCAATGATGTAGATTTTAAAGGGGCATTGGGCGGGTCGGTATTGGCAGTCCTCCCGAAGATCCCGCACCTGTTCTACTGAGTTATTGGAGGCTCCATCAATCTCGATGACATCCATGCAGCTCCCGCCCATGATTGCCTGCACGAGATCAGAGTCCGGATCGAAGTCAGCCGTCGGCTTTTCAGCCCCGTTGAGGGCACAGGCGAGGAGTCGTGCCGTGCTGGTCTTGCCCGTGCCGCGGGGACCAATAAAGAGGTAAGCATGAGCCAAGCGCTCTTTCTCGATCGCGTTTGATAGCGTTCGAACGATGTGTTCTTGCCCGACCAAGTCCTTGAACCGCTTGGGTCGCCAACGCCGGGCAATGACCTGATATCCACCTTCCACTCCAAACAAATTGGAAAGGACAATCATTCAGGGCAACGGAAAAGATGATGTGATTTACAAATGAAGTGATTTCAAAAGACACGAGAAAGGGAATCGCTTCCCTACGTTGCTCTTCGAGGGCACCTCAGGTCGCTTCGCGATTCCTCTGGTATGGATCAATCTTTCCAATAATTTATCCACGAAGCCTTCACTTTTCGACGGCTTTTCTCCTTCTGAACACGGCCGGGAGGAAATCAGTTAGCGGTGCGAAACGTAGGAGAAGGAGGGTGAGGAAAAAGAGGGCTGCGCTCGCCGGGATGATCCAGATCAGTCGCAACATGAGAGTGGTTTTCACCGCATCGGCGGAGGGGGAGGGGATCAAGAGCAGAAAAGCTAGAAGGACCGCCGTAGCCGTGCCGATCTTCCAAAAATCGACGGGCATCCAACTGAGGCCGTCTCCAACATTGATCCGTAATCGCCGTTGCAGTAGCGCTACCTGTAGCATGGCAGCAAGGCTGTTGGCCGCCGCAAGCCCATGAACGCCGAAAGGAATCATCAAGGTCACGCTGAGAATGAGGTTGGCCAGCAACACCCAACCCGCAACGCGAACGGGGGTTTTCATGTCCTGTCTCGCTTGGTGGGCTCGGGAAAGAAGGGTCGCCTGGGCGTAAAAGGGCAAGCCCGCTGCAAAAATGGCAAGAACCGGAGCGGCGAGAGCGGCATCGCGGGCATCAAAGATCCCCCAGGCAAAGACCGCCCGCAGGATGGTGTCTCCCAGCAAGGCGAGGCCGATAAAAGATGGGATGGTGATGGCAGCTACGAGAGCGGACCCATTGCGATAGGATCGCCGAAGGCCGGTGTTGTCCGAAGAAGCTGCGAATCGAGAGAATTCAGGAAAAAGCACCGTGGCGGCGGCGATGGCAAAAACCCCCAAGGGCAGTTCCACAAGTCGCGCTGCGAGATAGAGGAGGGCGACGGCATCTTCCTGGATGAAAAAGGCCAGAGTCCGCGATACGAGGATGTTGATCTGGAGGATGGCGGCCCCGGCCATGGCCGGAAGGAAAAGGGATTGCAGTTTGCGGAGAGGGCCATCGCTACTGAAGTCGAGCCCGGGCCGCCAGCCGCGCCGATACAGATCAATCGCTGGTAGTAAAAGCTGGAGGAAGCCTCCGACCAAAACCCCCATCGAGAGCCAGAGAGCCTTCTCGTAAGGAGTCTCCCCAAACCAGAGTCCGGGGCCTCCCAGAAAGGCGATCATACTGATGTTAAGGAGAACCGGGGTAATCGCTGGGGTAAAGAATCGTCCCAGAACTTGCAGCGCCCCGGCGAGGATCGCGGCTAGGCAGATGGGGATTATATATGGGAAGAGAAGTAAAGCGAGGCGGGCGGCCTCGCCATATCGCGTCTCATCGATCCATCCACAGAGCAGAGGAATCAGCACCAACCCACCGAAAAGCAGAGAGATGAGGAAAAGGATCACCAAAAGCCGGGAGAGCGTACGATTGAGTAGGGCAAACCCTGCAGTCTTGCCATTTTTCGACTCTTCCTCGGAAAACACTGGGATGAGAGCGGAGCTGAGAGCCCCCTCGCCAAAGAGGCGGCGGAATAGGTTTGGCAGGGTGAAGGCGAGCAGGAAGGCCGAATTTGTCTGGGTGAGACCGAGTTGGGCGTAGACAAAAATGTCTCGAAACAGCCCGAGAATCCGGGATCCCAGCGTGGAGCTGGAAACAGTAAGGATTGACTTCAGATTTTTTCGCATGACTTCGTGGCATGATTTCGGCATCTTCCATGCTGAAACTCAACACAACGCTTTGCACGAATCCCTTAGCTAAATAAATATAGACATGCCACTTATCCAAAAATTGACAGAAAAACTGGCCCGCCACCCCAAGCGGATTGTTTTTCCAGAGGGGAGCGATCCCCGTATCATCCAAGCCGCCCGCCTCTTTGCTTCCCGCCAGTTGGGGGTGCCGATTTTGCTCGGAGATCGAGCGCTCATCAAAAGCAACGCCCGTCGCCTCGGGCTTTCCCTCGATCACATCCGGATCATCGAGCCTACGCGCAGCGATGAGTTTGAGGGCTTTGTAAAACGTTTTCAGGGTCTTCGGCGCTTCCGGGGTCTTTCCCAGAAGGAGTGTCACGAATATGTGGCCGATACCAACTACTTCGCCACGATGATGATAGCGACCATGCAGGCCGATGCCATCCTCTCCGGTGCGACAACCTCGGCTTCCAGTGCGATTCGCCCTTTGCTCAAGATCATCCCGAAGCAAGAGGGGGTGGAGACCGTCTCCTCTCTACAAATTTTGGACTTTGACGAAGACAGCCATCGTTCGGAGCTTTTTTTATCAGATTGCGCGGTCATTCCGAACCCAACTCCCGAGCAATTGAGTGACATCGCAGTGACCGCTGCACTCCTGCGAACGCACCTGACCAACGAGGTGGCGCGTGTGGCGATGCTGAGCTTCACGACAAAGAATGAAAACTCGCGCAACCCATCCGTTCTCAAAGTTCGTGCCGCTACTGAGATGGCAAAGAAACGCGTCCAGGAAAAGAAGTGGCCATTCCTGATCGACGGGGACCTGCAGGTTGACGCCGCACTCGATCCGCAAACTGCCGAGATGAAAAATGTTGGCGGTGAGGTCGCCGGGAGAGCAAATGTTTTGATTTTTCCGGATTTAAACAGCGGGAACATCAGTTCCAAGATGATCCAAATCCTCGGTGGAGCTCACTGTTATGGGCACCTCCTCAGTGGATTGAGTCGTCCGGCCGCTGAAATCAGTCGGGGCGCGAGCGCGCATGATATATTTGGGACGGCCGTCCTCGTCTGTGCTCAGGCAATTGACCGCAAATTTCTTTATCCGCGCGAAAGCGGGATTTCTGAATGAGCGCATCTCAGAAAAATTCGGCTGATGAATCGGATGCGAGCAACTACGATTCTCCCTATTCTCTATCCATCTTCGCTTCCGGCAAAGAGCCATTGATTTCAGCGCCGCTCAACTCGACGACCAAACGCATTTTCGTCGCCGCGACGCGACAAAATCAGGGGAAAACTACTACGTCTTTGGGACTTTTCGGAGGGATGAAGAAATTCTCCCCGAATATTGGTTACATCAAACCAACGGGTCAGCGCTTTGTTCAGATCGACGGGCAGAAGATCGATGAGGACTCGGTGCTCTTTCACACCGTCTATAATCTGGACGTGCCGATCGGGGCAATCAGTCCGGTAGCGATCGACGGGAGGATGACGCGCTGGTATCTGGATAATCCGGGCCATAAGCTGGAACACTTGATCGATTTGATCTGCCGGGCATTCGACCGGGCAGCCTTTGAAAAAGATTATATCATCATCGAGGGGAGTGGACATGCGGGAGTGGGATCTGTCTTCGACCTCTCCAATGCCGCCATAGCCCGAATCCTTGGCGCCAAAGCTATCATCGTTTCGGAGGGGGGGATCGGCTCGCCGATTGATGAGATTGCCATGAATAAAGCTCTCTTCGACCAATATGGCGTGGAGGTGATCGGTGCGATTCTCAATAAAGTGCTTCCTGAAAAAATGGATCTCATTCGCGACTACGCAAGCAAGGGTCTGGAGAGGCTTGGAATACCACTGCTCGGTGTCATACCACTGCGCAAGCGGTTGCAGGCTCCGACCTTCTCCCAGGTAGTAAAAGAAATTAACGGGCGTTGGCTCAATGGAGCCGAACACGGCAAGAAGGAGCGGATTCTCCGTGTGGTGATTGGCGCGATGACGGCCAAGGGAGTCGTCGATTATATTCAGCCCGGTGTTTTGATCATTACTCCGGGCGACCGGGAGGATGTCCTTTTTTCCGCAATTGCCAGCGCCAATATTTCAAAAAAACAAGTGGTCTCAGGAATTGTTCTGACCCGCAATATTCTTCCCCATCCCAAGTTGATGGATCTGATCGGAATGACCGAGATCCCCGTTGTGATCTGCAGCGAGGAGAGTTACACGGTAGCTTCGAAGATCAACAACATGACCGTCAAAACGCAGCCTAGTGATGAGGACAAGATTCCCATCATTCAGGAAATTGTCTCTGAACATACTGACATGGAGAGGATCCGGGACGCCTTCACTGAGGGAGAGCAGGGGAAAGTTAGATGAGATGCGTTTGTTTGTTGCAGCAGCTTTATTCGGGGTAATTCCACTCCCTGTTTGGTCGGAGGATACCGTTAAGTCGGAACCACTGGAACCAGTTATCAAGGACGAATACGAGTGGATCGACGATACTCAATCATGGATTTATGATACGACCCAAGGGGCAATTGTATGGTTTGATCATAAATTTGCCAGTGACGATGAGGAGGTCATTAAAACCCCACCCTCCCGATTCCGCCTGGGATTGTATACCGAATTTGATTTCGACAAGGATGAGGATTTCAAGTTGGTCCCGGTTGTCGATTTCAAGACGGACATTGACTTACCGAACTTAGAGCGCCGACTGAAGGTATTCATCTCTACGCAGGATCCGACTGCTCTTCCCGGTGAGGATATTACAGACTCCAATAACGCCCTTCGAGTGGGGGCAACCCGTGATTTTTTTAAGAATTGGGATACCTCGATTGGAGTCAAAGCTCGCTGGCCTCCGGAGCCTTTTGCAAACGTGCAATGGCGGCCGATCTATAGTGTAGGTGAGGCCTGGACCATTTATCCTAAAGGAAAACTTTTTTGGGATACAGTGGATCGCTTTGGTGGCCTGACCTCGATCGGAATGGATCGGTGGCAGAAACGATGGTTGTTTCGCCAGACAGCGTCCGCAAAATGGAGTCAGGAAGCACGGGATGATGACTCCAATGATGCGAAAGATCCGACCAACTTTCAATTTGGTGAGGACGGCAAAGGCTACAGCTGGTCTCTAGACACGGTTGTGGGTTACGTGCCTTCTTTGTTGGAAGAGGACGACTATGGCAAACGAGTCAGCGGGTCTGATGTAGCGGATGGGTGGGGTTTCCGTTATCGCCTGGGTGGCAACGCAGCTCAAGCACTGACAACGGATGTAACCATATTTCGAAAAGGACCTTTGTATAAAAATTTCGTCTACTACGTGATCGCTCCGCAAATATCCTGGGAGGAGAAAAATAGCTGGGAAGCAGAATATTCGATACAAATCGGTGTGGAAGTGCTGATGTGGGGCGACGATCCATTGCGTTGAACGGGGAAGAAATCGCCCTGGCGTGAGCTTGTCGAATCGCTTCCCTACGTCGCTCTTCGAGCTATGCAGGGCGCAGCGCGCTTGATATAGAATTTCCAGCGGAACGATGAAGTCGTTTCGAAGCGTAGTGCTTGTCTTTGTCTGCGGATTGGATTCGCTATTCAACATGATACGAATAATTCTTCTACTCATGGTTTTTGGTTTTTTATCTTCCGGCGCTAAGCCTATCGAAGTCGGGGCGGATGCTCCCCAGTTGAGCGTTACGAAGAGTGATGGTGAGGAGCTTGAGCTTGCGACTGTTTATGCCGCTGGTCCGACTCTTGTTTACTTTTACCCTAAAGCCGACACCCCCGGATGTACGGCGCAGGCCTGTAACCTCAGAGATTCCTTCGAGGAGTTGACCGATACCGGAATTCAAGTCCTGGGAGTTAGCACTGATAAGGTCAAAGACCAGGCCGCTTTCAAGGAAAAGTATTCTCTACCCTTTACCCTCATCGCCGATCCGGATCAGGTGTTGGTCAAAGCTTTTGGTGTCCCGACTCGTGTTGGCTTTGCATCCCGGCAATCCTTTTTAGTTGTCGACGGGAAAATTGCCTGGCGGGATTTGAGTGCCAGCCCAAAAACCCAGGCGAAGGACGCTCTGGCAGCTCTTTCAGAATAAGAGCTATCCGCGCCACCGGGAGAATTCCAGATGCGGGCTCATTGGTTGCAGCACGTTCCCTTTGAGGGGTTGGGTTGCATCGAAGAGTGGATGGTTTCGAAAGGGATCGAGCCCAGTTGCACTAAAGTTTATGCTGGGGATCCATTGCCGGACCCCGCTGAGGTGAAGTTCCTTGTCATCATGGGAGGACCCATGAGCGTGAACGAGGAAACCATCTATCCATGGCTGGTCGAGGAGAAGCAACTCATCCGTTCGGTCATGGACCGGGAAAAGCCCATCTTTGGCATCTGTCTTGGGGCTCAATTGATTGCTTCGGCGCTGGGCGCCCGGGTTTATCCGGCCCGGCAAAAGGAAATCGGCTGGTTCCCTGTCAGACCTTCTGATAAACCCACGCCCAACACCCTTTTTCCAGAAGAGATCAACGTCTTTCACTGGCATGGGGAAACGTTTGATCTACCGGACGGAGCTGAGCGCCTGGCCTCGACAGACGTGTGCCGGAACCAAGCGTTTCGCTTAGGGTCAAATGTCCTCGCGACACAGTTTCACCTCGAGGTTCGCCCTGAGGGAGCAAAGGCCTTGGTGCAAAATAGTGCGGGTGATTTACTAAGTGGAGGACCAACGGTTCAATCTACCGAAGAAATCCTCTCCGTACCCCCGGGCTATTACAAAGAAGCCAGTGCCCGGCTTGAAGTGTTGCTCGACGCGCTTCTTTGAATCGAAAGCAGGGGAAACCCCTCCACCACGCTTCGCGCGGTCCCCCTCCCCTTACAAGTAAGGGGAGGAACTTTTTTTTCACTATATTAACAGGAATCAGGCTCCACTCCTCGCTTGCGAAGAGGAGGGGATCCCGCGTCCGCGGGATGGGGTGGTGTCGCGCCGGCGCGATCACCCCGGAGGGACCACCTCCGTGTGGTCCGGTTTCAGTAGAGTGAAAATCCCATCAGGATGCCGCGACACGAGTTCAGCAGACGCACGAGCGACCCTCCTAACCCCCCCTGCAAACCGCACGGCGGCACAGAGCACCGCCCTCCACTTGTAGAGCAAACCATGTTCAGCCGACTCAGCCGGCCGCTATCTCTCCAAAACGCGGCGGTGCAGCTTGTGAAGGCTGGGTTTCCAGAAGGCAATATTCTCAGGATCGAGGTAGCCCCCATAGGCGAGGCCGGGGGCTACTGCTGACTTGCGATCCAGAAGAGTGCCCGGTTGAAGAACCACGTTACAACCGGCTTCAGCGCCGTCGGCGAGGATCGCGCCGAATTTTCGTAGGCCGCTGTCAATGGTTCCATCCGGCGTCCGAACTGGCACCGATTTTTGATCAAAGCGAAGATTGGATAGGATGGCGCCTGCTCCCAAATGGGCTCGGTTCCCGAGGATGGAGTCACCCACGTAGTTGTAGTGGGGGCTCTGAACATGGTCGAGGAGCACACAATTCTTATACTCACAGGAGTTCCCCAAAACGCAGCCCCGCCCGACGATGACATTCCCCCGGATATAGACTCCGGGTCTTAGCTCGCAACCGTCGCCAATCCACGCTGGACCGGTTATGGAACCGTAGGGCGGAAGCTTGGCGGCGCCCTCAAAAAATACCGGGCCTTCAATGTGTAGTCCGGGTGGGATGTCTGCGGGTAGTTTCTCTCGCAGGCTAGCTAAAACTTCTTTGATGAGAGGGAGCCAGGTCCAAGGCTCCGCATCCATGGGAAACCAGCCGTGGAATGGGTGATCGGAATCCAGGGTAAATAAGTCCGAAGCTTTCATGGAGAACATCGTCCTCTTCCCTTCCCATTGGTCAACGGCGAAAGGTAGGGGGTTCATTTCCGGTTCGCAATATCTGGAGTTTCTTTTCTTCCTCTAGGTGGTGAATGCTTCCGCAAATAATTGGTATGAGGGTCTGCGGGTTTTTGTGTACGGAACACTCAAGCCCGGAGGACATTATTGGCCGCAATTTTGTGAGGGCAAAGTTGTGGGGTGGAGCGAGGCTAGGGTCAAGGGGAGGATTTACGATTTACCGGTCGGCTATCCGGCGGTTAGCTTCGAGGGAGAGGGCTGGGTTCAAGGTGTTGTGCTTTCGTTGAAAGATGTGAGCGGTTTGAAAGGCTTAGACCGACTGGAGGGTTTTGATCCATTGCGCCCCCGTGCCAACCGCAACGAATATATTCGAAAAAAGGTGGATGCCTGGTTGGTTGAGGAAGAACGGATCGAACGGGTATGGGGCTACGAGATGAGCCTGGAGAGAATCTCCCGGCATGGTGGCAGGTTTCTCGAAGAGGGGGTCTGGCCTTCATGAAATCTATTGGGCCAGATGGGCCATCATCCTTCGCGGAGACCTGCGATTTCCTTTTCAACCTGAGAAACCGCGGTTCCAAGTTTGGAATGGATCGGATCGTGAAATTTGCCGAGACGGCGGGAAACCCCGAGAAAAGTTTTCCATCAATCCATGTCGCGGGGACAAACGGGAAGGGCTCGGTTTGCGCTCTCCTGGAATCAGCCCTCCGCGCGGGTGGCTACCAAACAGGCCTCTACACGTCTCCCCATTTGATCCACTTGGGCGAGAGGGTGCAGGTGGATCGGGAACCGCTCTCCGAAGAACGGATCGTCGAAGAGACCGCCCGCCTCCGGCGGTTTGCCGCCAAAGATTTTGAGGAGGCTTCGGAGGAGTATCCAAGTTTTTTTGAGTTTATGACCTTGATGGCCTTTTCCCGGTTTGCCGGGATTCCTGTGGATTGTGCACTGGTCGAGGTCGGGCTGGGCGGTCGGCTGGATGCGACGAATATTCTTTTGCCGGAGGTGTCGGTCATTACCTCTATCGGCTTGGATCATACCGAGATCCTCGGGGATACCATTGAGAAAATCGCGGCGGAGAAAGCGGGCATCATCAAAGCCGATGTTCCGGTGGTCATCGGGTTTCTTCCACCAACTGCAAGGGACGTGGTGATCCAGCGTGCCAATGGTCTGAGCGGTCCGGTTTATTTGGTGGAAGACCGATTCCCTGAAAAAGAATTTCCGGAAACCAATTTGGTCGGGGACTACCAACGAAGGAATGCAGCCACTGCGTGGCTCACATTGGAGGTTGTCCGCTCGCGGTTTCCGATTCCCGACAAAATTATTCAGGATGCATTCCTTAGAGTGAACTGGTCAGGCCGATGGGAGCAAAGGATGGTTGGCGGGCGAACTGTAATCTTCGACAGCACGCACAACCCTGAGGGAGCAGCCGAGTTGCAGAAAAATTTGCTCGCTCAATTTGGAGAACCCAAAGGCGACAGGGAGGTGGTGGTAGGCTCTTTGGGAGAAGCACGGGCTCACGCTGTATTGCAGGTCGTAGCCCCTTATGTGCGGCGGCTCCATTTGGTCCGCCCGGCACAGCCCAAGGCGCTCTCCTTTGCAGAGTGTCGACGATTGGTTCCGGAAAACTTTTCCGGCGAGGTGCTCGAGGCGCGGGTAGAGGAATTGTTTCCGGGGGGAGATCGTTGTCTTTTGGCCGACGATGGAACGACTGCGCTTGTCACGGGTTCGATTTATTTACTCGGTGAAATTTTCAGTCGATTACAGGAAGGGGATTCCTCTGAAACAGGCCGGTTACAGGATCGGTTTTGATTTAAAATTCTGAAAAAGGTATCAGAGAATCCTCCCTGCCTCAGGATTGAGGTTTGCTCTTGAGGGAATGCCCCGACTAGAAGGGCACCATGATTACTTTACGGGATATTTTCCTAGCTTACGGGGATCGAGCCCTCTTCAAGGAACTCAACGTCACAATCGGACCACGCGACCGCATTGGGTTGGTGGGTGTCAATGGCTCCGGCAAGTCGACTTTGGTCAAGCTATTGCTCTCCGAAGTGGTCGCGGATGAGGGCGAGATCGAGAAGCCCGGCTTTGTCACTCTCGGCTACCTGCCGCAGGACGGAATTGAGACCAGTGGCCGCACGCTCTACGAAGAAGCGGAGCAGGCCTTTTCCGACGTCCTCTCTCTACAAAAGAAAATCGACGAAGCGTCGGAGCGGATGTACGAGCTCGATCCAGAGGATGAGGAATACTACGACATCATTGACGCCATTGGAGAGTGGGAACAGCAACTGGAAGATCACGAGCCCGAGAAGATGAAGTCGCGCATTGAGCGCGTCTTTCAAGGGTTGGGTTTTTCCATGAATGACCTCGGCCGGGATACCGGAGAATTTTCCGGCGGTTGGCAAATGCGAATCGCCCTCGGCAAGCTCCTCTTGCAGACCCCCTCTCTCCTTCTCCTCGACGAACCGACCAATCACTTGGACATTGTCTCGCAGAATTGGCTCGAAGGTTATCTGCGGGGTTATCACGGATCGTTGATGATTATCTCTCACGATCGTGCCTTCCTGAATGCGGTGACCAATCGCACCTTCGAGCTCAAGTTCGGGAATTTGAATACCTTTGCAGGGAATTACAATTTCTACGACAAGCAGAAGTCGGAAATGATCGCTACCCAGCGCAAAAAGGCAGACAACCAGCAGAAGGAGATCACGCGGCAAAAGGAACTGATCAACCGCTTCCGCGGGAATCAGAAAAAAGCGGGCATGGTCCAGAGTCGCATCAAGCAGCTCGATAAGATGGACATGATTGAGGTGGAACGGGAGGAGAAGAAAATCTTTTTCCGGTTCCCACCACCACCACCCGCATCGCAGAAAGTTGTTGAGCTCAAAGATCTCCACAAATCTTTCGGAGACATTAAAGTATTCACTGGTCTGGATCTTCGCATCGACAAAGGAGACCGAATTGCGGTTGTTGGCGTGAACGGTGCCGGTAAGTCGACCCTGGCGAGAATCATTGCCGGCATCGAGTCCATCGACTCCGGGGAAATGGATATCGGGCTGCAGACAGTCATCGGGTATTTCGCTCAGCAGCAGGCCGAGGAGTTGGATCCCAACAAGACCGTCCTCGAAGAAGTCGAATCCGCCGTCCCGGCCACGGGGGAGGGGAATCCGCGCGCCGCTTTGGGGGCTCTACTCTTTGCCAAAGGGGATCAAATGAAATCGGTTTCGGTTCTGTCAGGTGGAGAGCGCAACCGCGTGGCCATGGCCAAGATGCTGATGCGCCCCTGCAATTGCGTTATCCTCGATGAGCCGACCAATCACTTGGACATCCGCAGCAAAGAAGTCCTGCAAGACGCTATCCGTGAATTTGAGGGCACCGTAATCCTCGTCAGCCACGACCGAGATTTTCTCGACCCCGTGGTAAACAAAGTTCTGGAAATCCGCCCCGATGGAAGTCGGATGCTTACTTGCAACGTGAGCGAGTACGTCGAGCGCGTCTTGAAGCAGGACGAGGAAAACTAATCCCCAATTGGTTTAAGGATTCTGAGGCCTAAAAACAAACCTGCTGATTTCCGGAGGGACGACCTCCGCGCCGTCCGCAGCATTTAGGGTGAAGCCTCCTTTGAACAGGTCTGTAACCACAACTACGGGGAGTTTTCAGTCAATTCGTGCGGTTTTTCAGGGAACTCCCCCCTTGCTTGCAGCATATCCTTATACACATCTTTGAATCGCTAAATTCACGTCATGAATGCACATTTAAAGTTCCTCCCCTTGCTTGCAAGGGGAGGGGGACCGGCGCCTCGCGCGTTGGAAAAAATAGTTCCTCCCTTGCTTGCAAGGGGAGGGGGACCGGCGCCTCGCGCGTTGGAAAAAATAGTTCCTCCCCCTGCTTGCAAGGGGAGGGGGACCGGCGCCTCGCGCGTTGGAAAAAATAGTTCCTCCCTTGCTTGCAAGGGGGGGGGGACCGGCGCCTCGCGCGTTGGAAAAAATAGTTCCTCCCCCTGCTTGCAAGGGGAGGGGGACCGGCGCCTCGCGCGTTGGAAAAAATAGTTCCTCCCCCTGCTTGCAAGGGGA
>Ga0222632_1000583_pt1 | contig 18138 bp, 26 predicted proteins | sample AntAcemetageno46_FD_179828 | JGI IMG/M metagenome (GOLD analysis project Ga0222632, IMG submission 179828) | Saline water microbial communities from Ace Lake, Antarctica - #46 | ecosystem: Environmental > Aquatic > Non-marine Saline and Alkaline > Saline | place: Antarctica: Ace Lake | collected...
ATCTGACGGAAAATTAGATGAAGTTACAGATGAAGAAAGATTATTATTTGAAAGTAAAGTTGATACTAATCAACTTTTTTTAAAAGGAATATTTTCTCCTAAAACTTATTTACAAAGAGACACTAAAAAAGAAACAGACACAGTTGCGGATGTGATGACAGGTGCAGTAACTGGTGTGCCTTTAGGTGTTAAAGCTATTGGAGAATTATTAACTACAGGTATTGATTATACTTTTGATACTAATTTTACTAAAAAACTAGATGAAGTTACTAAAAACTTTTTAAATGTTACAGGTGAACCTGAAACATTAGCCGGACAAATTACTCAGTTTGGTACACAATTTGCAATACCTTTTAAAGTAATAGATAAATTAATTAGAAATATAGGAAAACTTAAACCGTTTGTAGGAAGAACAGCGGGAATGAGAAATTCTAAACTGGTTAACAAAAATAGATTTATACAATCAGGTGCAAACATTGCACAAAGAATGGGTACAGGAGCTTTAGCTTTAGGAGCTACAGATTTTATAGCATCAGGTAAGGAAAGACTAGACCCTATGTTTTTAGAAAAAACAAATGAAGAAGGTAAAAGTGGTAGAGAGCTTGCCGCTGCCAGGTTTGCAAACAAAATTAAATTTGGAGCTGAAGGTGCATTAATAGGAGCAGGATTTCCATTGCTTGGACTAGCTGGTATGGGAGCTGTGAAAGGAATTGGTTATGGAGTAGGTATAGTTTATGATGTTGCAGGAAAAGTTATTAATCCTTTGGTTACAGCAGTTACTAAAGCTGCAGCTTTAGATCCAATTATATTACCCTCTATTGCAAAAGGAATAAGAGCAAACACTGATGTTATCTTTAATCAATTTGGAACTAGACTAGCACTAACAGGAATGGGTAGAACTAAACAATGGACTCAACAACTACCTGATTATAGTGAATGGAGAAAATTTACAGTTGATAATATAGATCCCATTAAATCTGGTTTGAAAAAAATAGATAATGCTCTTTCTATGATTAGATCTGCTGGAAAAAATACAGCTGAGGCTTTGTTTATTAAAGGTTCTGCTAGTAGAGATATTAGGGCTTCTGCTAAAAAAATACAAGACTTATTAAAAAGTATTGAAGTTAAATCATATGATCTAGCAAAAGGATTTGAGAAATCATACAACTCTAATAAAACTTCTCCTTCATTAATGAATTCATACTTAGATGAAGTATTAGAAGTACTAGAAGGTAAAAGAAAATTAAGTAATCTTCCAGAATCAATTCGTAACACAACTAGATTATTAAAAGATGAAATTGTAAAAATAAATAAACAATATAAAAAGTTTATTCCAGATAATGATGGTTTTGCTCATGCATTAAACACGGGAACTAAAAGTTACATTAAAAAATCTTTTTCATTTTTTAATAATCCTGGTTATGCAATGCCTACAACAGATCCTATTTTTGTTAGAGCAGCTAATTTTGCAGAGAACGTTATTAAAAAAGATAGAAATTTAATTGATGAGGCTGTTGCAGCTGCAGGTAAGGGAGTAAGTCAAGCTAAAGCTATTAAAGATTATTCAGGTGTAATGATAAAACAAATATTACAAATGGGTAAGGTAGATAATAGAAATCCTTTTGAAACATTAAGAAAAGTAGGAGAAAGATTAAACTTAGATGATTTTTTACAAAAAGGTGAAGAACTTCCAAACGTTATTAATAAATTATTAGGACAGGAAAGAAGTTTAAAAAGTAATGTATTATTTACTACAGCTAATATGATGTCCGCTGTATCTAACAAACAAATGTATGATTCACTATCAAGAGCTATGTTAAAAGATGGTCAAGTATTTACAACTGCCGCAGCAGCAAGAGCAGGAAAAGGCACAGCAAACGTTGTACAAATAGGTAAAATAGAAGGTATGTCCGGATTAAAAACTACATTAAGTGATTTATATACTGACGCTGAAACAGCAAGAATTCTTACAACTAACAGAGGTCCTTTAGATATTTTAGCAGAAATCCCTGTCTATGCTACAATGCTACAGTTTAAAGCTGGTGTACAATGGGGTAAGACAGTAGGTTCCCCTGCAACAGGATCAAGAAATTTTATTACTGCTGCTGACTTTGCATTAATGAGAGGACTAATTGGTGGTAGAGCTTCTGTTATCAACTCAGTTAAAATGCAAATGGATGATATTTATAACTCAGGAAAATTAATAGGTTCTGCCGAAGAAAAATTATTAGCTAATATAGAAGAAGGAATTAAATATGGTGCACTAGATGAAAACATAGTTGTAACTGAATTGAGAGAATTATTAAAAGCTACACAAAAAGGAAAAGGAATTAACTCATTGGATGGTTTGATTAAAAAGGCAGGTGAAGCTCGGATCGTGGAGCTTATGGGTAAATTATATGCAGGTGGTGACCACGTTTGGAAATGGTATGGCTACAACTGGTATAAATCTTTCTTATCTGATTACGCTAGAAAAGATATGGGAAGAATGAAAAACTGGTTTACAAAAGTAGCAGGTAGAGAATTAGATATGCTTAATAATGACGGTAGTAAAAAAACATTAGATGAAGCAATTAAAGAAGCATCAGCTTATTATGTAAGAAATACTATGCCTACATATAGTAAAGTACCACCATTAATTAAAGGTGTTAGAAATTTACCACTTGGAAACTTCGTAGCTTTTCCTGCTGAAACTTTAAGAGGTACTTTTAATGTAATGAATATTTCTACTAAAGAAATTTTATCAGGGGATCCAATTTTAAGAGAGATGGGGTACAGAGGTTTGATTGGAATGTTTACTACTCAAGGTGTAAAAGGATTAGCTTTAATGAAAACTTATGGCGCTATTACAGGATTAACTCAAGACATTATGAAAGATTACCAAGCAAATTTAGCTCCAGGATACCAAAGAAACTCACAACTATTAGCTATTACTAAAGCAGTTAAAGGTAAATTTAAAATGGTTGATCTATCCACAATTCTTCCATATGATTATGTACAAAGACCTTGGAGAGCACTAAACAATGCCATACAAAAAAAAGAAGTTACAAGTCAAAACTCTATGAATTTTATGATTGGTTTAATGTTTGATGAAGAAGGTCCTATTAGAGAATTATTAGATCCATTTATTTCAACACCCATTGGTCTTGAAGCTTTGAATGATATTAGAAGAGGTTATACTAAAAATGGTAAAAGAATCTGGGGAGATCTAGATACTGATGAACAAAAAATGAACAAATCTTTTGATTATATGACAAAAGCATTAGAGCCTGGTGCTATTACAACACTACGACAATTATATTCTTCTATGACAGGAGTACCTTACAAAGGTAGAGTTTATGATGAGCAAGATGTATTAACTGGTTTGTTTACTGGTGTTAAACCATATGATGTAGACATAAACAGAAATATAGATTTTTTAATTAATGACTATAGTAAAATTAGAACTAAAGCTTTTCAAGCAAGTGCTATGTATAACCTTAATGCTTACGGTGATTCAATTACAAATGAATTTATTGATATTCAAAGAAATGTAATGATTGAACAAGCTAGAATTTATAGAGCGTTTCAAACAGCTAAAAAGTTTGGTGTAACTAGATATAATATTAAAAAAGAAATGAAAGAAAGAAATTTATCTAGAAAAGATATTAGAAATATATTATCTGGAAATTTTGTTCCAATTAATTTTAGTGAACCTAGATTTGACGGTAAAATTAAAGACTTAAGAAAAATAGAAAAAGATAGAGGAACAAATAGAACTATTAATGTTAGTTCTTTCTATCCTAAGTATGAATTAGAATCTATTATAAGAAAATTAAAATATCAAAAATTAGATGAGCAGTTTAGATTTGATAAAATTGAAACAGACACTCCAAGATTTCCACAAGGTTTAACATCAATTGCAGTACCACAAACAAATAATCAAACTGCTAAAATAGTAACACCACCTTTACCACTACAACCTGCTCCAAAAGCAATACAAACTGTAGCATCCCCTGTGAATCAAGCAACAGGATTAACTAGATCTGAAGCCGCTTTATTATCTCCTGATGAACAAGCAATTAGATTAAATCAAAGGGGAGTAGCTTAATGGCTATTGAACCTAAATCAACAAGAGAACATATCTTATCACTTTACGGATACATGACTGGAATTAAAAAAGAACTTATTAAAAACAAGCAAGATTTGAAAAACCTTCACGAAGATGTCGAGAAAATGGGCGGTAAGATAGACAAGATCTATTGGGTTCTTTTAGTAGCTGCGGGAACAACTACGCTCTTTGTGATAAACCTTTTATTTAGATGAAATTAATACTAATTCTTGTATTATCTAACACGCTTTTTGAATTAAAACCTATTGATGTTCCATCAGGAATGTCTTGCTCACAACTCTATGATAAGGTAGTATATTACGTTAAGAATCCAAATTATTTTCCAGATTCAGGAGAAATTTGGATACAAGGATTTCATAACAAACAACTTGTGGGAGGATACTATTGTGAAGCTAAGTAAAAACTTTCATCTATCCGAGATGACTAAATCGCAAACCGCGGAGCGTATGGGTTTAAATAACAGTCCTAATGAAGATCAAGTTGAAAATTTACGCCTATTATGTGAGCGTGTTCTACAACCGGTACGAGACCATTTTAATGATGTCATAACCATTTCCAGTGGATTTCGTGATATAATTCTTAGCGAAAAAATAGGTAGTAGTAGAAAATCCCAGCATTGTCGTGGTGAGGCGGCAGATTTTGAAATATTTGGAACTGCTAATAATGAAGTCGCAGACTGGATTAAACAAAATCTTATGTTTGACCAATTAATTCTCGAGTATTTTGAACCAGGACAACCTAATTCCGGATGGATTCACGTCTCATATACTAAGGAAATCAATGCAAATAGAAAAGAATACTTAATGGCTTTAAAAAAAGATGGTAAAGTTGAGTATAAACCTATATTAGGTCTGTCTACGGACAGATATGCAAAATAACTTATTAGTACATAAACATTTAATTATTAGAGCGGAAGCCCTTCGACCTCCTATGGATGAAGAGCAGCTTAAAGAATGGTTTCAAGAATTTGTTGAATCTATAAATATGAAAATATTTATGGGTCCTTATGTTAAGTACTGTAACATGCCTGGGAACCGTGGAATAACAGCTGTTGCAATTATAGAAACTTCACACATTGCTATGCATATTTGGGATGAAGTAAGTCCTGCGTTAATGCAGTTTGATGTTTACAGTTGTGGTGAGTTTAATGTTGAAGACATTTGTAATAAAATTAAAAAAGATTTTGATATAGAGAAAATTGAATATAAGTACTTGAACCGCGAAACGGGATTACAAGATATTTAAATCTCTAATAGTTTTTGTGGTAGTAGTTGGTTTAACAGCTTGATATAAACCCAGGACTAAGAGAACCGAACCAACTCCGGCATTGCTGCCAAGAACCTACCACTATCCTCAATGTTCATCTCTCGTCCTATTCTGTAATTCTTTAAATCCAATCTCGCCAATCCTCGTCCATAATTTCATTAGCTATATTCATCTTAGATCGTAATGCTTTAACTATCTTTTCATCCACAGTTTTTGGTGTTATAAGGTCAACATATGTTACTGATTTATCCTGACCTATTCTATGTGCTCTATCTTCTGATTGTAATCTTTTTTCTAAATCATAACCGTTAGAGTAATAGACAACATTATTAGCTGCAGTTAAAGTTATACCATAACCACCGGTCTGAGGATTACCAACAAAGAACCGCGCATTGGATTCTTTGTCTTGAAATCTATCAATAGTTTTTTGTCTTTCATCTGAAGAAATTGCTCCATAGTATTGAACAATAGATTCATTGCCAAATTTTTTAGATACAGCTTCTACAATAGCTTCAATATCATAAATATAATTAGCCCAGATAATAACTTTACCTTCAACTTCTTCAAGTACATCTAATAATTCATTGAGTCTATTATTTTTAAGTTTAGTTATTGTACCATCATCATTCTTTAAATGACCACAAGTGATTTGTTGTAATCGCATCATTTGTGTTAAAACATGAGGTGCGGTAGCCATTTTGCCTTTTAGTAGAGCGAGGGCCGCGGATTTCATAGTAGAATAAGCTTCAGTTTGTTCTTCCGTAAGTTCTACTTCACGTCTAATATAGACTTTTGGAGGTAAATCTAAACAATCTTCTTTCAATACTCTATAGGAAAACTCTTTTAATATTTCAGCTAACTCTTCTAGTCTTTGATAATGAGTTATAATTTGTACTCTACGACCACCAAAATTAGCATTTTTCATAACTGCATATCTATTTCTAAAAGAATAAAAAGATCCACAACCTAAAAGATCATCATCTAAAAAGTTACATTGACTAAATAAATCTAAAGGTGATTTAGTTACTGGAGAACCTGTAAGTATTCTTTTATATTTTGCAAGTTTGCCTAAAGCTACAATTGCTTTAGTTCTTTTAGCAGTAGGTGTTTTAATAGTAGTTGATTCATCTACAGCCATTAAAGTTCTATGTGTTCTTAAAAACTTACCTGCAAATTCTAAACCTTTTTTTGTACTAAATGCCTCAACATTCATAATTAGGATGTGTAGATCATACCCTGTTTCAAATAATGATTGATACTCTTTATCCTTTGTCTTAGATGTTGAAGCCGTCCACAGTACCATTTTTGGATGTATATGACTAGCTAAATGTGTAGGTATTTCTTGTGATAACCAGTTTCTATATACACCTTTTGGTGCTATAATTAATGCGCCATTTATTTTACCTTTATCATAAAGCATAGACATATTATCTACTAATACTTTTGATTTACCGGTACCCATTTCCATAAAGTATGCATATTCGGTTTTTTCCCACGATTTTTCTAATGCAGTAATTTGATGTGCATAAGGTTTTGTTTTAAATTTATAATTCATAATTATTTTCTTCTTTCTAGTTTTTTTATTTTTTTTACTAATTTAACCCTTGTAACTTCTGCTTGTTTTAAATCTAAAAAAGCACCATTAAGTAAAGATTTTAATCTTATAACTTCTATTTCAGGACTTCTAATATTTTTTATCATTATTTTATTCTTTCTAGTTGACAAATATATAAATACTATTATATAGATAGTCAAGATAATAAATAGAATTAATAGAATAATTAGAAAGAAGTAAAATGAAAAATAAAATATTTGAATTGTATAAACCAAAATCTTTAGCTGATTTTTTAGAGTTTAAAAAAGAGAATCCTAAAGAAAATTTTGTTTATGTATTACAACATCCACCGGCTAATATAAATATATTAGGTGCATCTGACTTTGGTTACTTGGTAATTTGTTTGCCTAACTTTGGTCCTGATTCACAGATAGTATTCTCATCATCACCCTTTGTTTTTAAAATGGGAAAAAACTTAAGAGATGTAAGAGAACAAGATTATGTACTACTGACAGGAGATCCAGCAATAATGGTTGTGTCTGGTGCAATAGTAAGTAATAATACAAACGGCAAATTTAACCTCTTGAAATGGGATCGACGAGAGTCTAAATACTATCCAATTAACTTCGATCTTTATCAGAAAGGATAATAATGAGTAATGAAGTAACAAACATGATGTTAGAAGATTCAACAGATTTTTTAGACAATATAGAAATTTCTACAATTGCAGCAGAATGTATAAATTTAAAAAAAAAAGAAGATGAAATAGAAGAACTAGAAGAAAAGTTAAAAGCTAAAAAAGAAGAAGCTGATAATATTAGTTCTAATATAATTCCAGAACTATTGGCCGAACAAGGTTTGAGTGAAATTAAACTTGCAGACGGTTCTAAAGTTTCTGTTAAAAAAGAATTTAGGTGCACACTTCCAAAAGATGAAGTGAAAAGAGATGCAGCCTACCAATGGCTTCGTGATCAAGGGTTAGGAGATATTATTAAAAACAATATCTTTGTAACGTTTGGTAAAGGAGAAGATAACAAGGCGAAACAATTGTTGGACCTTGCGGCAGAGAATGGCTTTCAACCACAGCAGAAATCTGATGCGGCGTGGAATACATTAACTGCCCTGTACCAGGAGCGTGTTGAGTCCGGGCTCGACATGCCTTCTGATGTTTTTAATACGTGGATTAAAGACAAGACTAAAATAACCCGAAAATAAAGGAGAATATAATATGAGTACAGAAGTACAAAAGAAAGACACAGGATCCGCAACTTTATTTGGTGAGGACCTACATAAAGGTTTTGAGAATATGACACAAGAAGATATGGCATTGCCATATGTCAGAATCTTAGGCCAACTATCAGCACAAGTAAATGAAGGTGATGGAAAATATATAGAAGGTGCTAAACCTGGTATGATTTTCAATAATGTTACTGGAGAAGTGTTTGATGGTAAAAAAGGTATTAAGGTTATTCCTTGTTACTATAAAAAAGATTACCCAGAAAAATCAGATAGGGGAGATGCTTTTGCTACTACAATAGCAGTTCATTTACCTAATAGTCCGATTATTCAAACAGGTAAAAGAGAAGGTGCTAAAATTAGACTACCTAATGGTAACTATCTAGAGGAAACTTCTTATTACTATGTTTTAATGGAGACTAAAGCGGGTGGAATGACACCGGCGTTGATTACTATGAAATCTACTCAACTTAGTGTTAGTAAAAATTGGAATTCTATGATGAAAACCATACAAATTGCTAACGGTAAAGGTGGTTATGCAACACCACCAATGCATGGAGTTGTGTATAATTTGGCTTCAACACTACAAAAGAATGACAAAGGTTCTTGGTATGGTTGGGCTATTACACAAGACAGAGTCATGGGACAAGAGGATAAATCTTTATACATAACTGCTAAAGAATTTAACTCTAGTGTTTCTAAAGGCGATGTGCAGACTAAGGAAGACGTAGAAGAGAAAAGTAAAGATAGTACTCCGTACTAAATTTAATTTAGGGGGATTGAAAGATCCCCCTTTACAAATAACATAGAAAGGAATATATGAATAAGTTCAAACAAATTTTTAGCGGATTAACAATAGCATATGGACAGTATCAGCCCGGTGACAGAGGAGAGAATGGCATTAAACAAAAAGGTAAAGCCTTCATTGTTCGTAAACCTGTTACCGATGAACTCTGGACAAACCATCTTGAAGGACAAGGAGCTGCCCTTGGAATTATCCCTATCACAGAAAATAATGATTGTAGGTGGGGGTGCATTGATATTGACCAATACGACCTTGATCATCTTAGCCTCATTAAAAGTATTAGGGGTTTTAAACTCCCTGTAATAGTTTGCCGATCTAAATCAGGCGGAGCACACGTCTTTTTATTTGCAACAGAAAATATTCCTGCATCTTTGATGCAATCAAAATTAAAACAAATGTCTATCATACTTGGTTATGAAGGCTCTGAAATATTTCCAAAACAAACTGAGATTTTAGTGGAACGTGGTGACACTGGAAACTTTTTAAATCTACCTTACCACAATCAAATGAAAGGACTACGTTATGCTATCAACGATGAAGGCAATGGTTGCACGCTTGAAGAATTTTATAAATTATATGATCTTTATGCACGAGACAAAGAAGCTGTCGAAAAAATTAAAATTGAAGAAGAAAAAATAACAGAAGCATTTCCAGGAGGACCTCCTTGCTTAAATAAATTGGCAGCAATTGGTTTTGGTGAGGGGTCTAGAAATAATGCATTGTTTAGTATTGCAGTATATTATAAACAAGCTAATCCAGATACTTGGGAAGATGAAATTGTAAAAGCAAACATAAAATATATGGAACCTCCTTTAAGTAATAATGAGGTTCAACAATTAATTAAATCCGTTAATAAAAAAGGTTATGATAAGTATAGATGTAAAGACGCACCTATTAATGCTGTATGTCAATCTGGTTTATGTAGAACAAAAAGATTTGGTGTAGGATTTGGTGAAGAACAAATGCCAGTGATTGGAACTTTAATTAAGTATGCTTCCGCACCCCCGCAATGGTTTTTAGATGTAGATAAAATTAGAATAGAATTAAAATCAGAACAACTTTATAATCCAGGTATGTTTGCTCTAGCATGTTTAGATCAAGCTAATTTAATAGTACCTGTACCAAAACAAAAAGATTGGAAACAACATTTTTTAAAACCAATGATGATGGGATTACAAGAAGTAGAACCGTTAGAATCTTTAAATCCTATGAATGAAATTACAGGACTCTTGCAAGATTGGACTACCAATAGACAAAGTGCAAGAACTATGGATGATGTATTTAATAAACTTCCATACACTGACAATGAATTTACTTATTTTAGAATGGAAGACTTCTTTAATTTTTGTAAAAGAAATAATTGGGATAAAGATAAAAATCAAACAGGTAATTTATTAAAACAATTAGATGTGTTTGTTGAAGAATCTAGAGTAAGAGTTAAGAAACAACAACCTAGATTAATTAAAATAAAAGCTATGAAACAATTAGATGTTTCCATTTCTAAAGTAGAATATCAAGAGGAGCACTTTTAATGAAATACGGTATAACTAAAAAACAATTAAAACTTCTTAATTTTATTGAAGAGTATATTAATAAAAATATTATATCACCATCTTATGATGAGATGATGGTAGGATTGAATTTAAACTCTAAATCTACTATCTCAGCAAAATTAAAAGAATTAGAAATAAGAGGATGGATACAAAAAATGAATGGTAAAAATAGAAGTATAAGAGTTATAAACTAATGAAAACAATAATATTAGGACCTCCTGGTACAGGTAAGACAACAACATTATTAAACTTAGTTGATGAGTTTATACAACAAGGTGTACGTCCTAAACAAATTGGGTACTTTTCGTTTACTAAAAAAGCAGCTACAGAAGCAGCTAATAGAGCGGCGAAGAAATTTAACTTAGATCTAGAAAATGATCTATCTAATTTTAGAACTTTACACTCTTTAGCTTTTAGAAATTTAGGAATGACTAAAGAGAAAATGATGAAACCAGAAGACTATAAGGAATTTGGGCAGAAATGTGGCATACCTATTAAGACTGCTAGTTATTCATCTGAAGATGGTACATTTAATTCTGATAATGAATACTTAACTATTATTAATACAGCACGTGTCAAACGTATGGACTTGATGGAGTATTATGATTCAAGAAAAAATATTTTAGATATAGAAAGAGGAACTTTATTTTTATTAGCAGAGGAATTAAACAGATTTAAAAAAGAAAAAGGACTAAAAGATTTTACAGATTTATTAGAAGATTTTATAGAAAAATCATTACCAGGAAGTTTTGAAGTATTATTTATAGATGAAGCACAAGATCTATCTTTATTACAATGGGAAATGGTTAGACATCTTTGGAAGTATGCAAAGAAAACTTATATAGCAGGTGATGATGACCAAGCAATATTTAAATGGGCCGGAGCAGATGTAGATCACTTCATAGCTTTAAAAGAAGAGGTTAATGACATAAAAGTATTAGATCAATCTTATAGAATTCCAGGTGGTCCTATTCATGAGTTATCACAAAGAATTATAAATAAAGTACAGAATAGATTTATTAAAGAATATAAACCTAGAGATGAAATAGGATTATTAAAAAGATATTCTGATATTACACAGGTAGATATGAGTGAGGGTAATTGGTTAGTATTATCTTCAGCTAATTATTTTTTAGATGATGCAAAAGATTTATGTGAAATACAAGGGTGGTATTATCAATATAAAGGTTTTAATTCTATTTCTTTAAAATTATTATTAGCTTTAAACAATTGGGAAAACTGGCGTAAAGGAGATCTATTAAATCATTTAGAAATTAAAAATATTTATGAGTACTTAGGATCTAATGTATCTATGGGTTTTCAAAAAGGTAAAACATTAAATTCTGATTTAAAATATTCAATGAAAGAGTGTCAAGAAAAGCAAGGATTATTAACTGATAAAGTTTGGTATGATTCTTTTGAAGGTCTAGACACTATGACGGAGAACTACATTCGTAATATGAGGGCGAATGGTGAAGCTATAAATAAAAATCCTCGTATAATAATGTCAACAATACATGGAGCAAAAGGAGGAGAAGCCGATAAAGTTTTAATTATGCAAGATATAACTAATGCAGCTTTAGAAACATTTAGTCACGATCCAGATGAATTACATAGATTGTTTTACACTGGTGCGACGAGAGCGAAGCGTGAATTACATGTGTTAGATCCAAGAAATTTTAATAGGGCTTATATACTATGAATTTTAGTGAATATGAGGATATTATTTTAATAACTTTTTTTTCAATTTTAGCACATTTGATAACTAAAGTATTAATATGAACTGTTGGCACTGTAATAAAGAGTTAATATGGGGTGGAGATCACGATATGGAAGATGATGAGGATTACGATATTATTAGTAATTTATCTTGTCCTAATTGTCATTGTCATGTGGAAGTTTATCATCCTTCAGAAAGATTAATCAAAGAATATGAAGACTATAAAAAGGAAAAAAAATGAAGTCATTAGAAAAACAAGTGGGAGGTAGTCATTATAAAAAAATGGTTATTCAACCAGCGGAATTTATTAACAAAAACAATTTGCTTTTTGCAGAAGGCAACGCTATAAAATACATCTGTAGACATAATCACAAAGGAGGAGGAGAGGACGTGAAAAAAGCTATACACTATTTAGAAATGATATTAGAAAGGGATTACTCATGAGAAATACACAAATGCCATTATTCGCACCAGAGACTGAATGGGTTGCACCAGAAGGCTTAAAAGATCTATCGGGCGTTAAAGAAGTAGCTATAGATTTAGAAACATATGACCCACATTTAATGACTCAAGGGTCAGGTAGTGTTATTGGTAAAGGCCACATTGCTGGCGTTGCGGTAGCCATAGAAGGCTGGTCCGGATATTATCCGATTGGACATGAGGGTGGAGGAAATATGGACAAAAAACTAGTTTTACAATGGGTTCAGGACTTAGTTAATCAAGAAAAAACTACATTTATATTTCACAATGCAATGTATGATGTTTGTTGGTTACGACAAGCAGGTATTAAAATTAGAGGACACATTGTTGACACAATGATTGCAGCTTCTTTGATTGATGAAAATAGAATGTCTTACGCATTAAATACTCTAGCTAAATTTTATGTTGGTATTGGTAAAAATGAAAAAGTATTACAAGAAGCAGCTAAGAGTTATGATCTTAACCCTAAAGCAGATATGTGGAAACTTCCTGCAATGTATGTAGGTGAATATGCTGAACGAGATGCGGAAGCAACTTTAAAACTTTGGCAAAGATTAAATATAGAATTACATTCTCAAGAACTTATGGATGTATTTAATTTAGAAACTAAATTATTTCCTTGTCTAGTTGATATGAGATTCAAAGGTGTAAGAGTTGATCTTGAACATGCAGCTAATTTAAAGAAAAATTTAATTGTTAGAGAGAACAAAATACTTAATAAAATCAAGGAGTTAACAGGTATTAATGTAGAAATACACGCAGCAAGAAGTATCGCTAAGGCTTTCGACAAATTAAAATTACCTTATGATAGAACTGAAAAAAGTAATGAGCCTAGCTTTACTAAAAACTTTTTACAAAATCATCCACATGAATTAGCAAGATCAATTGCGGATGCAAGAGAGATTAATAAAGCGCATACAACTTTTATAGATTCAATTACAAAGCATGCTCATAAAGGTAGAATTCATGCAGACATAAATCAAATAAGATCAGATCAAGGTGGAACAGTTACAGGTAGATTCTCTATGAGTAATCCTAACCTACAGCAGATTCCAGCAAGACATCCGGAGATCGGTCCTATGATTAGATCTATTTTTATTCCAGAAGAAAAAACTGTTTGGGGGTCATTTGATTACTCACAACAAGAGCCTAGAATTTTAGTACACTATGCAAAGTTACAAAATTTAGAGGGCGTGGATGAAATTGTTAATGCATACAATGAAGGTGATGCAGACTTCCACCAAGTAGTAGCAGACATGGCCGGTATAGAACGTAAGCAAGCCAAAACTATTAATCTTGGATTAATGTATGGAATGGGTAAAAATAAATTAATGTCAGAACTTGGTTTACAAAAAGAATCTGCTGAAAAATTAATTAAACAATATCATACGAAGGCACCTTTTGTTAAACAATTAATGGATAATGTATCTCGTAAAGCAAATGATCGTGGTAAGATTAGAACTTTGGGTGGACGTGCATGTCATTTTGACCTATGGCAACCTACACAATTTGGTATTTTTAAACCATTACCATTGGAACAAGCTAGAAAAGAATATGATGAACCATTAAAACGTGCGTTTACTTATAAAGCTTTAAACAAATTAATTCAAGGTAGTGCGGCCGACATGACAAAGAAATCTATGGTAGCTTTGTATGAAAGTGGTATAGTACCTCACATACAAATTCACGATGAAGTAGATATATCTGTAGAATCTGATGCTCAAGCAGAAAAAATTATTGAGATTATGGAATCAGCTGTAGAATTAAAAGTCCCTAACAAAGTTGACTACGAATCGGGTGCTAATTGGGGTGAAATAAAATAAAATAAATCTTTCATATGGGAAAGATTTTTGATAAAATATATCACCTCATCATAGATACATTGATGCAGTTGGGCTTATTATTGTTATTTGCCGTAACTTTTTTAACTATATATATAATAACTTTTTACCTAATGATTAGGGATAAACTTTATGGATTTAAAGAAAAACAAAAATGAATGTAAAAAATGTGGTCATGAGTGCCATTGTCTGGATGTTCTCCACACAGATGTGTACGGTATATGTACTTGTGATACTTGTGAGTGTGACGACCCTAAAAATTCTGGGGAGGAATGTTTGTCATGTCAATAGTGAAACTTTTAAAAAAGAGCTTTGTACTCGTGCCAGTGATAACCTCAATTTTGGTTGGAACGTTTACGGGCGTTAATTAATTAATATGGAGGCTTTTAGGATGGATTACAGATTTACAGCAATATTAATTGTTTTAATGGTGGCCCTGGCTTTATTAGGTGGACCCGCACAATGAAATTTATATTAGTAATAAGTTTATGTTCATTTTTAGAAAACCAATGTTTGCCACCAGCACAAGTTAAAGCTGAATTTAATTCATGGAAAGAATGTACGATTGCTGCACTAGAAATATCTAAAGAAATAATAATTGCACAAGAAAATAACTTTGTTAATGACAACAGAGTAGCAACTCAATTTGTATGTAGAGAAATAGGTACTATTTAAATGATTAATAGGTTCTGGTATAATTTCTTTGCAAAGATAGATAATATTTGTGAGTGGATCGCGGATCGTTTTAATAAAAAAAATGACAAGAAAAACTAACACAATTTTAATAGGATTACTGGGTACAATTTTAATGGGCCTTGCAACGTGGGTAATTGTAACTATGGTAGAACTCCAGGTTTTAGTGATGATGATTCAACAAGAACTAATGGACCTTGACAAAGTTATTGGCCGGATATATAGTCATATGGATCGATTATCAAAGAGATGAAAAAAATTAAAAATAAAAGAATGTCTTTTCAAACAGAAATTGTTAAAGGTGAGTGTCCTACGTGTAATCAAATCACAACTTTAGTCGGAATATCTTCTCAATTTTATAGATGCATGGAATGCGGAGGCGATTTAGAACAACATGTTAATGGTAAAATAAGTTATCTACCTATTATGTCTTCAAATACAGATGGTGGAAAATTTTATGTTAAGGAATGGAAGTAATGCCATTCAAATCTGAAAAACAAAGAAAATATTTATTTAAAAACAAACCGGACGTTGCAAAGAAATTTGCAAAAGATTCTAAAAAGAAAACTCATAAAATGCCTAATGGTAAAATTATGAAAGGTGCTAAACACAGTGGCTAAAAGATCAAAACATGCCGAACACGCACCGCGGGATAAACCTAGGAAACGTCCTGGAGTTCACAAAAAATCTCAAAACAAAAATGAGAAACGTCAAAAAAATCAAAACAAATATATCGGTCAAGGTAAGTAGTTTATAATCATTCTAAAAAGCCTGCGCATCCGTTTTAAAGGATACACAGACTAAGGTGTGAGAAGAGATTCTTATAATATATTAAAATTATATGTTTGACAAGCATTGATTTATTGGTATACATTCCCATATATAAAACGAATCAACAATAGAAAGGAAGTAAAAATGGCAAATCCACTTAAGTTTAAATCAGTTAGTGTCCCAATAGATACTTACAAAAAGCTAAATTTTTTAGCTGATAATAAGGTTACCGACGCACACCTTACTATAAGTAAGACAATTGAAATACTAGCAACTGAACGAACTAAAAAACTAGGGTACAAAAATGGATCAAGAAAATAGCTCTCATATAGCTATCTGTAATGAATGTAAAGGTAATGGCTTTATAAGAATTTCGAAAGATTCTTTTAGTAAAGTTAAACAATGCAAACATTGTGGTTCAGAAGGGGTAATGAGAATAAGGGAGCCGGCAATTGAAGAGCTTGAAGAGCTTGAACAAATGGCAAATATAGCGAGGCTACAGTGAGAAGAATCTGTAGCTTCTACTAATTATGAATAATCAACTAACATTATTTCCTGAAGAAGAATCTTTAACAGTTGAAAAAGGAATTGATTTTATAGATTTAAAAGATTTAGTTCAAACCCGAACTGATTCATTTAAAAAATTTGGTAGAGATAAATATTTTATTTATAAAACAGGGGGTATTAATCCTTTTATGACAGGAGAAGGAAAAACTTTTCCTTTTGTACAAAATAAAATAACAGGTCGTATTTTACAACCTACTTTAATGGGTGGAATAGATGATTATCCAAAATTATCTTTAGGTTCAGATCTTCTGGAAGATAGGTCTCCTGCTAAAGTAGCTTTTCATTGGTTAGTAGGTACTGCTTTTATAGTTAATAATATGCCGGATAAGAAAAAAATAGTTCATCATAGAGATAATAATAGACATGATTATAGAATACCAAATTTAGAATGGGCAACCCATACTTATAATTCAGAAAAAACAAACCCTAGAGTAACCCAACAAGAAATTAGAGAACAAGCAAGACAAATACATGAAAGGAAAATAAAATGAGTGATTATATATGGATGGAAAAAGAAAGTAATATGAGTGAGCAAGAATGGAACACTCATCAAAAATGGGTTCAACAATTTTCTCTTACTAAATGGTTACAAAGTTCATTCGATGGAAACTATGTAAAAATTGATACTAAAGGTCCGGGACTTTTTATAGAAGATAACAAATCAATATCAAAACCTTCAAAATGGAATTATGATGTTGCGGATTCTTCGGAATAATTATGAAATACTTAATTATACTTATCGTAATAACAGGGTGTGCAGGTAGCGACTATGATTTTAACCCAACAACTACGATACTAAAACAACTGATGAAAAAAAATAAGTAATGGCCTATAAATATAAAGAACAGGAAAAAAAAACTAAAGCAGAATGGTACCAAAAAAATAAAGAACAAGCAAAAGAAAATAGTAGAGAATGGTACCAAAATAATAAAGAACAAGCAAAAAAAACTAGTGTAAAATGGTATCAAAAAAATAAAGAACAAGTAAAAGAAAATAGTAGAGAATGGTACCTAAATAATAAAGAAAAAAAATCATTATATGGTAAAGAATACTATCTGGATAATATAGAAAATATAAAAGAATATAGAAAAAATAATCAAGAACGAATGAGAATTTTAGAAAATAATAGATATAAAACAGATATTAATTTTAAATTAAAAAAAATTCTTAGAGGTAGAATTGGATCAGCTTTAAAGGGTAAAAATAAATCAGCTTCAACCATGGAATTAATTGGTTGTACCCCTGATGAATTAAAACAACATTTAGAATCTAAATTTGAACCGTGGATGAATTGGGAAAATCAAGGTCGAGGAGGATGGGATATAGATCATATTATAGCTATGTCTAAATTTGATTTGAGCTGCCCTGTTCAACAACATGCGTGTTGTCATTACAGCAATCTACAACCTTTAGGACATATTGCTAACATAAAAAAAGGAAATAAATAATGATTCGAAATAATAAATACATATACCCTAAGTCGATGAGAGAGACGATTGATGGTAAAAGACACTATGCGATTAAACAAGAAAAGTTACCA
>Ga0222632_1000591_pt1 | contig 18047 bp, 13 predicted proteins | sample AntAcemetageno46_FD_179828 | JGI IMG/M metagenome (GOLD analysis project Ga0222632, IMG submission 179828) | Saline water microbial communities from Ace Lake, Antarctica - #46 | ecosystem: Environmental > Aquatic > Non-marine Saline and Alkaline > Saline | place: Antarctica: Ace Lake | collected...
CTAACTTTAGTTGCTTCATTCTGTCACCTGTTGGGTGTTTCGGTTTTTATTTTGCAAGGCTACTTTAGCCACTGAACCCCAACAGGTTCCATCTTTTTATTGGATTTTATTTCACGGATTCAGGAGAAAGGAACCTTTTAGAGCGTGTCAATTTTATTGCATAAGTTTTGCAATAAATATGTCACTACCCAATCTGTTAAAAACCAGAATACCACCAATCAGATCTTGACGGGCGACGGCGCAGAAAAAGAGTTAACTACTATGGATAACGACGAACTACTTAACTTCATCCGCCTCGACTTGAGCCAATCCACAAGCTCATGAGCTGGGACGAGTATCAACCCTACGTCACCGTCGCTCAGCGTAAAAAACAAGCGGCTAAAAAAGCGAAGGCACTCGAAAAGCAGGGCTACAAACTAGAGCCCATCGGCGAGCTAAAAAGCCGGATGAAAATCGCCACTAGTTTCTGGGGGCGCAGCTGGTGCCGACATCTCGAGTCCTTTAGCGACTACGAGAACCGCCTCCCCCGCGGACGCACCTACGTGCGCAACGGCTCGATCCTCCACCTCAGTATCGAATCCGGCAAGATCAACGCCATGGTGCAAGGCTCCGAACTCTACGAGCTGAGCATCGACATCGACCCCCTGCCGCCCAAACAATGGAAATTTGTCAAGCAGGCCTGCCAAGGTAAGATCGCCACCCTGATCGAGCTGCTGCAAGGCAAGATTTCCGACGAGATCATGACCGTGGTCACCGATCCGACTGACGGACTCTTCCCCAAGCCCCAGCAGATCCATTTCAACTGTAACTGTCCCGACTGGGCAGATATGTGCAAACACATCGCCGCCGTGCTCTACGGCGTCGGCGCACGACTCGACGACAGCCCCGAACTGCTCTTCACCCTCAGAGGTGTCGAACAGAACGAGCTCATCAGCCTAGACACCACCCAGCAAACCATCACCTCCGGCAGCCGCCGCTCCCGCCGCCGCACCCTATCCGACGACGCCGTCAACAACGTCTTCGGGATTGAAGCAGAAGAGCCAGCAGACGCTCCAACACCCGAGCCAACCCCCGCAGTCAAAAAAGTCGCCAAGAAACGCGCCACCAAAAAAGCGACCAAGAAGCGTACCGCCAAGACCGTCGCAAAGAAAGCGGTCAAGAAGCGTGCCTTCCCAATGGCGCACGCGACCCGAGACAAGAAAGTCCCCAAACGGACGCCCGCATTCAGCCCCACTCCCACCAACATCCGCAAGCTACGCAAACGCCTCGGCCTGAGTAAAAACGCATTCGCCAAAGCGGTCGGATCCTGCGCCCCCACAATCAGCAACTGGGAAGCCAAATCAGGGAAGCTCTCGCTCCAAGCCAAGCACCTCGACGCGCTCAAACGACTCAAGCTCAAGTCGTAGCCTAGGAACTCCGTTCCGGCTTGTAGGTCGAACATTATAAGGGGCTGGAGCTTCTTCTACGGCAATTGGCTCACCGGATTCGACACTTTGACGGCGAAGCTTCACTTCTGACAATGCCCTACAAATTTCCACGACTGACTCCGACGGTGCAAATCCGGAGATTTGCGATCCTAGTGTTGACCAACGCAAAAGAGCCGTCCTTTTCGGGACGGCTCTTGGTGAAATGACTTTCTTCGCTAGCGCTTAGCTGACGTTTTCGTCGGGCGTCTTAGTCGTCTCGACATCGGCTTCGACCGCGTCGGCTTCGGGGACGACTGGCTCTTCGGCAGGGCCGTCGACGTTGAACTCAGGTGCGGGCAGTGCCACGCCTTCGATCCGCTCGGCGGCTTGCTCGGGTGTGAGTTGCTCCATTTCGGCGCCGAGGGTGTCGATCCGCAAGTTGCGGTAAGCCGGAAGACCGGTGCCCGCTGGAATGAGGTGGCCCATGATGACGTTTTCCTTGAACCCCTTGAGGTGGTCGACCTTGCCCAATGTGGAGGCGTCGGTGAGCACACGTGTGGTTTCTTGGAAGGACGCAGCAGAGATGAAGGACTCAGTCTCAAGCGATGCCTTTGTGATACCGAGGAGAACGGGTTCGCCTTCAGCAGGCATACCACCGGCTTCTTCGATACCATCGTTGGCGGACATGAACATGAAGCGATCCACTTGCTCGCCCCAGAAGAAGTCGGAATCACCTGGATCGGTGATACGAACTTTCTTGAGCATTTGCGAGATGATGACTTCGATGTGCTTGTCGTTAATTTCCACACCTTGGAGACGGTAGACCTTTTGAATCTCAGCGATGAGATAGTCTTGAACGGCGGACGGTCCGAGAATCTCGAGGATTTCGTGCGGATCGGCGCCACCTTCTGTCAGGTTCTGGCCTTTATGGACGAGGTCACCGACTTGCACGACGAGGTGCTTACCATGCGGAATGAGGTGTGCTTCTTCGTCGCCCGTCTCTGGATCGGTGACGAGGAGCTTCTTCTTGCCGCGGACTGTGCCGTCGAGTGAGACGATACCGTCGATCTTAGCCATTTCGGCAGCGTCCTTCGGACGGCGTGCTTCGAAGAGCTCAGCGACACGGGGAAGACCACCGGTGATGTCTTGCGTCTTGGACGCTTGACGTGGTGTTTTCGCGAGCATGGTGCCGGGTGCGATTTCGTCGTCTTCATTAACCGCGACCTGAGCACCGGTAGGAATCGCATAAGTTGCGATGGTCTTACCAGTGTCGTCGAGGATGTTGACGGCAGGATTCAAGTCTTCTTTGTGCTCGATCACCACAGTGGCAATACGACCGGTGGACTCGTCGAGCTCACGCTTAACGGTGACACCTGGGATCATATCGGTGAAGCCGATACGACCCGCCTTCTCGGAGAGAACTGGAATATTGTGCGGATCCCACATAGCGAGGATTTCGCCTTTGTCGATAGAATCGCCGTCGCCCTTAGTGAGGACGGAACCAACCACGATCTTGTAGGTTTCGATTTCGCGATCGTCTTCGTCGAGGATCTGAACGGAACCAGTCTTATTAAGAACGATGTTCGCGCCATCGGCGGTTTGAACGATACGGAGGCCTTTATAGACAACCTTACCCCCTGTGCGGATCTTGATCTCGGGATTCTTAAGAACACCGGACGCGATACCACCGATGTGGAAGGTACGCATGGTGAGCTGTGTGCCGGGCTCACCGATCGACTGAGCGGCGATGATACCAACGGACGCACCACGTTCAACCATGGCCGCATAGGCCGGGTTGATGCCGTATTCGAGTGCGGTGATGCCGACCTTCTTACGTGTGGTCAGGGCAGAAAGAACTTTCACGCGCTCGACACCGACGTCTTCGATCTTACGGGCGGCGGCTTCGGAGATCAATTCACCGTTCTTGACGAGGAATTCGTCAGGATCGAGTGGGTTCTTAATATCATTAGACGAGCAGCGGCCGACAATACGGTCGTAGAGAGAAACGATTTCGTCGTCACCTTCGTAGATCGCATACTTCCAGACACCGTCGCGGTTGCCATCGTCGAAGTCTTCGATGATGCAATCCATGGCAACGTCACAGAGCTTACGAGTGAGGTAACCGGCATCCGCAGTCTTAAGCGCGGTATCGGCGAGACCCTTACGAGCACCGTGAGTGGAGATGAAGTATTCGAGAACGGAGAGACCCTCGCGGAAGGAGGAAAGAATCGGACGTTCGATAATTTCACCGGATGGCTTGGCCATCAAACCACGAGTTCCGCAAAGCTGGCGAACTTGTTGTTTGTTACCACGAGCACCGGAATCCATCATCAAGTAAACGGGATTCACAGTGTCTTTGCCACCGTTGGACTTGAGCTCGTCGAATACCGCCTTCGCGATGTCGTCGGTGCAACCTGTCCAGATGTCGATAATCTTATTGTAACGCTCACCTTCGGTGATGATGCCCTTGTTATACTGACCTCCGACTTCGTCGATCTTCTTACGCGCAGCCTTCACGATGGCAGGCTTGGACGGTGGGATGATCATGTCGTCGATACCGATGGAGACACCGGCACGTGTGGCGATCTTAAAGCCTGTATCCTTGAGGCGGTCGAGTGTGATGACAGTCTCCTCGCGGCCTACGGTGTTGTAGGTCTGAAGAATGATGTCGCCCAACTTGGCTTTAGGCACAGGGAAGTTAATAAAACCAAGCTCACGCGGCCAGATGGTGTTGAAGATGACACGACCGACTGTGGTGCGGATGACCTTCTTTTCAGAATTACCGAAGACGGTGCCTTCTTTTTTGAAGTCGGGATTAACGAAGTTGATCCAATCGTGCACGCTGAGTGCGCCGTCGACGACAGCTGTCTCCAGCTCGTCGGCATCGACGACCATAGGAAGGCGAACGCCTTCCTTCGGCTTGACGGGAGGGTCGAGCGTGAGGAAATAGGAGCCGAGGACGATGTCCTGCGAAGGTGTCAAAATCGGCTTACCAGAAGACGGCGAGAAGATATTGTGCGTCGCCATCATGAGGGTTTTGGCTTCTAACACTGCTTCGAGTGAGAGAGGCACGTGAACCGCCATTTGGTCACCGTCGAAGTCAGCATTGTAAGCTGTGCAAACGAGTGGGTGGACCCGAATCGCATCGCCTTCAATCAAGACAGGCTCGAAGGCTTGGATCGAAAGACGGTGAAGAGTGGGCGCACGGTTCAAGAGAACGGGGTGCCCCTCAGTGACTTCTTCAAGAATATCCCAAACTTCAGGAGATTGCTTTTCGATCATCTTACGCGCACCACGAACGGTGTGTACGAAGCCGAGCTCTTTAAGGCGGCGGATGATGAATGGCTCGAAGAGGACGAGCGCCATCTTTTTAGGCAGACCACATTGGTTCAACTTAAGGGATGGGCCGGAAACAATAACGGAGCGACCGGAGTAATCGACGCGCTTACCGAGAAGATTCTGACGGAAGCGGCCTTGCTTGCCCTTGAGCATGTCGGAGAGCGACTTAAGCGGACGGTTACCTGCACCTGTGACGGCGCGACCGTGACGACCGTTATCGAAGAGCGCATCGACAGCTTCTTGAAGCATGCGCTTCTCATTGTGAATGATAACGTCCGGTGTCTTCAGAGACAGGAGGTTCTTCAAGCGGTTGTTACGATTGATCACACGACGGTAAAGGTCGTTCAAATCGGAAGTCGCAAAGCGGCCACCTTCAAGAGGGACCAAAGGACGAAGATCTGGTGGAATGACTGGAAGCACTTCAAGCACCATCCACTCTGGGCGAGTGCCGGACTCCATAAAGCCTTGGATTGTCTTCAATCGCTTAGAGATTTTCTTCTTGATCTGTTTCGAGCGAGTGGCGTGCATTTGCTCGTGGAGCTCGGCTACGGTGGACTCAAGGTCGACCAGAGCGAGCGCATCGCGAACCGCTTCGGCACCCATGCGAGCGACGAAGGAATCTTCACCATACTCGTCTTGAGCCTGTAGATACTCACGATCAGTGAGGAGCTGACGATCTTCGAGAGGTGTCTTGCCTGGATCGATGACAAGATAGTTCTCGTAGTAGATGACGCGCTCCAGATTACGGGCGGTAATATCAAGGAGGAGACCGAGGCGACTCGGCATGCTCTTCAAGAACCAGATGTGTGAAACAGGAACGGCGAGTTCGAGGTGGCCCATACGGTCACGGCGAACACGGGAGACGGTGACTTCGACGCCACAGCGGTCGCAGATCACACCCTTATACTTGATACGCTTGTATTTGCCACAGGCGCACTCGTAGTCGCGCACGGGACCGAAGATGCGCTGGCAGAAAAGACCGCCTGGCTCCGGTTTGAATGTGCGATAGTTAATCGTTTCGGGATTCTTCACCTCTCCACGGGACCATTCGCGAATGGCCTCGGGCGAGGCGACAGTAATGCCGACACGGTCGAATGATTTGGTGGCTTCATAGCCTAGGACGTCGCGTGCTACTTCGTTGCTCATTTAGTAAACCTTTTTTGAAATGTTGCGGTTATCGTTTATCGGGGACCTTAGACGTCTACACCGGATTCAAGCTCGAACTTCCCTTCGGTGCCGAGTCGAACATCCAAGCAGAGACTTTGGATTTCCTTCATCAAAACGTTGAACGACTGAGGCGTTCCCGCTTGTAGACTGTTGTCACCCTTAACGAGCGATTCGTAGATACGTGTGCGGCCTGCAACATCGTCAGACTTGACGGTGAGCAGTTCTTGAAGCGTGTAGGCTGCGCCATACGCTTCGAGCGCCCAAACTTCCATCTCCCCGAAACGTTGGCCACCATACTGTGCCTTACCACCGAGCGGCTGCTGGGTAATGAGGGAGTAAGGGCCGACCGCACGAGCGTGGATCTTGGAAGCAACCAAGTGATTGAGCTTCAGCATATACATGTAGCCGACAACGACCTCTTGGTGAAGTGCTTCACCTGTCTGACCATCGTAAAGAATGCTCTTACCAGTGGAGGGCAGACCTGCTTCTTCGAGATATTCACGAACCTTGGCTTCGGATATACCGTCGAACACAGGAGTCGCCACCTTGATACCGAGGTGCTTACACGCCCAGCCGAGGTGAGTCTCAAGAACCTGTCCTACGTTCATACGAGAAGGAACGCCGAGTGGATTCAGGCAAATCTCGATCGGCGTGCCGTCTGGCAGGTGAGGCATATCCTCTTCCGCAACGACCTTAGCGACCACACCCTTATTACCGTGACGACCGGCCATCTTATCGCCGACCTGCATCTTACGCTTTTTAGCGATGTAGACCTTCACGCTCTTGACCACGCCTTGATCTGTATCTTCGCCGGATTCGACGCCTTCGATCTTACGCTCACGGTCAAAGTCGAGCTCGTCGAACTTACTTTGGTAGTTACTGACGATCTCCATGATCTTGATCTTCACCGGTGAGGGATCAATCTCGATATCCTTGGAGACGGCTGCGAGGCGACGGAGCAAGGTCTTAGTGATCTTGCGGTTCGCTGGAATGATGATTTCGCCGGACTCACCGTTCTTGACATCGAGCGGAATCTTTTCTCCGAGCAGGATGTTCGAGAGCGCTTCAGTCAGACCTTCGCGGAGTTTATCGCTTTGTGAGCGGTATTCTTCGTTAATTTGCTTAACTTGGCGGCGGCGATCAGAAGCGGACATTTGCTCTGGCTCGCCATCGACGCGGGCAGAAACCTTGATGTCCATGATGATACCACGAACGCCCGAGGGGACGACCAAGGAGGTGTCTTTAACATCTGCAGCCTTCTCACCGAAAATCGCACGAAGCAATTTTTCTTCCGGAGCGAGCTCTGTTTCGGACTTCGGAGTGATCTTACCGACGAGGATATCGCCAGGTTTAACCTCGGCACCCACGCGGATGACACCGTCGTGGTTGAGATCCTTGAGGGCCTCTTCGCCGACGTTTGGAATATCACGTGTGATTTCTTCGGGGCCGAGCTTAGTGTCACGCGCAGTGACTTCGAACTCGTCCACGTGGATCGAAGTAAAGATGTCGTCCTTGACGATCTTTTCAGAGATCAGGATCGCATCCTCGAAGTTGTAACCATTCCATGGCATGAAGGCCACGAGGATGTTACGACCGATCGCGAGTTCGCCATCTTGAGTGGAGGCACCGTCAGCGAGGATTTCGCCCTGCTTAACGGGCTGGCCGCGTGCAACGATTGGCTTCTGATTGAAACATGTGCCTGCATTGGAGCGCATGAACTTACGAAGATCGTAAACGAAGATGTCCTTCTTCGGATCGGTCTTGATGTCCTTCGCTTTGACTGGAAGCTCGCCGTCCTTCGTAAGAACGATGCGATTGGCATCGACTTGAGCGATGATACCGTCGATGTCTGCGATCTCCACAGTCTTGGAGTCGATCGCGACGCGCTCTTCAATACCAGTGCCCACGAATGGAGACTCGGATTGGAGAAGCGGCACACCTTGACGTTGCATATTCGAGCCCATGAGCGCGCGATTGGCATCATCGTGCTCGAGGAACGGGATCAGACCCGCAGCGACCGAAACAAGCTGTTTCGGCGAAACGTCCATATAATGAACTTCCTTAGGATCGAGCTCAAGGACTTCGTCTTGATTACGGCAGGTGACACGCGTGCCCACGAGCTTGCTGTTCTTATCCAACTCGGAGTTGGCCTGAGCAATCATGTAAGGCTCTTCTTGGTCGGCGTTGAGGTATTCGACATCGTCGAGCACCTTGCCGTCGACTACCTTGCGGTAAGGAGTCTCGATGAAGCCGAACTCGTTAATGCGCGAGTAGAGCGAAAGGGAGTTGATCAGACCGATGTTGGGACCTTCAGGGGTCTCAATCGGGCAGATACGACCGTAGTGCGATGGGTGAACATCGCGAACCTCGAAACCGGCGCGCTCACGATTCAGACCACCAGGTCCGAGTGCGGAAAGACGACGTTTGTGGGTCAACTCAGCCAATGGATTAATTTGGTCCATGAACTGTGAAAGCTGACTGCGAGCGAAGAAATCGCGGATCACCGTGCTAAGCGCCTTCGGGTTGATCAGCTTCTGAGGGCTGATCGAATCGACGCTTTGATCGTAGAGGGTCATGCGCTCTTTGACCAAACGCTCGGTGCGGGCGAGGCCGACACGGCATTGGTTAGCAAGCAACTCACCTACGGTGCGCACACGACGGCTGCCCAAGTGGTCAATATCGTCGAGTGTGCCATCACCACGCTTGAGGCGTGAAAGATACTTAGTGGCTTCAACGACGTCTTCAGCTCCGATGACGCGAAACTCAAGATCCGTATCCATCTTAAGCTTTTGGTTGAGCTTGTAGCGCCCGACTCGACCGAGGTCGTAGCGGCGTGGGTCTTGGAAGAGACGCTTGAGGAGTGCCTTAGCATTCGCAGTTGTGGGCGGCTCGCCGGGGCGGAGGCGCTTGTAGATATCCTTAAGTGCTTCTTCTTCGTTTTGAGTGGGATCCTTCTTCAGGCAGCGGATGATCGCGCCGTCATCTACAGTCGTGTCGATGGCAACAACCTTCTTGAGGCCAGCCTTATCGAAAGAGCGAACGATCGTCTTGGTCAGTGGCTCGAACGCACGTGCAAGCACAACGCCCTTATCGGCATCGACGATGTCTTCAGTCAGAACAAGATTCGAGACGGAGTCGCGCTTGAGCGCATCAGCCACCGTGATCTCATCCATATCATAGAAGAGGTTGAGGATATCCGCATCGGAGCCGTAGCCCATGGCACGGAGCAAGGTGGTCAGGAGGAACTTACGACGGCGACGGCGGCGGTCGAGGTAAACGTAAAGCAGATCGTTCTGGTCGAACTGCACTTCGAGCCATGTGCCGCGGTCGGGAATGATACGGAAGGCGTGCAGAATCTTGCCGGAAGTGTGGACACTTTCTTCGAACGCGATACCAGGCGAACGGTGAAGCTGGCTGACAATGACGCGCTCGGCGCCGTTGATGATGAACGAGCCGCGCTCGGACACCAAGGGCAGCTCACCCATGTAAATTTCTTCGTCCTTGATGTGATCTTCTTCGCGCAGGCGAAGTTTCACATAGAGCGATACGGAATAGGTGACACCTTCGCGGATCGCTTCGATCTCAGATTCGCGAGGGGGTGTGACATTGTAGCTGACATACTCGAGATGGCAGCGACTGTCGTAGCTTTCGATCGGGAAGACCTCTGAGAAAACAGCTTCGAGCCCGACGGTCTTCCGTTGACTGGGAGCCGCTTCCATTTGTAAGAATTCCTTATAGGAATCGACCTGATTTTCAATCAGATTGGGTGGCTGGATAACTTCCTTGAGTTGACCGAAATTTAAGCGCTTTGACATAATGGATGTCCCGGGTTACGGTGTATAATGAGAGTGTTCTGAGATGTGCTGAATTTTAGTCAGCGGAAAAGCAAAAAACAGCTAGGCGAGGCTCACCCGAAATGGATGAGCTCACCTAACTGTGAAAATGTGCGATTTTTAAGTATAATCGGAGTACCCGTAATTACTTAAGTTCGACTTCAGCGCCGGCAGCTTCGAGTTTCTTCTTGATCTCTTCAGCTTCGGCCTTGGAGCAACCTTCCTTAACAGGCTTAGGTGCACCTTCGACGAGATCCTTAGCTTCCTTCAGGCCGAGACCTGTGATAGCGCGGACTTCCTTAATCGAAGCGATCTTGTTAGCGCCAGCAGCCTTGAAGATGACGTCAAATTCGTCTTTTTCTTCTACAGCTTCAGCAGGAGCGGCACCGCCAGCAGCGGCAACAGCGACAGGAGCCGCAGCGCTTACGCCCCACTTCTCTTCGAGTTCTTTAACGAGATCAGCTACATCGAGCACGGTTTGTGCGGAGAGCCATTCGACGACTTGTTCTTTTGTGATATCTGCCATGATGTTTTACCTTTCAATTGACTAGCATCCCGGAGGGGAAGTTTAAGAGGTGAATTCCTCCTAGTCTGATTATTATTGGTTTGTTTTTAGGCCGCCCGCCATTGGGGCAAACGGCTAAAAGTATTTGAGTTACGATTAAGACTACTCGCCGTTTTCCGCACGCACTTTGGCTTGCAGGACGTTGACGACGCTTTGAGGAACGGCATTGAGCACACGAACGAGGCTGGTGCCAGGTTGGTTGAGCAAACCGAGAAGTTGACCACGAAGTGCTTCGAGGCCTGGTAGCTTTGCAAGCATTGCGATTTGTTCCTTGTCCAGGGCCTTCTCATTGAGGACGCCTGCCTTGAGCTCGACCTTATCCTTCTTTTTGAAGAATTCACCAATGACCTTAGCGACGCCGGATGGATTGTCTCCACCGACGATGATTGCAGTCTGGCCAGTGAGGTGCTCGCTCATGTCTGGATAGTCTTTAGCGTTCGCAGCTACATTGAAGATGCTGTTTTTCACGACGTGGAACTCAGCTTTGTGCTCATCAAGTATGTTGCGCAGCTCAGCGATTTCCTCGACGGTCACACGCTCAAAGTTAGCGAGGTATACGTAGTCGGACTTGTTAAGGTGAGTGCTCACCTCTTCAACGAGATATTGTTTTTCTGGTCTCATGTTATATGTCCCTTGTTAAACTTTGTTATATTCAGCGACGTCCACGACAAGTCCGGGGCTCATCGTGGCACTCAAAGTGAGGCTTTTGATGTATTTACCAGCGATTGCTTTGGGACGTGATTCGATGAGTGCCTTAACTGCGGCATCCGTATTTTCAGCGATCTGCTCAGGAGTGAAGGAGCGCTTGCCGACGATGACGGCGACATTAGCTGTCTTATCCATCTTAAATTCGACACGACCGGCTTTGACTAGCTTGATACCTTCAACGATATCGTCAGTCACTGTGCCGGACTTGGGATTGGGCATAAGGCCACGGGGACCGAGCACACGGGCGACCTTACGGACGCTCTTCATGGCACTAGTCGTGGAAATCGCGACATCGAAATCGATCCAACCACCGGTAACTTTCTCGATCAAATCGTCGAGACCTGCTACTTCCGCGCCAGCGGCGATAGCTTCTTCCGGGTTTTCGGTGAAGACGATCACGCGCACAGTCTTACCGCTACCGTGAGGAAGCTGGAGTGTGCCGCGAACCATCTGATCGCTCTTACGAGGATCGACCGCGAGGTGGGCGTAAACTTCGACTGTTTCGTCGAACTTCGCCTTAGGTAGTGTGTTTAGTAACGCAGACGCTTCTTCGACCGAGTAAGTCTTCGTAAGATCAGTCATTTCGACTGAGTTACGATAGCGTTTGCTTCCCTTAATTTGCTGGGTTGCCATTGTTATATCTCTTTTGTTGTTATACCGAAAGCCGGAGGGGCTGACGTGTAAATTGATTAAAAAACTAGCCTACGACTTCGAGCCCCATGGAGCGCGCAGTGCCAGCGATGATGTTGAAAGCGGCGTCTTCGTTCTTCGCATTGAGGTCAGCCTTCTTGATCTCGCAGATCTCGAGGACTTGCTTGCGAGTGACTGTGCCGACTTTGTCCTTATTCGGGACACCAGATCCCTTGGCGATACCGGCAGCCTTCTTCAGAAGAATGGCCGCGGGGGGCGACTTCAGGATGAAGCTGAAAGAACGGTCTGCGTAGACGGTGATCACGCAGGGCAAAATCATGCCTGCTTGATCCTTGGTCTTGGCATTGAATTCCTTACAGAACCCCATGATGTTAACGCCTTGCGCACCAAGAGCGGGACCCACGGGAGGGGCTGGATTCGCGGCGCCTGCGGGCAGTTGTAAACGGATTTGACCTGTGATTTTCTTAGACATGTCTAGTTAGCTTTCTTCTGTTCTCTGGACTTGCCAGTATTCAAGTTCGACAGGCGTGAAACGCCCGAAAATAGATACGGAAACCTTGAGCTTGCCCCGGTCTGGGTCGATTTCCTCGATTTTGCCGACGAGGTTCGCGAACGGACCGTCGTTGACTTTGACCATTTCGCCGATGTCGTATTCGATTTTCGGCTTTTCTTTGCCTTCGGCTTCCTCGACTTGCTTAAGAATGCGCTCGATCTCGCTCTTCTTCAACGGAGTCGGGTGATCGCCGCCGACAAAATTAATGATACCGTGGCCTTCGCGGACGAAATACCAAGGCTTTTGGTGTAACTTACCGTCATCATCATAGAGACGCATGTTGACGAAAATGTAGCCAGGATAGAATTTGCGTATCTTAGTGCTCTTCTTGCCGCTCTTCACCTCGGTGACCGTTTCGGTGGGCATGAGCACCTCAAAGACAAAGTCATCCATCTCTTCGATCGCGATGAACTTATCGAGATATTTCTTAGCCTTGCCCTCTTGGTTGGAGAGAGTCTGAACGGCAAACCAGCGAGGGCCTGTGATGGAAGAGGAATCTGACATTGGTGAAGTCTAAGGGCGAAAAATGAAGCCGCAGGGGGCGAAAAACCTAAAAAGTGTGGATCGGAACTAGCGTACCCAGGAGGTGAGGAGTTCGACACCATTCATAAGCGAGAAGTCGATGAGCGCGATGTAGGAACCGAGGATAGCGGTCGCAATGAGGACAACGATCGTCGAATCGCGAAGCTCTACTTTAGTCGGCCATGTGGCTTTCTTAAGCTCGGTCATCGTCTCCTTGTAGAAGAGACGGATGCTAGTGAATGGATTTTTCATGGAAATTAAAAGTGGCAGGAGAGGAGGGACTCGAACCCACAACTTACGGTTTTGGAGACCGTTGCTCTACCAATTGAACTACTCTCCTGTGAGTTTTTGGCTTATATTCTATTAATAACAGTGAAGCCGAGGGCCCATGTAGAGCCCTCGGCGAAAACTGGAATCTGTGAGCTAAGGTGATCTATTTGATCACTTCAACGACACGACCTGCACCGATAGTGCGACCACCTTCGCGGATAGCGAAACGTTGACCGGCTTCCATGGCGATCTTCTTACCAAGGTCGATAGTCACGGTAAGGTTATCACCAGGCATAACCATCTCAACACCCTCTGGGCATTTGATGATACCAGTGACGTCAGCTGTTCCGAAGAAGAACTGTGGACGGTAGCCATCGAAGAAAGGAGTGTGACGGCCACCTTCATCCTTAGATAGGACGTAAAGCTCAGCCTTAGCAGTGGTGTGAGGAGTGATGCTGCCCGGTTGCGCAATCACGTGACCACGCTCGATAGCTTCCTTATCAATACCACGAAGAAGGATACCAACATTGTCGCCTGCTTGACCTTGATCAAGTTGCTTGCGGAACATTTCAACACCAGTAACGGTTGTCTTCATTGTGTCACCAAGACCAACGATCTCAATGTCTTGACCAACTTTAACAACACCGCGCTCGATACGACCTGTTGCAACTGTGCCACGGCCTGTGATGGAGAAAACGTCCTCAACAGACATAAGAAGTGGCTTGTCGATTTCGCGAGCAGGCTCAGGGATGTCAGTGTCGATCGCATCCATAAGAGCTGTGATCGCATCGGCACCACCTGGCTTGTCTTCGAGAGCTGCCGTTGCCGAACCACGAACGATCGTGATGTCGTCACCAGGATACTCATACTTGGAAAGGAGGTCACGGACTTCCATTTCAACAAGCTCGAGAAGCTCTTCGTCGTCGAGAAGGTCAACCTTGTTGAGCCATACAACGATTGCAGGAACCCCGATTTGACGAGCCAAAAGGATGTGCTCACGTGTTTGCGGCATAGGGCCGTCTGCAGCGGAAACAACAAGGATCGCGCCGTCCATTTGAGCGGCACCTGTGATCATGTTCTTAACGAAGTCAGCGTGACCTGGGCAGTCAACGTGTGCGTAGTGACGCTTTTCGGTTTCGTACTCAACGTGTGCGACCGCAATGGTCACTGTTTTAGTCGCGTCGCGAACTGTGCCACCCTTAGCGATGTCAGCATAGGACTTGAACTTAGCAAGTCCCTTGTCCGCTTGAACCTTAAGGATCGCAGTAGTTGTAGTTGTCTTCCCATGGTCAATGTGACCGATAGTGCCGACATTGACGTGTGGTTTTGTTCTTTCGAATGTTTCCTTAGCCATGATTGATGTTATTTAGTGATGAGAGATTGATTAGTTTGTTTATTGTTTCCGAGATGGAGCCCTCGAGCGGGATCGAACCGCCGACCTCATCCTTACCAAGGATGCGCTCTACCACTGAGCTACAAGGGCACATCGCAAATTGATGATATAGAATGTAAAAAGCCGAAGATCCAACCGTGTGAGGGTGGAATTTTGGAAAGCCCGCGAAAGTGCCTCCCGCCCCCTACTCAGTCAATACTTATTTCAAAAAAATAAATTAGGCCAAAAATTCACTGACAGAGCGGTATAGAGGCTGGCAGATGAACGAAATCCGGGGAGATTAGAAGGGTTCGAAGATGTAGCGGAACGAGGAACTCGTTTCGACCTGTAAATGATTCGAAAGCGGTTCCCGCTTCCGCTACAAAATAGGCACTAGACCGTGTAAGGCTTTTTAAAGATGGCACCGCTACGGCGGCGCTCGGCGATTTTCTCGATTTCGTCGTCCGACATAGGCTTTGGATTGCTAGTTTCGGGGTCAATTTTCCACTTGGCCGGCTTAAGATCGTGATCCACGGCTACTCGGTAGTCGAAAACGAAGCAATCGCCCTCCCAGAGGCTCTGCTTTTGGGGCATCTCTTCTAGATAGCGTAAAATGCCGCCTTTGAGGTGATAGACCTCTTTAAAGCCTTTCTTCTTCAAGTAGGCGGTCGAGCGCTCGCAGCGGATGCCGCCTGTACAATACATGGCGATCTTCTTGCCCTTCTGCGAGGCGAGCTGCTCGTCCACGAATTTAGCGAATGCGGTGAAATCGTCCGTTTTCGGGTTGATCGCGCCTTTAAACTGCCCGACATCGACCTCGTAATCGTTACGCGTGTCGATCGTGATAACATCGGGGTCGCTGATCAGGTCGTTCCACTCCTCCGGGTCTAGATAGGTGCCCACGTCTTCACGCGGATTAGCACCTTCCTGCCGAAAAGTCACAATTTCGGGCTTCTTTTTGACCTTAAACTTCGGGAATGGATTAAAATCGGCGTAGGAATATTTCACCTCCATCGCCTCAAAGCGTGGATCCGACTTAAGTAGCGCAATCGTCGCGTCGATCGCTTCGTGCGAGCCGGCGCAAGTCGAATTCACCCCCTCCGGCGCAAAAATGAGCGTGCCCCGCAGCCCTGCCTTCAGGCCATGATCGACCATACGCTCCGCCCACGCATCGCGATCGGGTAAATCAGTAAAGTGGTAGAAAGCGGCAATTTTCCAAGAATCAGACATCTGATTGGCATAGTAGCTTTAGTTCACGAAATCAAAGGCAAAACGTATCCGAGCTTTTTATATAAAAGCGCTTCATTGTATCTGTGTGTATCCGTGTTCATCTGTGGTTCTAAAATGCGTCGCTCTGAGCATTTAACTCACTCCTCTTCAGTAAAAAGCCACGCTCAAGCATCGCCATTAGTGTTTCTTGGGATGCCTCTCATACAATTACATGAATTTAGTGTGCTTCATACTAGGCGTAAGAGGGAATCTAGTTAGAGCACGCCACAATAATACCTGGAAAAACCTGAAGTCTTGGGCGGCACACATTTTAATCCTTGTCATCTCGCATCGACCTGTCAAAGCCCTGCGCCTCACTTAAGGGAAGGCCTATCAACGGGCGAATTCCACCACGAGCTCAAGTATCGGTAAATATCCGGTCAGCGGGCGTATTTACAGATATTATGGACACGAAATTTACAGACCTCGGCCTCCGCGCTGAACTCATCGAAGGCATCGAACGCCTCGGCTACGAATCACCCTCCCCGATTCAAGCACGAACCATCCCCGTCGCCCTCTCGGGGAGCGACATCGTCGGTCTCTCCCAGACTGGCTCGGGCAAAACTGCCGCCTTCGGCCTGCCCGCGCTCAACCTGATCGACATCAATCGCGACGAAACGCAAGTGCTCGTGCTCTGCCCGACTCGTGAGCTCGCCGTGCAAGTCTGCGAAGAAATTCACCGCCTAGCTTCCGCACTCAAAGGCCTCGTCGCCGTGCCCGTATACGGCGGTGCCCCGCTCGACCGCCAGATGCGTGCGCTGCGTAAAGGTGCCCACGTCGTCGTCGGCACGCCCGGCCGCGTGATGGATCACCTCCGCCGCAAGACACTCCGCACCGGAGCCATTCGCCTCTGCATCCTCGACGAAGCTGATCGCATGCTCGACATGGGCTTCCGCGAAGACATGGAGATCATCCTCGGTGATATGCCGGAGGATCGGCAGACGCTGTTCTTTTCTGCGACCATGAATAAGGGGGTCGAAGGTCTGATCAAAACTTTTAGTAACAAAGCAGAGCTCATCTCGATCGAGCGCAAATCGCTGACCGTTGATACGATCGAGCAAACCTACTACGAAGTACGTAACCGCTCCAAAATCGAAGTGCTTTGCCGCATACTCGACCTAGAAACCAAACCGCGCGGCATCGTTTTCTGCAATACCAAGCAAATGGTGGAAGACGCCACCGAGGCGCTGGCCGCCCGCGGCTACGTGGCCGACCGTATCCACGGTGACATCACACAAACCAACCGTGAGCGTGTGATCAAACGCTTCAAGGATGGCTCCGTTGAGCTGCTGGTGGCGACTGACGTAGCCGCCCGCGGACTCGATATCGACGACGTCGACATCGTCTTCAACTACGACCTTCCCCACGACCCCGAAGACTACGTCCACCGCATTGGCCGCACAGGCCGCGCTGGCCGCTCGGGCAAGTCCGTCACTTTCGTTTACGGCCGCGACATCTACCGCCTCGAAGCGATCGAGCGTTACACACGCCAAGTCGTGCGACGCATGCCGATTCCGAGCCTCGAAGACGTCGAAGGCCGCAAAGCCGACAAAGTTTTTAATCTAGTTCGCACATCGCTGGAAGAAGGTAAATTCAAGCGTCACGACGACCTCGTAGACCGCCTACTTGATGTTGGCCACACGCCGACTGACATCGCCAGTGCCCTCTTCGACCTACTCGGTAACGAAGAAAGTCGCGAAGGCGAAAAGATCGCTGAAGACAACGAAGCTTTCGACCCGAATCCACAGCGCAAAGGCGGCGGTGGTGGCGGTAAGAGAGGTGGCGGCGGCTATAAGGGCGGTGGCGGCGGCGGTGGCTACAAAGGTGGCTACAAGAAAAAGCACGGCGGCGGCAGCTACCAAAAGCGCGGCAACGACAATGGCGGCGGTGACGGCAAATGGAACGAAGGCGGCAAACACAAACAACCCTTCAAAACCAAGAGTAAGATCGCTGGTGCCAAGTTCCAGAAGCCAGCCGGGGGCGAGCACTCTGGTGGCGGCGATAAAACGCCTGCCCGCCGCTTCAAGCGCCCGGATTAGCGGAACGACTGCACCTTTGATTGGTGTAGCCAAACCGTAAGGTCTTGGATCGCGTAAGGTTTTGGATCGCGTAAAGCCGCTTGCGACGGCTGGTCAAAAGCTCACGCTTTCGGCTAGAAATCATTGAGCTCGTCCGAACTCAGTAAGCCGACTTGGGCGGCTTGATGACTTGGATCGCAGTCTTGACTACGATCCAGAGATCGAGCCAGAAAGACCAATTCCGAATCACAGCCATCCCATAGGGCTGGCTGATATAGTGCAAGTCTGAGTGTAGATCGCTGCTGCGGGATATCAGTCGTTCGATGTCATAATTGAAAAGGGTGTATTATTGCCCTTATAGGCCATGTGCTGTC
>Ga0222632_1000598_pt1 | contig 17983 bp, 12 predicted proteins | sample AntAcemetageno46_FD_179828 | JGI IMG/M metagenome (GOLD analysis project Ga0222632, IMG submission 179828) | Saline water microbial communities from Ace Lake, Antarctica - #46 | ecosystem: Environmental > Aquatic > Non-marine Saline and Alkaline > Saline | place: Antarctica: Ace Lake | collected...
GATTTTTTAACGACCGATATCACAGAACCGGGACGCTGTGGGAAGGCAGGTACAAATCTACGCTCGTAGATACAGATACATATTTTTTATGGTTGCGACTTATATGGAGATGAACCCCGTACGCGCAAGGATGGTGGCTCATCCCGAAGAATACCCCTGGTCCAGTTTTGCTGCTAATGACGTGGTACAGTTTTTCTGTGCAAGCCAGTTAAGCGGTAATCCTTGCTGGCATAGAGCGAGCCCGATCAAAATGAACCATCAGGCCGCCTTTGCCACGTAGTCATCCGCGGCATCACAGACTCATTGGGCTTCCATGCGCGAACCAATTTGTGGCCGAAAAAAACCGATGATTCTATCTTTTGGCAACCGCATTATTCGTTGCGTCCCAGAGGCCGCTATTGGAATTTATCGGGCCACCTGCGAGTAATAAAGGTACCATGCTGCTAACGTAGCTGCCTGTGCAGCTGCGATATCACAGGAGAGTATTATGAATAACATACTGGCAAAAACATTAGGGGCCGCAGTGGTCGCCATTGCAATCAGCGGTTGCGCCTCTATCGCCAACCAATCGGCGATGGATACAGAGAGGCGATTGTCCGCAGCAGGATTTCAAATGAAACTGGCCAATACGCCGGAAACGATCGCCCATCTTAAGACACTGCCTGAACGCAAACTCGTTCCCACGACAATGGATGGGGAGACGGCCTTTGTGTATGCGGATGCCATATCCTGCAAATGCATCTACGTCGGTTCAGAAAAAAACTATCAAGAATATCAACGCCTCTCAATACAGCAGAATATCGTAAACGAGCAGCGCGCAACCGCGGAAGCTTCAGAAGTAAACGAAATGAACTGGAATGCCTGGGGCGCTTGGCCTCGACCTATGATGTACTAAGCGGAGCGGCCGTTTGACTTAGCTAACGGCTCCTCTAATGCGGCAACAGGTCTTAGCCAAAATCGTGGTGCGTCATCGCGCGTTGCGCAGCGGCGAGAAACTAAGGCCTGTAGGCCACGATTAACGTTGCGGATTCGCTTTCTGCGAAAACAGGCAATGTACCCCGGAGCACCTTCTCCTGATGCTTTGCAGGGCCTAGGCCAGCCTCTCGACCGCTCTGCGGTCTCACCTTCTCAATTTACCTTGTCGATAACGTCCTGGTCCTCAACACACGCAATGACGTTCCACGCCACGCCACACCGGCTACCGGTTTCTACGTCAAGATTCAAAACCCGCTTTAGGCGTTGCGCCCCGGTCATAGCAGCATGGCACTCCGCACAGCGTCTCGGGGGATGCCTCTACAAGTCTATAGGCGACGTCTTGGGGGAAACGTCCGCACAGGCGCTCTGACTTCAGTCTCGTGATTCCCCGGGAATGGCCCTGCAATGTAGGTCTAAGAGTCTGGCTGACTTATAGTTGGGGTATTGGCGATATTGAGATATGTCTTTTGAGCACGACAGTGTGCAAATAATGGCACCGCAGTCAGTGACTATTGCCCGACAGTAAAACATCCGTTGATGTGCTTAAAAATGTCACTATTTCGGCACACTGAATGCCTGTTCGAGCTGCGGGGAAATATCGGTATGATGATGGACGAGCTTCCACTGGCCATCTTCCAGGCGGAAGATATTCGTTGCTCGTTGGCTGACCTCCACCGGTTTGCCGTCTGTAGATTCATTATTGCCCTGCTCGACACAGACCGTATAGCCAAGATCTTGGCCGGCGCGGACGATCATATCCATGCAGGCCACGCGGCCGCCGATCTTCATTTGCGCGACGTCATCAAATTGCTTTCCAATGGCCGTCCAGCCATCCAGATTGTCGTTGAACGGGCCGCGATAGCTGATGTCGTCGCCGTGCGACCAGATAGCCTTCATGGGCTCCACATTGCCTGTAAACACGGCGTTCAGCGCCTCGTAAAACTGACCGTTGGCTGCACTGATGCCTTTTAAAGCGGCGGCATTGTTGGTCACTTCCGCCTCAACTTCACCAGAGTGTGATGTCTGGGAAAAAGAAGTGAGTGTTATCAGGGCTGCGGCCAGAATCAATGCGCCACTATTCATCGTTATTTGTTGAGCCATTGTGTTCATTCTTTTTTCCTAAACGTCTCAAATAGGTCTGATCACCACTCGCTATTATAGACCTAACGAATAAATCACGCATCAATGGGCTCGAAAAGTTATTAATGCCTGAATTAACCATACATGTGGTTTTTGTTATACGACACTCCTGTCGGTAGAAATGTGATGAAACGCCTGTGCGTCTCCAACCCGGTTATTCAACCACGTTATTCAACCACGGAAGCATGCTCGTGTGAGCGTATTGCTGCCGTATATCAGTCTGGTGTTACTCGTCTCGATGGGTGGGCGCCAGCACGCCAGCACCAGGTACACACCCGGCAGTACAAAAAGCGTGAGGAGGGTGCCGATAAGCATGCCGGCCACCAGTATGATGCCGATGCCGATGCCGATGCCGATGCCGATGCCGATGCCGATGCCGATGCCGATGCCGATGCGTGCTTCGGCGCTCGCCCCTGTAACGAGCATCAGCCGTAAGCAGCTACTACTCGCTTGTTCAGGCCCCTCTTTACATTGCAAAGAGGGGGGCTTGAAAGAACTAAAACGTATCTCGAAAACGGGGGATGGAGCCCCCCGCCCATATTAGCAAGACGGAGCAGGGCCAACCAACGACCATACCTCAGGACTTGCCAGTGGTGAAGAGCCGAGTGTCCACCAGTTGGCGCGGTATACATTACCCTGGAATACTGCCTCCCTACCTTCGAGAAAGATTGTGGAATCGGAGTAGACGAAGCTTACGTCAGAGACCAGTTCGAATGCATTCGTCGCATCAGGAGCAACATCAACAGTCCACCATTTCGCTTTATAGACCAGACCGCTAAAGCTCACGATTTCACCGCCGGTGTAGACAGTGGATGAGTTAAAGGCAGGCTGCATAGACGCCATCGGATCAGATGTATTGCAAGAGCCTGCGTCATCGTCCACAGGTGTGTCTGCACTAGCCGCAACAAGGGTTACGTTGGCCGTATTTTGGATGGTCGCATTACCTTGAATAGCCGTCGCAACGACAACCAGCGTAAACTCTCCAGCAAAGGCTTGATGCACGTGCAGCTTTAAATCCACAGTTTGCGTGGACGCCATCGGCTCAGGTGCATCACAGGAATTGGAGTCATCGGGCCCTTGAATTACGTCGTCTAAGATAAAGTTATCACTAGTAATCGTCGCGCCACTGCTGTCAAACAGAGTAGCTACAATGTCCATTGCGCCATTTGTAGAGACGGTGAAGTGAACGTCGGCCATGCCCGCGCTGTTTATTTCTATAGGCGAATCTACGTTAGTGAGAGTTACTTGATACTCGGACTCTACCTCTGCAAATTGAATGCCGACTTCAATAGATTGAATGTCGTAATTTCCCGCCGCGTAAATTTTATTCGCGCCAGCGATTGGGGTAAACGTGTCTCCGGTCTTTTCACCTGCGAAAAAGTACCCCTGTGCGTTGATGACGCGCGCCAGTTCAAGACTTGCAGCGGCGCCAGAGGTGGCAACGGTTGCCGTGTAGGAAGCAGACAGTGCGAAATTCTCACCATTTTCATCCATCACGCGAGTAAAAATAGTGTCTCCTGCGTTAAGTGTAATGGCGCCCGATATTGTCCCTACTTCTACAAACGAATTTTCATCGAGTACGATCGTGTTGCCACCGTCGAAGTTTACGTCAATCGCGTTGTAGAAAGCCGCCGCCGTATCACCAACATCCCATACCGCCAGGATTACTTGATAACCTTCACGAGCTGGCACTTCACAGGTGTGCTCAACTGTCATTGGCGGGCGTACCATGCCGCCGTCATATTCACAGAAAGGGGTTAGTTCAAACGCCGAGCGCGACAGAGGTTGTGATTGGTCCCAGTCGGGGGTGGTAATGAAGTACCGCCAATCACGGGCAACATGATTTGCAGTAAACTGCCAGGTAAAAACGTTAGTTCCAGCAGCCATATCGTTCTTTGACCAGCGAGTCGGCGTTTGTGCATTCAGCTCAGACCAGGCAGGACTCCCTGCTGCAGCAATGGTGCCATCAGCTGGGCCGCCGACTGGAAAACGTGGGCTGCCGGCCATACCTTCCACAGACTGAGGTTCATATTGCACTGCGCCACAGCCAGTGTTGTCACCCAGCTTGCACAGATATGAACGACTTTCAGGCTGTGAAACATACCCGTGTGAAAAAGACTCAACGGACAGACCCATTGCCGCGACACCTGCTGCTATCGCGAATTGTGTTGTAATCATTTTCATAAGAAACTTTCCTTGCGCTGTATCCATGCTGTGAAAAATCGCAGGAAAACCCTGCAACACTTTTTTATACTCGGGTATAGGTTTACAAAAACAGAGCGTTGCTACTACAAAGCCCTGTCATCCGATATTGAGACAGAGCCTCTGGGGTAAAGTTCCCTTAGCGGGGTGAGAGGGCAAGCGACTCAGATAAGGCCGTTGGTATATTGCTTTGTCATCTGGACGCTACGCATTTTTACGGAGTATGACCTGCGAATATTCTAACGACGGAAAAAAGTATTTGGGAACTTGACATATATTGATTACCGAAAAATCTTCGGCGCGGTCGCTGGCGCAACCTTGAGAATTGTACTCGTACAGATAATCGGCGAGGTGCAACACGGCATTTAGTTCAAGATACAAGGACAACTCAAAGAGCTATCGCGAGCAGGTCTCCGAATGGATACGAGTCGTCAGGTCTGAAAATATTGCGAACAGCCGGTCTATCCCCCTGAAATCTTATCGGCGTCAGTCATCAAACAATTCACATCCTTGCAGTGCTGAACGCTAGAACGCAGAGGGCCGAGGCAGACTGTGTCAGTGGCATCCTTGTTGATTGAATGCTGTCGAACTGGCTTGGGAAAATCAAGGTAACGATAAAGACGCCAAAAAATTGGGCACGATGAGCCATGACTGTTCCAATTCACCTTTGTGCTCACGTTCAAGAAATGAATCAAACAAATCGGAGCATGCGGCTAGAGAATAGCCAGATATCGTCAGGACCAGTACAAGCGCTAACCTTATGTTTGGGTTTAGTCCCTGTAATGCACGTGAGGAGACCACTAAATTTGAGTTATAACCGAATCTGGTGTTTGAGCATTTGAAAAAAGGCGGCGTATCTGGTTGATTTGTTGTTACTACACAGCAGACCAACCAAAAAGGGATACGCCACCATGAGCAAGAATAACGTTGTTGAGCTAGCAGGTCGAGATGAGAACCGGGATCTATTGACTGACATGTTGAGAACAGGCGCACAGCAGCTGATTCAGCAGGCTGTTGAGGCTGAACTGCAAGGCTTGCTGGGCCTGCATGCCAATACTCGAACGCCCCAGGGGACTGCCGGTGTTGTGCGCAATGGCTACCTTCCCGAACGCGAGTTGCAGACCAGTCTTGGCCCAGTGCCAGTAAGAATTCCTAAAGTACGGTCCAAAACCGGTGAAGCAGTGACGTTCCGATCGGCACTGGTGCCGCCGTATATCCGCAAGACAAGAACGCTGGAAGCAGCCTTGCCATGGCTGTATTTGAAAGGTATTTCCAGCGGAGAGATGGGGGCTGCACTGGAGGTATTGGTGGGGCCGGAGGCAAAAGGGCTGTCGGCCAGCACCGTGTCCCGTCTGAAACAGACCTGGGCACAGGAGTACCGCCTGTGGAATGAGCGACGCCTGGACAGAGAGCAATGGGTTTATATCTGGGCAGACGGGGTCTACAGCGGCTTGAGGGCTGAACAAACCAAGTTGTGTGCCCTGGTCATCATTGGCGTAAACGAACGCGGCGAGAAGCACTTTCTGGCGATTGAGGACGGCGTGAGAGCGTCCACGCAGAGCGGGCGAGAGGTGCTGTTGAACCTCAAATCCCGCGGTATGAACATGCCCAAGCTAGCCCAGCCGAAAGCCAAGCAAGCTCTGCACAATATCTGGCAGGGTGAAACAAAGGCGGACGCAGAGCAGGCATTTGATCTGTTCATTGCAACCTATGAAGCCAAGTACCCCAAGGCAACAGTGTGTTTACAAAAAGACCGTGAGGAGCTGATGTCTTTCTTCAGCTTCCCGGCGAAACACTGGCAGAGCATCAGGACGAGCAATCCGATTGAATCGACCTTCGGTACGATCCGTCATCGCACCAAACGCTCAAAAGGCTGCTTGTCTCGTGACGGCATGCTGCACATGATGTTTAAGCTGGGTATGTGTGCGCAGGATAACTGGCGCCGCTTACGCGGCTTCAACTACCTTGCGCAGGTAATTACTGGAGTGAAATTCAAAGATGGAATCGAGATAAAAGCAGTTGACCAGGTCGCCGCCTAACTCAGGTGCAAAACACCACTTTTGACAATAACTCGGCTGGAGCGGATACGTGTGTGCTTCGGCATAGTTGAAGGCATAGTGAATGGAGCACTGGCCAAAACGGGCTAGACCAACGCGTCGACACACCTCGACGCTTGGAGCAGAAAAAATGACTAGGCTCGCCGCATTAATAACGGCAAGCGTCACCAGCACGGATCCACCCCGAGAACAACTTCTTGTGTACTGGTGACCAGAAAATCCAGTGCGTCCGCGTTATTAAAAATGTCCATATGCCCGACGTACAAAAGTTCCCGTATTTCACAGGTCGGATCCGCGAGCCACGCTTGCGGTGCCCTATTCATCCAACCACTGTCACCGGTATCGCCCTCAGCTTCAATCACTTCTGGATAGTCTTGGTGATAGAACTCGCCGCACGTTGGGTGGGTGCACGTCGGGTCCGCGGGGAGAAGCTGGCGGAAAATGAACCCGACCTCAGTCGGCAGGTCAGTCCCGTAGGTCATCCGCGTAGGAACCGAAAGCGGTTCATGTTGCTGCGCTCCCTTTTGGAACCAAACTTGTTTTTCGAGCGCATATCTTTGCGTAGCGCGAGCGATGTCTAGCGCTCCTGCGTCGCGCAATAAGGTCAGAGTATCAGCTGCTCGATATACCTTTGGCCCCCATTGATAGAGGATATTATCGTGATACACGCTTGTCTGAAGGCTAAGAGCGAGTTCACCGGTCCAAGTCATATCGGAGGGCGACGCGAGATTATCATTGGGGTTCCAGCTCCACTCCTTTTGGAATGACCAGCGCAGACAATCGCTACATCCCGAGAATTGGCCCGCAAAAGCGAAAAAGAGGCCAACATGCTCTTCCAGCCATACCGGATCTTGCGTGCGAAGAAAGTGGTAAGCCAAAAGACACCCCTGGCTGTGGCATGCAATCGTGGCTTTCGTGCCATTCGCTGCCGTTACGGCCTCTGCTAGCAAGCGCTCAAGGTCTTTGGCAAAAGCGGTTTCCCCTGGAGGAAACCGGTAATCATAAGGAATGCACTTCAGGTTTTTGTTGGGCTCCCAGCCATCCGCTGCTAACGTTGTCATCATGCCAACATAGCGTGGGCATTCTTCGGAAAAGTTTTCTCCAATAGACACCGGTCGCACTCTAACTCCGTTACGACTTCGCGCCGACCCGTCCTCAGCAATTTCTAACTTGAGCCATTCGCGCACCAAAATGAGGTCGTCAGTAGGCAGTCCACTACGCTGCGCATAATCTGCGGCGCTCTGAACCGGCGCTTTGAAAATGGCGTCCGGATTCATCGCTGGTAGCAGAAAATTAAAATTAACCCTCGCAGCGCTGTCCTCCGTCACCTCAACATGGAGGGCCCCCATTCCGTAGCCGGGCACAAAAATGATCGGCGACAGCACATTTTGTGACTCATTATTGCTATCACCACCACAAGCCGTTATCGCCGCAAGTACGCATGTGCACGTTAGAAGGTATAGACTTCGCTGCAAGCAAGACACAGAGATTCCCTTTGTCCAATGTGAACCAAAATAAGAGACTACCTACTGCACGCTCTACGAAAGTTGAAGCAGGTGCATTATTAACACAAACCCCGGAGATCTACATATCGAAATATAAAGGCCGTAAAATGGCCACAGCACGGTGCCATTGTGTCTTCGAACCCTTCTGGGAGTGCCAGCGCGACAATCTTCCGCAAGAGCAGTGGAAGTTCAGCTTTAATAGTGCCAAGGCTGCGGTAAATCGCGCCCTGGCGGAGCACAGAGCCGCTGGTGCACTGGCTATCGCGTTAGCAAGTTCAGACGAGCTGCGTTACGACGAGGCCCAAAGGAGCCTAATACTCCAATGAGTATTCGGATCCATCCTGCGTGCTCCACCCTCTATCTCTCACTTATCTGAACTCCAGTTCATCGTCTTTCAGGCTGCTAAACCCGAGGCTGAAAAAGTCCCGGATATAATTCTGGTAGACCTTCCAGGGGAAGCGGTCGCCCTGCTTGGGGAACTGCTCGCGTGAGCGCAGCACGTAGCCTGCCTCGAAGTCGAGCAGGGGTTGTTCACCCACCGCTGCTTTGACACGGGGAGTGACGCTTGTATAGCCGCTGCCGGACATCTGGTTTAGCAGCCTGCACATGTATTTGCTGGTGAGGTCGGCCTTGAGTGTCCAGGAAGAGTTGGTGTAGCCGACCACAAAGGCGAGGTTGGGGATGTCAGAGAACATCATGCCGCGATACACATAGTGCTTGGTGAAATCGATAGCTTGCTGGTTGACGCTATACTGTACGCCGCCGGCAAATTTCAGGTTAAGGCCAGTGGCCATGATGATAATGTCGGCGTCTAATTGTTTGCCTGATTGCAGGCGAATGCCATCGGTATTGAAGGAATCGATATGGTCGGTCACCACGTCAGCGCGTCCCTCGCGGATAGCCGCGAACAAATCACCATCGGGCACGGCGCACAGGCGCTGGTCCCACGGGTTATAGCTGGGTGTGAAGTGAGTGGCCACATCGTAGTCGGGGCCTAGCTCCTCCCTCACCCTTTGCAGCAAAAAGCGACGCAGTAGTTTCGGCTTCCTGCGCGATAGCTGGTAGACATACATCTGGAACAGCACCCGCTTCCAGCGCGTCAGGCGAAACACCACAGAATCGGGCAGCCATTTGCGCAGCATCTCCGCCATGGCGTCGCGTGCCGGTATGCTGGCAATGTAGGTGGGTGAGCGTTGCAGCATGGTCATGCTGGCAGTATCTTTGGACATCTCAGGCAACAGCGTGACGGCGGTGGCGCCGCTGCCGATGACGACGACGCGTTTATCTTTGTAGTCCAGATCATCGGGCCAGTGTTGAGGGTGGATGACTTCTCCCTTGAAGTCGTCGCGCCCGGCGAATTCAGGGGTGTAGCCCGCGTCATAATCGTAATACCCGCTGCAACTAAGAATGAACTGACAACTGATGGCAACGGACTCACCCGTGTCCCCACGTTCTGCGGTAACGTGCCAGCGCTGCTCGCTGGCTGACCAGTCGGCGGACACGACCTTATGGTGATAGCGAATATGCGACTCCACGTCATACTCCCGCGCGGCGTCGCGAATATAATTGAGAATTGAGCCGCCGTCGGCAATCGAGGATTTGTTGCGCCAAGGTTTGAAGCCGTAACTCAAGGTGTACATGTCGCTGTCGGAGCGAATTCCGGGATAACGGAACAGATCCCAGGTGCCGCCGCTGGCAGCGCGCGATTCCAGAATGGCAAAGCTGCGCTCGGGGCTGTGACGGCGCAACTGGCAGGCACCGCCAATACCGGACAGGCCAGCTCCGATAATGAGTACGTCTACTGAGTTGCTGGTGGTATTCATAGTTGCTCCATTAGAAATCGTATCTCAGGGTAGCGCCATAGGTACGGGGTGGTTCCAGGAAGTAGGCGTCCATGGTGGTAATGGGGAATGTCGCCGCCGTCAGCCCGGCGTATTTGTTGTCTGAAAGGTTCTTTCCCCAGACGGAAACATCCCAGTGATCATTGCGCCAGCCGAGTTTGGCGTTAAACAGGCTCCTGTCCTGATAATCCTTATCCTGGACGTTGGCAGCGTCGGTTGTCAGGTGCTCGTCCATATAGCTGTAGTCTGCGCGAAGGTAAACCCCGCCATCGGCCAGCGGCAAGACTAATGTAGCAGACGCAGTGGCGTTGTACTCTGCGGTAAAGGGCAGTTTTTCGCCCTTTTGGGGGCCGTCGGTGATTTCATACTTGTGCATATAGAGAAGGCCACTGGTCAGTGTCAGGTTGGGCAGGGGTTGTGCCTGGAGGTTCACATCCAGGCCCGACGTCTCCACGCTGGGCAGGTTGGACACGAACGTGCCCAGGCCGAGTTCCTGTTGCTGCTGAAACTGGTAGTCGTCAGTCTCCGTGTAGAAAGCCGCAGCATTGATGCGAAATCGGGCATCCAGCAGGGTGGATTTAACGCCGAGTTCATAGCTGCTGGTTGACTCGTCCTCAAACTCACGTTGTTCGGGTGTGCCATTGACGGTGTTGAATCCACCTGATTTAGAACCTGTGGAAGCTCTGGCGTACATCATGGTGTCATCAAGCAGGTCGAAGCTGGTGTCGAGCAACCAGTTAACATCACTCGTACTGCGAGAAAAATCCTGATCGACCGGCGTGGTGACAGCATTCAAAAATGATAATCCGGTGAATTGAGCCGACAACGCGGTGGATTCAATCGCGGTTAAAATATCCGCATCTTTTTGTTCATTTGTCCCGCGCAGCCCGCCGGTAACACGCCAACGCTCACTGATATTCCAGGTCGTCTGGCCGAACACTGCGAAGGTCTTGGTTTGTAGTTTGATGTCGGCACTGATGGAATCGCCTGGTTGCGCGATAAAGGCAATGTCGGGTACGCCCGCGGGGAGTAAAGCGGCGATATCCGGTTGTTGATTGGCCTGGCTGATAAAATCTTCGCCCACAAAAACAAAAGGTGAACCATCGCCCCCGGTGGTACTGGATTGGAAATAGAATAAACCCAGTTGGTAGTCCAGCGGTCCGTCAGTTTCCGAGACGAAGCGTAATTCCTGTGAGAAATTATCGCCCTCGCTGGTAGCGCCAACATAGGACATAACATCCAACTGCGATCGGTCTACATCATAGCTCGTAGTGCCATCGGCTTGCCCCCACGCTGTGATGGATTTCAGGGAGCCCCACTTCTGATCGTAATCGATCACGGCGGACACGCTATCGACAGTGTTCTTAAACGCATTATCCACGTTAACAGCAATTTCGTGGTCAAAGGGATTGTTCTTGTCGATGGCCAAGCCACGCGCCGCTAATTCATTGTTGACGGAAACACCTTGCACCGAATCCGCTGCACAGCATTTGGCATTTCGATCGACATGGGCGCCTTTAATCAGGACCCGCAGGTCATCAAAAGGTACGTACAGCAATTTTGCAATGATATTCCAGTCATCGGCGCTATTGAGGTCGTCACCTGAGCCGTTTTCAAAATAGCCGTTGCGCTGATCAATGGTGCCGGTAATGCGATACGCAAGCGTTTCATTGATAGGACCGCTGGCAGCCGCAGTCAGCTTGGTTAAATCGTAATTGCCGATGCTGGTTTCTATATATCCTTCAAATTCCTCTAGATTGGGATCTTTGGTAAAGATGCTGATGGCGCCGGCGTTGGTATTTTTGCCATAGAGGGTGCCTTGCGGCCCCTGCAGCACCTCGATGCGTTCTATGTCGGTCAGATCTGACATGCCCAGGCCCGAACGAGCCAGAAAGACATCGTCTACAAATATGCCAACGGACGGCTCCAGCGCGATGTCGTTTTGCGACGTGCCAATGCCGCGAATTCGAAATGCGGCGGTAAAGGGCTGGTTGCCGGTGGAGATGGTCAAGCTCGGCGTCAAGACAGCAAGGTCGACCGCATTGTTGATGCCCGCCTCCTGAATCACTTGTTCACTGAAGGCGGTGATAGCCATGGGCACGTCTTGCAGGCTTTCACTGCGTTTACTGGCGGTGACGATAATTTCCTCCAGTGCGTTGGCCTGGGCTGTCGCCTGCACTGATGTGCCGCCTAAGGTCAGTGCTGAAAGAATCAGATGGACGGGCCCTCGTTTGTTACAGTGCCTTTTAGAGTGTGTCATATGTGTCTACCCATGGTATTTATCGTTAGATTTTTTAATTTTCATCGAAGCATAGCCTCAGCAGCGAGCTTGTAAAACGCCCGGTTGCAGCGCAGATGTGGACTGAGCCTCTGCTATTAGTGGGATGACCCCAGTTGCAGATAAGCGTTCTCGCCAAAATAAGAGGCCGGGTCCAGCTGTACCACCTGCTCGAAAAAGTGTGCAGCCTTTTCGTGCTCGGCGTTCATTGCCAGCAGCACTCCCAAATAGTACAGAGCACACGTGCGGTAGATAATGAGCAGGCCATCCCGCAGTTCTGCGCCAAGTAGGTCGGTCAGCTCGACAGTATTTTCTTCAAGCCCCCTCAGCAGTGTTTGCAGTGCATTGATTGCCTGCGGCCGGCTATTGGCGAAATCAGGGAAGGCGATATTGGCCCTGGCGAGGGTCAGGATAGCCTCAGGTTCTTCCAACGTGGACCCCTGGAGCAGGTCCAGAAAAATTTCACCCGCATTTCTCATCAGCTCTGCCGTGTCAGTGACGCCGCTCAGTTTTGACGCTTTTAGTAACGAAGAGAGCATGCGTGCTTGCAGGATCACCGGGTGTTTATTGTCGCAATCTTCCAGCTGCGAACCATACTCGAAGGCGAGGTCGACATCATTCTGCAAACCGTGCGCCAGGGCGAGAACCGCTATAGCGATCGGCTCGCCAGGGGCCAGAGCCAGTGCGGTCTGGCCGACGGTAATAGTGTGCTCGTACTCTCCTAGAAGCAGGCCGGCGAAACACAGTGCATAGGCGTGTTCAGGCAGTGTAGCGCGGGTATCCAGTTGTGCAGTGAGGTTTGAGAGTAGTTGGTCGAGACCATGGCGTTGGCGAAAAAGAATGCTGGGCCGATAGATCGTGTCGATTAACGTAGAGATGGCGCGCTCAGAATTGTCGATGACCCGTTGAAACTGGTTTCTGATCTGCCGGTTCTTTTCTGTGGCCATCCATCGGCTGATGATGCGGTTCACGTCTGTTACGTTGTCGACCATGTTGTCAAAACTCAGGTCGGGTCGCTTTATGGCGATCAGTGTTTTTACTTCCAGATCGACCAAATCGGCGAGTTTTCCCCGTGCGGTTTCAAAAAATGACAGCGGCACTCCGGCATTGTGAGCAGCCCATAACAGCCCTATCAGCTGATCTTCGTCCTGCTCAGGTTGCGCTGCGTTTTGTAGCAATGAGGAATTTGCCAGCTGTTGCAGAAACTCGGCCGGGAAGCTCAGGTTGCGCGTATTCTGAAAGTGACTTTTTAGCGGGATGATATTGTCATCGTCATTCACGCTATACCGGGCCGATAGCAGTTCGATTTCAATGACATTTGCATCGTAGCCGGCCGTCCGGAAGACATCGGCAATGTCTTGCAGCGACAGCCTGGTTTGTTCCTGGAATTTTCGTATCAGCTCAATCAGTTTCAGGTGGTTCTGTGTATACAGAGAAAGATTTGCGCGCGGTTTTTTTGCCGGCGGCAACAGATCTGCTCGCAGGTAATACTTGATCGAGTCACGGGTTGCGCCAGAGGCGGCAATCAGTTCAGAGATGCGATAAGTGCCGGCTTCCTTGCCAGTAGTGGTCTGCTTCTGGGCCGTCACTGCCACTAGCCGATTTGGAGTGCGGCAACTTCGGGGTAGCTGTCATGCCACTGCTCGATGAGATGGCTCTGGTCGACATCGTTGGGATGAAATCCTGGTTTCAAGTAGCGCTTGAATTCCGGTGCCGACCAGCTTCTGAAGCCGCCCTTGCCCCACATGAAGTTCCAGGCCTCACGGATATGATGCACAGAGGGAATTTTGTGGTCACGCCACAACAGAATTACCTGGGCTATGGCCATTTGTATCCAGAATGTGCGAAAGATAATCTTCGCGACCACGATGCGCTCTTTCTCCTTGTTCACCGCCGCCCGGTAGACGTCAAAGGCCACTGCCTTGTGCTCAATTTCTTCCATAGCGTGCCACACCAGCATTTCCCGCAGAGGAGAGTGGTTGTCGCTCTGCAGGCCAGCTTCGGGGTTTTCCAGTGTCCACTGGGCCAGGGTGGCCGTTATATGCTCCAGCGCGGCTGTTATCGCCAGTTGCCGTCCTGGATCCAGCCTGCGTTTTGCGGTGTCGATTCGCTTTTTGAAGCGTTTCTCAATGTGCTTCATGGCCATGCCGAGGCTTTCTGCCTGGGCGTTGAACTCCTCATGGACGCGGCTGTGATGTGCTTCCTGGCCGATGAAGCCCCGTATCTGCGCCAATAAAATCGGATCATCGATATCCTTCTGGTAGTGGCGCACGGAATCGATAAAGAACCGTTCACCGTCGGGGAAGGAGGCGGACATTGCGTACATCAATGTGCTGAGGATGGGATTGCCACGAAAAAAGTACTTTTCCCGCAGTTGTGTCATATCGAACGCCATTCTGCGTGGCTTGATAGAACGCGTTTGTGTGTCAACGGCCTGCGCTACTGTCATCGTGAGATTTCCTTGGTGGACCTGCGTTGCGTCTAACCCGGGTTTGGTCTTGATGGTCTTGCGCAAGACAAAGCCAGGATCTGGGCGGGCCTTGCTACCTACAGATAGATATTCAAAAACCCAGCCTACAGATAGTTACGCTATCCGTCAAGCATGGGTCAAGCATGGGTCAAGCATGTGGGTCACGCATGGGTCCTGCGTGCTGCGTCTTGCGGTAAAATAACGGTATCTGCGCGCCGGTTTTGCTGGTGTATCTGGCTCATGCTCTGGACAAAGCAGGTGCTTGATGGAAATTATGGGTGCGCATTTGTCCAAAAAAAAGTGACAGAGGAATATCTGCTGACCTCCGAGGGTACGGGTGATGTGCTGGCGCTGGCAGCTACTGTGTTGATGTAAACAAGGAGCGCTCAATCACTATTCGTATTGCTCAGGCTCTCCCAGCACGTCAATCAGTGGCTGCAGATGACTCCGGTAGTGTTTCCATCGATTGATGGAGTCAGTATAAATGGCCTTGTTTGCCTGGGTGTAGCTTGGGGTTGCAATGAGTCGATTTGACTCATGATGCCGGAGACAGGTGTCATCCCAGCCCAATCCTATATGGCTAATGATATTGCGTGTTATTTCTTCGGTCTTTACCACAAGATCTTCATATTTCAGACTCAAGATTATTGTCTCTGTACCGTCCCAAAGACGCATCAGCTGTGTATATTGGGTGTAGACGCTAGCGATTTCCGACAAATTTCGTGCGTAAAGGTGATTGTCATTGAATTTTTTGAAGTAGATAGACAAGCATGTATCAAAAGGGTGGCGCTGGCAGTGAATAATGTGGGCAGAAGGAAACAGCTGTCTAATAAGGCCTATATGCATAAAGTTATGGGGCAGTTTGTCTGTTATCCGTAACGCATTGGGCCCCAGGTTTTCTATAAAATTGAGATAGCGGTGAGCATACTTGTTGATGTCTTCCATGCTCACTGACGCGAGCTTTTCGGTGTAGTTTCGATAATCTTCGCTTTCGCAGATATCCTGGCCGATGCTCCAAAGCTCCGTTATTTCACCTGCCCCATAGGTTTCAGGGTGACTGGCGATAATCTGTTCCACAAGCGAGGTGCCTGATCGCGGCATGCCAACTATAAATACGGGTTTGTTGGTATCAATATCTGAGCATAGAGCATTTGCTTGCGAGCCTCCTTTAATGCTGCGCTGAATATCACTCAATATTTTCAGATAGAGATCTATATCTGATTGTTGCTTTTCAAAACTATTGGCCTTGCTGTACAGGGTAAAAGCTTCATCATAATTTTTCATTTTGTCGTAGCTTTCGCCCATGGAAAACAGGGCAGCCGCTGCTATTGCATCTGGTAGTCCAGGTGTATCGAGCGTTATACGCAACGTGGCAATACTCTCGTCATACCGATCAGTAAGTCTGCATGCGTGAGCGTAGGCCATTGACAATCCAGCTGTTAAAGGCTCGTTGCGCTCTGATGATATGAATTTCTCTAATAACGTGTAAGCTTGATCGTACTCCCCTTTCAAGATATGAAAGCTGCAGCGTTCAGCAAGGGCTGGCTGATAAGCGCTGTTGATACGTAGGGCTTTGTCGATCTGTTTCAGGCCTTCGTCGAAATCTCCAAGCATTCTGTTTATACGGCCCAGTGAAATCAGTAAATCCAGCTTGTTGGCGCAGTGGGCAATTCCCTCTGCATAGAGATTTCTCGCTTGTTCAGCGCGATCACTTCTTTCATAGATTTTTCCAAGCGAGGCGTATACCGTTACATGCTCTTTAAAAATATTTTTTGCGTTAAAAAGTACCTGCTCTGCATTGCGAATATCGTGATTAAGCGCGTGCGTTTCGTATAGATTATGATGGGCGCTATAAAATTCCGGGTGTGTAGTGTTGATTTTCTTAAACGCATCAATAGCCTTTTCTATCTGATTCAATTTTCGATAGCACAATGCCTCAACATTCATATAGCTTGGGTTTAGGCGCTCTATTTCAACTGATTTTTTTGCATGATGTAATGCTTTTATTGCCTCCCCGGTCTTTAAATAGGCAAGCGCGATATTGGAATGAGCCGGAGCAAATGCCGGGTTCATTTTTAACGATTTCTTGAATGACCTGACAGCTTGGCTGAATTTCCGTTGGAAGGATTGTGACACGCCTAAATCTGTATAGGCTTGACAGAAATCCTTGTTCATTTTGACCGTTTTACTGAAGTATTTTTCAGCCGAGGCGTAGTTTCCAGACCTGGCGCAGCAGATGCCGGATAGATATAGTGAATCTATATCTGTGGGTGAATCTTTTACATTTTGCTCTAGCAGGGACAAGGCCTCAGCAATTCTGCCGCTGTCCAGCAATTGTCTGGCTCGATCTCGCCTCTGGATATTATGATTCATATAAAGTGTTGCCGATTTTGATAAAAGTTAATAACTCGGGCCTTTAGCTTCGCTGTTTAAGTCGCTGGATTTTGCATCTGAGCAGCCAAGTGACGCTCAACGGCATCAAGTATTTCCGCATCGCCGCCCGTGCTCTGGCGCACGGTGAGCTGCTGTCCTGGACCGGAAAATCGAGCGCCCAGCACTTGTACCGTATCAATAATTTGCAAGTTAAGTTCCTCGGCCACCGCCAGATAGATCTGGAAGTCGTCTGTCATGATGCCGGCATCTATCCGCACATGTGCCGTATTGTCAGTAATTTCATCAAAGCGAACGCTGATTGTATCTTTTTGCACGTTATCATCGGCTTCAAATATTTCACGCAAGCGAGACAGCAGTTCGCGTAATCGCTCCGCATCGCCTATCTCCAGGCGCAGGTAACGAAAATACCGGATACGATCTCGCTCCGAATAGTTTTCTACCTCGTCGGCCGCAAACACTGCGTTGGGGATACTCACAAGTGTGCGACTAAGAGTGCGTATCATGGTGGAGCGCAGGCCGACTTCCTCGACCGTGCCGACCGTGGTGCCAAACCGACAAAAATCACCTGGTTTGATCGGCCTGGCAGTATAAATTGTGATTGCTCCGATAACATTTTCCAGCGTTTTTTGCGCCGCTAGTGCGATCGCCAAACTGCCTACACCCAGGCCGGCGATGATGGTGGACATATCGTAACCGGCATCATCGGCCCAGATCAGCCCGACCACTATCGCAACCAGCACTTTGATGACCGTGGCAATGGGTTTGAGCATGGCTACGTAGTGTGGGTGTCCGGCTAATAACAGCCGCCGTGCCTGGTACCCATGTATCAGGTTAATGACTCCCAGCAACAGGATTACTAGTGCGATATAGACGACACCACTGGACTGGATAATCGCCTTGGAGTGCAGCGTCAAACCAATATTGTAGGCCGCGATACGCACCAGTACGATAAAAAGAAAAATGCGGAACTGGAACGTCAGAAACTTGGTAATGGCATCCTGAAAAGGACCGGGACGATGCACCAGAAAATGTGCGAACAAAATGCAAATCAGTGACGCTATCGGCCACGCCAGCAAAAAACTCAGCACTAGAAACAAGACCTGCCAGTTTTCCATACCCAG
>Ga0222632_1000601_pt1 | contig 17945 bp, 16 predicted proteins | sample AntAcemetageno46_FD_179828 | JGI IMG/M metagenome (GOLD analysis project Ga0222632, IMG submission 179828) | Saline water microbial communities from Ace Lake, Antarctica - #46 | ecosystem: Environmental > Aquatic > Non-marine Saline and Alkaline > Saline | place: Antarctica: Ace Lake | collected...
CTGAAGGCGAGTTGATCTCGCACAAGGTAATCGCCCATAACGGCACATCGCTCCGCACCATCGGCGTCGCCAACTGGAGCGCAGACCCTGCCCCTGTGACCGAAGACATGCTAGTCGGCGCGGTCTTTGCCGTCTTCCACACAGCAGGCGCACCTTCCGGTCAGGTCATGGCTTCCAATGGCAGCCCCATCCCCACCGCTCTTTGCAAAACTTTCTAAACTATATTTTACTTTAACCCAAAATTTCGGATGGATTTTTATGTTGTTGTTTTCATCTGTCCGTAAAAAAGGGACCTCTTCCGCCTCTGGCGGGAGGGGTTTTTCTTTAATTTTAACATTCCCATCATTATGACCCAACTATTAGATGCTCCTAAATCCGAGACTTACCGCGACCCCTACCTCGATACTGAAATGAAAAAAGTAATCGTCATCGAAGACCAAACAATCATGCGAGATCTCATCTGTCAGCTGGTTGAAGGCTATACGACGATGGAAGTGATCGCCCAATCTGGCGACGGTGCCGAGGGCTACGAGCTTTGCTTGGAGCATAATCCCGATCTAGTCATTCTCGACATCATGCTGCCAAACCTTAACGGCAGCGAGGTGCTTCGCCGCCTCAAAGCAAAAAACCCGAATACGAATATCCTCATTTTCTCAGCAGCTTCTTCCAACACCATGGTCAATCGCCTCCTCAAATCGGGAGTCACTGGCTACATCGAAAAAGATGCAGGCCTAGTAGAGTTGGAAAAAGCAATTAGCCTCGTCGCAGACGGGCGCTCCTATTTCAGCCCCCGCGTGGTCGATGCCATGCGTGAGCTTATGATCAGCGGCGGTCAAGACGACTCGCTCGACTCACTGACCACTCGCGAGCGAGAAATCGTGCAACTGATCGCGGAAAGCTTCAGTAATAAGGAAATCGCCGCCAAGCTCGGCATGAGCGTGCGCACCGCCGATACGCACCGCACCAACATCATGAAGAAGCTTGATCTCCACGATGTCGCGGCGCTCACCCGCTGGGCAATCGCGAATAAGCTAGTCGATCCCTCCGGTGGCGACATGAGCACAGCGGAGTCGTAGGGCCATTTCGTTTTCATTTTCCCGTAGAACGACAGCGATAGCTGTTGTTTCAACGCGGCCTGCTCAGCAAAACGCTCACACCGGCTATCGCCTGCGTGCTACAATAGGGATGGCTAGTCGATCCCTCCAGTGGCGACATGGACACTGCGGAGTCGTAGGAGGAGCGAGCGGGGCGAAGCGCCCTTTCTTAATCCTACTCCTACTCATAATCCTAATCTCCAACACCAGATCGAGGGATTAAGATTATGATTATGGGAATGCATTGCTTACACCTGCATTGACTTCATCGGCTGTAGCCTTTGCATGATTGCTGTATGGGTAATTCTTTTGGCACACTTTTTCGTATTTCCACCTGGGGCGAGAGCCACGGTGGTGGCATCGGCGTCGTGATCGACGGCTGCCCTCCCCGCCTGCCGCTAGATGTCGAAGAAATACAATTCGAGTTGGATCGACGCCGCCCAGGGCAGAGCGAAATCACTACCCCGCGCAAAGAAAGCGACCGAGCCGAGATCGTCTCCGGTATCTACGAAGGCCAGACCACTGGCACCCCGATCGGTATCTACGTGCCCAATGGTGACCATCGCCCCTCCGCCTACAAGGAGATGAAGGACAAGTTCCGCCCCTCGCATGCAGATTTCACCTACCAAACAAAATTTGGCCATCGCAACCACGAAGGCGGTGGGCGCTCCTCCGCTCGCGAGACCATCAGCCGGGTTGCAGCCGGTGCGATCGCCAAAAAGATTCTCAAACTAGCGGGCAACATCGAGGTGCGCGCCTACATCACCCGCGTGCATGACATCGAGATGCCTGCGCTCGATCATTTTCCCAGTCTCGAAGAGGTCGAGGCTAGCCCCGTGCGCTGCCCCCACCCAGAGACCGCCGAAAAGATGGTCGACCGAATCAAAGCCATGCGCAACGAGGGCGACTCCGTCGGCGGCCTGATCGAGTGCCGCGTGCGCAACCTGCCCGTCGGCCTCGGCGTGCCAGTCTTCGACCGCCTCGAAGCGGATCTAGCCAAGGCCATGCTTTCACTCCCCGCCACGAAGGGCTTCGAAGTCGGCAGCGGCTTCGACGGATCGCTCATGCAAGGCTCGGAGCACAACGACATTTTTATCAACAAAGACGGCAAGATCGGCACCGCCACCAATCGCTCCGGTGGTGTCCAAGGCGGCATCAGTAATGGCGAAGAGCTGATCTTTCGGGTCGCATTCAAGCCGACCGCCACTCTCATTCAGAACCAAAAAACCGTCGATAAAGACGGCAACGAAACTGAGCTGATGGGGCGCGGTCGTCACGATCCCTGCGTGGTGCCACGCGCCGTGCCAATCGTTGAATCGATGGCCGCGCTCGTGCTGGTCGACCACTGGATGCGCCACAAGGCTCAGTGCGAGAGTTTTGATTTCGGCCAAGCTTAAGAAAGCCTCATGGACGACTCAGCACCATTAGTCTATTTAGTCTTAGGCATCCCCAACTCGGGTCGTCGTGAAGTCATCTTCGACTTGATCGAGGGCGGCATCTCCACAACCGAGCAAGTGCTCTATTTTCGCCCCGAAGGCGAAGCCGCGAGCACTTTTGACGAGCAGATCGAAGCACTAGAAAATGTCAGCGTTGTCAGCTGGAAGCTAAAGGACAGCAAAGTCGCTCACGGTAAGATCTCAGCTGCGCCAGAAAAAATCATCTTTCTCGCTCCCGGCATCAGCGACCCTGCTGACTGCGCGGAGGCGCTCAAGACCTGGAGCGATCACAATAATTGCCAGATCGCACGCCTAATGACGGTTGCGCATTGTAGTTTTCTTAAAGAGCAAACTGTCGGAAAAGCCTGGTTCGACGCCTGCATCCATTTCTCAGATGTCGTCCTGCTCAACCGCCGCGAAGAAGCCGGCAATAAATGGGTCAGAGATTTCGAGACCGCTTATAAAAAAGCCTGTAGCCCGGCTCGCTTCGTCATGGTCAAGAAAGGCCGCGTGAGCAACCCAGCTGAAGTGCTCGACCCTGAAGCGCGACGCGTCTCCCTCTACTTCGACGAGCTCATCCCAATCGAAGACGACGAGTTCGAAGACGAGCACCAACCAGACGACATCAAGCCCGACATGTATATCGAACGCCTAGAGAGCGGCCATCGCGCTAAACCGATCCCGGAGATCGGGAAGTTTCTGAGCGACTGATACCGTAGTCATTCGGGCGACGAGCAAGCTCGCACACTACATTGGATCAGCCCGCCATTTCCTTCTCAATCGTCGTCAGTCGATGCTGCTTCTGCCCTAACTTTGGGATGCAAGCGATCAAGGCCTTAGTGTAAGGGTGCTGCGGATCGTTCAAAACCGTCTCGACGGCTCCCTGCTCCACAATCTCGCCGCGATACATGACGATGACTTCGTCGGCGAAGCCTTTGACGATCCCGAAGTTGTGAGTGATCAAAATGATACTCATACCGAGCTTCTCGCGTAGCTCCCGGAGCAAATCCATAATCTGCGCTTGAATCGTCACATCGAGAGCGGTGGTCGGCTCATCGGCTACCAGTAAATCGGGCTCGCAGGCCAGAGCCATCGCGATCATGACACGCTGTTGCATCCCGCCACTCATTTCGTGCGGATAAGCACTGTAACGTTTGGCCGCATCACGGATACCGACCAACTCCAGAAGCTCAATCACACGGCCTTTGACATCTTCGATATCAGGGCGGTGCAGCTTAACCGCCTCTGCGATCTGATAGCCCACCGTAAATACAGGATTGAGCGAAGAAGACGGCTCTTGAAAAATATAGGCGATGCCATTGCCACGCACAGCTCGAATCGCCTCCCTATCCATCTCCAGAACACTCTTTCCGTTAAAGAGGATTTCGCCGGAAACCGTGCAGGTCGGCGGCTTGGGCAGGAGCTGTGTGAGCGCCATACAACTGACACTCTTGCCACTCCCGCTCTCGCCGAGGATGGCGACCGTCTGCCCGCCAGGCTGCACAGAAAACCCGATGCCATGCACCACCTCGTTGGACTCACCTCGGGAGTTAAAAGCGATTCGTAGATCAGAGACTTTAAGTAGATCGGACATGATAAAATGCTATTGTTGTTAAAGGTCGAAAGAGGTCGTCGAATGACCACAATTGTAATTTCACCCCGGTAGCCGTCACTCCCCAAAACAGAGTTTTGAGGCTAGGCAAGAGACTCGCGATATTTAATCCGTGTTTATCTGTGTTCATCCGTGGTTAATTCTTCTAGGAACTCATCGCGTTTGCATTTTCGGGTCGACGATATCACGGAGCACATCGCCGAGCACGTTGTAAGCGATCACAGTAATAAAGATGGCCGCTCCTGGCGTCAGTAGCCACCAGAAGTTAAGGTAGAATACTTTCACATCCTGCGCCTGCGAAAGCATCAAACCCCACGAGGCGGAAGGCTCTTGAATGCCTAGCCCAAGAAATGAGAGTGCCGCCTCGCCCAAGACGTAGCCAGGGATCGAAAGTGTTGCAGCAACCAACAGGTAGCTGATTAAATTGGGCAGAATATGCTTACGTAAAATGACGAACGGAGACTGCCCCATACTTTCGGCAGCCATCACATACTGGTTCTGCCGGAGCGAGAGTGTCATACCGCGTAAAATACGCGCGGTACCCGCCCAGCCAATCAGCGCGAGAATCACCACGATGACAAAAAACATTTGATCCGAAGCGAAGTGCGGAGCCAGCGCGGAACGAAGGGCGAGGAGTAAATACAGACCAGGCATGGCCATCATGAACTCGACCAAGCGCATCGCTATGAAATCTGCACGTCCACCAAAGTAACCACTGAGCCCACCGACGATAAAACCAAGGACGGTCGTAATAGTGATCCCAAGCAAGCCGATAAAAAGCGAGACTCGGGAACCAAAGACCAAGCGCGAAAACACATCGCGCCCCGTCGAATCGCTTCCCAGCAAATAAACGACTCCCGCTTCGTCCGCTACTTGAAACAGGTGTCGATCCATCGAAATCAAACCGAGCAAGCGATATTCGAATCCCCGTGCAAAAAACTCGATGGCATACGACTCGCCCTCAATCGCCTCGTAACGCGCCTCTGTGGGATCGACCAACTCATAGGCTTGCACACGAACGCCGCCTTCGCCCCAGAAAATCGAAGTGGGAGGATGGTAGGTGCGATTCAGATCTTGTTCATTCGTGGCATAGGGTGCCAATACATCCGCGAACAGTGCAGCCAGATAGAGCATGATCAGTATAGATGCAGATGCGATTCCCAGTGGACGGCAAAAAACTTCTTTAAAAAGATTCCAGATAATACGCATCTTACTTTTTATTCTCCACTCGAATTCGGGGATCCGACCATGCCAGTAAAATATCTGCCAAGAGGTTACCAAAGACCAACATGGAACAACCCAGCATGACGGCAGCGAGCACTACAAACTGATCTTCGCGTAGAATCGACTGATACATCAACTGCCCGAGCCCAGGATACTGCATGACGATCTCTACCATCAATGCACCACTTAGGAGGCCAGAGAATGCAAAGCCAAAAGCGCTGACCAGCGGGTTGATTGCATTACGCAGAACATGTTTAAACATGACCACGCGCTCGCGAACCCCTTTGGCGCGGGCTGTGGTCACAAAACCTGCTCGAATGGTATCGAGAAAGTTCGCTCGCATGATGCGCATGATACTGGCAATCGAACCAATCCCAAGCGCAAGGGTCGGTAAAATTAAATGGTACCCGCGGTCTACAATCTTCCCGCCGAAGCTCAGGTAATCGTAATCGATCGAGGTGGCACCACCGAGCGGGAACCACCCGGTCTGGGCGGCAAAAAAGACCAGCACTAGGGCGAGAAAAAACTCTGGAATCGAGAGCGCTGCGTAGGCCAAGGCGGCGGAGATTCGGTCGAAGATCGAGTCCTTATACACGGCGGCCAAAACTCCGAGCGGGATGGCAATGCCCCAAGAAAAGACAAAGGCGGAAATCGAGAGTAAGAAGGTCGCCCAAATGCGCTGCCCAATCAAATCAGCGACCGGCAGTTTATAGGCCCATGAGTGCCCCAGATTCCCTTGGAGCACATTCCCCAGCCATTTGTAGTATTGCACATACCAGGGCTGATCCAATCCGAACTCGATTTCAATTGCTTGGATCAACTCAGCGGGCACATCACGTTGTGCTTTGACTGGAGTCAAAAAGTCGCCCGGCGCGAGACTCATCAAGATAAACACCAGCATTGTGATCCCGAGCAGCAATGGGATCAAGGTAAGTAATCTTCTGAAAATGAATGCGATCATTCGTTTGGCTCCGCCCAAAGCGATTCGGTGTTCCAGGTCACCCCGCCGAGTGACGTGGGCTCCAAATTCTGCCAGCGATTCCGATAACCAACGTAATCTTTCGGGCTGACCAGAAAGATAAACGGTTGCTGCTCTGCGAGAATCGCCTGCACTTCGTCAAAATATTCTTTGCGCTTTTCCACATCGGTGTGCCGCCCGACTTCGCGCATGAGTTGATCCACCTGAGCTTCCCATTCAGTCGCGGGCTCGGGCTGTTGCGGATTCCAGAAATGCATACGCCCGCCGCTCATCAATATATCCTTACCCGCGTATGGATCGGGCGCACCGCCACCGAGCCCGAGCATACAGGACTCGTAAGCGAAAGAGTCCGAGGTCTTGGTGATTATGGTGTTAAAATCGAGAAACTGCAGTTCCACCTCGATGCCCAGGGCAGCCATATTTTCCTTAAACACGGTGGCCATTTCGACGCGCAACCCATTGTTGGAATTAGTCATTAAGGTAAACTCAACTCGTCGGCCTGCCGCATCTAATAATTGATCGTCACGATACTCGAAGCCCATCTCGATGAAGAGTGCCCGCGACTTCTCCGGCTCAAAGGAATATTTGCGAATCTGATCGTTATACCAAAATTTTCGCTTGGGCGACACATAGCCATTCAAGATGTCCGCTCGATTGAAATAGACACCGCGAATGATCCCCTCGCGATTGATACCGTAGGAAACGGCTTGCCGGAAGCGCTTGTCCGAAAACCACTCGAACTTGTAGGGTTCCACATAGGGCTTACCCTCAGAATCCTGCCCTGGGTTTAAATTGAACCAAATGAAGTTCGTCGCGTTGGACGGCCCCATGTCCAAAATGGTGTAGTCGAAACGCTCTTCGCCTCGCTTGACCCAAGCCACGTTGTCTGGAGCAATCGATTCAAAATCCGTCAGCCCCTGGGCAAACGCTACATTACTGCTGTTCACATCTTGCACGATTTTTGTAATCACGCGATCCACGTAGGGCAGACGCGCGCCATCCGGGTTGACCTTCCAATAATTCGGGTTTCGAACAAAGACCATTCGCTCTCCGGGACGATACGACTCTAAGACAAACATGTTTAGACCGACGATTTTCCACGGTTCGTTGATCGCGGTTTCCACACTCCATTGATCCATCAAAGTGCCATCGTCAAAAGCGGACTTCAAAATATGTTTTGGTAAAATTTCCTCGCCCCCACCGAAGAGTAAAAACGGGGCATAGACTTCCGGCGTGGTGAAGCGGACGGTGTAGTCATCGATCATTTCGACGATTGGCTCTTGCCCGTTGATCTGCTGCCCAAAGGTGGAGCGCGAGTTATAGCGATAGAGCGGACGACCATTCTCATCGGCCAGCACCTCTCCCGTTTCAGGATCGAATTTCTTCGCAAAAAATGCCTGCCAGGTAAAGACCACGTCCTCCGCCGTAAAAGGGTGTCCGTCGCTCCAATGCACCCCTTCGCGCAAGAAAAACGTATATCGCAAATTATCCTCTGAAATTTCCCACGACTTCGCCAGATTCGGAATCACTTCGCCCGACTCCGGGTGCAAGGTAATCAAACTGTCTAATATGCGACCGATCACGACGGAGCCCGCCACCGACTCATTGACCAGAGGGTTGACGGTGGCGATGTCACCCGGAACCGTTTCGATGATATTTGCGCCAAACTCACCCACGGGGAAATCAACGACCAGTGCATCCAGCGGCACGGGCTGAACGACGGGCTCGGGTCGTAGGCGTGTTTTGCTCTCTCCACAGCCCACAAGCAAGAACACCACAATCGCAAAAGAAACAATCGATGGGCAAAGGCAAGTTCTCTGATACAAGCGACAAGGCATAAAACCAACCCTACGAAAGCCGAGGAGTCACTTTGTTCAACGCTTTTCCAGCGATTTTCACAGCTGTTTAGCAGATTTGAAACTTTTCATCCAAATAAGACTATATAGGTTTAACACTTAAACTATGTCTACTGCACCCCCCACACCTGGCACGTTCTCCGTCGAAGACGCATGGAAACCTCTCCCCGGCGGTTTCTGGCAGATCGAAACGGCTCAGCATTTCCTCCGCCGCGTCGGGTTTTCGGCCACGCCCGAGGCGGTCGAAGCGGCGCTCCGCACTTCGCCTAAAGCTTATCTGGCAAAAGCCTTCACCCCGGGAGCCGTTCTCCCTGAATCGGAGAAGCTCAAAGAATTCACCGCCACCATCGCCGAACGCCAGCGACATATCTACAAGGAGGTCGAAGACGAAGAAGAGAAGCGCAAGCTCCGCCGAGAGATTCAACAAGAGGAAAACAAGCTGTTTCGGAGTTTCGCGATGGACTGGTTCTACTATGCACGCCAGCCGGAAAATAGTGCCCACGAGAAGTTTGTCGTTTTCCTGCAAGACGTCTTCGTGGTTGAGCAAGTAAAGGTCAAAGACCCTGCCCAGCTCTACTCCATGCAGCAGACGCTGCGAGACGGCGCCCATCTAAACTACCCTGAGCTTTGCAAAAACGTCAGCCGCCAACCAGCCATGGTGCGCTATCTAGACCTAGCGCAGAATACCGCGAAAAAGCCCAATGAGAACTTTGCGCGCGAGCTCTTTGAGCTATTCACACTCGGCGAGGGCAACTACACGGAAGACGATATTAAAGAGGCCGCACGCGCGTTTACCGGCTATCGTCTGAAAAACCGTAACGAATTTTTCCTCGCCAAAAAAATCCACGATAAGACTAAGAAGACAGTCTTTGGCGAAACTGGCAACTGGGATGGCGACGACATTATCGACATCACCTTCAGGCAGCCCGCTGCCAAGACCTACCTCATCCGTGAGCTGATTAAGTTCTACCTGACCGAAGAAACCGTCGACGAAGCCTACATCGAAGCACTGGGCGAGCAGTGGGCGGATCACGGCTATAGCCTCAGTTATCTAGTCGAGACTTTTTTCCAAAGCCGCCTCTTTTTCCACCCCTCCTTTCGAGGGAATATGGTCAAGAGCCCGATACATTTCTACCTCGGGCTCTGCCAAGACCTCCGCCTCGACGTGGCACCCTTTCAAGGGCGAGTCATCCGCAGCATGGCCACCATGGGGCAGTCTTTTAACAATCCACCCAATGTCCGCGGGTGGCTCTACGGAGAGCACTGGATCAATTCGACCACGATCAGCGCGCGCCGGCAGTTGGTCGATTACTTATTTGCGACACTCAACGAAAAGAAGCTCAACGGCAACGACCAGCGCGATCTTGAGGCCGCTCGCAAAGCAGGCCGGGGCAATTTTCTCGTGACCAACGAGCGCCTGAAACAAGTGCTCGGCACCTCACCTGATGATTTAGCAGAGCACTTCACCACCTACTTCATCACCGCGCCCTCACGCGCCACCTACCTCGAAACACTACAATCCATCATCGGCGACACTCAGGCCGAAGGCGCCAACAAGCGCGTGCGCTACGCCATCATCGCCCTGCTCCAATCACCCGCTTATAACCTCTGTTAAACCATGCAAAATCTACCTCTTACCCGTCGCGAATTTATCCGTGGTACCGGTGGCCTCGGCTTCCTCGCCTTTAGCGGAGTCGCTCCCGCTTTCCTCGCGCGCAGTGCCATGGCGCAGACGCCCGCACCGGAGCGCGACCGCACGATCCTCGTCATCATCCAACTGGCCGGGGGTAACGACGGGCTCAATACGGTGATCCCGTTCACCGATGACCGCTACTACAACCTGCGCCCGACGATTGGCCTGAAAAACAATCTCCTGAATCTCAACGATGACCTCGCCCTACACCCCGCCTGCAAGCCACTCCACGAACTCTACGGAGATGGCAAGCTCTCCATCGTGCAGAATGTCGGCTACCCGAACCCCAATCGCAGCCACTTCCGCTCAACCGAGATCTGGGAAACTGGCAGCGACAGCGAGACCTATAGACGCGAAGGCTGGCTCGGGCGATATTTTGACAACGACTGCACCGGAAGCCCGAAGGAGGACGGCACCGACGCCGACCCGACTGCAATCCACGTGGGCGACATGATTCCACAAAGCTACCTCTCAGCGAATTCCCACTCGCTCTTCGGCATGAAGCACTCCGGTCGTTTCGATCGTGGCACCGACCCCGCCGATCTCGCCTACGAAAAGCTCCTCCAAGCCGATCACATCGAAGGCAACGCCAGCTACCTGCAGCATACCATGATGAACACATTGGTCACCGAGCGCCGTGTCGAAAAAATCATCGCAAAATATAAACCACAAACCAGCTACCCGGGCAGTAAGCTGGCACAATCTCTCAAGCGCGTCGCCGCTCTCATCCACGCCGACATGGAGACCCGTGTCTACTTCGTCTCACAGGGCGGCTACGATACCCACGCCAACCAATTGAAGAATCAAGAGCGCCTACTCACGGAACTCTCGGCAGGCATGAACGCTTTTCAAAAAGACCTTGATGCCCACAAAAAAGACGAGCAAGTCCTCACCATGACTTTTTCCGAGTTTGGCCGACGCCCCGCCGAAAACGGCAGCGGTGGCACCGACCACGGCACCGCCGCGCCCCTCTTCGTAATGGGCTCCAAGGTCAACGGCGGCCTCCTCGGCGAATCCCCCGAGCTAGTGACCGACGTCAAAAAAGACCTCGAATATTCGACCGACTTCCGAGGCGTTTACAGCAGCGTGCTCGACAAGTGGCTCGAAGCCGACTCCAGCAAGATCCTCGGCGAGAAATTTGAGCATGTGCCTTTTGTGTGATGTGAAAATCGTAGAAGTGACACTCTTGTCGCTTGAACCTAAAAACGGCAGTTCAAGTAGGTTCAATTCTCTAAACCGTTAATGGGCGTAAATTAACGTTAATCAAGTAGGCCGCCAAATTGGCGATAGAGTGAAAATAGAGCAGATGGTTGAGGAGATTTATAAAGCCTTAGTTAGTTCTGAGATCATACTAACGTGCATTAACGTTTATTAACGGTTCAACTCATCTTTTTAGGTTAAACCGAAGCCGATAAATCACGAAAACCATGACCACGGTGAAGGCGAAATACCAGGGGAACACTTGGAGCGAATCCACGAAGACGGATTGCTGCGCCACTTCGCCCACCACAGTGCCATCGCCTTTAGACTGAATCCACACGATCAAGCCGGAATACATAATCGAGACCGCGCCGTAGCTGAAATTTGTCGATAATCCGCGAAAGCTCAAGACGGTCGCCCGCTGCTCCGAAGGTGCGGCTTCGTTCAAATAGCGGCTCACGAAGAAGCCCGTCAACTGAATCGAGGCATAGAGAAAAATCGCCGGAACGATCCCCCAGATCGGCACCGCGAAGCCCAGCCCGACCAGTCCCACAAACACCGCCACCGAGGTGAGTAGAAAGTTTTTTACTGGAGTGTTCCTCTCGGCCAGCAGCCGAGCCAGCCTGGGCACAAAGAGGCCCATCAGCGCCATCCCTGATCCGATCAAGCCATAACTCGCAATCGGTAGATCGATCACATTCCAATACTCACTGGCTAGCGTTAAAAATTGACGGACGACACTATCGATCACCATCGCCGCAAGGATGATGGCAAAGGGCAACGGAGTCGCCCAGATCCAACGCGTCGCCGCGCACGTTTGCTTCCAACTCTGAGCCAATGTTTCGCGCACAGTCAATTCATGCGCCAGAGAAGTCTCCCGCATACGGAGCGCCATCCAGAAAACGATCAGCCCTGAGAAGAAGGTCAGCAAGATCGGGAGCTTAATCAATTGCGATTGCTCCACCAGAAATGACGCGCCAAAGAACTGGAGCACAGCATTGACCATCTCCGGATCGTAGACTGCCGCACCGATCGTCATGGCGAAAAAGAACGCCAGTGAGGTATCGCGCTGCACACGTTCGAGCACTTTGCCCCACTGATCTTCCAGCCCCGCCGCCTTGAGCGAATCGTAGGCCAGCGCCTCGTCGGCACCACTGGCCGCTGCCTCGGCCGCACCGCTTAAAACACGGTTCAAAACAAAGAATGCGAAGAGCCAGGTGCCCCCGCCGATTGGTGCGACCAGCAACACCGCCATCTCTAAAAGCATACAGATGGCTCCGACAATGAGCAGCGTGCGGCGCCCAATCGTGTCGGCCAGTGCGCCCGAAGGCACTTCAAGCAATACAATGGTGGCCGCCCAAATGCCGTTGAGCATGGCAAACTGCCCCAGCGTAAGCCCAAAGTCCAAAAACAGCAGTGCATAGACCGGGTAGTAAAACCGCGCAGAGAAAAACACCCGAAACAGAGTGAAGCTGCGCACATTGCGCCATGCGGTTTTTTCTAGGTTTGCGGTATCCATTTCAGAAAGTAGTGACAAACTTCCAGCTTGTCGGAATAACAGCAAGACAAGCTGGAAGCTTGTCACTACAATAAATATCCAAATGCGCCGACCTCTCATCAAGATTTCGCTTATTGCGATCATGCTTCTGCTAGCAGCTTGCTCCGATAAAACCGAGCTGAGCGACTTTTCCAGCGACGGCTGTTCTCTCTTCCCCGATCGCTCGTTGATCGATGCCAAAGACTGGTGCGAGTGTTGCCTCGAGCACGACGTCGCCTACTGGCAAGGGGGCACCGAAGCGCAACGCCTAGCCGCCGATGAGCAACTGCGCGAATGCGTGCTGGCGAAAACAGACGACCCCATTCTGGCCGAGGCCATGTTCAACGGCGTCCGCTTAGGCGGCAGCCCCTATTTCTATAACTGGTATCGCTGGGGCTACGGCTGGAGCGATAGGCGCACATACCAAGCACTCACGCTCGAAGAGCAACGACTCGTCACTGAGAAGCTGGTCGAATATTATAAAAGCAATCCAACTTCGCCTTGTGGCGAATCTGACATTCAGTAGAACGCTGGCGACAGCGCCCAGTGTTTGCGGCACGCCCGCGAACAACGGAGCTACGCAAAACGCTCACAACGGCTATCGCCGTCATGCTACACGAATCTCCCAATCCATCCCCCTCCGCTTTCAGGTTTGCAAGCCATCCAGAATGTTGCACAAGCTTTGGGCTCAATTTTAACTCAATCCGAAATCAATTATGGCTGAACAGAAACCCGTCCGAAAAGTTGCAATTCTCACTGCTGGTGGCCTTGCGCCCTGCCTTTCGTCCGCTCTCGGCGGCCTGATCGAGCGCTACACCGAGCTCTACCCAGATATCGAGATCATCTGCTACCGCAGCGGCTACAAAGGCCTCCTCCTCGGGGACAGCATCCTTGTGACTGAAGAGATCCGCGCCACAGCGGGCACTCTGCACGCCCACGGCGGCAGCCCCATCGGCAACAGCCGCGTCAAGCTGACCAATGTAAAAGACTGCGTGAAGCGCGGCCTGGTGAAAGAAGGCGAAGATCCGCTCAAGGTCGCGGCCGATCAATTGACCAAAGACAAGGTCGATGTGCTCCACACCATCGGGGGTGACGACACCAACACCACCGCTGCCGACCTAGCCGCTTATCTCGCCGAGAACGACTACGCACTGACAGTGGTCGGCCTACCCAAGACGATTGATAACGACGTCTTCCCCATCACCCAAAGCCTCGGCGCTTGGACAGCTGCGGAAGAAGGCGCCAAGTATTTTGAAAACGTCGTGGCCGAGCATAATGCGAATCCCCGCATGCTTATCATCCACGAAGTCATGGGGCGTGCCTGTGGCTGGCTCACCGCCGCCACGGCCGACGTGTATCGCAAGCGCCTCGACCGCCTCGAATGGGCAGACGGAATCGGCCTGAGCGCCGCGCGCAAGGAAGTGCACGCCATCTTCATCCCCGAAATGGATGTCGATCTCCAAGCCGAAGCCAAGCGCCTCAAGGCCGTGATGGACGAGCACGACAACGTAAATATCTTCATCTCCGAAGGCGCCGGCGTGGAAACCATTATTAAAGAGATGGAAGCCGCGGGCGAAGAAGTGCCCCGCGATGCCTTCGGCCACGTCAAGCTCGACGCGGTCAACCCCGGCAAATGGTTCGGCGAGCAATTCGCTAAGATGCTCGATGCCGAGAAAGTGCTCGTGCAAAAGAGCGGCTACTTCGCCCGCGCCGCACCGGCCAACGTGGAAGACATCCGCCTGATCAAGAGCTGCACCGACTTAGCGGTGGACTGCGCCGTCGTCGGCGAAAGCGGCGTGATCGGCCACGATGAGGACGACCGCAACATCCTCCGCGCGATCGAGTTCCCCCGCATCGCCGGGGGCAAGCCTTTCAACATCGACACCCCTTGGTTCGAGGAATTGCTCGACGCCATTGGCCAAGCCAAAGGCGCAAATATCGCCAAAGAGGGGCATTAATAGGTAGCGGCGGTCGTCCCTGACCGCCACAGAATCGGGCTAAACATAACGCATGGCGGTCAGGGACGACCGCCGCTACCCAACATATCACTATGAGCGAATTCAAAACCGTCCAAGAGCTGAAGCAGCTCGATACCGCTTTGGCGGTGCCCTTCCGCAGTATCTTCATACTGCGCCGCAAGACCGTGAAGACGGCCAAGAACGGCAACCCCTTCCTCAGCATCGAGCTAGGCGATGCCGGGGGCAGTTTTACAGCCAACGCCTTCGGCGACTCCGCTGTCTTTACCGCGCTCGAGAATGTGGTCGAAGGCGCCATCGTACGCATCACCGGAAAGACGGAATATTATCAAGACCGCTTCTCCCCTCGCCTCCAGGCGGCGGAAGAAGTCGACGCAGCCGAGGCCAGCGCCGAGGGCGTGCTCAGCCAGCTCGTGGAAGTGCCGCCGGAATCTGAGGAAGAACTCTGGGGGCATATCGTAGAAGCCATCGCCGCAATCGTGCACCCACAACTGCGCGACACCGTGCAGCGCGTGATGGATGAGATGGGCGACCAGTTCAGAACCGGCACCGCCGCGATCAGTATGCACCACGCCTATCGCCACGGCCTACTGGAGCACACCACCCACATGGTGCGCGCGGCGCGGGCACTGCTGCCGCTCTACCCCCAAGTCGATGCTGACCTCGCCATCGCAGGCATCATTTTGCACGACATCGGTAAGCTCGAAGAATACCAAGGCGACTTTGCCGCCAAGGTCAGCCGAATCGGCACCCTGCAAGGGCACGTCGTGCTCGGCTTCCGCACCGCCCGCAAAGCAGCGATTCAGTCGAAGCTCAACCCCGACCTCACCGAGCGCTTGGAGCACATCATTCTCAGCCACCAAGGTGAAAAAGCATGGGGCGCCGCCGCCATGGCCGCCACACCCGAGGCGGTCTTCGTCTCCATGGTCGACAACCTCGACGCCAAAATGGGCATGGTGCAACGCGTCCTCCGCAACACCCCCGAAGACCAAGAGTTCTCCGAGTATCTAATGGGCTTGCAAACCCGCGTCCTGCTGACGCCGCCGGATAAGAGTTAGCGCTATCGGTTCCCATAGAGCTAAAAAAGTGGTTATGTTTACAATTGCGTATTAAACGAGGTTGATGAATTGATGCGGGGGGGTGCCCAAAGCTTGAGCAAATTGCAAACATAACGACATGACCCCCTACGGAAACTTGGTGCGCGTTCGGAAAATCCATCCCGCGCGTGGGCCACCGCTGAGTCTCGGACTCATTCATGCTGCACGCGCATCGAAGAAAGGAGGTGCGCCATATGTATCCTAATATCAAATACAGTGATTTAACCGATCGTGATTTGCAGCCGCATGCACGGATGTCTGGCTTGGTTGCAGTCGGTTACCTCAATCGACTTAAAGGGGCGCGTTTAATGGGTGCTCTAGCGCTCCATGCGCTAACAAATACAACTGAGCGGAAGCTTTGGGTCTTCGTGCTCGAAAAGTGCTGTCGTTGCGTCCAGCCGTTCCAGTCGATCCGCTCCACAGGTCGCTCCCAGAGCCGACTAAAAGCAAAGCGCAAGTAGTCTCTAGGCCGCCCCTAAATCTTCCGCGGGTTTGTCCAACTTACAGTTATCACTCCGGCTTCGCGGAGATGATAACTTCAGGGTTCGAATTTTCTGTTAATTTGATCAGCTGCCCATTGGTCTGCGTCTCTTTCGGCAGAATCTGGATTAGGAGGATTTACGTGACCTAAAACATGATGAGCAATCTCATGGTATAGGATGAAAACAGGTAGCGCTTTGGACTTGATGTTACGTGCAAGAAACTCGGGGAGAGGGATCTTCTCTTCTTCTAGGCGGTCAATGGAGCCGATATAGTCTGTAATGCTGTGGTTGTCCCTAATGCAAAAATACACGTCATTTCCTCTAGGGATTTCATCAACCTGAATGTGGAGGCCTTGGGTTCGATCACCATACTGTGACACTCTCTCTTTCGTTTCACCTTTGGATTCAGCAATTGCCCGAAGCTCATCTATCTCTGAAAAGAACAAGATTTTATCTTCTGTGTATCCTTGTTCTACAGCATAGGATATCAGCTGGATTCGGTCTTGTGGGGAAAGCTTGATGTTCATTTTTAATCTTCGAACGTGGAGATGGAGCGACGGCGTTAGCCGTTGCTCCGATCGACTGGTTCTGCCTCCATTTTCTCGAGGTCATTAATGTAAGCCTTCAAGATCTCAATACCTTCCTCAGAGCAATATTGACCTGATTCCTTGGGTGGGAATCTGACCTGCAGATCATTCGCTTCCATCTTTATGTAGTCTAGATATGGGTCAGATATGGATATGTGCAGGAAGTCGTCCCAAGCGTAAGGATTTCCTTTTCCTGCAACGAATTCGCTTAAAATTTCTTTTACTTCAGATGGAGAGCGATCAGCTCCTTTTCGGCGACCGTAAAGGATGATAGCGAACAAAATGCTCGCTATCGCAAATCCTGTGATGATGCCGAATATGTAGGTCATTTCTTTTGCAGAACGTCGAGTGTATGCATGTATGAGCGCCAGCGAAATACATTGTCATATCACGACTGGTTGGGCTCATTTTTTAGCTTTGAGTAAGGATTGGTCTAATTGCTTCAGCGATTCTTTCATTCGTTCAAGAGCGGGTGTTCCATCCTTCACTTCAAAAAACAATGAGTTTGATTCTGTGGCACCGTTGTCGTGGAGGTAGTAGGCTTTCACTTCATACTTTCCAGGCTTCAAGTCTCCTTCGATTAAATCTCTTGCGTGGCTTACTCTAAATTCTTCTGAGAAATCGTTTTTTTCTATAAACGCCCTAACAAGCCTGATGCGTTCGGCCTCACTGTATACTGGTGCAATCTTTAGTTTTTTGAGTTCTAGACCGTTATCTCGACCGCCCTGCTTGTGTGTGATGAGGCTCCTAGTCTGTTCTTTCTCTTCTTCTTTTAGCGAGTAAAGGACTAGTATAAGCCGTTCTAGTCCTCTTATGTCATGCACGTTTATTGAATTCGCGTGTATCTGTTTACTACCGACTCTAATACTTGGATCGGAAATGCTTACAGTAAGTCCAAGACCTGAGTCTACACCGCGCTGTAAGACAGGATTCTGCTGTTCTGCTTCAATTTTCACGGTGACGGCATCGGGCTGGCCGAGAAGTGAGGAAGTTAGCGCAAAGATGAGTATGATAGTGAATCTGTTCATTTTTATTTTCTTTGCCCAACCCCCGCGCTGAGGCGCGGAGCGATTGACTTGTAGCAAACTTGTTTGCGGAGAGTCAATCGTGGAGTCGCCTCAAGCAACTTGTTGGACGGCGCGAAGCGCCGGGAGACCAGTTGCTTGAGCTTG
>Ga0222632_1000602_pt1 | contig 17929 bp, 11 predicted proteins | sample AntAcemetageno46_FD_179828 | JGI IMG/M metagenome (GOLD analysis project Ga0222632, IMG submission 179828) | Saline water microbial communities from Ace Lake, Antarctica - #46 | ecosystem: Environmental > Aquatic > Non-marine Saline and Alkaline > Saline | place: Antarctica: Ace Lake | collected...
GAGTACCAACTATGATGATTCCCAGAAGCGTATCGTCGGTGGTCGCAACGGCTACGGTGCCAAATTGGCGAACATTTACTCGACTGAATTCTCTGTGGTCATCAAGGACCACGAGACGAAACAGACCTATACCCAATCTTGGTCTAAGAACATGACCGTGTGTGACCCCCCAAAAATCAAAAAACATTCGGGTGCTACGTCATCCGTCGCCATCACGTTTACCCCCGAGTGGAAACGTTTCGGAATGTCCAAGATGGACGATGCCATTTACAAAATTTTCCAAAAGAGGGTCTGGGATGCGAACATCTGTACCACCCAAAACTGTAAAGTGAAGTTCAACGATGAACTACTCACCAAACAAACGTTCGAAGCCTACGCCAAGATGCATGAAGGTGTTGAGGAAGTCTGCTCGGTGAATACCGAACGTTGGTCCGTGTGTATCGGACCCTCTGAGAATGGAATGGAACAGGTATCTTTCGTGAATGGACTCTGTACCAATAAGGGTGGAACCCACGTTGACCACGCCGCGAACCTCATCGCGAACGGTATCATCGACGAAATGGCGAAGAAAATCAAACTAAAACCTCAACAGGTGAAGAACGCCTTCAATATCTTCGTCAAGGCGACCCTCGAGAACCCAACCTTCTCCAGCCAGGTGAAGTCTGAATGCACCTCAAAGTCCCAGAGTTTTGGGAGTAAGTTTGAACCCCCTAAAACATTCATCAAGAATGTGCTCAAAACTGGAATCGCTGAAGAACTCCTGGCCCTCTCCAAGTTTAAGGAGATGAAGGAACTCCAAAAGTCTGATGGGGCCCGCAAGTCTAAGATTACTGGTATACCCAAATTGGATGACGCGAACAAGGCTGGTACTGCGCACTCTAAGGATTGTACCCTCATCGTCACAGAGGGTGACTCGGCGAAGACTCTCGCGGTCGCAGGTCTCTCAGTCGTGGGTCGTGACCACTATGGGGTGTTCCCACTTCGTGGTAAGTGTAAGAATGTTCGAGATGTTTCTGTGGCACAACTGACCTCCAACCAGGAGTTCAACGACCTCAAGAAGATTTTGGGACTCCAGCAGGGGAAGGAGTACACCACCGTCTCAGATCTTCGCTACGGGCGACTCATGATCATGACCGATGCTGATAACGATGGGTCGCACATCAAGGGTCTCATCCTCAACATGATTCACTATTTCTGGCCGAGTCTCTTGAAGCTGAACTTTGTGGTGAGTATGGTGACCCCAATCATCAAGGCCTCCAAGGGGTCTGATACGAAATCGTTCTATACAGACTCCGCGTTCCGCACCTGGTACGGCGACGGGAAACAGGGGTGGAAAGTCAAGTACTATAAGGGTCTGGGTACTTCCACGAGCGCAGAAGCCCGTGAGTATTTCAAGAAGATTCAGGACCTCACGGTAAAGTTTGATGTGGACACGATGACTGATGAATCGATCGTTCTCGCCTTTGATAAGAAGAAGGCGGATGCGAGAAAGACATGGCTCTTGGAGAACACCGCGAAGGATGCTGACCAACTCGAAGTTCCCTATGGTCGCGTCAAGGAGTTGAGTATCTCCGACTTTGTACACAAAGACTTGGTGAATTTCAGTCTCGCGGACCTCAAGAGGTCTATCGCACATATGGCGGACGGTCTCAAACCCTCCCAGCGTAAAGTGATGTTCGCGTGTTTCAAGAAGAATCTCAAGGAGGAGATGAAGGTTGCCCAGCTGGCGGCATTCGTGGCGGAAAAGAGTGCCTACCACCATGGTGAAGTTTCTTTGGCGGACACGATCGTAAAGTTGGCGAATGATTTCATGGGGTCCAACAACATCAACCTTTTGGAACCGTGTGGTCAGTTCGGTACGAGACTCATGGGTGGTAAGGATGCGTCTCAGACGAGGTATATCTTCACGAAGTTGACCAAGGAGGCGCGGAAGATTTTTGACCCCAGGGATGATGCCGTGCTCAATTACCTGGATGATGACGGTCGCTCCATCGAGCCCGACTTTTACATGCCCACTCTCCCCATGGTTTTGGTGAATGGGACAGAAGGTATCGGTACGGGATTCAGTTGCTACGTGCCCCCATTCAATCCCGATGACATCAAGGAAAACATCAAGAGGTCACTCAAGGGTGAGCCGTTCGTCGCGATGCGTCCCTGGTTCAGGGGGTTCAAGGGGGTTGTCCACAAGGAGGAGGATACGTGGATGATGGAGGGTGTATGGAAATGGTCGGGAAGTAACATCGTGGTGACTGAACTCCCACCCGGTCGATGGACCCAAGATTATAAGGAGTACCTGGACACACTCGTGGAGAAGAAATTGATTGGAGGGTACACCAACAACTCAACCACCGAAGATGTACACTTTGAAATCATGGAGTACGCGGGTAAGGATCTCCTCAAGGACCTCAAGTTGAGGAAGACCTTCCGTGTCTCCAACATGCACCTCTTCCACCCCACCAAGGGTATTCACAAGTACGCGAGTCCCGAAGAGATTCTTCAGGATTTTGTGGATCTCAGAATCGAACATTACAAGAAGCGGAAGGCACACCTCATCGATGTCCTCGAGAAGCGGGCAGAGATGTGCGACCATAAGTCGAAGTTTGTGTCTATGGTCATCGAGGGGAAACTGGTGGTGTTCAAAAGGAAGAAGGTGGAACTCGAGGCGGAGATGTCCTCTATCTTTCCCAAGATTGACGGGAACTTGGACTACCTCCTCAATACGAGAACGGTCGAATACACGGAGGAGCGCGTCAAGGCACTCACAGATGAGGCGACGCAAGCGAAAGAGGATCTCGAGAAGATGATGAAGACGAGTCACATCACGATGTGGAAGAATGATATTAAAAATATATGAGCAGTAGATAAGTATGGGTGAGGCTGCTAACATTGCGCTCAATGCTATTGGAAAGCAGGATACACACCTCCTTTCCAAAGACCCCAAAGATTCATTGTTTAAATATGATTATAAAAGACATTCACAATATACCAAAAATTATGTCATACGCAATGTATATAATGAATCCAATGACATTTTAGATGATGTAACGATGAAAGTTGAATATAATCCCCAAAATATGGGACATTTATTAGGTAATTTTTGGATTAAGATACCTGTAACGCCACGTGCGGGCGAATCTTTTATTACGAACGATAGAACATATTCGAGTGTGAGTGAATATTTATTTCTCGATGGATTAGGATTCAATTTAATTCACTCAGTTAATATGTATGTTGATGAAATATTGGTTGAAACAATTACAAATGATTGGATTGCTATTAATCATTCATTATATGCATCTCGTACTCAACAGGTTGCTAATAACCTATCTATGGGTGCAGGAAATAGTATTATAAGTACGGAATCTAATTTTCCCTCCTTTTTAGATCAACTACAGTCATCCTCGGATATCATGGTGCATATACCATTTTTTTTTTCTCAAGTATTAAATGATGCTGACGCAGATAATAAAGGACGTAGACCGCTATTTCCAGTGTGTGCAGTGCACAAACAAAAAATAATATTCGAAATTCGTTTCCAACCAAAATCATTTTGGAAAATTCGTTTTGATAGTCCAATTATAGATACGGTTCACGAATTTCAAATCATAACCGAAGAATATATAATCCCTGGGGAGGAATTAATATTTTTTAGAAATAATAATTGGCGTCAAACCGTTGTTTTAACAACAAAAGAAAATTCAAAAGAGACTGATACGTTATCTCAAGACGAAATCAAACAAAAACTATCACCACGTGGTGCAGTTAAAACGATACACTGGTTTGTGAGGCGATCGATACATGAAAATCTAGATCGTAGCATTCTCAATGAAAATTTACTCCGCTCATACCGTCATGAAACCGGACTGGTACCTGAAGATGTAAACAGTCGAACGCATAATATATTTTCAGATGCACATTTAATAAAAAAATCACGACTCTATATGAAAGGGCAATCGTACCCATTGATACGTAATAACGAGTCTCAATTACATCATGTTTTGCAGGCGCATAAACATAAACTAAATATACAACAAAATAGAATACATGTTCTCACGCAAAGCTTTAGTTTATTTCCTAAAAAATACCAATCAACTGGATATTTCAACTTTTCATCTATACTTTCAGATAATACAACGCTACAAGTAGAAATAAATCGCGATAAAAATATAAATGGTGAGTATTACGACCCATTTGCAGGTAGAACATTATATGTATTACATATATATTATACATCCTATTTTACATTACATTTCGATGGTGGGTTTTTATTAAAAATAGAATAAATGATATATATAAATATGTCTTCTAAAGTGGATTTAATTTATTCAGGTTTAATGGAAGAATTTTTAAGCACCGACCCTGACATGTCACATTTTTTATATCGATTTAACCAGCATACACCATTTTCATTCGACACACAAGAAATGTTATTTTCTGGTGACATTGGTTACGGTAAAACAATTAAATCTGAAATTTCAAATTCTGGTGATTTTTTAACTAATATAGGTATCGAATTGAACATTTCTATACCATTGGGTGCACAAGAGTTACCATCACAAAATGGGTTTATTCATCACTTCGAACGAATCGAGCTCTATATAGGGAATAAATTAATTGAATCATTATCATCTGAAAATATATACTACCAACATATGAAAAACATGTCTATAGCAGATAAGCGATCCGCATCTCTTATTTCTGGTATAGATACGGAATATAATGAACGTAATCGCGTAACATTCGACCACTCAGGGTCTAATATAATAATTGGATATATTGATTTACCATTTTATTTTTACCAAAACTTGGGAAAAAGTATACCAATATGTAAATTGTCAAAACAGAATGTCAGTGTAGTAGTCAAGTTACGAGACTATAAAAATTTGAATTTAAATATAAATGATGTTGTTGAAAATGACCCCAAACGTGTGATTACATATGCTTCATTACATGTTGATTACGGTTATTGTACTGAAGATGAACGATCATTTTTTTTAAATAACACAGTTGAACATGTTATTACACAGGAGCAGAAAGTGTCTATTGATACCAATGCTATGCATAAAGAACATAATATATATCTACCGTTTTATGGTCCGGTTAGTTATATATATTTCTACATCGAAAATCAATTACAAACAAATGACGTAGATGCGGGTAGATATAATTCACCTATGTTTCTAAATAAAATAAAAAGAGCTAAACTTAAATTTAATAACACTGTAGTTTTTGATGAAAATGAACTTTTTTTTATCAATCAAAATCTAAAATATAACGAAGGAATTTATTCAGAAATACTTTCAACTGATAAAGGGGGTGCTTCTCCACAAGCCAGTTTCTTTCCTTATACATTAAGAATTGATACAACTGGTATTGATTCAGGGTTTATATACCCATACCATTTTGGTTTTAAACATATTAAATCACATACTGGTAGTGTAAATATGTCAAGAATAATAGATAAGATACTAACAATTGAACTAGATAATAATCAATTTACAGAATTTAAATTCGCACAGAGTAATTTCATTAAATCCGAACAAGTTATATTTGGGAGAAAACTACCGAATGATTCTACGAGTAAACTAAAGATTAATGTACATGCAATTAATTACAATATTATAACCTTCCGAGATGGCATTTGTGGTTTAAAGTATTCATAATAATATTATTAAATACAAAATGTCAGGTCGTATAGGTATTCTTTATCAAAGTAATAAGACTAATATATTTCAGTCTAAACCAGAATTTTCACATTTTATAGAACGATTCAAGAAGACGACTAATTTTGCCCGTGTGAATAATACGATAAAACCATCTAATGATATAGGTTTTGGTAAAATTCATAAATTTTCAATACCAGTTGATAGTGGTGATATACTAGGTGATATATCCGTTAAAATCGTAGTGCCGAAATTATCAGAAAATAATTTATTTAAAACATCATCACCTTTCGTGGGTGGATATAACGAATGTACAGAAAAGACACTGGATTATATTGATAATCTAGGAACGTGTATAATTGAATACGTAGAACTTGTGATAGGTGGGAATATAATCGATCGCCAGACAACTGATACCATAAATATACACGATGAACTCAATTTGTCTGAAACTCAAGAAATTAATAATATTAAACTCAAGCGTAAACAATATAAGTTAAATCAAGAATTTTACAGTAAAATGCCTTCATCTTCATTTGGTCACTATAATAAATTAAAGACAGTAGATACTACATCTGACGGAAATGTTGTACTTGATGACATTATGATTGATTATCCGTATGATAGAGCATTGAATAAGACAAGAGGTTCTCTAAATAACCTTAATGACACTCTGGGAACTAGTATAAAAATCGGTGCCGTTACATATGAAAATGATATAGAATTACTCGTAAATATACCATTCTATTTCCTTAATAAACCTGAATTATATATACCAATCTTTTTATTAAAACAGGAAATCGAAGTGATAGTAAAATTACGCGATATAAATGAAATATTTATACAGCGCAATATATCATACAAACAACATTATCTCGACGAAGATGAAGTTATAATGTTTAATAATGAACTTTCGAATTATAGTGTTTCAACTGATACATTAAAACCGTATATAGACGTATTTAGTACCACACCCGTTGAAAGTGTATATAGTATTAATGGTACATTAAATTCATTGTCATTTGATAAATTATATTTTTTTCCGTATGTTGTTTTAAATGATGACTCTACTATAATATCTTCTCAAATCGAGGCAGAAGCTACATTCAAAATCAATGAAACACGTTATCATCCACAGGTTGGCGAATTGTTCGATAAGATGTTTAGTGCACCTGATTTCATAAACTTCGATTGGATAAATGATATAAATATTGTAAATATAGAATTGTCTTATGAAACATATCTATTAGAACGAGACGAAAAAAATAGTAAACTGAATAAAAGATTAGATTATATAATTACACAAATACAATATAGCACTTCTGTGATTAATGAAGAATATGGTTCATTACCGAATATAAAAATGAATTTAAACTTTAAAAATCCTATTAGAGAAATATTTATATTGGCTAAAAGAGATAAGATAAAACAACAAGAACTTGGTAGACCAAAACACTATTATCATTTCCCATTTAGTAAATTTAAATTGAACAGACATTTGGGTGATATATTTCCTACCGATGGTATCGATGAATATACACAAGTTATTGGATTTCCATTTGAACCGTATCTATTCCTAGGACCTCTACCATGGCAAGGGTCTCCGTTTGAATTTGTATCTCCAATTGATTACGATAATACTACCGATCGGGAAATTATTGTAATGAATAACAATCTGACTCCCACATTACTCCCCCTTCCTGGTACACCTTTCAAATATTATGAGGGTACAATAGGAGCTCGACGTAAGACATATTATCATAATATAGATAAGTTTTCATTAAAATTAAATGGAATTGAAATCATCAATAAGAATGTTACAAATACTGAATTTAATAATTTTTGTTCACCGGGTATTAATTATAAGAAGGTATTTCTAACAAGTAGATTTAAAGCTTATAATTTCGGATTAGAAACCGATACACCATATTCAACTGGTTATATAAATTTTTCACATTTTACAAATCAATTGCTAGATGTAGATTTATTCTCATCTTTATCATATTATGAAAATATCGGCTTCAGAACTATACCCAGAACTTTATATGTATACGCGACGAGCTTTAATATTTTGCGTATAGAAAATGGTTATGTTAAAATATTATATTAAAAATATGTGAGCAATAGATAAGTATGGGTGAGGCTGCTAAGATTTCCCTCAAAGCTATTGGAAAGCAGGATACACACCTCCTTTCCAAAGACCCTGAAGATTCATTCTTTAAATATAAGATGAACAAATTTTCAAATTTCACAAAATTAATTAAGAGTACAGTCGTGACCAAACCATCTACAGATACAAATTGGCCTTTTGGTAGAACGGTAATAGTTGAATTTAACCCACGACAAATGGAAGACTTACTGAGTGACATGTGGATTAAACTGAAGATGCCGAAATTGAACAATACTACAAATTATCCAGATCAGCTCTCGTTACATATTATTAAGAGTATCACAATGTATGTAGATGGGATAAAATTAGAAGAACTCACAGATGATTGGAACTTCATATATAATGAATTATATTTGAGTGATACACAACACGAGGCGATTCAATTACTTACAAATAACGGATTTAATTATACGTACTTTGCGAGACAAGGTGGGGATTTAGGATTTTTAGACAGGGAAATGCTCATACCCCTTCATTTTTTCTTTTCTAGAAAATATGATGCTTCTGAAAATAGACCGTGTTTCCCATTATGCTCGATATATCGTCAAAAAATAACATTCGAAATTCAGTTTCATAAACAATCATTCTTCACAAATTTTTCTGATACTATAACCTTACCCGAATTTACAATACTAACAGAGGAAATAAAACTCGAATCAGAAGAAAGGTTATATTTAGCATCTTCTCCTTACACATTCAGCCCAGATATTGTATATAAACATAGTGAACAGTCGTCTGAAGTGAATATTCGTAGATTTAAAATGAATTTTTCAACAGATAATGCTACGAAGATATTTCATTGGTTTTATAGAAGACAGGAAAATGAGAATGAAGATGATTCAACTAAATATAAATTGCGATTCAATCTTACGAGCAATCCGGTTGAGTTTAGACGTGCAGATGGAAAACGATTCGAAATTGCTGAAAGTTTTCAAATATTCCTCAATGGTGAGTCGGTACAATATGTATCAGGGGACCAGAATCATCGATACTTTAAATATTACACTCCGTATGAAAGTGGTCTAAACACACCAACCACTCACATTTATACGTATAATCTATCATTGTATCCATCTAAACATCAACAATCTGGGATTTTAGATTTTAAAAAAATTAATTCGGATAAAAGTTTCATAGAAACAGAGTTTCATAAATCTCTTGATTTGAGTACACTATACAAAATGCATATGTATTACATAGCATATAACCAATTTGATTTTCGAGATGGTTTCATGACTGTTAGAGATTAAAAAAAACACTTTATAAGTATATATGCTGTTGTTTGCTAATGGCGTTCAAGATACATTCATAACCGATAACCCAACACAAAGTCATTTTCTGAATGTATATAAAAAGCATACACCTTTTTATAAATCACTCTATCCCATAGCGTCAGAAACCCCTACGAATTTTGGTTCTACATTATCGTTCAGAGTACCTACGGATTCTGGTGACTTTATAAATCGGGTATGCTTGAAAGGTGAATTGAAAACAATTACGAATGTACCAATCAACTATTATAAATCGTTTTTGACTAATAATCTCATAGAATATGCTGAATTGTTTATAGGAGAGCAATCAATTCAAAAACTATCTGGGGAGTATATTGCTATATATCACCAAAGTCATGCACGAGATATTTCAACGTATGAATTTTTATATGCACATGGTTCGAATAATGTCCGTCAGATATTTAGAGATTCGTCTACCGCAGAGGATAATCCATTTTTTTTAGACATACCATTCTATTTTCATAATGTCAATGAGTTATCCCTACCATGCTGTTCGCTAAAAAAGCAGGGTATTCGAATAACAATCAAACTTCGACAAATCGGTGAAATATATTTTAGACAGGAATTATTTGAAACGGCTCTTAACGTATCCTATATTCACGTGGGGATGGATGAAAAGTCTTTTACTGAAAATTATCCAATTGTTCAGAACATTAAGCAATTACAAGTATCCGAATTTAAAATGTCTCAAGGTGTGTCGAGTAAAAGTATGCTACTGAATTTTAAAAACCCCGTCAGTGAATTGTTTTTTGTTGCGAATCGTGTATCCGATAGGCGTATGTATGTAGACATTGAAAATATTCGATTGAAATTTAATAACGCTGTAGTTTTCGATAGGAAGAATAAATTTTTATCGTTCAAGCAGTCACTCGATAATCATGTATCGTCACCATCCGGGAACGATCTAGATGGTGGTGGTAAATACTGTTCGTATTCATTTTCCCTCAATCCTATTTCAGGTCTTCATATGGGAAGTGTAAACATGAGTCGTATCGTTCACAAAGAATTGAAGATAGATCTCCCGTTGGATACAAATGAAGACGTGATGATTCGGATATATGCTGTGAGTCATAATGTACTCGTTTTTTATCATGGATTAGCTGGCTTAAAATTTTAATCAACTATACTAGTAATGTCTACAGGAAGGTTAAACCTTCATACACTGGGGGTAGCTGAGAGTGTACTCGTAGACTATGATTATTCGTATTTCACTAAACTCGTAAAAAAAAATACACACTTTGCCAAGGAATATAGAAATATAGAATTTAATGGTAACTTTGGTAGTATATGTGAATTTATAATTCCTATGAACACGGGAGATTTACTGAAATCTGTATCTCTGGAAATAGAAACCAGTGAACTCATAGATGTTGACCACTATTACATCGATTCATTCGGGAATGCTTTAATAGAATACGCAGAATTGATGATAGGAGGTACCATTATAAATCGAATAACAAGTGACTATTTGCAACTATACACAGAAGCTTTCCACGCGGATACTAAAAAGTCTGCGTTCAAAAATCTCATCAATAGAAGAGAAGACAGTCTTTTAGACATACCATCTTTCGGAGTTAATTATAATCAATTAAAGAACAATAAATTACATTGTATCATTGACTTACCATTCTATTTTCATAGACACCCAGAATTAGCTCTACCGTTGTGTGCGATTACGTTACAAGATATCACGATTCGCATAAAGTTGAGAGACTATAACGAACTCGTTTACAAATTTTCATCTACTCGAACTCCGAGTGATACGCTCGCGATGGTGAGTAATGCTTTACCGCCTACAATCACAGAGGCCCCGAAAATAACAAAATGTGAGTTAGTCACCGAGCTCGTATTCCTAGACGCAGCGGAACGAAAAAAATTAAAGTGTAGACAAATTGATTACGTCATAACCGAACTTCAAGAAGAACAATTCAAAACTGCAGATGCTGAAACGAATTCTATCAAATGTAAATTAAATTTTTCAAATCCAGTCAAAGAGATGTACTTTTTTATTCAAAGAGACAGACAAGTGCATCAAGACATTGGTGTATTTACGAGCCCTTTAAATTATGACCCTGTACGCTGGGTTGACTTTGATGGTTCCGAATTTACGGTAACGGTTGAACAACTGAAATACTTAACATTAAAACTCGACGGACTCCCCATAATAAATGAGAACGTAGGTACGCCTCAAATTATGAGAATATCCCAATTTATGAGACACCACTCGAATGTACCTAAATTATCAAGGGTATATATGTATAGTTTTGCACTTAACCCCGAAGAATGGTATCCGACTGGTCAAGTAAATTTCAGTTTAATGAAAGAGCAGATAATGGAATTCGAACTATGGCAGTCGAGGACATTTGTGAATTCGATTTTTAATTACTTCAATCGGTACATACGTGTTTACGCGAAGAGTTATAATATTCTTCGAGTAAAAGGTGGAGTGGCTCACAAACTCTTTTAATCACGTTCGTGTGAACAATTTTGTTTTATTTTCACGGATGTAGTCGATAATCTTATTCTTGATACACCATTTGATGAAATTCAACTGTGCCAGAGTCGTATGAATTTCATGAGATGTACCCGGGACTGTATACACAAACTTTTCAGATCGACAAAATGGGTCGAACAATTTTTTGCTGTATCCATCGAGACTTGATTTGTATGCGTAGTGGACGGTGAAAAGCTTACCGTCGCTCGTTTTGTACGATGTGTGATTCTTCTTCGCATAATTCGTGATGAACCATTCCAGGTTTCGTAACGAAATACCACTTGTTTTATCTAGTATATTCAATAATTTAGATTGGTTATTTTCTTCGAAATAGAATGTGTTAATTGAGGATAGTAGAATATCTGATTTACTCATTATTGAAAATAGAACTCAAATCTATAAGTTGTTTTGTTTTGTTACATTCCGGACATTCATGGGAAAATAAAATTTCGGGACCGTGGGAATGGCCGTTGTGACTGTCGTGAACTCTCTGACGGATACGACTTCCCGAAGTTATGTGTTTTCCACAATACCCGTCGTGTATACCCTTGAACACACACCTCGAACCATCTGGTTTCGTGCCTTTACACAAAGACACAGTCGAAATAACTGGAACGTCTCTGAGTAACAAATCGAGTGAGATTGCGTATTTTTTTGATATGATATCAGCATATTTAGTCATCAGTATATCCATACGCTGAGTCAATTCTTCATCAAAGAGTTCGATAATTTTATCACGATAACTCATATCACTTATTTTGTATGCGCTCGTATTTTTTAAATAGATCTTCGACGCTCTCTTCTCGACGCATCCTAGCCTGTTTAATACGTTCCTTCAACTCAGCCACCTTACCCTCCTCTTCGAGACCGTGTTTTTTACACTCTTCTATCAGGTCTACGCGTTTCATGGTACTCAGCGCGGGTTCACGTTTCTTCGGTGGCGGCTTACATTGGGTAATGAGTTCTCCGAAGATTTCTTCCCTCACGTTTTCATAGAGCGGATCGAGTAAATCACACACGGGGTTCAGAAATTTGTTGATGAAATAGTATCGATAATCGACGGGTAAATTATTCTCTTCGACATACTTTGGATCCTCCGATTTTTCAAACGCCTTCGCTTTAGGATCACCCGTGTCCACGAGGAGGTACGGAACTCGGTCACCCGATTGCGGTTCTGAACCAGGCTTACGCATCCGCATCTTATTCACAACCTGTACGTGTGCCTGATTAATGTTCGCAGACTGAGAACTCGTGATAGACACCGCGTTCCCACCAACCTTATAACTATCGGATAAACTTTGACTCAATATGAGTTTCTCGTTTGGAATGTCCCCGGAGAGAAGTTCGATCGCTCGCTCCTTCGCCAGTTCTTTCGGTGGTCCTGTATCACTGGAAGTCAACACGACATCGAGAAGTTCTTTACACACTTCTCTCATGTGAGGTGTATTGTCTCTACGAACGAGCTGGAGACCCTTTACGTCTATGTAGTCCATGTGCATATTCCCATCTGCCCCCTTCGTCCAGAGTTTCGCGGCGTACCGCTTCTTTGAGTACAGAAAATACGGCCAGTAGACCTTCTCGAGTTCCAAGTTATTTGGTTTTTTGAAGAGTGCGCTACACTCCGCCGCCGCTCTCTCCCCGATTTCCCAACTGTACTTGATAGCCTCCTCCCCTTTACGATCCCCAACATCGAACTCGACCATGACCGAATCCGTGTTGTGTACGACGAGTTCACCTGGGCCGACATGGAAATGATGGGACTCCGTCGTCAAATCATACACGTACCCATCCGTCTCCCCCACGAATTCGAGCTTTTTTATGGCGACTGTATTCTTCCTTTGTGTAGATTTTGTCCATGTTTGTCTAAAAACATCAGGTTTGTCTGTACGTGTATTGATTGAGACGTTGTATCCCATGCGTCGGCCCAATATGTACATACCCATAGAACCTTCTTTGCCCTTGATATCCATCCTCGTGTACCCATGGGCATCCTTGTCTCCATCAGCCATGTAATACCCTTCCCAGAAAGAGTGCGCTACTTCGATGGGTGCGTTCAAAATACACGGTGGCACAACCTTTTCTTTGTGTGCGTTGTAAAATAATGAACGGTACCTCATACAAATACCCTTCACATCACCTTTCGCGTTGAGTTTGTACACACCATTACTTTTAATCGTATCATACACAGAAGTTTCAAATGGACAAAGATTTTGCATTTCGATGAGAAAGTCTAAATTAGCGTTGTTGAGCGCCCACGTATGCTTCTCACTGTAGTGACCACACGAACCATCTCCAAAGAAGAAACCCATAACCTTCGCTTCATCGACAGTCACGGTCGCATCATTTTCACCAAAAGCACTCACACAGTCCCCGTGGAGAAGTCGCGTGCCCAAAGTGACCTCACTCGGTTTGATCATCTCCTTATTCTCGAGAAGTAGACTGTGATCTTCCGTCACGTCAACGATACCGGTGTGGGTGAGGACACGGTGAATGTCCTTCGTCGTCTTGTGTCGTACAATCTGGTGAATGGGTGTGAATCCATTTTCTGTCCACACATCAGCATCAATCGTAGCGACTTCTTTACCATCATCGCGCTCTTCGTAGGATTCAACGAGTGAATCGATTCGACACGTCTTGATAACACCCCTTTGACGAATGAGTAGAGGTGTATCAGGTGTCACCGAATCCCCGTACCTTACCTTCGCACCTGGAAAGTTCGCCTCTACGTAATTCTTCGTCTCTTCGATCATCGCGCGACCCCTGAAAGTTGTCGTCGAAGCGATCGGAACACATGGGAGGATACCCTTACCCGCACCCGTGAAGCCGTATACAGAGTTCATCGAGACTTTGTACGCCAACTGCTTACCGTTGTACACCTCCTTCATATACCCCGTGGCGGTCGCCATGTCCTTTTTCGCCTTTTTACGAAACTGTTTCAATTCGAGAAGAATACTGGGTAAAAGACTCGGAACATCCTGTGCGAATTTATAGGTTTTGTCCTTAATTTCGAACGTTTCGTACGTCACGCCCGGAACGTTTCCGTATTCTTTTTCGTTCATGACGTACGATGAGTAACATAAGTTATGCGCCATCATGATAGATGGGTACAAGGCTTCAAAATCCAGAGCGGTGATCGGTGTGTAATACGCCCCCTTCTGTGCGTCGAGAACAGTCGCACCCTCGTATTGCTCTTCGGGTAATTGACCGTACCTGATCGTCGGAATCATGAACCCCATCTCTCTAGCCTTTTTAGACAATTGACTGAACACTTTGATCTGCTGACCTCTCTCGACCAGGAAACACACAGGAACCCACGTCGCTTTAGCCATCTCGAGAAGATTGAGAAGAATGCACATCTTCTTCATGAGTTTATGCGGGAGTAGTGTATCCTTCACGCAGTATTCCGCCACTTCTCTCAATTTAACGGGGTCGCCTTCTCTGTATCGCGCGAACATCTCCTTGGGAGACATATCGATCTTCTGGTCACCCAGGTACAACTTCGAGACGTTATTGAGACTGTACGAATCCAACTTGTACCCTTTCTTGACTTCGTGGAACATATCGAATATGAAGCGTCCCGACATAGGGAGTAGTTTCAACACGTTATCACCCAGCGCACTCGAGCTCAATTTTTTGATAGAGATTTCACACTCTTGGTTCCTCAGTTTTCCCATCTTAAAAAACTCGGGGCTACACGCCGTGATGAACGCGCGCGTGTATATGTAGTCAAGATCAAATCCGAAAATGTTCCATCCGGTCATGATATCAATATCCTTCTCGTGGATGTACCTCTGAAACGCCTCGAGCATCTCCCTCTCCGTATCGAAACTCACGATCGTACACCCATCCAGGTTCGTGTCTGTTCGTTTATAACAGAAACATGTCTTATCGTACGGTTCATCGTTACCGAATGAACATAGGGAGACTGCGATCTGAAAGCACGCGTCGCCGTGTATGTTTGGATTTGGAAATTTACCCGTAGAACTGTTACACTCGATATCGAAGGAAGCCACGACGAACGGGGCGATATCGTCTCGTGGGACGGGTTTCAGTGTAGTCCAGTCGTTACAGAACAAATCGATATCCACTCGCGCGAGGTGTGATCGGATACACTCATCCCCCGTCTTCAACCACCCCGTCGATTGAATACCTGTTCGATGCATCAGTCGAAGAACTGGATCGATATTCGATTCGTACACTTTGAGTCGTTGGACACCAGAAGTCATCTCAATTGGATTTCTTAAAAAATAATCGACGCGTCGACGACTACTCAGATTTTTGAAGTCTACTTTCATGTACGCGAACTCTTTGTTATTTTGAAATCCCCAAACATCCTTGGCTTTCATCATGGAATACGCCACCAAGCAGTTAGGACACTTTTTCTCTATGACGTTATATATTTCCTGTACAGTCTGAGCCGTGATACGCTCAGAGAGTTTAATAAAGAAGTACGGTGTAAACGACGTCGTCACGCATACAGATTTTCCATCTTCAGTCTTTCCAAAAATACTGATTAAATGTTCGTCATCGTTATCCACTGCTTCCCATGTGAGTGCCTGAAACTCCACACCCATTCCCGTTATGTATACATTGAGTGAAAATTTTAATATCGTTTACTAATAAATGTCAGCTGCTTTAATTGACCTCGTTTCGGTGGGTGCTCAGGATGTGTACATCACTGGTCAGCCCGAGATTACCTTTTTCCGTCAAAACTACAAGCGGTACACTAATTTCGCCATCAAGCCCGAGCGTCTCGATTATATCGGTACGTTCGGTAGCGGTAATGAAGTTACCATACCCATCAAGTCCAAGGGTGATCTCCTCAGTTATGTGTGGATCGAGGCGGAAAACATCGGGGCCACGGGTGATTCCAACCTCGGATTCTTTGATAAAGATGAGACGACCACCACGGAGTTCCAGCTCTGGATCGGTGGGCAGAAAGTCGCTCAGATTGACGCCCTATACATTCAGGGTGTCCACAATCTCTTGTACAAGGATAACCAAGCTAAAGCGTCTTGTGCCGTGACCCTCGATGAAGTTCCTCAGAATGCTCTCGGCTCCTCCACGCACGCCAACCACTACGTCCTTCCATTCTTTTTCAGTGATGACTGGACCAAGTCTCTCCCCCTCGTCGGTCTCCAATATCACGATGTCGAGATTCGAGTCAGGTGCCGCGGAGGTACGTTCGCCCCCAGTAACGTCAAGGTGTACGGTACGTACGTCTACCTCGACACGGATGAGCGTAAATTCTTCATCGACAACGAACACGAAATTCTCTTCACACAGACCCAGTATCAGCCCATGTCCGCCGCCGACACCGAAGTTGACCTCTCGTATTTCAACCACCCAGTCAAGGCGATCCACGTCGTTTCTTCCGAGGCCAATACCGAAAAATGGTCCTCCAATTGGACGTTCGACGATTCGACTCTGTACATCAACGGTGTACCGCTGTTCGAAAACATGTCCGCCACCTTCCACCATAACGTCGTACCTGAGATGCACTGCTCGATTCTCCCCCACGATTCTCTGAGTACCGTATCCACCTTCACGTGGCCATTCTGTCTCACGATGAACAAATCGCAACCCACGGGAACTCTCAACTTTTCTCGTATCGATAACGCGAAACTTTCCCTTTCTGGAACGGGTACCCGCACAGGAAACATCGTCAGGGCGTATGCGGTCAACTATAACATTCTTCGCATCAAGAATGGTATGGGTGGTGTCGCTTTTGGAAACTAAGTCACTCTGAAACTTACAAAAAGTAAGTCAAGATGGTAAAGAAGTTGTCCCGTAAAGTCTCCAAGTTTATCATCGAGATAGACAAGGTCGTCAAGAAGAAAGATGCGAAAATCAAGAAACAGAAAGGTATCATCAAGGCACTCAAGAGCGACCCAAAAATCAAAAAGCACAAGGTGACCATCCTCAGTTTACAGAGCAGACTCGCAGAGGTAGAGAATGAACTCAGGCGTTACAAAGTCGGTCGTGTGACCATCACGAACAAAACAGTAGAGAATGCCTTTAAGAATTTACGAAACGGTCAGTCACTCTTTAAAATGAAAGCGCAGACGAAGAGGTTAATCGAGATGTCCGGTAGGTGGGATGAAGCTCGAAAAATTCACACACAAAAACTGTTATGTTAGCTCCGGTTGTCAATCAAAGTTTTTGTCCTTTTCCCCTTCCCAATTTGTGAGTCGGTCCTTGAACTTCTCCGAGTCACAATCAGACCTATAGGGAACTTTTTCAGCCCTAAGTGCCTTTTCCGTGGCGGCCATGCGACTACTCAACGAACGCTTCACAGAGTCTGCGGGGT
>Ga0222632_1000607_pt1 | contig 17848 bp, 16 predicted proteins | sample AntAcemetageno46_FD_179828 | JGI IMG/M metagenome (GOLD analysis project Ga0222632, IMG submission 179828) | Saline water microbial communities from Ace Lake, Antarctica - #46 | ecosystem: Environmental > Aquatic > Non-marine Saline and Alkaline > Saline | place: Antarctica: Ace Lake | collected...
AGGGAAATAATTAATATAAAATGAGTTGGTTGTTGGCAAAAAGAAAGTATCTATTTTATCATATTAAACATGACTTAATTATGACACAGAACATTGGAAAGGTAATTACGGTAAGATGAGTAGTTGTAGAACTTTCGTTCCCACAAGCTCCAAGAATCTATGATGCAGTTGTTTTGACAAACAAAAATGCTGCTGGAGAAGAGGTTATTGTTGAAGTATTGCAACAATTGGAAGATGGTGTGGTGAGAGGTATCGCTATGGCATCTACTGATGGAGTGAGAAGATGAGATGAAGCAACTGATACGCAAGCACCTATTAGTGTGCCAGTAGGTCCAGAAGTATTGGGTCGTGTATTCAATGTTCTTGGAAATCCTATTGATAATCTTCCAGCACCAAAAACTAAGGAAAAACGAGGTATTCATAGACCGTCGCCAGATTTCTTGGATTTGACTAATAAAGCTGAGATGTTTGAAACGGGAATTAAAGTAATTGATCTTATCGCGCCGATGTTGAAATGAGGAAAGACATGATTTTTCTGAGGAGCATGAGTAGGTAAAACAGTACTTATGCAAGAGTTTATCCATAATATTGCTAAACATCACGGATGAGTATCAGTATTTGCTGGAGTAGGAGAAAGAACAAGAGAAGGTAACGATCTTTTCCATGAAATGACTGATTCTTGAGTAATGGCCAATACTGCCATGGTCTTTGGACAAATGAACGAGATGCCTGGACCAAGAGCGAGAGTTGCCTTAACTGGGTTGACTATGGCCGAGTATTTTAGGGACGTAGAACATAAAGACGTATTGTTGTTTATTGATAATATATTTAGGTTTACGCAGGCAGGTGCTGAAATATCTGCATTGATGGGACGTATTCCTTCTGCGGTAGGATACCAACCAACACTTTCTACAGAGATGGGTATCTTACAGGAAAGAATTACTTCGACCAAGCATGGTTCTATTACATCAGTACAAGCAGTATATGTACCAGCTGATGATTTGACTGATCCTGCTCCAGCGACAACATTTGCTCACTTAGATTCGACTATTACGTTGAACAGAGCGATTGCTGCTAAAGGTATCTATCCTGCGGTAGATCCATTGGATAGTTCGTCAACGATCTTACAAGAAGATGTTGTTGGGAAGAAGCACTATGATGTAGCACAAGGAGTGATTAGAGTATTGCAAAGATATAAAGAATTGATGGATATTATTGCTATCTTGGGTATGGAAGAGTTGTCGTTTGAAGATAAACAACTTGTGTACAGAGCAAGAAAGGTAGAAAAATTCTTGTCACAACCTATGCACGTTGCTGAAGCGTTTAACGGTATTCCTGGAGTATATGTTACTAAGGATGAAACGATCGATGCGTTTGCGAGAATATTGAGCGGAGAGATGGATGATATTCCAGAAGCTGCTTTCTACAATAAAGGAACACTTGAACAAGTGTTGGCAGAAGCAGAGAAGATGAAAGAAGTGGTTGCGTAAAATTATATACTGTCATTCTGAGTGGAATGTAATGAAACGAAGAATCTTATGGAAACAAAGATCCTTCGCAGGCTCAGGATCACGAAGATGAGAAATGGGGACTTGTTCCTCATTTTTTTTGTTTGTTGTTTTACTCCTGGATTTAATGTTTGTCATTCTGAGTGGAATGTAATGAAACGAAGAATCTTATGGAGATTAAGATCCTTCACTTCGTTCAGGATGACAAATACTTCGTTCAGGATAACGTGATTTAATGACTTTTCCACATTTTTTTCACAAAGTGTCAACAACATTGACATAGTGTGACAGTAAATGGACATGTAAAATGTCTCTATGTTCTTCTGGTGTTTAAGATTCTTCGCTGTGCTCAGAATGACGAATTGGTTCTGTTATGTCTATTTAAGGCTGGGGTTTCTAGGGTTGTTGTAGACCCCGGGGTATAATAATAGCGACATATATACCCCGGGGTCTTATTGTTTTTTGTGTCATAAGTATGTCACAGTTGTCTGGTTGTTGCGTATATATGGATGTATGGATGGTGTCATCTGTACATGAAAGCACACTAACTTGGTTCTTGTGCATGGTCTTTAATGATACGGTAATGGTCTATATATGTCGTGTCGTGGTCGATGAAGTGACCTTGTAAAGCGCTACTTGCGCTTGTCATGGAGTCGATGATGATGAAAAACATACCTATAGCTTCGGCTGTTTGGTTTGTGGTAGACATATATATTTGACGCAATGCAGTAAAGGATTCTTGTGATGCCTGGCTTCGGCTATAGGCGTCTGTAAGAATAACTTACTGTCAACCGCTGTCAAAATAGACTTGCATTCGTGTCTACAATGACTATCTTGTACAGTGTTACTGTGTGGAGACACAGACGCTTAGATAGTTAGGAGTAAAAAGTTTTGAAGTATAATATGCCTTGTGCATATTGTTCTTTGACCTTATTCTTTTAATTATCCATCCTACTAATTTATTTGTCTCTCGGCTTTGTCGAGAGGGATGCCACTAGAGTTGTCTTCTATCTTGGATAGGGACAATAACCGCCTACCGCAGGCAGGTAAACTCTATGGGTTATCCGTTGTAACCTTTTTTAATTTTTTACAACAATCGTACTATGAGTACATTTAAAAAACTATTCGCGTCTATCGCAGCGATCATGATCGTTGTGTCGACTGCTCCAGTAGCGGTGTTTGGACAAACATCACGATCTGCTGAGTATCAAGCGGCTTATTCTTATGCATTTGAAAATGGTATCACAACTATGGCTTCTATTGATGCTGCTAATCTTGCAGGTACAACTACAAGAGCTCAAGCTGCTAAGTTTTTCGTAAACTTTGCTGAAGCTATGGAAAACACTAAAACAAATTCTGATTGTACATTCTCTGATCTTGCTCCAGTAGCAGGTACAGATCTTGCTGCATTTGCTGTAGAAGCATGTGAGTATGGTTTGATGGGAATCAATACAAATGGAATCTTCAATCCAAACGGAACTCTTTCTAGAGGTGAATTTGGAACTATCTTGTCTAGAGTATTGTTTGGTGATGTTTACAATGGAGGTAATCCATTCTACGCAGCTCACTTGAACGCTCTAAATCAAGCTGGTCTTATGAACGACCTTTCAAATCCTGAAAGATCTATCATGAGAGGAGATGCTATGTTATTACTTTTCAGATCTAGCACTGCTGATCTTGATGGTATGACTCCTGGATTCTGTGCTGATATTGAAACAGTATTTGCATGTACTATAGATACTGATGGATCTATGGGATTGTGTCCTGCTGCATGTCTAGGTAATACTGAACCTACTGAACCTACTGATCCTACTGATAGTAATTGGGAGGTTAAAGTTGGTGAAGTTACTGTTGGATTAAGTCCTTCTTCTGTAGGTGCTAGATCAGTTCCTAATACTGGTTTGATTCCTTTCGGAACATTTGAAATCAAAGCTGGTTCTTCATCTGTTGAAATCGCATCTATCTCATTCAAAAGAGAAGGTCTTTCAAATAGATCTGACATCAGAAGAATTCATCTTGAAAGAAATGGTGTAAGAATCTCTAGCAGAGCTAACATCAGTACTGATGATACTTCTATGGTTTCATTCTCTCCAGCGTTGGCTATCCCAGCAGGTGGAATGGAAGCTCTTACATTGGTTGTAGAATTGGATTCTCTAGGAGCAACAGTTGGTGCTTTGCATAACTTTGCTATCCTATCAGCTAATTCTTTGAATTCAAGTGCTAATGTATATGGTAATTATCCTATAAAAACAGCTACAGCTACAATTAGTTCATATACAGTTGATACTGTAGATGTAAACGTAGTAGCAGTAACTTCTACACAAAATGTTGGTGATGAGAATGTATCATTTGGTGAAATCTCTATCCAAACAGCTTGAGATAAAGACAATGTTGTTAAATCTATCATGTTGAGAAACGATGGACAAGGTAACGCTGGATCTAGCTTAGCTAATCTTGGTCTTTATAGAGATGGAGTACTTGTGTCTATGGCTGCTGAAGTTAATGGTAGAGATGTAACATTCTTGCTTAACGACACTATTGATAATGGACAATTGGAAACATATGAAGTAAGAGCTGATATTGTTGGTGCTGAAAGATCTAATGATGACTATAACTTTACAATCAGAAACAATACTGATGTAACTGTTCTAGAAAAAGATTCAGGGTTCTCTGCTCCAATTAACTTGTCAGGTTTTGATCTTGGAACAGTTTCTATTGATGGAGGAGATCTTCTTCTTTCTAGAGATACTGCATTCCAATTGAATCAAACAGCTTCTGCTAGTACAAACGATGTAGTATTGTGGGCTTCTAACTTAAATGTTGGACAATCTGCTACATTTGAAGATGTATATGTAGATTTTGCAAATGATGGTAATGGTCTTGAAAATATCTCTTCAGTGAGATTGGTTGTTGGTAACCAAACATTGGCTACATACAGTCCAGTTCTTGGAGATACTGACTTCACATTTGAAACTACATTTACAGTTTCTGCAAATACTAAGGTTAAAATCTTGGCTAACTTCAGAAATACTGCTAGTGGACTATTCACTATCGGTACTGTAGATCTTGGTTCTTACGATCTAAGATATGTATCTAATGATGAAGTTGCTACCGTTGATGGTTCAGTTAGTGGTATTGCAACTAATATTGCATCTGCTACTCTTACTGCTATTAGAAATGATGGTATTGACAACAATACTCTTGTTCCTGGTGCTAATAATGTATTGGTTCTTGGATTTGATTTGAGAGCTAATGATGTTTCTGATGTAAGAGTTACTTCTATCCAACCTTCTATGGCTGGAACAGTAAATATCTCTAACGTCACTAATGTAAGATTGTACCAAGGTGAAACTCTTCTTTCAACAAAGAATGACTTCAACTTTGGAACTATCAATGTAACTATACCTAAAAATGGAAGTAAGAGATTTACAGTTGTTGCTGACTTCAATACTGCAGTAACTCCTGCTCAAACTATTCAACTTACTGTTGCCTCTGCTAACGTTAGTGCTAGAAATGTAGCAAGTAACTCTGTTGTTCCTCTTGCTGCTCCTATTACTAGCGAAAACTTCTTGTTTGCTCCTGGAGGAACTGTTGAAGTTGATACAAACAGTTCACAAGCAAATAGATCTATCATAACTCCTTCAATGACTGCAGGTTCTGTATACAAATTTGATATAGAAGCTAAAGACGATGTATTGAGATTGACTGATCTATATATTGAAGAATTGCAAGGTCTTGATATAGCTAGTGCTTTGAGAACTGCTACATTGACTATCGGTTCAACAACAGTTACAGGTGTTATATTAGCGTCTGATATGTTACACTTCCCATTCGGTTCTAACGGATTGACTCTTGCAAAAGATGATGTTGTTACAGCTGACTTGAAAGTTGCATTCTTTGATTCTAATGTAAGAACAAATCTTGACTTCCAATTTGGATTGCCAACAGCTCCAGTTGCTGGAGAAGTTAATGGAACTCTAAATGGAATGAGATTGGTATCTGATAGTACTGGTCTTTCTGTTGATAGAGGTGCAACTTCTGTAGACTCTAGACTACATTTGTTGGCTAGATCAGCTCCTACAGTTGCTAAGTTAGCAGACGCTAATTCGTCTATTGCTTACAAGTTTACTGTAACGGCAGGTGCAAATAGAAAGATATCTCTTACAGATCTATCATTTGATGTTAAGGGTATTGCTCAAGTCGGAGCTACTTTGACATTGAGAAAAGATGGATCTAATGTAGCAATGGATACTAACACTGAAACTCTTATTGTTGGAGGTACAGTAGTAGTATTCAATGCTCTTGCACAAGATGATGAAGTAGCTGCTGGTACAACTACAACTTATGTTGTAGAAATATCTGGAGTAGATACTGCTGCTAATTTGGACAGAACAAGAGAAGTAAGATTTGTAGACGCTACTTATGAAGATGATGTTACTACACCATCTCCTATAGCTGTTTCTCCTTACAACGTTCTTCCAACTACAGCTTCTTCTTATAAGTATTAATCCACTGGATTAACTTATCTGATGATGTTGTCTTGGTTAAGACACACAAAATTCCCTCATCACCTCGCCACGCAGTTTTGCGTGGTAAAGGTGGTGGGGGTTTTTTCTTTAGTGAAAAAAAGAGTGGGGCCACGCAGTGAATGCGTGGTAAAGTTTTTTCTTTATGGGGGAAAAGTAAATCCCCCCTAGCCCCCCTTTATCAAGGGGGGAATATGGCTAACAAAGGTAGAGGGAGAAAGTAAATCCCTCCCGAAATCCCTTTGTCAAGGGGAGGAGCTTGTACTTGTTTTTGTCGTGCTAGTCGTTATAGTGTGGGTAGAGTTTTAGTTTGTAACTGGGTGAGGATGACTATAAAGTCTTTGCAAATAGACGTTATCAAAAGAGAAAAATGAAAGGTGACTGTTTCTTTAGATGCTAAGATATGGGATAGTCTTGTTGAAGATTATCAAGAACAATCTGATTTTTCAGCAAATCAGAAGAATCTTGAAGATGAAGCAAAAAAATCATTAGCATCTTGATATGGGCTAACTATCTAATCTATGTTTTTCTTTACAAAGTATGCGGAGGATCAGTTGTATAAACTTACTCCAATTGTGCAAAATCGTATCATATCTAAACTACAGGCAATCAAAAGTGCTGTCATTTCTCCTGATATAAAACGCATGAAGCAATCGTCTATTGTGACACATCGTTTGAGAATAGGAAATTATAGATTATTGCTTCAAAAAAGAGATGGCGGTTATGTTGTTTTGAAGGTATGACATAGAAGAGATATCTATAAATAAGACGCAATGAACTCCTCTCACTTCGGTGAGGGGTTTTTCTTTTTATGTTTTTTTGTGGGAGGGTTAGCCACCCGGGCGGATTAGAACTATTTTTGCAATATATAAAAGACCTCATATGAGGTCTTTTATTGTTAGTACAATTACCAAGATTCTTCGCTAAGGCTCAGAATGACGATACTGTTATTTGCTTGATTGGAGTTGTTTTCGTAGCTTCTCTTCGTCTTTGGAAAGTCTCTTAGGGATGTGTACTTGTGGGATGATATACATAGACCCTTTAGACTTAAATACTCATGTCTCGCCAAATCATTTGTTTCCTACCTTGATAAGATCGGTGAGTTGTGTTCCTTTGGGTATCTTGACGTTGAGTGCTCATTCCGGATGAGGGACTTTGACTTCTCCTCCGAGAACAAGATCAAATACTGTCATCGCTACTTGTACATATAAGTCATCTCCTTTGCGTTCATAGACGTCTGATGGTTTGACTGCTACTTTCAGATACAGATCACCCATTGGACCACCACCAAATCCCGCATTTCATCTGCCTGTCATTTTGAGATAGACTCAGTCTTTTACTCCAGTGGGTACATTTACCTCGACGTCTTCAGTTGCTTTTTCTAGCCCATCTCCGTCCAGTGTCTTGCCGTCTTTTGTATATGTCTTCCCTGTTCATCCACAGCTAGGGCAGTTTGTCTGTATTTGCATGACTCAAAATGGTGTCTGTGCCTGCTGAAGAACCTTTCCGTTCCCATTACAGGTAGAACAGGTTTCTTCTTTGACTCATTCAGCCATAACTCGTCTGTGGTATCTGATTTTTTTGGTAATTCAGAGGTATGCTTCTTCAAATGTGATGGTGAGTGTTTGCTTGATATCATCTCCTTTACGGACACGAGATCTTCCTCATCATCCAAATCCACCACCAAACATGTCACCAACGACATCACCGAAGTCAAATCAACCTCAGCCACCAAATCATCCAAATCCACCGAAATCACCTCCCCCTCAGAATCAACCACCTCAGCTTCTGTAGTTATCGTACTGTCAACGTTTAGATTCGTTTCCAAGGACTTGGTTGGCTTCGTTGACTTCTTGGAACTTAGCTTTGTCTCCACTTTTTTTATCCGGATGGTGTTGCATAGCAAGTTTTTTGAATGCTTTTTTGATCTCATCTTGTGAGGAATCTTCTGCTACTCAGAGTATATCGTAATAATTCTTTTTAGGGTCGAAGTCCATTAAAATAATTGTGAATACTAAATGGTTACCTGTGAATGATGAATTTGATATAGTCAATCTTTGTAATTATCAATATCCATGTCTGCCGGTAGGCAAGGTTCAGGACGACGACTAGTTTTGCTTTCCTCATGATGAAGAAAGCCTAGCACGCGAAACTTATGGGTGATATAGTACTGAAAATACAGCAAAAAGCAAACAATTTTATGAGAAACCTTTGTTTAAGTCAGACGTCGTTGTTTAGCTTTGTCAACCTTATTGTATTGTTTTTGCTTGTTTTTTAGGGTATTTCTTCTATACTTACTCAGCATTTTTATCTTATATGCAAAAAATTATGAAAAAATTGTTAGCTGTATTTGCAGCGTTGTTGTTGGCATTCTCATTTGGAGTATCTGCTCATAATCATGAAGAAGTTACATTGGATCTTGTTGCTACTGCTTCTGCAAATGAAGACTTTAGTACTTTGGTAAGTCTTGTTGTTGCTGCTGATCTTGTTGAAGCATTGCAATGAACAGGACCGTTTACAGTTTTTGCGCCTACAAATGCTGCATTTGCTGCTTTGCCTGCAGAAACAGTTGCGTTTTTGACAAGCGAAGAAGGTAAAGATGATTTGGCTGCTATCCTTACATTACATGTTGTAGCAGGTAAAGCTTTAGCTAGTGATGTTACTGATGGATTATCATTGGAAACACTTAACGGACAATCACTTATGTTCGCAGTAAATGACAGTGGAGTCTTTGTTAATGGAGCTACAATTGTTGCTACTAATGTATTGGCTACAAATGGTGTTATTCATGTTATTGATACAGTATTGTTGCCACAAATAACTGAAGAGGCTATGCCTATTTCTGCTGAAGTAGAAAGAATAGAAGGATCGTTTGTTGCTCTTAATCTACAAGATGCTATTGATTACTTGTACACAAATGGATTGACTATGTTCGCTACTGAAGATACATTTATGGGAGCTAGTTCATTGAGAAGAGATGAAGCTGCTGCATTTTTTGCAAGATTTGCGAGAGATGTTCTTGGAATGGAGGTAGATACTGAAGCTCAAGGATGTGATTTTTCAGATCTAGCTGAAGCTCACCAAGATCTTCTTGGAGAAGTGACTGCTGCTTGTCAGTTGGGGTTGTTTAAAGGATCAGAAGGTAAATTTATGCCAAGAGCTTCATTTACTAATGAACAAGCACTTGCTGTATTGGTAAGATTGATTGATGGAGATAAAGAAGAAGTAGCTGGTAATTGGGCTGCTAACTATTATGCATTTGCTAAAGAAGCTGGATTAACAGTTAGTTTGCACGCTGATATGCAAGAACATCTTTCTCTTGCTATCTCAAGAGCTGATGTTGCTAAGTTAATCGAAGCTGCTGCTTATATGAAGATTGACGGAGTAGATGGAGAAAGTAAAGCATCTATGGAAGGAACTGAAGAAGACGGAACTTCTGATGAAGCAACTGAAGAAGTTGTTGAAGAAGAAACTGTTGTTGAAACAGGTTCTGTACAACAATAATTGTTATTATAGTTATAGAAAAATCCTCCAAGTAATTGGGGGATTTTTTTTAGTGACAAATATGCAATGGACATTTTGGTTAATTATTTCGTCATGCTGAGTGAAACGAAGGATCTTTGTAATTACCAAGATTCTTCGCTTACCTATGACGTTGGTGCAGTTTGCTCAGAATGACAATGCTCTATCAAAGCGGCCGCGCCGATCATCGCTGCGTTATCCGTTGAATAAAGATTTTTGATAGGTTTGGTAAGAATTGTATCGGGATATTTGTTGTCTTTATAGTCATTGATATACTCTCGAAGTCTGGTGTTTGCTGATACTCATCAGACTATAGCTACGGTTTTTGCTTCATACTCTATAGCAGCTCTGATAGTTTTTTTTGCTAACACTTCGATGACTGCTTCTTGAAACTCATAGGCAATATCACAAATATCCTGTTCGCTTAGTTCTTTGTTTTGTTTCTTCCGGTTTTGGAGGAGGTAATGAACTTGGGATTTCATTCCAGAGAAGCTGAAGTTGTATTCTTCTTTGGAGAGAAAAATTCTTTTGAATTGGATGTCTTCTCTGGGTTTTCATTGTGTTGCTTTTTGACCAATCCATACTCAACCAGGATATGGGCCACCAAGCATTCTAGATACTTTATCAAAGCATTCTCCTGCAGCATCGTCAAGTGTTTGTCATAACTTAGTAAGTTGTATGTTTCATATTGTTGTTGTATTCTCTTTGTTATTGTTAGATTCTTCGCTCTGCTCACAATGACTTATGAGATACAAATCATTATGTCATCATGATGCCGTAAGAATCACTCGAGGAAAAGGAAAATCATTGAGAGATCTCTCTAGAAGAATAGAAAATATATGGCCATAAATATGGTAGACAGGGATAACTGGTTTGTTGTACAGTGTCGCAAGAAAATTAGCAGTTGTTTTTCCTATCAACAATGATCCTGGTAATCATGGAGCTGTGGTGACTGCTATAGCATCACATGCTTGGATAGTTTCTGCACCTATTTGATCTAGGAGAGCGGTGATTTTTTCTGCATGGAGTCTGGATGCTATTTCCGGGACAACACCACCATATTGTTGATGATCTTGGATCTGTGAATATGCAATACATTGATGGACAAGAAAAGTATTGTCTCTGTGTTCGACAATAGCAAGTGAAGTGTCATCACAGCTTGTTTCAATAGCAAGAAGTTTCATGCGTGTCATATAGTATAAATTTATTTTTTATTGTGTGGTTAATCAGCGTGCAGTTTTGCGGAGATACTTATATGATAATCATAGGATAATGATATTTGCTATAATTGCATAGATGAAAAACTGTATGATAGTATGCGTCTGTGGATAGATATATATTCATCCAATAGATGCGAGTATTATTGTAGCCATTGTGACAATACTTATTGATTTTCGATCTAGATAAGGGATGATATCGTGTCTATATGCTGTTATGATGCTTCCTGCCACAAATGCGATCTCTAGTATCAATTGTGTTGCGATACCACCTATGATTCCGTAGTAAGGAATCGCCCATAATCCGATACTGAGTCATATGATAACACCAATGAAATTGATACCCAACAACACGTTTTGTTTTTCTGCGGCAACAAAGAGATAATTGAATACTTGTTTGATAAAGCTTAACGCTAGGACGATTCATAGAAAGGGGAGTATATGATTGGCCCCGGGATTTGATCGATCTGTTCAGAGGTAAGATTCGCCTCAGACGATACCTATGATGTCGTTACTCCAGATGAAGAGATTGAGTGCTATGACACAACCTATTCGTCGAATGATTTGTAGGAAGTTTCCAAAACTTTTGCGCTTGTCTTCCGTGCTATAATTTGCTACTTTATGTAATAAACTATTTCCTAATGCCGACGGAATGATCAAAAATATTTCGATAAGTGCTAGTGCCAAGGCCCAGATACCAGTGTATGTATATCACTGTGCGGTGGGAAAATAGTTGGACAATAAGATAAGTACCGCAAGCGTATGAAAACTACTTAGGCAATAGGCAAGTCCATATTGTCGATTGGATCGTATTTCGTCACGGATGAATGTTCGTGAAAATTGAATATTAATAGGAAGTATTTTGTGCGCTTGCCAGAAGACGTAGATAAACTGTGTAATAGAACTAATTAATACTGTTCAAATTACTCCGATAAATGCAAATTTTGATCCTGAGGATCCATCAAATTGGACCTGTGGATATGCTCGATACACGATAGTGACGAGTGCAATTATTTGGCTTATCCTTGCTGCTACCAGGCCTATACTGAGTTGTTCCATTTTCCAAAATAATTGGAGTGGTAGTTGTATGATACCTGCGGCCATGAAGGTTGCAGAGAAGACCATCCCGAGTGGCAATCATCGTATGATATAGATATTGCTGGTATATGCTGGAAGAAAGTATGCGAGTATGAGTGCTACGGTATAAACGATTACAATATTAATAAATCTAGCTCCGATAAATTTCCCATATTCATTGGATAACTCTGCTGGATTGGTTTCTTTTAGACGCCCTAGGGTTCTCACTGCAATAACATACAATCCAAAATCTGCTAATGCCGATCGGATTGCAAAATATTTCATAATAGTAGAATAGTCACCAAATCTTAATGGCCCAAGGTAGGGAGACATGATTTTTATGACAACAAATCCCGCAAAAGCACTCAGCACTCTTCCTAATAATTGTCGAAATGCATCTTTGATAACAAGTCTATGAGAGGACATGGGGAAAAGTTCAGAGTTGAAAGCGCCTGTTATTCTGAGTGAAGTGTAACAAAACGAAGAATCTTATGAAATACAAGATCCTTAACTACGCTTTGCTTCGTTCAGGATGACGATTTTTTATATTTTTAATCTTCTGAGAATTTTTTCTCGTGACGTTTGATCATATTTCTCTAAGAGAGGTTTGTAATTGCTGAGTTCAGCTATGAAGCTTTTGAGTGCCTCATCTGTATCGTGAATTGAATGGATGGTATGTGTACTATTGCTAATGATAACAATATTTTTTATCTTTTCAGCTTTTGTATCAAACTCTAACACAAATCAAGCGACACTACTTCGAGGAAAAATTTTATTTCCTACTTGGAGGCCGGTATCAAGAATTTTCATTTTTGTTGGTCAGCTATTTTTTACTGAGAAATAGAAATATCCACCCAAAAGAAAAAACAACAATATGGATCCTGCTCGATTTTTGTAAAATATAGATGCACTCAATGTCCCTGCTGTTACCAATGAAAATATGACGTATCGAAGGTTGGATCTAGTGTGTTTTTCGCTGCTGTAGATGAGAAGTTCCATGGATCGTTTCAAAATAAATTACTGGGAATGCTTTTAGACTACTGTTGTTTTACTGATTTTTTGTATTCTTTTTGGTTTGCTATACAAGTCTATCTGCGATGAGTTGCTTAACTTCTTCTAGTCATGTTCCGTCATAGGTTGAGGTTCGTAACATAGTTTCGTCTTTGTATTTTTCTTGGAGTTGTGCTTGTATTTTCTCATCAATAGTATCCATTTTGTTAAAGACCATAATTCTTGGCTGTTTGGCTCCTATTTGATCAAGCACATCATTAACTACTTGTATTCTTTCGTGAATAAATGCATCTCCGGCATCGATAATATGTAATAATATGTCACTTTCGATACTGTCTTCTAGTGTTGAAGAAAATGCTTTGATGAGCTTAGGTGGCAGGTCTCTGATAAATCCGATTGTGTCATTAAGAAGAATTTCTTTTCCTGTTCATTGTTCAGGATCTTTCATTATCCAGATCTTTCCTACATTGGTTCCTAGTGTTGCAAACAGCTTGTTCGCTGCTAAGACTCATTTGTTGGTGAGGGCATTGAGCATGGATGATTTTCCTGCATTGGTATATCAGACTATACCAACCGTTGGTAGTCATTTTCTGATTCTGGATTCTCTATGAAGTTTTCTCATATTTTGGTATTCTTTGAGTTTGTGTTCTATCTTGAGAATTTTGTCTCTCAAATGTCTTTTCATGATTTCTGTGTTGGTTTCTCCTTGTCCTCTCGAGGCGCGAGATCAACTAGATCCACCAGATCCTCCAGCTCAACCTCATTGTCTACTTAATTCCATCCCCATACCATATATTCTTGGTCACATATGTTTGACACTAGCAAGTTCGATTTGGAGTTTAGATTCTCATTCTTGGGCGTGTTTGTCAAATATCTTTAAAATGAGATCTACTCTGTCTCGAGCAATAGCATTGATAGGGCGGAGTAGCTCATTGATTTTGTAGATTTGTCCGGGTTTGAGCACGTTTCCAATAATGAGTAAATTTGCTCAGGAAGCTTCCATCTCATCCATGATTTCTTGGAACTTTCCTTTTCCGATATATGTGTTGGGATCAGGAGAGTCTTTTCTCTGATATTTTGTGAGAATGACAACTCAGCCATACGTATCTACAAGGTTCTCGAGCTCGGTCATTCTATCTTGTAGAACATCAAATGGTATAGATTTACTGACAATATCTGCCAGGAATACTTTGTATTGTGTATTGTTATCGTTCATGGAATTGGGAGTATAAAATTCAAGAGGGATAGGAATTGCACCTATACTATCGGTTTCGGAGGCCGATGTGCTAACTATTAACACTACCCCCTTATATTAGTTGAAAGTAGAAGGTGAAACATTACAAGTCATATATGATTATAGTTTTTCCTTGAGATGTTGCAATGCTGATTTAGTTTGATGTGGATATGATGTTGTGGGTATATATTACTGTATTGATATTGTTATGCGCGTGATTGTGATTGCGATGATTTGCTCGTTTGGGGATTCTAGATAGACCGGGAGCGGATATTGTGCCTGCGAGAAAGCCAGTTCCAACTATGCAATGATTGGTGTTATATGCTATTTTAATTATTGTTGTGTCAGTTTTTTTTCCGCAATGGTGGAGCTTTGCTTTGTTTCAATGATTGTTTGCATGAATCACAATCATTCTTGCTGTGACCACTATAGATGAATATTTTTATCTTCGCAGTAAAAAAGATTTACCTGCCTGGATAAGGCTGCTGGCACAAATATTCGCAGCTGTTCTAGCTATATATATAGGTGGAATAGCGATGGATGAGTGGATATTTCAATGAGTTGTTTTGTCAGTTCCTTTCGTCGTATTTGCGGGATTTTTTGTGTTATGGTCATTACTTTGTATCAATGCCATTAATTGGTTTGATGGTGTTTATGGGCAGGCGAGTGGTGTTTCAAGTATAGGATTTTTGACTATAGTTTTATTGATACATTTTGTGGTGTTGCCATATTATAGTGGGATAACTGAGGTTAACGCAGAAATTTTGTCGTGGGTATCTGTTATCTCTTCATTGTTTTTTGTATTGAGTTTGGTCTATACTTTTGTTGAATACAAGCCATATGGATTACTGAGAGACTTAGGAACTATGGTGTTTTGATTTACGCTAGCATATGTATCTATTGTTGGATGAGCAAAGATAGGAACCTTGGTAGTAGCATTATCATTGGTTATTTTTGATGCTATATGGGTATGATTACATAGGATATTTTTTCTCCGTAAAAATCCACTGAAGGGTGATTATACGCATCTGCATTATAGGTTATTATGATTGTGATGGACAAAGAGTGAGGTAAGATTTTTTGTCCGAGGTTGGTCATTGGTGATGATGATATTGATGCTTTTGCAGTGACCTGATAGATGGGGAAAAATAATTATTTTTGTGGTGATGGCATTGGTATTTTTTGGGGTGAATGGGTATTTGTTCTGGGTGAAAAAATTGCCTTGTGGGATAGCACCAAACAAAAAGATTTAAGTTTTGTGTGAATTTTTATAATTAGCCTTGGTTCTTTTTGTCATTGCCACAAAAAGAACCAAAAAGGTCTAGGCAAACACAGCCGGCGAGTGTGTTTGCCATACGTGAAGTCAATGCGAGTCTTCCAGCAATTTACGAGTGATTGTGGATAATCTTATTTGTAGTAATGAGATTTATTTATTGATTGTTTTAGTGTTTTGTGTATGATTGTAGTTATGGAAGGTTGGCAGAGTGGTCGATCGCGCACCGTTGGAAACGGTGTGTGCCGCAAGGTACCGGGGGTTCGAATCCCCCATCTTCCGATGTATCTCACTGAAGGGTTCTCCCCGTAGTAAGTGCGGGATAAGCTTCTGGATTGTCTATTGCATTGTTGATTTGATTATAGAAAAAAAGAGCCGTATGGCTCTTTTTACTATAATTCATCTTATCTATACAGAAGGTTGTTCGTTATAATCAAATCATTCTTTTTTGCTTTTTACCATGGCTAATTGCATGAGTAATATTCCATAAATAACTTTGGATGTTATGTCGGCTATCGTAAACAACATCTGTCTTCGAACTACTCATTGAGCTGTCAATGAAATGACCGGCATAAGATACGCTATAGGGTAGAGCATTCGTGCTCCTAAAAAAACATATCGGATAGCTTTTACTATTTTCTGTCATTTTTTTCCTATAAGCTTATCGTTCATTCATGACGTGATAACTTGATATAATACATAATATACATGCACAAAAAATATACAGCTAATTGCAAAAAATATTCGATACATGTTCATGTTTTGTGCTGTCTCATAGAACTGGCCTATATATCCGGTGATGATCATCAATGCTCCTGATACGACAAATTGCCATCTAGCTTTTTTTGCTAATACTGCAGGTATACCTACTACAAAAGTAAGTTGTAATAATAACATAGGAACATCTATAAGTCGATTCAGATATCTAAATCAGTTGGTAAACAATGTTTCAGGATTTTTTACGAAAAGATTGGTTAATGGGTCAAATACAAAGTTTCCTGTTCGGCTTGTGTATTGATGATAGAGTATCAAAAATGCTGATACCATAACTACTATAGATAGAGCTGATGATATTCTATATTTTTTTAGTACTGTGTTGTATGTACATGCAAAATATAAAAGTGCTGCTAGCATGACTGCAGATCAAAGTGTCAGTACGTGTGCAATGATCTGATATTGCATAATACTATAACTAAATAGGTTTTCCATCGTCATTTTTGTTTTTTAGAAAAATAAAATCTTACCTGCTTATAATTTATTTCTGCTCTTATACAAGATGATTTTTCTGTATTATTGCTTTGACTATAGAAAAAATGAATCACTATGGTTCGTTTTGTTTGTCAAGAAAGATTGATCGTTTTTTTCTCTATTAATTTGTCACTACAATCCATCATTTTCATTGAAGATTCGATTTAGATACAAGTCAGGCTGCTGATGGAGATGCGTTTGATCATCATTCCAACTGCAATTGTTTGTTTATTTGTCATGCTTGGTCTAACTTATCTAATATATCATCAACAGTTGCTTGGTTAAACGCATTGTTTCGTAAATAGATAAGATTGCCTCCTATTTGTATGTTATTGGGTAAAGAGAGAGAGGTGAGTGCTTGGTTATACTGGATATACAAATCATTGTTCACAGTTTGTAGTGCATCTAGAGAGAGAGAGGTGAGTGCTTGGTTATCCTGGATAGACAAATCATTGTTCACAGTTTGTAGTGCAGGGAGAGAGAGGGAATTTACTCTTCAGTTGTTTGATAAATTTATAGCTACTAGGGTTATATCGTTTCTTACGATATCCCATGGTTGTCCTGTTATCAAAATATCTTCTAGCCCATCGGATGCGGTGATACTTGTAGTGATGACATTACCGTTGGTATCCAACGCTAACAATACGTCGCTTGCTTGGTAGGATAGTAGTCCACTATTAACATATATACCACTTCCATCTACAGAAAGTACCGTATCTCCTGTTGGCGTTCCATCACTGGTTACAAACAAGTTTTGGATATACTGGGTAAAGCTGTTGATGTTTGCATCGATAGATGCTGCGAATAGTCATGTGGTGATGGTGATCGCTGCGCCAGCGGTAAAGATAGCGATGTTTTTGATAAGTGAGGTTTTCATGGTGTTTATTGTAGATTAAAATAATTATTTGTTAAGCATTTCGTAGACTCTTTTGAAGACGATAAGTGCATATCCTCTTAGTTGTTCGTTTGATGGTTTATCTATCTGTGTCATGATTCCTGCTTTGTATAATGCTTTTGTATGTTCTCCATACCATGGTCTTGGATCGTTTTCTGGAGTATTATGTTCTGATCAGAACATCATTCTTGATACAAGTGTGGCAAATTCTGCTATAGTGACTTTATCGTTTGGGCGGAATGAATCGTTAATGCTACCATCACGATGTAATCCCATATTTCCTAGCTCACAAGACAATTGTATAAATGCTTTCATTTCATCGGATTCATTATCTGTA
>Ga0222632_1000613_pt1 | contig 17732 bp, 16 predicted proteins | sample AntAcemetageno46_FD_179828 | JGI IMG/M metagenome (GOLD analysis project Ga0222632, IMG submission 179828) | Saline water microbial communities from Ace Lake, Antarctica - #46 | ecosystem: Environmental > Aquatic > Non-marine Saline and Alkaline > Saline | place: Antarctica: Ace Lake | collected...
GATCTGAAGACGAACACAATTTTTTACTCTAGTGAAGCAAAGGGATACGGGGGAGATGTCCAGATTTCGACGAACGGGTCGATCACAACGACGGGCGGTGCGGCTGTCGGGATATTGGCTCAAGTCGTCGGTGGCGGGGGAGGACTGTATGGATATAAGGTCGGATCCACGGGCGGCGATGGTTCATCGAGCACCGAGAGTAGCAATGGAATACTCTCAATTCTTCAAAATGGTTCGATCAATGTCAGCGGGAAGAACGCGACGGGAATCTTCGCTCAAAATGTGGTGGCGAATTCCTCAAATGGGAACGATATAAACGTGACGATCAACGGTTCGGTAAATATATCCGGCGACGGTGCCACCGGCGTTCATTTTTCGGGTGGGAGCAAAAATAATGTTTTGACCGTAATGGAGGGCGCATCGCTTTCAGCTGAAACGGCCGTTAGCAGTCGTACCTTTGGAAGTAATGCCAACGACTATCAGCCGGTTGTTGTGAACAACGGAACCATTACTGGTAAAATCGATTTGATAGACGATTCAGCCAGTGCAGGAGCCGGGACGTTTACAAACAACGGCACCTACTTTGCGGGCCAGACGGTCAAGGCCATTGTGAATAATAACGGGAGCTTTTACGTCGGCACTCAAAGTAGTTCCTCCGGAATGGAGTCAACCGTCCACGCGGTGTTCCTGCAAAGTCTCACGGGCCGCCTGATCTTCGACATCTTTGGAAACGAAAATCACGATACCCTTAACTTCATCGAAGGTGTCACGGGTCAGCTCCAAGGGGATGCGATTGCCATGTTTGATGACGGATTCGCCCCAGGAATTGGTGCGGAATTTACGCTCTTCCGAGGGATCGAGAGCTTTACCTTTGTTGAAGAGTTCCTACGGGCCTTCAAAGTGGAAGGACTCTCGGATGCCTACGAATGGACTGCAACGCTCGGTCCGGAAGACTCGTCCATTAACCTTTTGATCAGTGTGCCCGAGCCAGCCAGCTTCGCTTTTCTCGTCTCCCTAGTCGCCGGATTTGCAGCTTTCGGGAGGAGAAATACTCGCAGAAGAAACTAAGATTCAGGCCGCTACTCGAAGAGTTTCGGCGCGGTCAAATCAGTTTCTATTTTCTTGGTCACTGGTGCGTCAGCATCGAGATCAAAATCCGAGAACGAAATCTCCATGAGGTTGGGATTGTCGTAGGTCTTGATGTAGTAACTTCCTGTCCCGATATCGGCGATTGTGGTCCACTGGGTATAATCAAAATGTTCACCGCTCTTGTCTTGAATAAATCCGTAAGGGATATCGAAGTTATTCATGATGTGCTCCACGAGGCGGACACTCTCGATTCCACTGGGCTTCGGATTCGTGGTCATGCTGTAGGCGAGGGCACGGATCAGGCGTGACGGAGGGGTAGAATCCCCAGGCAGTCCCAACCATCCAGATCCTTGACCGAGATTCGTGATGGTCTGCCCCGCCACCTTAAGGGGAGGAGCATTCAAGGGTGTCATTTTTACGTAGGTCTGAAAGTTTGTGACATGCCACGGAAAGTCAGGGCCGTTCGTCATAACTCCATAAGGATTATCGTAAACCACAAGCTTTCCACCCGTTGGTTCGATGACGATGGAATTGCCGTTGGCATCGTGTAGCGTGTAGTGAAAAGGAGGGACCATTTTCAAGGCGGGCAGAACGACGCCAACAACCTGAATCTCGGAAATCGCCTCTTTCACCTCTTCAACCGTCGCAAAGTTCGTCAACGCCCAAGATAGAAATTCCCAGGGAGCTAGAGCTTCACCATCAACAGCATCCTTCACATCGGTGTATTCAGCGTATCCTGGGAAGTAGAGGATGCCGCCGGCCAAACCCTTCTCATTCATCCCGTCGACCACCATGGCCATCTCGAGAGCATTGACGCCGATGACTGCATATTTTGTGGTCCAGCTTTTACCCGCAAGTCCTTTGGGGCCCTGAGCAGTGACCTCCAGTCCTCGCGGAACAAAGCCCGCCTGAGATTCCAGATCAAAACCGAACTCCATCGTCCGCCCGTAAACGTGGCTATCATTGGCGGTCGGCAGAAGGAGGCTTGTGCAGGCATTGGCCGGAATAATGGGAAGAACCATGGATGCCGCTGCGAAGAGGGCCGTGATCTTGAGGGAATATTTCATTTGCTGGTTGGATTAACGTTTATTCGGGGAGATTGGTTTTAATATGAGGGGTTTACCTCTAGGATTAGTCCAGAGATCAAGCGGTTTAACGACCGATTTCAGAAATTCGATCATGTTGTCTTGAACAAGCGAACGCAACTCCTTTTGACCATGCTTTCTTGCTGAATTCTGCTACGCCTGCTTCGTCGCGACAGGTAAATCGCAAGCTGCAGTCTGGGATCATAATCCCCTTTTTAACAAAAGTCTTCCGAGGGACTCTGGCCGACGCGGGGGATTGACGTAATTGATTCACTGCGTTCAGTGCTACGCTCAGGCATTGCGCGAAAAATTTCATCATGAAATTGGTCGAAGATTTTTTGCATGTAGGGCTCCAGTGAGATATCCCCATTCATTAAATCGCTTAGATCGAGTGCGTATTGGACACGGTTTATCTGGTCGACATTGTGGGAATCGAAGAAGGTTGCGTTGGCGAGGCGCCGTCCTTCGACGGCGAGGTCATAACGCTTTCCCCCTGTTATCTGGGAATCAAATACCCCATTGAGAGAGGCCGCGAGGTTAGGATGCGTGCTCACGTCGTGAATCGTCTTTTCTGAATCGGGCAACCAATCGAGCCCTCGCCAGACTTCGCAGCCGAAGAGTTTGTTGGGGCGCGACTCGGCCGGTAATTCATGAATAGCTTCAAGAGTGGCCAGCATAATGCCGATGTGGGTGGCGTGTTTATCAAAAGGGTTGTGAGTGTAGACCACTTCAGGTCGAGCGGTTTCGATAATTGAGCGAATGTCCTGAATCAAAACCGTGCGTTCGGATGGTATTTTGGCGTGACTGCTGGGATGCCCAAGCTGGGCCATAAAACTGTATTGTCCGATGCTGGAGGCGGTCTTTTGCTCTTGGACTCGAATGCTCTTCATTTCCTCATCGGTGAAGTTCGCATAATTTCCAGTGCGAGAGCTTCCCGCTCCATCGGTGCAGGTGATTCCGCCAAACCAGAGGTTATCACGCTGGAAGCACTGCAGGATGCCGTGAAGAGCCATGAACTCCAAATCGTCCTGATGAGCGCCGATGCCCAAGTGTGTCGTGCGACTGATCGCTTCACCTTGTGGCTTTTGATCCGGAATATATAGGTCTAGGTTGGGCTGGGAGAGATTCATGAAAGGAAGAAAAGGTTACAGTTGGGGCAGACTTGCGGCTGCTATGGCTTGGCCGTGTCGTTTTGTTTTTTCGTCGGGAGTTTGAAATGTTATGTTTGAAGAGATTTCCGGAAACTCCACATCCAGCACATGTCGGGAAGTTTCCAAAATCGTATTCCCACCATCACCCGAACTGACACGCCCGAGGACGAGTAAATTTCGGAAATCATAAAAATCCTTGTAGTGAGCAATCGTATACCCGAAATAGGTGCCGATGGTCTGATAAACCTGTTTGGCGCGTTCATCGCCTTGTTTCATCCTCTCTTGTAAGACCTCCAGTTTTTCTGGAAGACCGATCACTGGATCGACCTCAATACCCGAAAGTGGGAGAAGTCGTCCGACCGCTTGTTGGGAGAAATACTGTGCCCCGCAACCGATATCGCCGCTCCATTCGTCCTCGGGTGCATTGCTCCGGTAATCGACGGGAACGAAGGCCAGCTCGTTGAGCCATCCGGTGACTTGGTTCGACGGATTGATATAGCCTGCTGCCAAGCTTGTGCCCATGGAGATCCCCAGAACCGCAGAGTCTCCTATTGCCATGGCTCCGGCGATGGCTGTTACGTCGCCATCATTGGCCACTTCGAAGGGTACACCGTGCCATTCTTTTTGCAGGTCTTTGAAAACGTTCCTGATCCGAGCGTCGAAATCGGCTCGACTAACCCCGCGGTAGAGAGATCCGACCCTGGGCTCATTATCGATATAAATCCCAGCTGCGCTCCCGCCGATAGCATCCACCTGTGGTAGGTGTGCGGCGGCGCGGCGGAGGCTGTCGGCGATTCCTTGACGATGATACTCAGGATCGCTTTCAAAGTACGGGTTCCATTTGATCTCTTCGGAAAAGACTACCTTGCCGTCGATCAGCGCGGCACACTTGCGATCACTGCCGCCGAGATCGAAACCGATGCGGTTCCCATTGAGTGTGTTCATTGCCTCCGGAGAATGAACAGGGGCGGTTTGCGCAGTTGCGAAGTCGAGGCTCTCGAACGACAAGTTTTCGTTGAAACAGGAATTGCCGATAAAGTCGTTATCGAAGGCCCGCTTCCCGGTGGGACTGTAAGTGGTTCGGATCCGATCTACGACTTCGGGGGCTCCACTAATGTGGATGCGTGATCCTCCCCACGCCCACAAAAGGAATTTTTGCAGCCGCTCGTAGTAAATCCAGGTAAGCGGATCATTATCGCTGGAGGGCGACAGCAGGGTCGTCTTGTGTGTCCATGATTTTCCATCGGGACGTTTGATTACTATGGCTACATCTCGGGCATCCTTTGTTCGAAACGCGGCCTCTTGATAAGCTCGGTTCCAAAGTGCGGCCGGAATAAATCCCGGATCGAGCGGTGGTTTACAGTTGGGCTCGATTGTGAACATGAACTATGCCTTCAATTTAAATTTCTTAAAGCACTCGATGGCCTCATATTCGGAGAGGCCGAGCGAGTCGTAGACTTTGGCGGTGTTTTGGTTGATCTCGCGAGCGAGATCCCAACTGTTGCTGCTTCTCTTGTGGGCGCTTCCGGGACTCTGGCTTCGCTGGGTCTGGTGTTGGTAGATCCCTTGAATCTTATTCTCAAATTCCGTGGGTGAGAGGGGGACTGCCATATCGATTTCGTGGGCCTCCCACTCTTGGGCGGGACCTTTGTAGAGCCAGACGTTGCAGTTGCCAATCCATTCGGATTCCACACATCGTTCTAAAGCTGCGAGTAGAACCTCAAAGCAGAGAGCCGTAACCGAGAGCGGGTCGTGTCCGTATCCCGTCGTGAAAATCTGATGCGGCCGGATGCGTTCCAGTAGTTGACGCGTTTGCTCGATATCTTCTTCCGTTGCGACGAAACGTCGATAGCGACCGTTTTCGTAAAAGGGTAGGTCGAGAAACTCTAATCGGTCGGTGTTGATTCCTAGCGTCCGGCTGGAAGAACGTGCTTCGCTCCGACGAACAAGTGCTTTTAGTTTCCGAATCTCTGTGGTGTCTGATCCGAATTTACCTTTCTCCTCGAGTTGAGCTTCGACGGATTTGGCAAATGATGGACCTTTGCTTTCGTTGCTATGCTCCATGCCGAGTTCGATGATCAATTCAATGGCTCGGCGCACTTCATTGTCGGGCACCGCCAGATTGCCCGAGGTCTGGTAAGCGATGGTGACTTCATTGCCATGTTTCTTGAGCCGATTGATCGTGCCTCCGAGGCAGTAGACGTCGTCCAGTGGTTCCGGACTGAGGACAAGTGACCGTTTTGGAAATGGAAGCGCTCGCTCCGGACGGTTGCTGTCGTCGGCATTGGGTTTACCGCCCGGCCACCCTGTGATGGTATGCTGGGTGACATTGAACAAATGGATGTTTAAATCATAAGCGGATCCCTGCTCGAGCAACAGATCGGACATCCCGTTTTCGGTAAAATCTTCATCCACTAGTTTGAGGAGAGATTTATTCGTCTTACGGGCAAGCCATAGCATAGCTTTGCGCGTTGACTCGGGAGTCCAATCAATTCGGCCAACCAGCCACGGATGACTGATGCGGGTGAGCGCACTGGCGGCGGAAAGGTCGATACAAAAGCTACACTGCGGATGGCGTCTCAAGAAAGTTGCGGGGATGGTATCGCTTTCCGGCCCTTCGACCGTCTTGGCCATGATGGATGCCTTACTTTCACCCCATGCCAGAAGAAAGACTTTCCGCGCCGCCAGAATCGTTCCAACGCCCATAGTAATCGCGTATCGCGGAACATTTTCCTCGCCCAGGAAATCGCGGGCAGCATCGCGACGGGTAAGTCCATCCAGCGTCACCAATCGAGTGAGGGTTTCCGGACCGGAGCCGGGTTCGTTGAAACCAATATGCCCCGTTCGGCCAATACCGAGAATCTGAATATCAATGCCGCCCGCTGCTTGGATTGCGTCTTCGTATGCTTCACAGGAGGCGAAGATATTATCCCGATCCACCATTCCGTCGGGCACGTGGGTGTTTTCCGGTTTGAGATCAACATGATCGAAGAGCTGGTCTTGCATGAACTTGCGATAGCTCTCGGGATGATCGCTTGGCAGTCCGTAGTATTCGTCCAAATTGAAAGTGATGACATTCGCGAATGAGAGTTGTTCCTCCCTATGGCGGTGAATCAGCTCTCGGTAGAGGCGAACTGGAGTGGAACCGGTAGCGAGTCCAAGCACGGTCGGTTTGCCCTTGGCATTTCGGGATTCGATGAGTTGCGTGATCTCATCGGCGACGGTCGTACAAGCCTCGTCGGCATCTTGGAAGATATGAGTTGGAATGGCCTCTAATTGCGTCTGCTCGGATTCAAAATGAGTCATTTAAATAGGATATCATTTCATTTGTGTGAAATACTTGTCTTTATCGGATCAATATTTGATGATTACGGAAAAATGAATGATCCTTTAGTAAAAGACGGGTTTCCCTCCAATATTCCCGATCCTCTCGGATATTACCAAGGTTTGGACGAAGCCGACCGGATCATTTCGCGCAACGTCATTGTCTTCGAAAGGTTAACTCGAAGAACCCTTCAGCAGAAGCATCTATCCAACCGCATGCACCACCGCTATGTTTTGATGCGGGTTCTCAAGACTAATGGGATTGTCAGTATCGACGGGAAGAGCTTCGCACTTAAGGAAGGAGACACGCTTTTGGTCGCTCCACATCAGTTTCACCATTACGTCGATTTGGATTTGGATGATCTACGTTGGATCTTCATTACCTTCGAGTTGCAACAGGGTAGGGAGCGACTAGACGAATTGACCTATCGCACTGTGAATAATAAGGCTGTTATAGATAAACTATGGGCAGGGTTGGTGTCGGAATGGGTTGAGTCGGGAGCGGGTGAGCGAAAATCGATCCTGCCGATGCTGGACCTCTTACTGGTATCTTTGTTGAGCGATGAGTCCCGAGCATCAAGAACAACTCCAGCAGTATCGAACGAATGGATTGCGAAGGTTGAGGGACTCATAGCTCAATCCGTGAAAACGGGCTGGACATTGGATGAAGTTGCAGAGCGAATGGGTCTTTCCGGGCGCCACTTGCGAAATCTTTTCGAAAAGCAGATGGGAGTCTCGCTTCGCGACTATCGGGCCAATTATCAACTGCATCGTGCAATTGCTTTGATGGGCGACTCAAAAAGGAGTCTCTCGGAAGTGGCTGAACTTTCGGGTTTCCACTCCCAGTCTGTCTTCACTCGTTTTATTCGGCGAATGACGGACAAAACGCCGCGGGATTTAAAAAGAGAAATTGTGGGGATGCATCTTTCCTGAATTCATGCTGCCTTACCTTGTGAAACCGGATCGTGAGGGGTTCACATCTAAGATTAGTCCAGTAAATGGGCTTGCCATTAGCTTCTTCAATGACGATTTTTACGCCGCGCTTGCGCTCTTCATAACTCAGGCGAATGAACTCTCCCATGATGCCATTGGGATAGAAGCCAGTGATTCCCTTTTCGCCCAACCAATTGATGATATTGCGGAGTTCTCCTTTGTTGATTTTACCGGATGCATTGTAAGGGACGATGTGGGGAACGAAAATTCCTGTGATCGGCTGATTCAGATTAAAGTTCTCCCATATCCGAGAATGGCTTTCTCTAGGCGTTCGGAGAGGTCAATATTTTATTTTGCGTTCTGCTTAATCGACATGGAAGACCTCTTCCATGTCGGCCCACCATTCACCCTCTTGGCGGGTCTCAAGCGGTCTTTGACAGGGTTTGCAGACGTCCCACCATTTTTGAGTTATCGGGTCTTCGGCCATTTTTGCCATGTCACCCGCGAAGTCGTTGCCGATATATTCGAAATAGCTGAAGAGCCAACCGTCTTTGTAATAGATCGAATAGTTGCGGATGTTTGAGTTTTCGATTTGGGCTAAAACTTCCGGCCACACATTCGCATGGAGTTTTTTATATTCTTCCAGTTTTTTAGGCTGTACTTTGATTGCGGATCCGTGTCTTTTCATGGTGTGAATGTTGAGGTATGCGGGTGATTGATATTCGAATCGGCTCGGGCTTCGAAATTACTGGATGTGTCAGGGACACTTCTTGATTTATGTCAGTCGATATATGTGTTGAACGTTCCCAGAGTAAAGCTTGGCCAAGTTGCCTGCGTCTTCTTCGGAAAAAATGGTGTCGAGTTCCTCTGCCCAACTGGCCAAGGAGCTGTTCAGCGTGGAGACGGGCCAGTCGCCACCCCAGACGACACGATCCCAACCAAAGCTTGCAATCACATGCTCGACCCAGGGACGAAGCGTTTCGGAATTGGCTTCGCCGGGCTTGCAATAGGTGGGGATGCCCGAAATTTTGCAGGCTACGTGTTCGCGTTCGGCCAGTGCTGTGATGGACTCTGACCAATTCTCAAATTCATGGCCGGCGATATCCGGAACGCCGCAGTGATCAAGGACAAGGCGAGTGTTCGGGCAGGCGTCGGCTAATTCGATGGCGAGGGGTAATTGATGCGCTGCAAAGCAGAGATCGAAGCTTAGATCACGATTCGATAAAGCGGCTACATTCTGCCGAAAGAGGGTTGTTTGCGAGAGGGCATTTGCCTGGGTGTGCAGCACGCGGCGCAGACCCTTGAGGTGGTCTCCTGCAATCGAGTCGATGCTTTGCTCAAAGTTTGGCGACTCAGGGCGACAGGCGGCGATAATGCCGAGTATTATGGGATCCCTGACGGCCAGTGCGCGAACTAGTTTCACCTCATCCGTGATTTGTGATTTGGCGACGTCCACTTCCATGAACAGCGCTCCCTCGATCCCGCAGTCTTTTGAGGCCTCCCGATAATCTTCAAGGCTGAATGTGCCCTGTAAGGGTGGGGCGTCCGCGACCCAAGGGTAGTGGAGTTGATCGGGATAGAGGAGGTGCAGGTGGGTATCGATTTTTTTCATAAGTATCAGTGGCCAATGGTTTGGGCTTCCCAAAACAGCGATGGAGGAAAGAGATGGTAACGTTAACTGGGGATCTGATAAATATTTAAATTGAATTGAGAGAGGGTATGGCTCTGAAACAGGGCTCTTAGGTAGAGTAGCTGATCTTGTCTAGCTACTGCGATCAGAGTGAGCGGACGGGTCTCGGTATTTCACAGTTTGCAAGTGCTCGCAGTAAAGCACGAGTTCGCCCTCGTTTTTAAAGATTTCGTAGCTGGCGCGGTAAAGCCCCATCTCTGGATACTTGGGCGATTTCTCCAAGTCCGTCTTTATCGTATAAATGGTGTCGCCTATGAAGACCGGTTTGATGAAGCGAAGTTTGTCATAACCGTAGCTGAAGGCATTGACACAGTTTGTGGCGACCAGGCCGAGGCCCACGCTGAAGACCATCGCGCCCGCAATCAATCGGCGTTGAAAAATGCCCTCCTCTTTCGCGAAAATTTCGTCGGCTACATAGGGGTGCATGTCCATGACCAGCGCGTTGAATTGCATGGATTCCCCCTCGCTCAGTGTGCGTCGAATGGAGCGGATGCGCTTGCCGATTTCGATGTCTTCATAATACCAGTCTTCGGCGTTCCAGATGGGAATTTCTTTGTGTTTGGTTGGGTCGGGATTCGGGTTTTTCATAGGTCTAATTCAGTAAGAATGGTTCGGTTGTCTTGTCCAATAGAGGGTGCACCGCGTTCGGACTTGTAGATTTCCCCGTCGATTCGGATCGGGCACCGGAGTGTGGATAGCCGGGTGCCACCGGGGCAGCGAACGGTTTGTTCCATGTCGAGTGCCCGATAGCCTTCGCTTTCTCGAAGTTCGGTCCAAGTCATGACTTTGGAGCACCAGATGTCCGCCGGTTCGAGAATGCCCAGCCAGTGGGCGGAGGGTTGCATCTTAATGTGATCCCGGAGGATGGCTTTGATCGTGTCGCGTTGTTTGAACCAGCTCTTCGGATCGGTGAACTCCAACAGCGCCGGGCAATCGAGCAGCTCGCCGAGACGCGGCACTGCACCCATTGCCAGCGCGACATAGCTGTCAGCGGTCGGATAGATGCCGTAGGGTGCACCGAGATAGGCATGTCCATTGCTAATCGCGCTGCGGTTGGGTAGTTTTTCGCCATCGTTGAGGTGGGTGGTAAGGACTTCGAATTGTAGGTCGAGAATGGATTCCATTAGGCTGACTTCGACTCGACCACCTTGGCCGCTGACTCCTCGGCGAACGAGACAGGCCAGAATGCCTTCGACCAAGTGAGCGCTGGCAGTGAGGTCGGCCACGGCAAGACCCATGGGGGTGGGAGGATCTTTTTCGTCGCCGCTCAGCCAGCAGAGGCCGGACATGGATTGGGCAAGTAGATCCTGCCCTGGCTTACCCTTCCATGGTCCTTCGGTGCCGTATCCGGTCACGGTGCCGTAGATTAGCTTGGGGTTGATCGCCTTGACGCTTTCGTAGTCCAGACCGAGCTTTTGCATGACGCCGGGGCGGAAGTTTTCGATCATCACATCGGCGTATGCTATGAGCTGACGGACGGCAGTTAGATCACCCGGATTTTTTAGGTCGGCTGCGAAGCCTTCCTTGTTGCGATTGATCGAATGGAAGAGGGTGCTGTCGCCTTCTACCCCCAAATCGGTGATGTAAAGTTGGCGACAAATGTCGCCTCCTTTTGGGCGTTCTACTTTTATTGTGCGGGCTCCAAGATCAGCCAGTCGCATGGCGGCAGCTGGGCCGGCGAGGAATTGAGAGAAGTCAAGAACGGTAATGCCTTCGAGTGGTTTCATAACTTGATTTGATGTGACTCGCGGTAGATGCGATTGAGCTCTTGAATTGTTTTCTTGATGCTTTCATCTCCCCTAACGCCGTCGTGAGCTACTGGAGAGGCGTGGTCTTGAAAATGAACGTAGCCAGGATATTGGGGGCGAAGGATGGCATTATCGTGGGTCGCCAGCGTGTCTTTAAAAAAATCGCTGGAAGCGGCATTGACGCGTGCATCAGACCAAGCCGAGCGGTGTCCCGGTTGTCCCCCGGCTTCGAAGTAGATACCTTTTTGTATTTCGGGCGCGGCGCTAAAGCGGGCGTAGTCGGCCGCAACAGCACGGTGAGCCGACTTGGAGGAAACAGCGAGCCCCGCGCCGCCGAGGGTGGAACGCAGTGGACGCCCTCCGAATTGGACGAGGCCGCCGGCTTTTAGCAGTTTCGGCGCGTAGTCGGGGCGCGAGTAGTTGGAGTATCCGTAGGCGAAGGGGCAGTAAGCCGCATCGTCGGTTTGTGTCATGTGCTCAGCAGTGAAAATGGGATTGCGCACAAAGGATTCCGGGGTGCAAAATTCTCCGAGCTGTTTCAATTGCTGAAGCGCTTCAGCTAGAATGTCGTCGGGTGCGAGGCAGCTTTCGTCGGAAAAGGCGGGTGCACCCAGTGCTTCGCAAAACATGTATAGATGCATCAGCACATCGACGGGAAAAAGTGAAACCGCGACTTGTCCATCCTTAGCCAAAGCGAGCACATCCTCCCAAGTCTTTGGTAGATCCAGTTTACGCTCGGCCAATAAGTCGGGTCGCCAAGTGGCGATCGGGGTGGCGGCGTCTGTGGCCAGGGTCCATTGATGACCCTGATAGTGGTAGCTTTGGTGCGAGGCGCCGACGGAGTGATCTGCCTGATCCTGTAAAAATGGAGATGGGAGAACCTCATCCAGCGCAACGAGGACGCCCGACTCCGCAGCCAAGGCCGTGTGAGGATGATCCATGACAATTAGGTCGTAGGCTGTGGCCAACTGCTCCATGGAAGCATCTGCAAATGCCTGTAGCGACCGCTTTTCCCAAGTGATGCGAACCTCCGGGTTCAGTTCCTCGTAACGTTGCGCCGTAGCGACGACGGAAACGAAACCACGCATGTGGTTCCATGCGATCCCTTGGAGTTCGATCACAGAAAACGATCCGGTTTGATGCCACCGACGCGGTCGGATTCATAGGCGGCTTCGAGACATGCCATGGAGTGGATGACGTCTTCCACATCGCAGGGCATGGGCTTAGCATTGCGCCCGGCGAGTAGATCCGCCTGATGTCGTTGAACTTCGCCCATGGTTCCGATGAAGGCTTCCGGGAACCAGGAGCCTTCGACTTCGAGCGTTTGCCATTCGGGTTGTTTGCCTTCTACGCGCTCGCAGTATTCAAAGACGTCGCCCACACCGTCAGGGTAGTCCATGAGGAGGCCGATTTTCGCTTTAATCGCCCCTTTGGTGCCCTCCCATTTAAGGTAGCTTTCCTGATGCTTCAGGCCGAAGTCGTGGCTGTGATTGGTGGTGATCTGAGCACGGATTGGAGCTGCGTAGTCAAGAATGATGGCGCTGCGCACCGAAGATAGCTTGTCCATCGAAGGGTGAGGGAGTGTTCGAGCCATGACGCTGCGCGGGTCACCGAGAAAGGAGCGAATCAAGTCAACGTAGTGGACGGAATGATATAGCATTTCGACCCGTGGAATGCCTTCAAGGAAAGGGAAAAGGTGCCATGGGGTGAAGACATTCAGACGCATCTCCATGTCGATCAGGTCGCCGATCCTCTTCTCGTCGATGAGCTTGCGAGCCGCAACGACGAAAGGGGCGTAGCGCAACTGGCAGTTGATTGCGGCGTGTAGTTCTCGTTCCCGGCAGACGGTGAGGATCTCCTGCGCTTGTTCGATATTTTCCCCCATCGGTTTCTGGATGAGAACGTGTGCTCCTACGGGAAGTTGACGCAGTGCATCGGCAAACACCGAGGCGGGAAGGGCGATATCAAAAACGGTGTGCGTCGGGGCATTTTGAATCGCATTCTTCAGGTCGACGAAGACATGATCGATACCGTATTCGTCCGCGAGGCTTTGAGCGCGGGGAAGGGTCCGGTTATAAAGCCCCCAGACAGGCAAGCCTGCTATCTTGTAAGCTGGCAGGTGAGCATCTTTTACGATGCCCCCTGTGCCAATGATGAGTATGGGAGAGGGGTTTTCGGGTAGTTCTGGGGTATAATTCGGCATATGTTTTATGGGTAAACGCGCTTGTTTGTTGACAAAACAATGTTTCATATAAGAAAATCAGGAATTCTGCATTTCGTCAATCCATGACTGACCTAAAACCTGTTTTTATGCGCAAAGCCTCTTCACCTTCCGAGAATACCTACTCAGTTCCTGCCCTGGAAAAAGCGATGAGGATACTGGAGAGTCTGGCGGTCGCCACGGAACCGCTTTCCGTTGCGGAACTGGCGACCCAGCAATCGAAGAGTCGGAATGAGATTTATCGTATGGTCAATTGTTTGGAGACCATGGGATATTTAACGCGCAACCGCCTGACCAAGCGTTATAGTCTCTCATTAAAGCTCTTCCAGCTGGCGGGAAACTTTCCGCCGCTGGCTCGCCTGCTTGCCGCCGCCCGTCCCAACCTGGACGACCTTGCGAAGGCCATTGGGGAGTCGTGTCATATTTGTGTTTTGGATGGAACATCTGTTTCGGTGGTTGCCCAAGCCAATGGCAGCGAACGAATTCGCATCACCTTTGAATTGGGCGCTCGCTTCGATTCGTTGGAGACCTGCTCAGGTAAATTGATTCTAGCGGAATTAGCGGAGTCAGAGCAGGCCGATTGCCTGGCGGCCTCTTCGATTTGGAAGGCTCTAAATTCCGTTGAGAAAAAGGCACTCAGAAGGGCTATGGCCCGTGCGGCGAAAACTCATCTATGGGAAGAAGACAGTGCCCTTAGGTATGGTGTCCGTGATATAGCTGTGAGTTTTGGTACGCCTGATACTCTATTGGGTACGATTGCTGTGCCCCTTCTTTCCGGTCGTCGGCAGCGTTCTTCAATCGCTAGCATTCGGACGCAACTTCTACAGTCTGCAAGAGACATCGAGATAAAGCTTGGGCTCTCCGGGCTTCACCATTCACCCTGAAAGTAGCATTATGAACGAACAGTATTTTGAAGATTATGAAATCGGCGAAAAACGCCACTCCACCGGACGGACCATAACCGAGGCCGACGTCGTAATGCATGCTGGTCAAACCGGAGACTTCTACCCGCATCACATGGATGCCGAATGGTGCGCAACACAATCATTCGGTCAGCGGATCGCTCACGGCACCTTGATTTTCTCTGTCGGTGTTGGAATGACCGCGGGCGAGATCAATCCTCACGCTATGTCTTATGGATACGACCGCCTGCGTTTTATAAAACCTGTCTTTTTAGGCGACACGATTATCGCTCACACTGAAATTGTGGAGAAGCGGGATCACAAGAAGCCTGAATACGGCGTGGTCAATGAGCGACTCGGCGTGACTAACCAGAACGGGGATACGGTATTGGTCGCGGATCATCTATTGTTGGTTAAAAGAGCCCAATGATGATGACGGGTCTATTTAAGACTCGTTTTGATGGCTTGCACGTTGATGTTCGGATTGCCGGATGGGCTATGATGTTCTGCTTACGATTGTTTACTTAAGGTACCATGGCTTCAGAGTCTAGGTTGCGGGGAAGGTTGCACGTTAAATTAAGTCGGAGCTGTTTCCAGCTTCTTGCGGAATGTGGTAACGTCCGTTTCTAACGATGCAGGGATGCTTGAATTTGCCTTTGAGCTGTTGTCCTTGTGCTGGACTCTGGAAGGCATGGCCAAGCATTGCAATATGGGGCGCATGGTCTTTTCGACTCACTGTCGTGAAAGAATTAACATGATGCCCATGGCTGTGCTCAATTGCTGGCGACTACGCCATGCTGCCCGCATCTTACGCGAAGACTCGAATCAATTGATTAGACGCATAGCAATGCACGTGGGCTTTTCCAGTAGTCAGTATTTTGCCCGCAAATTCCAGGAGCGCTATGGGCAGAGCCCCCAGTCAAAGGCGTCAGCGTTATGTCTAAATATGAACTCATTTTACTTCTTCGGATGACAGTGAATCTTCAAAATGTCCTGATTTGGCAATAGTTTCATCGTGATCAATTCCTCGGACAATGGAATGATTGAAAAATGAGCAAAGAAGCTGCCCCTAAGCGTCCAAACATACTTTTTATTCTCACAGATCATTTCCGGAGGGATTCGGTCAATCCGAACGAAACGCCGTTTATCCGTAGTTTGGCGAAGGAGGGAATCCTGTTTACCGACGCCTATTGCGCTTCGCCGCTGTGTATGCCGTCCCGCAACGCCATTGTATCCGGCCTATATCCCTCTCAAACCGGGGTGTGCGGGAACCAGGCCGAACCCTTTGGAGAGGCCCTGCGCCATGATACCTTTCCCTCCCAGCTTCAGGAGGCGGGTTATCGCACGGCGATGATCGGCAAGCATCACTACATCGACCGATATGGGGTCGGCATAGACGTGGTGGCTGAGGATCAGACGACCATTGAGGACTACGGATACGACCATGTGTGCCAAGTGTTGGACGACGGGGAGAATCTGAAGAACGACGACGTATACACGCGTCACTTGGATAAGAAGGGTCTGCTCGGCGCATTTCGCGAAAAGCTGGCAGGCTTTGACGATACGGATATGATCCACCCCCTTGAGGACGAGTCCGATACGGTGGACGGGTTCATTCGTGATCGGGCGGTGGAATATTTGGAGGGTTTGGAGGGATCGCAATCCTTTTACCTGAACGTTAGTTTCGTGGGCCCGCATCCACCCTATTGGTATCCTTCAGCCCGGGAGAAGTACCGTCCTGAGGACATGGCGGAGGGAGTCGCCGACGATCCGTCGGCGCGGGAACAGACGGCCTTTCTTCGCGCTGCCTATCGAAACCGGTGTTCGGTGCTGGACGGGTATGTGCGTGAGCTGGTTGGGACCCTCAAGCGAAATGGACTCTACGACAATACTCTGATTGTCTTTTCCTCGGACCATGGCGACATGCTCGGAGAGTTTGGGATCTGGGATAAACGCTATTTCTACGAGGCTAGCGTTGGGGTGCCGCTGATTTTCGGGGGAGGCGCTGTCCGAGGTGACGACCGGGGCAACCGGGGGATTGTAGACCGGTCCTTAGTCAGTCATCTCGACCTCTATCCGACTTTCCTCTCCCTGGCTGGTGCCGAACCGTCACTGAGGAGCCCTCTGGTGGGGGATCGAGCCGGAGTTGACATCTCAGGACGACTGGAGGGAGGTGGTAGGCCACGTCGACGAGCGGTTTTTTCCGAACTGGCCACTGCCGTGATGGTGCGGACGGCTAACTGGAAGCTTGTTTACGATTCCCAATGCGGAGGGGTTCAATATCTTTTCAACCTGTCCGTGGACCCGAAAGAGGAGAATAATCTCGCAAATGAACCCACCTACGATGGGGTGGCGCTCCGTTTAGTGTCGGCGATCCTCAACGAACGAATTCGTCTCTCACAATACTCGCATCTTAAGGAGGAGCAAAGGATGATGCGGGTGCGGGTGGACTCCTGATATCATGATTCGCTCTACAATTTTTACACTTTTCGTCGTGTTTACCTTTAACGTCATAGCACACCCCAAGGATGGTTCACCTCCGTTCCGAACGATCGAGTATGAGAAGGCGCCCTACGTGATCGACCTTCCCGAGGGTGATGGTCCGTTTCCTGTGATTATTTACGTTCACAGCTGGAGCGGTTCCCACAATCAACTGAGGGTTTACTCTCAAAGGTTGGCATCGATGGGAATCGCAGGAGTTCGTATTGACTATCGAAAATTTTCCGAAGGAGCCAGCTTCGCGGAGGCTTCAGCCGATCTTGTCGCCGCCATTGATTTTGTTCGTGACCACGCGAATCAGTTCGGATTCGATCTCGATAAAATGGGGCTTGCAGGAGCCTCAGCGGGTGCCGTTCTCTCCTCCCGTATCGTTCAGGATAGACCCGAGATCGGGCTTTTTATCGCCTTCAATGGTGGGTTTGACATGGTGGATAGAGGGGGAGGATCGTTCCCTTCCCGTGCGAACCTGGAGTCAATGTTTGGAGAAGTTCGGCCGGAGGTGTTGGAGGAACATTCGGCAATCCATCGATTGCGGGAGAAACCCCCGACAACCCTGTTGCTTCACGGCACAGCCGACGATGTGATTGACCCTCAGCAGGCAGTGCACTTCGCTGATGCCATCCGCTCCGCTGGAGGACAGGCTGAGGTCGTTCTCTTCGAAGGGGAGGGGCATGGTTTCTTCAATTCAAACCGTCCCCAATTTGAGGAGGTTTATGCGGAGGTTGAGAGGTTTGTCTTGGAGCATTTTGACCTATCTGCAGATTAGACGCTTTACGGTTTTTCTCCCTTTGTAAGGAGACGGCGTGCTTCCCGGGAACGATTCCGCTTTCGAGAAAGCTTTTTGCGTTGCCGAGGCAAATTCGCGCGATTGCTTCGTTGGCCTCATCGGTCGAGGAGGCCGTATGGGCTGAGAGAATCGGGTTTGGAAGATCGCGGAGGTCATGGGCGTCCGGAAGGTTGATAGGGTTTGTGGCCGGGAAGTGGATGTCTTTATTCTTTACTCCCTCGTCCTAATATTAACAGAAGTGGTTCTTCTCTTTTGGATCGATTTTACGATACTAGTTTACAAGTGAGGCGGCAAGGTAGCCAG
>Ga0222632_1000619_pt1 | contig 17584 bp, 21 predicted proteins | sample AntAcemetageno46_FD_179828 | JGI IMG/M metagenome (GOLD analysis project Ga0222632, IMG submission 179828) | Saline water microbial communities from Ace Lake, Antarctica - #46 | ecosystem: Environmental > Aquatic > Non-marine Saline and Alkaline > Saline | place: Antarctica: Ace Lake | collected...
GTCGTGCGAAGGATGGCCGTAGCGGGACATGACCAACTGCCCGCCGTCTGTGTGGCCGAGCTGGACTGAGACTGCGAAGTGGTCGACTCCCATCTCGAGTAGCTGGGTAGCGCAGAAGTGCCGCCAGTCGTGCCACCTGATCTGCTCCTGCCCGGCGCTCGCCCGGACCTTCGACCATGACCAGGCGAACGTGCCCTTCAGTAGCGGCCTGCCCTCTGGTGAGTGGAACACGAACTCATCCCCGGGTCGCGGTGACTGCTCGCCTAGAACCTGAGCCGGGGCCGGGTACAGGATCTCCCGCGCTCGCCCGTTCTTCGGTAGCCCGATCGAACCGTCTAGCTTGCGGGACTGCTGGACCCGGATCACTTCCCGGTCCTCGTCAACGTCCTGCCACCTGAGCGCGAATAGCTCACCCTGCCTGAGCCCGGTCCACGCTGCGAACTGGATCATCCGGCGGATCTCTGGCCCGTAGCCTCCGAGAGTCCCGCAGGCTTCGATACAGGCCCGGTACTGGTCAAGGCTCGGGGCTTCGATGGATCGCTTCTTCTCGCCCGTACCAATGCGAAGATCAGCGAAGGGGTTGGTGTCCGTGATTGCGAACCGGACTGCCTCGCCGTACATGGTGCCGATTACCCGGCTTACCGAGCGGGGTACAGATAGCGCCCATGTCCGGGCCTCGAGCTTCGTCACGCCGGACAGTGGGCGATCGCCAAAGTCAGCGGTGAACCGGCGTACTGCGTTGGCGTACTGCCTCTGGGTCGCTGGCCCGGGACGCTGGAACTCGGTCAGCCATCGGTCGGCCCATGACTGGCAGGTTTCGACCCGGCTCTGAACGGACTCCAACTGGATCCGGTGCTGCTCTTCGGCCCGTCGCGCTTCGGCCTTCGTCGGCCAGGGTCCGCCGGGAACCCAATGCTGCTCGCCCTTCAGGACAAACTTCGCTGCCCATGCTCCCCCGCGCTTGAACTGGCTCATTTCTCAAGATCCTTATCCGGGCATACCCGCATAGATCCGTTCTCATCGAACTCCATGTTGACTGTGGATACTGTGCCGTCGTACTCTCGTGGCAGGTAGTGGTCCCCCTGCCCGCCCTCGATCAACCGGGATCTCTCCCGCTCCACCTGCATGAATTGCTCGACCTCCGCTTCCAGTTCAGCGATCCGTCCGTCCCGTTTGGCTAGGGCTGCTTCGGCCCGGTTCCGCCATACGAATTTGCCGTCCGGGTGGGGGCCAACCCATGACCTGCCTGGCTCCAGGTCCAGCTTCCACGGCTGCAACTCCCGTTCCGTAATCTTGGCCCGGACCTTTTCTCCGAACGGGACACCTTCCATTTCGTCGTAAACCGCTCTGGCTTCCTCATTAGTCAGCGTCACGGTCACTCTCGTCTTGCTCAAGCTGCCCCTCTCGTCCGGTGTATCGGGATCACGTTATCGCTGGTGTCAAATTGCCCGGACAAGAATCGTTCGACCTCGCTGATCCGGTAGCGGTTCTGCTTCCCGACCTTCTGGCAGGGCAGAGCAAGGCGTTCGACCGTTCGCTGGGAGACCCGTAGGTGGGCGGCGATCTCGGCTTTGGTAAGCCACGGTTCGATCCGGGGGATCACCCTGACTTCTCACGCTTCAGGCGGTTGATGGTTTCCGGTACGGTCTCGCCAAACCGGACCTCGTAACGGCACCACCACGGCAAAGGGTTATCCAGCTTCGGCTCATCCAGCTCGTCAAGCATCGCCAGGTAGTTCACGATGTCAACCCGTGTGTCCTCGCGCCGGCAGTCTGGATCCCGAGCAAGTTTGGCCCGGATCATGTCGGCGGGGTAGCGGCAAGGGTGGCCTTCGTGGTAGCGGTGGGCGGTCTCTTTCCACGGCGGGTAGATAGCACTACGCTTCGCCCGGATCGCAGCGGCTTTCTCGCTGAGATCAGGCATTGATCCATCGCCGCCCAGATCGGATGTAGCGAATGGTGCTTTGGCAAACTCCAAATCTTTCTGCCAAGACGGCTGTACGTTCTGCGCTCCCCCGGACCGACCTTGCCTGTTCCGCCGTTAGTTTTGCGCCGTTCCCTCGTCGCACGTTCTCTGCTGGCGTGACAGGTTCAAGATGGTCTGGATTTACACACGCTCGGTTCCGGCACAGATGATCGAGCTGCTTACCATCTGGAATTGCGCCGACTAGCTGCTCGTATGCCCATCGGTGGCAAACGTAAGACGAACGTACCTCGCCCGTCAGGTCAGGCAAATCTCGGATCTTGCCGTATCCATGCTGGTTCGTGCTTCCCTTCCACGTCCAACACCCATCGCCAATTTCTTTATCCACCTTTGACCAGAACCGAACCTCCGGCGCGATCTTCTTACCTGGCACAGAATTGTGACCGTTGACGAACCGCCGTCCGGGGTTCGTCTTCAAGCCACATTGGCATTCGCAAAGGTCATCGCGCTTGAGCTTTGTGGCCCGGGCTTTGGCGAGAAGGTCGGTCACAAGATCACGGTCCAAACCACCACGACCACGGCTGCCCAGAAGGCCAGGCAGCAGGCGATGGGGTATAGGGGTCCGGTGTTCACTTGCCTGCCTCCCGGTAGGCGGTGAGGGCGGCGTCCACTACGCTTGAGTCGTCTTCGCAGCCAGTGCTTTCGAGGTAGCCATCTACCGCATCGGCCAGAGCTTCGGCGGCTTGGAGTCGGTCGGCCACCTTGCCTATTGCCGCCCTTGCCTGCTGGTCTGCGAATTGCTGCCCGAATAGAATCTGCGCCTGTATCTGTCTCTGTACCTCCGCTTCCAGTTCCTTGATCCGCCTGTTCTTCTTGGCTAGGACTGCTTCAGCCTCGGCTGGTCGGCACCATTCGCCTGCGCACGCCCCACCATCCATTCCGGTGCCGCCGAACCTGTACCGCGTCAGTTCACTTGGCATAACCGCCTCCTGATTCGTTAGCCTCGCGTCCGTCAAGGCTCCGGTGGATCGCTACGAAACCCATTGATCCATCCTCACCTTCAACCCGGTCAGTCTCAGTGCCACATAGACACGCCTCTCCGCTGGTGTCGTGGTCAAATAGATCGTTGACCGGGACAACGTGCTGAACGGGGATCGTCTGACCAACCGCCATCCTGAGTTCGTCGGCCTGCCGGTATAAGAAGTCGGCGGCATCACCCTCTAAGAACTGGCCCGCATAGGACTCCATACTTTCAATTACGCGCTCAATGGTGGCGTCCTTCTCTGTGTCACTCATCGCTGCTCCTCTCGTTGTCAATCACTCTCTGCCCGGCCTCACACATGGCGAGGAAGCCGTCTAGCAGGCCCTCTCCTACCTCTGCGAGCTGGGCAGCGTGAACCGGGCAGTCGCCGCTGACCCTCTCCCAGCCCTCAAGCTCACTCCGCTTGATCGTCGCCGTCAGCCCAGCCAGCAGGCTCACTTGCCGGTCAGTCAGCAGCCCGATCCGCCGGTTGTCGGAGATGTTCAGCAGGTTCAGCAACCGGGATGCCCGCTGCTTGCCCCACCTGTCCTGGGCTCGGATGAGCTTGCCGATGGCCATGGTCTCGACCTCTTCGCTGTGGAGGTAGAGGACTTCGGCGACGGTCAGGTCGCCCGCCTTTACCTCGTTGCGGATCTGGTAGTGGCTTGCTCTGACCCGGTTGGCCTGGGCCAATGCGGTGTCTCTCTGTTCTGCTGTGGTCATGTCTGCTCCTTTGCGAAGATCGCATCGAGATCCACCTCGCGGATCACCTTGGCTTTGTGGACCCGGAACTTGCCATCGGAGGTGTGCGGGATCGCAGCGATGTCCGCGGCCGTAAACTCACACAGCAGAATCCTCATGCCCGCTCGCCACTCCCTGAGACACCAGGGCAGGGTGGCCAGATTGATTCCGGCTGCGCAGTGCTCGTCCTCGTCTGTGTCGCCCGTCGCTTCAAGGGTCGCGCCGATCTCGTAGGTGAGCTGCGCTTGTGAGGTCGGCGACTTGAGGTCGGCGTTGACGAGCTTGTAGGCGCGGACCTTGCCGACCTGATCCTTGAGAATGAGCAGGTCGTTGTGGCGCTCGGGTGCCACCCCTTTCGCGCCTCCGAGGTTCGCGCCTCCGAGGTTTGCGCCTCTGAGGTCCGCGTCTCCGAGGTTCGCGCCTCTGAGGTTCGCGCCTCTGAGGTTCGCGCCTCTGAGGTTCGCGCCTCTGAGGTACGCGCCTCCGAGGTTTGCGCCTCTGAGGTTCGCGCCTCTGAGGTCCGCGTCTCCGAGGTTCGCGCCTCTGAGGTTTGCGCCTCTCTTGACTGCCTCCTTCACGGCCCCTCGTACATCCTGCGCGGTCTTGGCGGTGTAGAGCACCTTGCCGTCCCAGCGGGACTTGATTTCGATGCTCATGTAACTCCCCTTATTGCTAGTGGGAGCGTCTGCCCCCTGGTGGATGGAGATTGGAAGGCGAGATCCGGGTGCCGTTCGCGGGCGATGTCGAGTAGCGCGTTGGCGGCGTTGCGACGGCAGTGTTCGTGGAGGTTCATGCCCGGCTTCACAGTCGGATCCCGTTGTCGCCCGCTGTGTTCTCTAGCGCGGCACACAAGTCTTCGAGACCCTTCACGGCAGCCCGGATCTCCACGGTGAAATCGAAGCCGGCGGCTTGCGTCGGCAGACCGCTCATCATGTCGCAAACCTCTTCTGCTTCGGCGTAGAGACCCTTCAGCTCGGCCCGGTCGTTCTCGTCAAACCGGGGCTCGGGGGGCTCACTCATGCGGTCGTCGTAAGAGCGGGGCATCAGGTCGCCACCATCCAGCAACCCGGTTCACACTCAATCACGCTGCTTGCCGCCAGCATCGCTGCGAGTGTCAGTCGGACCTTCGTTATCGGAAGCCCGGTCGCGTAGACAATCTCGTCGGTATGAAGCCCGCCGTTACCTTCGGCAATGATCGCGTGTCTGATCTTGTCGTGGGGGGTCATTCGCCTCGCCTCGCTGATCCGTGGGTTCGTAGTGCCTCTGTGAAGCTGATCTCGGTATCGCCCGGGTCAGAGATCATCCAGTCGTGGTCGACCGGCTCTGGCTCAAGTAGGTCGGCCATGCTCAGTCCAAGTCGGCCCGTAGCTGCGAGGAAGATCGCCAGAAGTAGGCCGGCTATTCCTATGTAAACCATCAGGCCACCTCTGCCAGGTCGATCGCGGTCCTGAGATCGCTGGCCCGGACCTCGATCATGTGACCGACCTGTGCCCCGGACGAATCGCGGGTATGAATGAGGATCTTGACTTCCCCATCGTCTGTCCCGGGTCGAAGCTGGATCGGTGCCGCTGCCCGGGTCTGCGGGCATTCGATCCATTTGTCAGACCGTTGCCTGACGCGAGTTTCTAGGACCGGCGGTGCGCCCATGACCATCGTGAGCGCCTCGTTGACTTCAGCTTCGTTCATTGCTCTCTCTCTTCTTCCGTGAGTTTTCGCTTACCGAACCGTGTGCTGTGCTTCGTCTGAAAGTGATCGTCAATATCGAAGGGCTCTCCGAACTCAACCGCGCTGCGAACTCCCCTTCTCAGCGCGTCCCGGTCCTTCAGGGACGTTGCTTCCGTGGTGGTCAGATCGAGCGCGAGGTCTTTGCCGAAGTGGAGCGGGCCGTTCTCAGAGACCCAGCCCTTCAGTCCCTTTTGGAGCCGGGTCTTCTCACGATTCATGCGGTCCCAAATCTCGGCAAGCTCCTGGGCCTGCGCTACTGAAGTGACCTCTGGCATGTCTCGTAGGTCGGCAGGTATGGGGCACCGGGCCTGTGCGGTACAGAGTGAGCAATGATTCCCGGGAGTCGCCGGCCACTCCTGCGTTTCGTAAGCAAGCTCGAGCTGGGCGATCTGAGAGGTCAGCGACATCTTGAAGTCGTTTAGGTCTGACCGATTGAAGGCGGCGGTGCGGGTCTTCAGGTGCCCGTGTTCTTTGTCCCGGTAGCGGGGGAAGACGAGGGAGAAGTTCGTTTCGTTTATCCCGGCTCCAAGTGAGACCGGGGATCCGTCGACCGTTCCGTCAAGGCAGGCGAGCGAATAGAACTTGCCCTGGAAGTCTCGCTGCACCTCTTCATCCCGGGGCATGGCGAGACTGGTCTTGTAGTCCACGATCGCAATGTGGTCCGGGTAGCCGTATACGAGGTCGATTCGGCACCGGAGCAACCAGTCACCGAAGGTCATCGAGACCGATACCTCATGGCCCAGAATGTTCTCCAGGTCTAGGACTGTTGCCTCCCCCCAATTCCACGCCATAAGCCTGAGCGCGTCCCGTTCCATCTCGGGCATGATTAGCTCGGGGTTGTCGTCGGCGTACCCCTCAACGAAGTCCCGGGCAATCTCACCGGAGACCATCGGCTCCCCGTTCTCAATCATGTATTCGGTGAGCCGGTCAATCCCTCCATGCCAAGCGATTCCCCGGGCCATAGCGTGAGACTGGACTCCGCCTCCCATGCTCCGGTACATGAAGTAATCACGCGGGCACTTATCGAACTTCGAGAGTGCGGTCTGTCCTGCTACGCGCTGATCCAGCAATAGCGGCTCTGACACCGGGGCTTGTTTAGGCATCGCCATTGCCCTTCGCCTTGGCAAGCTCCGATTCCAGGTGGCCTATGAAGTCGTCAAGCCGGTCGTGCGAGTGCTGGACCGCTTCCATGCTGCGGTTGAAGAGTGCGGGCGGCATCTCCTTCTTGCCGCCCAGCTTGCTCCACTCGCTGTAAAGCTCCCGACACTGCGCCGCCTGCTTCTCTGCCCGGTCGTCTGTGAGAGCCGGCGGTAGGTCAGGGGTTGTTTCCCGGCCTGAACCGGGGATGTATTCAACTTGACCCCGGCCCATGTAGAGCTGCTTCAACTCTTCGACCAACTCGAGCGGGATCAGCGGCTCGAGCGCGTTCCTCTGTGCCTTGCTCAGAGCCTTTGTCGCCGCAAAGGTGTCTGGCTGCCAAGTGAAGTGACCGTCTTCGGTCTTCTTCTTCTTGTTGACCTGATCGCAGGTAGCGGTCGCGGTCCCCCAGTTTCCCCCGCCGTGCTGGTCGTCAGTCGCATAGACCGTGACCCGGATGCCCGGTACTTCGCCGTACATTGGTCCGTCGCCATTGACCCCGATCTCTGCCCGGACCATTACATCCTCAAAGAGCGGTGGCTTGGATCCGTCGACCTTGATCTGACCGAGACCCCGGGCATTGAAGGTGCGGACCACTTCCCGGACTCCCTTCCAGCTCAGTCCGACTACCTGCTGCCCACCCTGGGGGAAGGCGTAGACCGCTGCTTTCGGTGCGTTGCCCTGAAGCTCCATCGCAACCTGTCGCTCGTCTGCCTTCGACATAGCCCGGTATGCGTCTGAGCGGTCGTCTGCGGCTAGTTCGGACGGATCGGGTCCAACTACCCCGGATCGGTCGTTGCCCTGCTCAGAAGGCGCGATTGGAACAAGCGCCCCGGACCCGGAAGAGTGAGATGAATCCGGGGTCGCTTGCTCGTCCGGCGGCTGGGATGCTCGAGATGCGCCGGACTCCTGATCGGTCGAGCTGTCGGTCTCTAATCCGTCAGACTGCGAGCCGTCAGAAGTATCGGACTCCGAAGCCTTGTCGGCCCCGGAGTCCATTGCCTGATCCGGGCCTCCCAAGCTCTCGCTTGCTCCCTGATCTGACAAGTCAAGTTCGGTTACTGCGCCACGCCTGCCGATTGACCATGCCCGGTCCAAAGCGCGGAAGGTCATGGTGCCGTTCTCGCCCGGTTCGACCTTGCCTTCTCCATGCTCGTCAATCAGAAGGTCGATCTCTCCAGCCTGCGAGGGGGTCAGTTCCACAGGTCTTCCTTCTTCAGCTCGGGGAGATTCTGATCTTGCCCGGCGTCATTCAAGACCTCGACAAGCTTCTGCTGGCTGTCGGGCCGGGGAACGTGGCCCCGAGCCCAGTTGCTAATCGTGCCTTCTGGCTTGTCAAGCAACACTGCGACACGCCTATGGGTCAGGCCGCGCTTGTTCATTGCCCCGGCTAGTCGATGCTGCTCTGTCGTCTGATTGGTCATCGCTAATCAACCTAGCACAGAATCGCAAGATCATGGTCATGGGGTTTCGTTTCTCCGCATAATCGGCAATGATCGTCATCCTGTTCGTTGCTCAGTAGGCAATGAGCAACCCGATAGGAGGCACCGATGAACAACCGACCGTTCGCTGAAACGCTCGCCCGGCTACTAGAAGAGAGGGGCTGGTCAATGCGCGATCTGGCCCGGCACCTTCAAGATGACTTCGATGGCTGGGGGTCTATCGGCACCCTGAGCCAATACAACACCGGGAAGATCAGGCCGACGATGAAGGCTCTGGAACGGATGGCGTTCTCGCTGAAGGAAGAGCCGTCAGTCTTTGCGGAATACCGATTAGTTCTGGCCCGGACGCAACTGGATCCAGAAGAGGTCGGTCTTGCGGTGGCCCTGAAGAACCTGGAACGCTTCGAGGGCAGGTAAGGCGATACCCCGGCGTGAACCGGGGGGAGCGGGTCAGACTAAGCCGGCCCCTCGTTCTTGAACCACCAGACGGCGACTGCCGTGAGGATCGTGGTGACAGCCACGGACAGTTCGGGGTCGATGTCCACGCCGTAGATTGCGAGAATCGAAATGACTGCGCCGATGACTGCGACGATGGTTTTCTTGTATTCGGACTGCATTGAATCTCCTTGTTGGTTGTTATGCCCGGTTTAGAACGATGTCCAGCGAGCCCGTTCACCGCGAACGTCGGCATGCCTGCTGCCTGCCGGGTACGAGCCGTAGCCATCGTTCGCGTAGAACTTCTCGAAGGCCGCGTCAAACGTTGTCTGTCCAAACCGGTTGACCGTCGCTACGTCGAAGTCGGTAGCGATCGCGTCGATGTGCTTGGAGTTCGTGGCTCCACCGATTGCGGCGTTGTAGGCCCGGTGCCGGTACCACGAGAGCGCCGGCATGGAAACGTCGCCCAGCTTGTGACGAACCTGCTCGAGCTGGAACGCCTGCTCCTGGCATCCACTTCTCAGCGATTCAGGAACCCGTGTCCCGTCCTTACACCGGGTTTCAGCCTCGGTGAAGTTCGGGGATGCGTAGCCGCGCTTCCAGAGCAGATCCTTGAAGCCCTGATTGGACCGGGCCTTTTGACCGTAGGGGTGCTTCCAGTGGTGCGCGAACTTGTCCGGCAACCAGTTCGGTATGCCGCGTCGGCTCGGCTTGGCTTTGATCCGGCGGGTGAGCCTCTTGACCTGTTCGACCCGGCTCCGAAACTTCTGGAGTAGTGAACGCTGCTGCGCGATCGCTTTGGTCCGTTTCTTCTTCAGTTCGGCTTTGGTAGCCATTAGGTGGTGATCCTTTCTCTGTTTTCCTGTCGCATGGATTCCAAGATTTCGACAACACCTTTGAGAAGTTCCGTGTTGGTTCTCAGAAGCTCCGTGTTGGCCTCCCACGCAGCTTCAACCCGGGATCCCAACTCGGGGGCTGCGTACTCTTCGAGAATCTTGATCTTGCCCTTCGCCTCTGCCAGCTCAAAAGCCATGTGAGTCATCTGCTCAGACCGCTCTTTGTCGCCCTGCTCAAGCTGTTCGATTCTTGCCCGGTTCGCTTCGTGGACCTCAGCCCATGTCTGGTTTGCTTCGCCGCTGGCTTCTGCGACCGCACCCTTGCGCCCGACCTTGAACCAGGCGAAGACCAGGGCACCGAGCAGGACAACAACCCCGGCCATCTGGGAGATGGTGGTGAGCATTTGATCCATAGCTGTCAGCGCGAAGACACTCACGACCGCTTCCGATCCGTAAGGAACTCGTCAAGTACGCCCGTTTCGCCCGGGGTAGCGCCGGCTCCCATGATGAGATCCATGTACGCCTGTGGGAGATTGGAAGAACTGATCCCGCCCGAATAAGAACCGGCACCGGATGAAGCCCTGTCGGTGTCTGCTGCGATCGGGCTATCTGAGAACCCGGGAGAGCCTGCCTGTACCCCTGCGCCCGGAATGATTGTGGCTGTGCTGCCGTCAACACTCATGCCGGGGAAGTTCGCTGATTCGCCCGGGTCAAGCCCCATCTGCTGTGCGACCTTCTGGCCCATACCGGGGAAGTGACCGACGCTGTATTCGCTCGACTGCGCCATGCTGTCGCCCACCGATTTATCTAGGAACCCTGCGCCGCCTTCCGGGTTTGTCTTACTCGTACCGAAATACTTGTTGCCTATCTTCATGATGATATGGCCGGGGTTGTAGAAGACCGTCACCGCGCCCGGTCCCGGTTCGGTGACTGAACCGAAGTCGCCGGATACAAGCGCACCCTCCTTCATAAAGCCCATCGCCTGTGCGACATACGAGACCGCACCAGAGCAATCAAGTCCTGCTCCGGGGCTGATCTCGCCCGATACATGCCCGCCGCCCCAGAGGTAGGGGAGGGACAATTTCTCAAGCTGCATTGCTGCCGCCATACCCGCCTTGAACCGGGTCACGGTCTGCTTCGGTGCCTTGCCGAGATCCACGCCGACGCTCTGAGTCGCCGCGCTCACTTCAGCGTTGGGGATCCCGAGCTTTACGCCTTGCGCCTTTGCCTTCTGGAGTGCCTGTCGAACGTCTGCGGGTATCGCCTTCATGGGTGCCCGGTCGTAAGCCTCGAGTAGCGGTTGTGCCTCTGCCGTCCGTTCGTCGTACCTCTCCGGGAAGGCTGATCTCTGGACTGACTGGGCGAGTGTGCCCGGACTGGTGCCGGCTCCCCTGCCTGCCGCTGCCGTTTCCTCGAAGTATCGCTTGGCCGATGCCCTGATATTCGTCGGGTTGTCGTAATACATCTGGCGTTCCTGCCGCCATCCGAGCGAATCGTGATCCGTGGCTACCAGGGGATTGCTGATGTTGGCTTCCACCAGGGCGGTTTGGACTGCTGACAGTTTCTCTTTCTGAGTCGCGCCCATCTGATCGCCCACCTTGAGAACCTTTGCCAGAACCTTTGCCTGCTCTGCTGTAAGCCCGGCTGACATGAGTTCGCGCCTCGGGGCACCCTTCGCTGCCTCCTTCGCCGTCCGGTATCCCTGACGCGCTCCCTTGAGGTTCTTCGCCGCCTTGAACTGCTGCTTGGTTCCGACCCGGCCCTTGCGAGTGACCCCGAGCTTCCCGGCTTCTGCGCCTTCTGCGAGCTGGCGAACCGTGGGCTTGCCGAATACGGGCTGGGTAGAGGTCTTGCCCGGTTTCTTGCCCTTGACCCGGAAGCCCGTTACCACCTTGCCCCGGTCTGTCTCCTTGATCTCGGCTGCCGGGGCGAGCTTCTTCAGCGCGGATTCGATGATGAGCATGGGGTCGACTTTGGCTGGCTTGGTCTTTGGCCCGGTCTCGCTGATCCGGGGCTTGGGGGTGTCGGCCTGCGCGATCTGGTCAAGGGCGGTGTCGATGACTTTGCCCGGAAGAGCAAGTTTGGGCCGGGCATCTATCGGGCTGGCAAGGGCGACTAGCTGCGCCGTGAGGCTCTGGGGTCGCTCAACCGGGGATCTTGGTGCTGGCCCGGTGTAAACCGGGGCTGGCGAATAGGTGGGTGGTGCGACAGCGGTTGTGCCGGAAGATGTGCCGACCTTCGCCGTACCAGAACCCTTCGTACCTGCAAGCCCGCCTCCGAGATTGGCCTTGCCGGATGCGGTAGTGCCTGATGGCTTCGGGCGGCCTCCACTGCTCGGCTTCGGCTTCTTCTTGGGCCGGGTCGAAGAGGGTCCGTACTTCGCTTCGTCTGATGCTCTGCTCGGCATTAGGCTTGCGCTCCGATCAACTTGTCGTTACAGTCGGGGGTATGAGCAACCGAGCAGAAGACCTCGTTATCGCCATCGGCCTTTCGATCTGGTTCACGATCTTGTGTGGCGGATTCGCGTACCTCTACTGGTCCGTGGGCTTCGTGGATCCCCGCGACATCTTCGGCTCCACTCTGAGCAACATCGGCGCGATCATGGTCTTCCCGGTCGGCTGGCTTGGCCTGTTGGCCTGGGCTTGGGAGAACGCCTAGCATTACTGGCCGAGCCTTTCCTTGATCTTGTCCATAACGTCCTGCGCCGGGCTTGCTGATTCCATACGGTCCCGTATCTGATCCATCACGCTTGCTGCCCCGGATGCTCCATCTCCCCCACCTAGCGTCCGCTGCTGGTATTCCCGGATTGCCTCTTGCTCCCGCTTCGTTTCAGCATTGATGTAGTTGCCCTGCTGTCTGAGTCGGCTGCTGGACTGAGGGAAGAACGGTGCCATACGTTTGAGAAGTACCCCGCCTGCCCCGCCGTCCTGCCTGAACTCTCCCTCTTCCCGGGCCTTCGTTTCCTCGCCTGAGCCCGGCGCGTACCTCTTCGGCTCCGGGCCTCCCAGACCGAACGGCAGGTTGACCGGGAAGGCATCGTCAGTCATCGGGGTTCCGCCGGCTGCTATCTCTCCTGCGACTCGGTACGGGGTGAAGGTACTGAGCCATTGGTTTAGCCCGATCTGAAGTTCGTTGCTGAGACCCCGAGCAGAGAACCTGCGCGGCATCGTTTCGCCGTCGACTGTCAGATCAGACCGGGTGAAGTAGTTGCGGCCCCATATCTGGTTGCCAATCAGGGCAATGTAGGGCGGGACGAATCCCATCAGGTCGCGGGTGTCCTCAAACTCGACCAGGCCGGAGAGAAGGGGGTTGCCTCGGTACATGTCAATAAACGGGGTATTCGGATCCTGCGGATCCCCGAGAAAGGTCTTGCCAAGCGCCCATCCCATCGCATCGCCTAGAACGTCCCTGAGCTGGTCTGATTCAAGTCGACCCAACTGGTAGGTGAGCCCGGCTGCGATCGGATGCTTGGACGGCAGGGTGAACAGGGCGAACTTGGTAGCGAACCTCATCCATGAGTAGAAGGGAATCGACCGCTTCAGGATTGACCGCTCTATTGCCGTGAAGGTCTGGTAATCGCCAAGAAAGTCTGCGAGCCCCTGCGACATGTCCTCGAGCTGCTTCGTGTCTTTCATGGCTGCCCGGATCTGACCGTTCGGGTCGAGCTTCATTCCCTGCGTTATCCGGTTGATTGCCGCGTCGGTCTTCTTGAGGTTCACATTCATACGCTTGATTTCGTTGCTCTTCAGGATCTTGTAGGCGAGTGCCCGGCGGCTTGCGTTCTCCGGGATCTGCGAGAGCTTGAACCACGCTTGGATCGGGTTGACTTTGTGAAGAGCCTGGCCCCACTTGCCTTCGCGGAATATCCGGTGTCCCTCGACCGCGCCGCCGATCAGACCGTTGCCTTGAATCTTTGCTCCCATCTGTGGCGGGTTCTGGAAGTCGGCTGCCTGTGAGATCCCGGCGTAAGCATTGAACCGATCAAAGTCTTCGCTGCCGAGCATTTCCCGGCTCGAGGTTGCTACCCGGCGGCGAAGTAGCCCGGTCCTGGCTCCAGTTCCCTTTGCTTCCCTTCTCATCCGGTGCCACATGATCTGTGCCAGAACCCACGATGCGGGTGTGACCCCGCCGATCGCTGCCTGTGCTGCCGTAGAGATCGTCTGGAATCCGAGCCATCCGGTGTTGCCTGCGAGCAAGTAGCCGCTCATCTTGCTCATTGCTATATCTGCCCCGCGCCCGACCTTGCCAACGTGCATGCTGGACTCAAGCTCGTCAAGAACCTTTGTCGGGACTGCGTACCATCCCTTCAGATCATCGAAGCCTGCCGTTTCTGCCGCCTCGGTGGAAGTCTTGATTGCGTTGGATAGATCATCCATGTAGGCGTTGCCGAAGTCGTTGGATCCACTTTGCGCCTTGCCCGGTTCCATGTCTACGTTTCCTGCTCGGCGAAGTAGGCCCGGGTTAGCCAAGACGAATGAAGACTCGTCAAGTCCGCGCTTGTTGGCCTCTTTCAGAATCTCAGCCTGTGAAAGTCCCTGCCCGGTCCTGTCGCGGCTCCACGGCAGGCTGTTTCGCTCGTATATCTCCGAGACCATTTCCCATGAGTTCCGGCGCTTCACATTGCGCTGGAAGCCCCTGAGTAGGACGGACGGATCGTTGTTCTCGATTCCCTCCCGGAAGAGCGCCCCGGTGTACGCCTTCGTGCGTTCTGAATGGCGGGTGCCGCCTGTTGCCATCTGGGAGAACCTGCGTCGACGGGAAAGCTCTGAGGGGAAGTACCCAGCTTCTGCGAGTCCGGCTTCCTTTGCGGTCTGTCTGACCCGGGCAATGTAGTCAGCGTTGCTTTCGCCGTCTAGCCGCTCAATCCCCAGATGCTCGGCCTGCTGTGCGACCCGCCTGTTCGCTGCCTGCTCAATGTCTAGGGCCGGATCTCGCCTTGCCGCGCTCTTGACCGGATCACCTACTGCCAGTCGTTTCTCTGCCCGGCGGAACTGGTCGATCGTCTGACCAAACTCGGGGGTGAATATCTCGTCCGCCTGAGCTATGACCTGTTCGATCTCCGGGATGTTGTCCAGGGGTCCGTAGTCGGTCTCTGCTGCCCGGGCTGCCTTGATCGCTGCGATACGAGCCGGAAGCTGCTCTTTGGCCTGGTCCGCCGTCCTGATCCCTAGTGCGAGCGCCCACTTGACCGCCTTGCTCTGATCCTGTGACAAGCGGCTCATCAGAAGTGCGACCGTCCGCATAACCCGGCCCTGCTGTGCGAGGTTGATTGCCCGGGTCCGCGCCTTGCGAGCTGCGACATTCCTGGCTTGTGTCGCATTTGCCCGGATCGGTGCGACCACTCCCGGCTGGTTGGCCGCGTCCAAAAAGGCATTGCCCTTCTCAGCGCCCTTGCGGGTCTTTCTAGCCCGGATCACATCCATTGTCCGCTGCGCCCCGACTCCTACTGCGTTCTTTGAGAGTGCCTGTTCCCGGGCTACTGACCCGGCTTCCCGGAAGAGACCCGGACGCTCTTTGGTCATAAAGGTCTGAAGTCCCTTGCCGAGTGCGCCCGATCGTCCGGCTGCTCCGACTACTCGCCCGGCTGGTGGGGCGACAATCAGCGCGTCCAATCCGTAAGGGGTGAGCCCGCCGTTCTCTGCGACCTGATCCCGGAAATACTTGAAGTCTCCCTCGAGCAATGGCCCGTAGCGGGAAACGTAGTCCTGCTTCATCATCTCGAGTGCGCCTGAAGGGTTCGTCGCCATCTCGTAGACCGCTGCTGGTGCCCCGAGCAACATGTCTCGCCCGGATTGAAGCGAAGCCTGAGCAACCGCGCCCGGGTTCTCTACCGTCGCCGCCCCGAGCTGGAAGGGCAACGATGCGAGGTTCCTGGCCTTCTCTTCCGCCGGCACCACTCCGGTAACTGGCAGAGCGGCTGGGGATAGGGCTGCCCGGTTCAAGGCCGCTCCTGCCCGGACTGGTGCGGTTGCCGTCCTCTTCGCGCCTTCTTTCGCCAGAGCCCTTGCCGCTGCGCCCTTTGACCCGGACTGCTTGGCGATCTCCCTGGCCGAGAGTGCCCCGGCTCCTGCGGTCCCTGTACCCGCCGTAATCTTCAATGCTTCGTCGTAGAGCTTCGCCTGTGCCCGGGTCTTCGCGCCCTTCGCTACGTCCTTTGCCCGGGCTGTTTTGGTCATCTTGGCCCGGTTTGCCTTGATCCGTCTTTTGACCGTTGCCTTTTCGAGCCGGTCTAGTTCACTATTACTCCGTTTGACCCTGCCACCTTTGACATCAGCCTGACCGCCTCTAGCCACCTTTGCTGCCTGAGACTCCTTCTGAGCCGTCTGTGCGGCCTTCTCAGCGTCTTTCACGCCTTTTCCGCCCTTGCCTGCCTTGACCAGTAGCCCGGCTGCTGTGAGCGTGGTGAGCAGATCCACCGAATCGCTCACTCCTGGAATCGTTGTCTGCTTTGTGGGACCGTCCGCAAGGGGGGAGATTGGCCCGCTCAATACGGACAGATCGCCTAGTGCCCGGGCTGCTCCGGGTACGCCTGTAAGTTCGGCAACGTCGGCCCACGTTACGTCGCCTGCGGTCTGACCTAGCCTTGAGCTAACCTGCGCCCGTTGCTCTGGTGTGACCGTTAGCCCGGTCGTGGCATTAGCGAGTAGAGCCGGGTCAATCGTGCTGGTGGGAGATGCGGGTCGTCCATTGCTCCCGGATGACTTGGGCCGCGTAACTTTCGCCGTACCAGAGCCCTTCGTACCTGCAAGCCCGCCTCCGATATTGGCCTTGCCGGATGCGGTAGTGCCTGATGGCCTCGGCTTCGGACGACGCTTTTTGGGCCGGGTACTAGACGGGCCGCGCTTGGCTTCTTTGGACGCTCGGCTTGGCATCTAGCCCGTTCGCTTCGCCTTTTCACGAGCCCAAGCTGCGGAACCGATCGGCTTGTTGACCCGGCGCATGATGATTGCTACTGCCTTCTTTGCGTCGATCTGGTCAGCGCCTTCGGCATCCTTCGCTACTCCGAGAATGAAGCCGTTGCGGTCGGCCATGAGTGCGGCCTGTTCCTTCGGATTCGCCGCCTTCATGTAGGCGTTCGCCACGATCAGGGCATTCTTGACTCCGCTGCTCAGTCCGCCCGGGCCACCATCTGCCTTCGCATCTGCCCGGTCCTCGATCCGGCCCTGCTTGTCGCTCCGAGCCGTATCGAGCAGATCGTTGTACCGGCTGCCTACGTCCTGCTGCTGGGCCAACTGGTTCGCCAGAAGGTCAGACCGGGCTCCCGCTATCGCATCCCGCCTTGCCACGTTCGCATCGGCCAGGGCATACGGCAGACCGGAGATCGTGTCCTGCTTGCGCGATCGCAGCTCGTTCACGGTCTGCTGTGCGTACTTGCCTTTGAGCCCGGACCCCGCAATGTTGCCGAGCATGTTGTTGAGCTGGGAGACTTCGACCCTCTGGGCACCGATGGCTGACTTCTTCTCGCGCCCGTAGTCCTGGTTTGCCCCGGCGATCGTGGCCTGAGCAACCGCGTTGGCCCCCGTGTTCTCGCGGCGAGACTGAACCTTCGCCTTCTGCTTGAGCTTCTGCTTCTTCTGTGGACTGAGCCGGGCCATTACTTGTTTCCTTTCTTCTTGCCGAACTTGTTGAATGCGCCCGGTCTGGTTTGACGGGCTGAGTAGATGGACTGCTGCATGAGGTCGGCATCGCCCACCTTCTGCTCCCGGATCCCACGCTGGAGCTTTCTGCCCCGGTCAAACTTGCCGCGCCCGGAGTCGAGCTTGGTCAGCTTGCGAGACCGCTTGGTATCGGTCTTCCCACGCTGGAAAGTGGTCTTGGTGTCTTGTCCGAGCTGGGTACGAGCGGTCCCGATCCGGGCAAGGTTCGTGGTCAAGTCCTGTTCCATCCGGCCCTGTGCGACTGCTATCGGCTTCTCGGCGTAAGCCTGGTTCTCTGCCCGCTTCGCCGCCGCTGCTGCTGCGGTTCCGCCATACAGAGTCCCGGATGCGTTCTGGGCTTCCTTCTGTGAACCGGCCTGAATGCCGAACTTCCTGCCGATGTCAGCGAGCTTGGAAGAGAAGTCCTGCCTGTTTCGCCCGGCGTCCCGTTTGAGATCGGTCGTTCTGAAGTCGAGCTTCTGGCCTTCACGCCTGTAGGACCGGCGAATGTCCTGCTTGCCCTGGGTCCATTTGCGGGCAATGTCATTGAGGTTCTGATTGAGGTCCGTCCTCGACCACTTGTTAGTGGTCTTCGTATCGTCGCGGAGATCCCCTAGCCCGCGTTCTGCTGCCCGGCGCTGTGCGGCTATTGAGGGGTCGTAGGAGCCGTAGGGCACCTCGTAGTAG
>Ga0222632_1000624_pt1 | contig 17513 bp, 14 predicted proteins | sample AntAcemetageno46_FD_179828 | JGI IMG/M metagenome (GOLD analysis project Ga0222632, IMG submission 179828) | Saline water microbial communities from Ace Lake, Antarctica - #46 | ecosystem: Environmental > Aquatic > Non-marine Saline and Alkaline > Saline | place: Antarctica: Ace Lake | collected...
GGAGATGGAGAGTTGGCGAAAATCCGCTATGCTCGGATCGGTCCGTTCACGGCCAGAGGCAACTAGCAGGGTGAGGGGGTCGATGAGGGCGAGGGTTTCGGAATCCGGTTCACCGAGGTAGGAGAGGATGTTTCTCGACTCCTCGACTTGGCTGGGTTTCTCGACTCCGATGCGGATAAAAAAGAAGATCGCGAAATGGATGAGGACTCCAATGAACGCTGCGACTAGTGCGATCCTGGTCGGCTTTTGAAATGGCTGTTTGCGGTTCACGGAGTAATGGCCGGTGCGGGGACACGGGCCGCCATTTGAATTTGATCGTATCCGGCCCCTTGCGCGCTTTCATAGATCTTCCCCATTGATTCCAATGAAGTGGACCCGTCAATGAGAAGGAGAAGGGTCCGGTTATCATCCATGGATTTCGCTTTCAGGTCGGCAAAGGCGTTGCCCATGCGCTCGATGGGATAGGAGCCGAGAGTGGTGACAATTTTCTCGTTCCAGACGGTAGCGACTGCTCCGGCCTGCACGCCGGTGAGACTCTCGCCGTTCTCGAAGGTGGGCAGGTCGATGGATACCCCAGGGCTGAAAAGGAAACTCTGGGAGAGGAAAAGGGTGATTAATGCAATGAGTCCGATGTCCACAAAAGCGATCGAGTCGATGCGGAATCGTGGCGAGCTGATCCGGCTGACCAGATCGAAGGGGCTCGTCAGAAGATCTCCTTCGGGGAGACCGGGGGAGGGATCATCTTCCACTGATTTCATTCAACACCTCCGCTTTTGTTTTCTTCGGGACTTGGGAAGTCATCGCCTTCTTTCAGGTTGCCGATCCATTGCAGGAGGTCATGGCCGACGGATTCCATGTCGTGAACAACGGCTCGAAGTCTCCCGTGGAGGAAGTGGTGGGCCAAGTGCGCCATGACAGCGATGGCCAGACCGGCGATGGTGGTGAGCAGGGCCTCGGCAATGGATCCGGCAAAGTCGGATGGGTTGGCATAGACACCTTCATTTTGAAAGAGGAAAAAAGCCTGATAGCCGGCGAGGATCGTCCCGAGAAGTCCGAGCAGGGGTGCGATTCGGGCGATTGCGGCGATGGTGCCGACTCGCCTCTCCAGAATCGGGATTTCGATGAGAGCGGCGGATTGAATCGCCCCGCGGATGCGGTTGACAGGCTGGTCGAAGTGCAAGAGTGCGGCCTTGACCACGTTGGGGATCGGCCCGGGGGTTTCTTCGCAGACGGCGAGGGCTTCGGCCAATCTCCCTTTGCGGAGGAGGTTTTGGATCCCATCGACAAAATTGCGGACCTGAATCTGCCCTTGGTGAAGGAAGAGGGTGCGCTCTATGAAGAAGATGAAGCCTAGCACGCTGATGAGCAGGAGAGGCCACATGACGAGGCCGCCTTGGCGGAAGAGAGAAAAATCAAAGGAATCCATGGTGGGCTTTCGTTCTTAGGAGTCTGTAGGTCGAAGCTCACGCGCCCGCAACTTGGCGCGCGCAATCTTGCGACCGGGTAAGTTCTGGTTGTCTATGATTTCGAGCAGTCGGGTGGCTTCTTCTGGAAGGCCATCGGCGTCACTCCATGCGGAGAGTTCGAGAAGGGATTTGGAAAGCCAGAAGGCGACGGCCGCATTGTATGAATCCCGCTGGTCGAGTAGCGGCTCTATGTTCTCCCACAATACCCGACGAGCGGTCTCGGGTTGTTTTGCCCGGCGGAATGTTTCTGCCCGTTTCAACTGGCTCTCAAGGAGCACGGATGGGGGGACATTCGGAACGGTTGCGACTTTGGCGAGTGCTACGCCGGCGTTGAGGAGGTCCTCCGGGGAGGCGTCCGGATTGGCCAGAACGGTCTCGGCCCCGCCGATCTCCGCCTGGTATTGGAGTGGGTGGGTTGAGTAGCGCTTGGCGGTATTTTCAAAAAGGAGACGGGCGCTGCTGAAGTCGCCTAGTGAGCGGAGGATTTCTCCCTCTTTCAGGCGGGCGTGGATGGCGAGTTCGTGGTTGGGGTATCGGGCGACGAGATTCTCCAGATAACGGATGGCTTCTGCGATGGATTCGGGCGTGCGCCTGGACTCCGCGATGATGGCAGCTTCGTAGAGGGCCAGTGGTGCGTAGTCGCTCGACGGGAAACGATCCGCCAGATTGACGAGTCGTTGCTGTGCTTCCCCGGAGAGATCACGGCCGGCAAAATAGCGGGCCTCGAAAAGGTAGGAGAGAACGGCGGCACGACTTTCCGGATAACGGTCCCGGAGGCTGGCCATGATCTTGGTACCTTCGTCCGGCTGGGCGTTTTTGAAGAGAATCTCTCCCTTCAGCAGGAGGGTCTGGGCAAAGATGGAATCGATTGATCCATTGGTGGAGGAGCTGATGGGGGTCGATGTCACTTCCTCGTTGGCGGCGGGGGTTGTTTGGGTCTCGAGGGAGGCCAGGAGCTTATCCACGCGTTGGAGGGCGTCTTCATCCAGCCCGAGTAGCGACAAACTATAGGCCTGAAGCCATTCAAAATTGATCCGGGTCGAGGGGGCTAGCTGCTCATTGCTCAGAACCGTTTCGATCTGGCCCAAAGCTTCTTCAGCGCGGCCATCCTTTATGAGTATGCTGGCGAGGTTCCAGTTGATGCGCCAGGACACGACCGCACTGATCAGGGGGTTGTTGACCAGGTTTGCATTGCTCCATTCCAGGGCAAGGTCCGGTTGACCGTTTTGCAGGAGAGAGAGGGTGTACTGATAAGCGGTCTCCTCGGTGGGTTTCAGGGCCCACGCTTGGAAGTAGGCGGAGGCTGCCGAGCTGTAGTCGCGGTTCCGGTAGTAGAGGTCTCCGGCGAGGTGAAGATAAAACGGTCGTTGTTCAGGTTGCAGGTCGGGGACGACTTCCAGGAGCCAGGTGGCCGCCCGCCGGAACTGTGGTGGTGATTGTTGCCAGGCGAGAAAGGCGGAGGACAACCGGGCTGCCTGCAATACGGGAGTCCCAGGGTAGTCTTTGATCAACATTTCTACTAGTTCCAGGGCTTCCGCTTGCTTGCCGAGGCGGGAGAGTAGCTGGGCCTGGGCAAATATCAGGCGATCCCGAATCGGATGATCGGGTCGGGTACTGATGATGGAGGCAAAGGTGTCGGATTGGGAAAGTTTCGCTTCATCAATTTCCCGGAGGAGCAGATTGAGGGTGATCCGGAGGTTGTCTCGATCGGAGCCGGTGCGAAGGATTTCCCAGAGTGTGGCTCTTCCCTCGCTGTTGCCGAGTCCACGGAAGACAGCAAGGGGGAGGAGGATCTGGTCCGCAATCGTGGCATCGTCGGCTTCCGTGTTCCGGGAAAATTGATCGAGAAACTCGATAGCGTTTTCGGTCTGGCCCTGTCCCATCAAAACGAGGGCATACTCCCTCGCCAGCTGAAAGCGCATGGGAAGCGAGACGGCAGACTCGAATTGACTCTTTAAGGAGAGGACAGTGGCTTCGTCAACTTCTCCACGGAGGATATCGAGACGGGCACGGATCGAGTTAAAGTTATCCTGAAGAAAGGGCGAATCGGCGGCTCTGCTGGCCTCGTTGAAAAACTCGGCGGCTTGGGAGGGGTCTCCCCGGCGGCTGGCGATCAGGCCCTGCGTAAGGTAATACCAGCCTCGGTCACTGCTATCCAGGCTTTCGGGTGAGATGCGACGGATGCGATTCTGTGATTGCAGGGTATTCCCGAGTAGGAAATCCGCCATGGCCCAGCGTAGACTGCGGGCGGGGTCATTGGTGGGACCTTCCTCGCGCAGGAGGCGGATCACTTCTGCCGGATCGCCGTGCTGGATGAGGGCAGTGAGTAGCGCAAGAAAAGCCTGCTCTTGTTCCTCTTCGGTTAGGTCGGGGTCGTCGATAAGGGGGCGCAGGTAATCAATGCCGATGGCTGCGAGGCCGAAACGAGCGGCACGCACTCCTTTCTCGAGAGTTCGGAGGCTATCCATCCGCTCCTCTCGAGGATTGTCCTGCAATATGGGTGCAGTGTTCTGAGCATACGGGGTGGCTGGGAAGAGAGAGAGAAGGAAAAGAAGGATTCCGGCCAAAGAGAGGGCGCGGTGAATGGTGGAGGTTCGGATCATCGTCCAGCGCCCCCTTTCATTACCGCTTCGTTTAATTCCCCGATCAAGCGGTTGGCTTGGGATAGGTAGCTGGAGCCAAAAAGGTTTAGGTGATTGAGCACGTGATAGAGGTTGTAGAGATTTTGCCGTAGTTTCCAGCCCGGACGTGGCGGAATTCTCTCCTGGTATCGATGGTAGAAACTTTGAGGAAACCCTCCAAAAAATCGGGTGAAAGCAATGTCGGTCTCGGGGTCGCCGTAGTAGAAAGCCGGATCGAAGAGGACGGGATCTCCTCCTTCATCGGCAGCAGCGTTCCCGCCCCAAAGATCACCGTGAAGCGGGGTGGGTGAGGGGAGGCTGCTCGCGTCAAAGAAGGTCTCAATCGACCCGAGAAGCGGCTCTGCGGAGTGAATTGTGTAGCCGTTTTCCTCGGCGAGGGTGATTTGGAATATCAGGCGTTGATCCCGGAAAAACTCCGGCCAGGAATCGCAGGGGTCGTTTTTTTGTGGCGTGGCACCAATAAAGTTATCGATGGTCCAGCCGAAGCGGTCGCCGGATTTAGAGTGAAGATCGGCGAGTTTATCCCCCATGCGCGCTCCCGATTTCGAATCCAGTGGCCGGAGATCGATCCATTCCATGATCAAAGCGAATTTATTTTCGAAAGGACCGGCCGCAATGGGTTTTGGAGACCGAATCGTTTGCGTTTGGGAGAGTGCGATCAACCCCTCTAACTCTGTCTCGAGAAGGCTCCGGTTGCTCAGAGGAGCTAGTTTGACAAAGAAAATGCCGTGAGAGGTGCGGATCCGCCGGCTATCGTGAATACAGCCGCCGGAAACCGAATCATCGCTGAAGATGTCGACCGACGCTCCGATGGCTTTGCCCAAGCAGTCAGTCAGCTCTTTCATTTTCTTTTGTCATCCACTGCAAGAGGTCATCGGACCCATTTTCAAGGATGTCGAGTACATCGTCGAAACCACGGTTCCCTCCATAGTAAGGGTCGGGCACTTCATCGATCCCAGGCAAGTCGACCCAGTTGCAGAATCGAACAATCTTCTTCCGGTCGGCATCCGTTCGGGCCAATGCGAGGATATTGCGATAGTTCTCCTCGTCCATCGTCACGATCCAGTCGAATTGCTCAAAATCTGCGAGAAGAAAGCCACGGGAAATACTGGTGAGATCGTATCCCCGCCGCTGGGCAGCCCTCCTCATCCGGGTATCTGCCGGAGCGCCCGCGTGGTAATCAATCGTCCCGGCTGAGTCACATTGGATTTGTTCGCCAAGGCCGGCGGCTATAGTCTTTTGGACAAATACAGCCTCCGCAGCCGGGGAGCGGCAGATATTTCCCATGCAGACAAAGAGGACCCGAATCATGGCGTTTTCTCCTAAACCTCGTCGGTCAAGCCGAGCACTTCCTGCATATTGTAGATGCCAGGCTCTTTGCCGACGACCCACTTGGCAGCGGTCAAAGCGCCACGGGCAAAGATGCTGCGATCCCCCGCGCTGTGGGACAGCTCGATCCGCTCTGAGGGGCCTGCAAAGATAACGTTGTGCTCGCCGACGACGTCGCCACCGCGCAGGGAGTGTAGGCCGACTTGCTGGTCGGGGCGCTCCCCGGTTAGGCCAGCGCGACTGCGGAGCGCAGTCTCCGGTCCCCATCCGCGACCCTCCAGAATCGCCTCGAGAAGATTTTCAGCGGTCCCGCTCGGAGCATCTTTTTTAAATCGGTGGTGCATCTCCACGATTTCCGGATGGTAGGTTTCGGGAAGAAGTTTGGCAGCCTTGCGGGTTAAAAAGAGGAGCAGATTGACCCCGATGGAGTAATTTCCGGCCCAGACCATGGGAATTTTATCGCTGCAGGCGCGGATCCGTTCCGCTTCTTCCGCGGTGTGTCCGGTCGTGCCGATGACCAGTGGTTTCCCATGGGCCGCGCACAATTCTGCTAGGCCGGGGGTGCTTTCGTGGGAACTAAAATCCACGACCACTCCGGAATCAGCCATCGAGTCCTTCGGGTTCGAGGCGATGTCGCAGGCAGCCACGATACGGCAACCTTCCTCTTCTGCAACGGAGGTAATGGCTTGGCCCATGCGCCCTTCGGCACCATTAAGAAGTATTGGCATAGTCATGAAGATAAACGTAGCGCGGGTGGGTTCGGGCGATCAATCACTAACCGTAACTGACCCCCGCTTGAGAAAAGTTGTTGTCGGGAAGGATTTTACCCTCTAACAAAAAGCGGTTTTATGTCTGTGGACCTCAAGAAATTGATCGAGGCTCTTCTGTTTTCAACTTCGGAACCTCTTGCTGTGCGTGAGCTGCATCGCGTGCTCGCGGGTGCCCACGAGCAATCGTTGGCGGATGCCGATGCGGAAGCGACGGCTGGCGAGGAGGAAGATTTCGTCGGCGAAGCGGCTGTGCCTCCACCGCCAGCTACTCCCCGTCTGCGCGAAATGATTCGTGAATTGCGGGATGATTGGCGTTCCAAGGATTCGGTCTATGACCTCGCCGAGACGGCCGATGGCTACCGCATGGTCGTGCGCCCCGCTTACGGGGATGCGGTTCGGCTACTGCGGAAAGAACCCCGACCAGCGCGCTTGAGCATGGCGGCTATGGAGACCCTCTCCATCGTTGCCTATCGCCAGCCGGTGACGAGGGCCGATATTGAGCGGATCCGTGGTGTCTCAGCCGACAGTGCTCTATCCCGTTTGGCGGAACACCAGCTGGTTGAGGCGACCGGAAGAGCGGAGCAGCCGGGTCGACCCATCGTTTACGGAACAACGGAAAAGTTTTTGGAATTTTGTGGAGTCAAATCGGTGGAAGATCTTCCCTCGTCCGATGTCCTGACCCCCGCCCGACTGGATGCCTGGTTGGGTGAAGACGAAGAAGAAGAGTCCCCCGGCACCGTCGATATGGGGCTTCCGGAAGTGGAATCGGAAACCGGAGATCCTCCCGAAGAAGAACAAACGGAGGAGGTCCGGTGAGCGAATCACTTACTGAACTGCGAGACCGCATCAACCGGATTGACCGTGACTTGGTTGCAGCTCTTGACGAGAGAGTTCGCCTGGCGGCACAGATCGGGCAGACGAAAGCGCGCGATGGAGTGCCGGTCTTCGATCCGGCTCGGGAGGATGATGTCCTGGATCGGGCGGAAGCCGCGGGGGATGGATCATTTCCCACCCACGCATTACGGAGAATATTTCGGGAAATCATCTCGGCCTCCATTTCTCACCAAAAACAATTGGTGATCGGTTTTCTCGGGCCGGAATCCACTTTCACCCACCAGGCGGCCAGAGAATGCTTTGGCTCCAGCGTGGAATTTCGTGCGTATCGTACGATCCCCGAGGTATTCCGGGCCGTAGAGCGCGGGGCGGTGGACTACGGGGTGGCGCCGGTCGAAAATTCGATTCAGGGATCGGTTTTTGCCACCCTCGATTCGTTGGTCGATGCGGACCTGCGTATCATCGCCGAGAGGCGGTTGAGCATCGAGCATTGCCTGATTTCCAGAGAGGAGTTGAGCGATATTCAACGTGTCTACTCCAAAGACCAAGCACTCGGCCAATGCCGGGATTGGTTGGCGCTCAACTTGCCACACGCGGAGCTTATCGACGCTACATCCACGGCGCGGGCGGTTGAGATTGCAGCAGGGGAGAAGGGGTCGGCGGCTATTGCCGGTGCACTTGCAGCCGCCGAGTATGATTTGCCTGTTCTGGAAAGAGGGATACAGGACGTGCGGAATAATTACACGCGTTTCCTCGTTCTCGGGCGTCCGGAGTCGGCGCCCTCCGTTCCCCAGGAACGGGCGCGGACCGCTCTCGTATTGACGATCTCCGACGCACCGGGTGCCTTGCAGTTGGCTTTGGGACCATTTGCCGAGCGCGGGATTAACCTGAGTCGGATCGAGTCCAGACCCAGCCGCAAGAAGGCTTGGGATTATCTCTTTTTCATCGAGTTTGCCGGGCACGAGGAATCGCCCGAAGTGGCGGAAGTGCTTGAAAAATTGAGGTCTATCTGTCCCCTTGTAAAAGTGTTGGGCAGTTTCCCAGTGGCAGACAAACTTGACTGATTGATCCACGAGCCGAACATTGCACTACTATTTCAACAAATTGCGTTCACAACAATTATGGCCATTTTCCCGAGCAGACGAAGTCACAAAAGCCCAATTACCAAGAGGTGTGAGGATGACTCCGTCACCAAATTGCGGCTGAAATACGCTCCCTATTATTACACTTTTGACCGCCAAGAGGGAACTCAGGTTTGGCGGGACGGGAAATCCTACACTATGCTCTCGAGCAATGACTATCTCGGATTGGGTTCTCACCCGAAAGTCATTGAGGCGGGCAAGGCAGCTATCTCGAAGTGGGGTAGCAGCACGACGGGTGCACGGTTGGCAAACGGTAGCCGCTCCTATCATACGGAGTTGGAGGAAGAATTGGCTGATTTTATCGGCAAGGAAGCCTGCCACATTCACGCTGCGGGTTATCTCTCCTGTATGTCGGCAGTGGCGACATTCGCCGAACGCGGCGATCTGATCGTAGTCGACAAAAACGTTCACTCTTCCCTTTGGTCGGGGATCAACCTCAGTGGGGCGTCTGCGGAACGTTTCATTCACAACAACCCGGACGACCTCAAGGACGTGCTGGTTCATGAGGACCCAGCCCGGGCGAAACTCCTCCTCTTTGAGGGTGTATATTCCATGGAAGGCCACGTAGCCCGTATGCCCGAGCTTATCGATGTTGCCCGCGATAACGACATGTTCTCGGTGATGGATGATGCCCACGGCTTCGGCGTGATGGGACCCGGCGGCAGAGGAACGGCAGCACACTTCGGGCTGGAGTCGGAGGTGGATGTGATCTCGGGGAGCTTCTCAAAGGCACTCTCAAGCACGGGCGGTTTTGTTGCCAGTTCCCGGTCGATGATCGATTATTTGCGCACCCATTCGAAACAGACGATCTTCAGCGCGGCGATCGCCCCCACCCAGGCCGCTTGTGCCCTCGCTTCCCTGCGTTTGCTCAAGGAAGAGCCGGAACATTTGGAGCGTCTCTGGCACAACACCCGCCGCTACAAGAAAATGTTGCTGGATTTGGGGCTCGATACCTGGGGCAGTGAAACACCGGCCATGCCGATCGTTCTCGGAACGAAGGAGCGGGTTTACGCCTTTTGGAAGGATCTTCTCTCAAAAGGGGTTTTCACGGTCATGTCCGTAGCACCGGGAGTTCCTCCCGGCAAAGATCTTGTGCGGACCGCAATCTCAGCCCGCCATTCCGACGAAGACTTGGATAAAGTCGGCGAGGCAATTGCCTTCGCCGCTAGAAATCTATAGCTAGCTGGTCACCCATCTACAGTGGGGGATTGCTGAAGCCTTCTTCTCGGAAAACCACAAGGGGAGCTTATTCGCCTCGCGGAAACATAATTGCCCAATGCTGATCATCTGTCCGTTAAGAAGCCGGGGCTGAAGCCCCCGCCCACTTCCCTGCGGTGGCGCGGCGACAAGCGCCGGACCCTACGTGGATCAGAACGGCGCGGCGACAAGCGCCGGACCCTACCTTTACGGATTAGGATTTCAATGATCCCACCCGTAGGGACCCGACCTTGTGTCGGGCCGTCTTCTACCTCTTGAAGCTTGGCAGTAACCGTTGGCGGATATAGTCGATTGCCAAGCTATAATAGATTCAGTTTGCCTGATTAAAACGGGTAGAATGTTACAAAGATTCTGTTTTGCTGGAAAAAACTGACCTGAAATCGCTGGATCGCCCGAGAATTAGTTGATTTACTGGTGATGCTTGGTCAGTGTCGCCGTTTCCATGCGTTTCTCCCTTCCTTCCATCTTCCCGATACTACTACTACTATCGGGTCTGTTTGCAGTTTCTGGTCTACCAGCCCAGGAGCTTGAATCACCGACGGTGGTCAAGGAAGTACGGGTTCTGTATGATGGATTTCCTTCGGTGAGTGAGGCTTTGATCCGTGGAAATATTCAGGTTCAGAAAAACGCCCTTTTCCAGCAGGCAGCGGTAGACCGGTCGATTCGGTCCCTCTACCGGACCGACTTTTTTGAGTTCATCACCGCAGATGTGGATGAGGTGGGGGGGGATGAAGTCGTTGTCACCTTTCGGGTGAAAGCGAAATACCGGATTGAACGGATCGAGTTTCGGGGCAATGACAAGATCAGTAATTCGCGATTGCGCGATGAGATTTCCACCGAGGAAGGCGATTTCTTTGATGAGTTTAGGGCTAAATCCGATCAGGACTCTATTTTGGCTCTATATCTGACGAAAGGGTATTCGAACGTCGATGTGGACTACGAGTCCATTCGCGACGATGCAACCGGAAGAGTCGATGTGATCTTTACGATATCCGAAGGCCAAAAAGTGCGTGTGGGAGATATTACTTTCACGGGGATCGGTGACATTTCCGCCTCCAGACTCCGCAGTATCATGCAGCTTAAGGAATGGAATTTTTTCACATCATGGCTGACGGGATCCGGTCGTTTTGATCCAGATCTCTTGATCGATGACCGCCAAACCCTCTTGGCTTACATTCGGGACCAAGGTTACTTGGACGTGGAGATACCGGAATCAGCTCTCACCATCAGCTATCCGAAGGCAAATGTAGTCGATATTAATGTGGAGGTGGATCTCGGGAAGCAGTATTCGGTCGGGACCATTGCTATCGCGGGGAACACTCTTTTCGGGGATGAAGAGATCTTAGAGGCGATTGATCTGGAGCCCGGCGACGTATTTTCTCCCTCGAAAGTAGGGGCAGCTGGTGAGGAGATTCGACTCTTTTACGGTGCGGATGGCTATCTGGAGACTTTCGTGCGTGCGATGCGTTCTCCCAACCTGGAGACGGGAGCCATCGATTTGACCTACAGGGTTTCGGAAAGCGGCAAGTTTGAAGTCGAGTCGATCAATATTCAGGGCAACACGAAGACTAAAAGCATCGTGATCATCCGTGAGCTGGCTCTCGCGCCCGGACAAACCTTTGACTTGGTGCGGATGCGCAACAGTCAGTTGCGATTGGAGAATACGCGCTACTTTGATTCAGTATCCCTGCGACCGGAATCCACCAACATCCCCGGCAGAAAAGATTTGAGCATCGTTGTTCAGGAAGGGCGGACCGGAAACCTGACTTTCGGGGCTGGCTTCAGCTCACTGGAGAAGGCGGTCTTTTTCGCTGAGATCAGCCAGGGGAATTTTGATATCTTCAACTGGCGTTCCTATTTTCAAGGCGATGGGCAAAAATTCCGTCTCCGGTTTCAGATTGGTTCCCGGAGCAATGAGGTCGTTCTCTCCTTTGAGGAGCCGTGGTTGTTTGAGCAACGGTTGGCTCTTGGTTTTGAGTTGTTCCGCCGGGAAACAGATTTTAACAGTTCGGTTTACAACGAGTTGCGAACCGGTTTTGAAGTCTATTTGCGCAAGCGCCTCTTTGAACTCGTCGAGGGCCGGTTGAGTTACAGTCTGGAGCAAGTTAATATTTTTGACGTAGCCGAGGATGCCTCGGACCAGATCAAAGACGAAGAGGGTGATAATTTAATTTCCAAAGTAGGCGGCACCCTGATCCGCGATACACGCGATCGACTCATTCTTACCCGCACAGGGAATCGGGTGGAATTTAACACGCAGGTTGCTGGCGGCCCTTTTGGTGGAGATATTGACTATTGGAAGAATCAATTCCGCGCCTCCCAATTTATCCCAACCTTTGACGCTTTGAATCAGGGGATGGCCTTTTTCGGGAGAATTGGGACAATTGTCCCCTACGGTGACAGCGATGTTCCCTTCTTCGACCGATGGTTCCTCGGTGGTCCGAATACCCTTCGAGGGTTTGGCTTCCGCGATGTTGGACCGAAAGACGAGAATAACGAGCCGATCGGCGGTAATTCTTTCGCCTACCTCTCGGCTGAATACATGTTCCAATTGGCCCAACCCCTTGAGTTCGTGCTCTTCTACGATTGGGGATTCGTGAATCCTGAAGACTGGGATTTCAATTCTGCCGGATACAACGATAACTGGGGATTTGGCTTTCGCGTATTCATTCTCGGGGCTCCCCTTCGGTTGGATTTCGGGTTTCCCATTACCTCAGACGATAATAATGACGATGGAATGCAGTTTAATTTTTCATTCGGCACCCGCTTCTGATAACAATACTTGAAAGAACAAGTTTTTTCGTTCCACTGAAACTCATCTAACACAAAATCCTATGATCAAAAAAAACATCACTATCCTATTCGCCCTCTTGGCAGGGTCTATTTTTGCAACCGCCCAAGATGCGCCAAAAATCGCCATTGTTGATTTGGACCTCGTCCTGAGTCAGTACGACAATTTCAGCGAGGCGAAAACTGAGCTGCAGAGTCAGCAACAGCGTGCAGACGCGGAACTTCGCCCTATGGTCGATTCCATCAATGCCCTGCGTGAAGAAATTCAAGCAGTTGCCGACCGTATCAACAATCCGACCAGCAGCGAAGAGTCCCAAATGGAGGCCCGTCGTGAAATGCAAACTTTGCAGGCTCAGCTTGAACAAAGTGCCGTCGAATTCCAACGCTTACGCGCAGAAGCTCAAAGGACAATTGCCCAGAGAGAACAAAACATGATGGCTATGGTTCTTGATGATTTACGTGGTGCCGCTGCTACTGTTGCAGAAAACGAAGGCTATGACCTTGTCCTCAGCAGCCAGAATCAAATCGTTCTTTTCTTCAGCGGTGCGATGGAAATCTCTGATGAGGTTCTCGCCGAGTTGCAGAAAGAGGGTGAGTCTGAGTAATATCAGTCACCAATCAGCACGATTTTTCGGAGCCAGTGAGAATCATTCGAGAGTGTAGTATTCCCTCGAAATTCTCACTGGGCTATTTCGTTATGACTCCTTGAGAATTTAGCCGATATCAATTAATGAGGTTTTCGGTTTCATTTGCAGATTTCTTGTCCGAGGTTGGCGCATGCGATGTCGAAGGGGAATGGCGCGGTGAAATCCAGGGCATTTCGACCTTGAAAGAGGCACAGGAGGGAGATTTATCCTTTTTGGGCAATTCGAAATACACACATGATGTGTCCATAAGCGAAGCTTCTGTCATCTTGGTGCCAGCGAGCTTTGAAGGGAAACCAAAGCCGGGGCAGACATACATCCGTCTGGAAAATCCATCCTTTGCATTAAGTCTATTCTGTAGAGATTTGGAAAAACGGTTTTGGCCTCGGCCTCCTTCGGGAATTCACCCGACAGCCACCATTGATCGAGACGCTTCCGTTCATGAAACCGCTTCGGTCGGGCCCTACTGCTTGGTCTCTGCGGGTGCGAAGATCGGTGCCAACGCCGTCCTGATGTCTCATGTCAGCCTGGGCTACAGTGCTGTCGTGGGAGAGGGTAGTTGCCTCCTTAGCCAGGTGACCGTGGGGCACTTTTGTGAAATTGGGCGAGAGGTCATCTTAAATCCCGGTGTTGTTATCGGTGCGGATGGTTTTGGCTACGAGACTGCCAACGGAGTACACTACAAGGTGCCTCAAATCGGTGCAGTTATTATTGAGGATCACGTGGAGATCGGTGCCAATACGACAATTGATCGAGCCCGATTCGACGAGACGCGCATCGGCGAGGGTACGAAGATCGATAATCTTGTCCAAATCGGTCACAATGTACGCATCGGGAAGCATTGCTTGATTGTCGCACAGGTTGGGATAAGCGGAAGTACAACGCTAGAGGATTTTGTGGTCATCGGCGGACAAAGCGGCGTGGTTGGACACATCACTATCGGCAAGGGTACGCAGGTGGCTGCGCAGAGCGGGGTTTCCAAAAACATTGCTCCTGGTAGTGTGATTCAGGGCTCTCCGACTGTGGATATTCGACTCTATCGGAAAATCTCAGCTCTCCAGCGGAAGTTGCCCGATCTTTTCAAACGATTTAATGCCTTGGAGCAGAAGGAGCACAACCCGAGTAGCTGATGAAGGAAGCACAATTAAAAATATTTTCTGGAAGTTCCAATCCCGAACTTACTACAAAAATATGCGACTTTATCGGCATAGCCGCTGGGCAAGTCACGGTAAACAGTTTTCCGGATGGGGAAACCTTCGTGAAGTTTGATGAGAACATACGGGGGGATGATATTTTCATCATTCAAAGCACATCCCTCCCGGCGAATCATCATATCATGGAGTTGCTGATCATGATCGATGCAGCCAGACGGGCGTCGGCGAATAGAATAACTGCTGTCATTCCATTTTATGGCTACGCCCGACAGGACCGGAAAGATCAGCCCCGTGTGCCCATTACTTCCAAGCTCGTTGCCAATCTGCTCGTTGCCGCCGGGGCGAACAGGGTTCTCACCATGGACCTCCACGCACAGCAGATCCAAGGATTCTTCGATATCCCGGTCGATCACCTCTATGCTTCTCCCATCGTATACGAATACCTGCGATCACTGAAAACCGAGAGTTTGACAGTCTTCTCACCCGATGTGGGCGGGATGAAAATGGCAGCCGCCTACGCGGATATGCTTGGTTGCCCTTTGGGGTTCTGTGCAAAAAGGCGGATGAATGCCGAAACCGTCGAGGCTTTCAATATTGTTGGAGAGGTCGAAGGATGCGACATTTTGATCGTTGACGATATGACCGAGACCGCAGGGACTTTGGTTTCAGCTGCAAAGCTTCTTAAAGAGCATGGAGCCCGAAGCGTAATGGCTGCAGTGACTCACGGCACAATCAATGAGATCGGTTACCAGCGATTGAGTCAGGGTCACATCGACCGTCTGATTACGACCGATACTGTCAAAGTTGATACGAGGGATCTTCCGATCAAGATATTGACGGTCTCTTCCCTTTTGGGTGAGGCAATCAAGCGGATCCATGGGAATTCCAGCGTCACCTCTCTCTTTCGAGTAAAGGGTTATTGATCAATCATTCAGTAATTGCTGTTTGCTCAGTTCGGTTTCTCGATACAACGTTTCCTAGATAAATTATGAAGCTCTGGGTAAAGTTTGTTCTATTGATCGCCGTATTCCTCCTCGTCCTGGGAGGATTAGGCGTGTTCAAATTTAATCAGATCCAAACGGCAATCGCGATGGGTGCCAAAATGGCACCGCCACCACCAACTGTTGGGGTAGCGGAGGCAAAGACCGAGTCTTGGGAAATTAATATCTCCGCCATCGGAACCCTTACGGCGAGTGAGGGAGTGACCATGGCTTCCGAGGTCTCTGGGCGCGTGGTCCAAATCAATTTCGATTCCGGACAGGAGGTGAAGAAAGGAGATCTTCTGCTGGTCCAAGACCATTCCATCGAATCGGCAAATCTTGCAGCATCCAAAGCGAGCATGGTTCTGGCCGAGGTTGATTTCAAGCGGTCCAAGGATCTGCTCGACAAGAACACCATCGCCCAAGCCGATTTTGATTCGGCAAATGCTCAGAAGCAGCGGGCGGAGGCCGATGTGCAGGCTATTCAGGCCGCAATAGAGAAGAAGAGGATTGAAGCACCGTTCTCTGGTCAACTCGGTATTCGCCAAGTCAGTCTGGGGGAGCTCCTTTCTGCAAACACAGCTATCGTGGTCCTGGAAGCATCGGATCCGCTCTACCTCGATTTCTCGCTTCCGCAGCGGGAGTTGAGTCGTATCGCCGTCGGGCAGAGCGTTTCGTTTGGCGTCGATGCCTACACGGACAAAACCTTTACCGGGAAGGTGGAGGCAATTAGCCCCCGCGTTAATCCGGGCACCCGCAATGTGGAAATTCGCGTTGCGGTTCCAAACCCGAAGAAAGAGCTTCGCTCGGGAATGTTTGCCCGTCTCCGCTTGGATCTGGGCACAGAAAACAAATGGATTGTCATCCCCGACACGGCCATCAGCTATAATCCATATGGCAATGGAGTCTACGTCGTAAAAGAGTTGGAGAAGGAAGACGGGTCGACTTACCAGGGCGTCCGTCAGGTTTTTGTCGATATCGCTGACCGCCGGGGTGATCTCGTTGCGGTAAGTAAAGGGATCGAAGAGGGCGAAAAGGTGGTCGTCATCGGAGCGGCAAAGCTCAGTGATCGCTCGCCGGTCAAAATCGATAACTCGATCCTTCCCGATGCCAAAGCTAACCCGACTCCCGCAGAGGGATAAAACCGGCCCACTGATCCGAGCATGAAATTTACGGATATATTCATCCGTCGACCGGTTCTCGCAACCGTCGTCAGTCTCCTGGTCCTCCTCCTTGGTTTGGCTTCGATCTATCGCCTAAACGTGCGGCAGTTCCCTCAGACCGACGTGTCTGTTGTTACGGTCAGTACGGTTTACATTGGGGCCGACGCAGAGTTGGTTCAGGGCTTCATAACAACTCCACTGGAACGGGTCATCGCCAGCGCTGAGGGAATTAGTTACCTGGAGTCCTCCAGCTCGGCGGGGATCAGTTCCATTTCGGCTCACCTCGAGTTGAACTATGATCCGATCAAGGCACTCACCCAGATCAACTCGAAGATCAACCAAGTGCGCAATCAACTCCCGCCGGAAGCGGAGGAGCCGGTCATTGATATCGAGCAAGCAGACAGCCAGATCGCTTCTATGTATCTGGGATTCTACTCGGACGATTTACAGGGCAACGAAATTACCGATTACCTGACTCGGGTCGTCCAGCCGCGTCTTTCAGCGGTCGCCGGGGTGCAGGAGGCCGAGATCCTCGGTGGGCAGACGTTTGCCATGCGCGTATGGCTCGATCCAAATAAGCTGGCGGCCTTTGAACTGACCGCTTCTGATGTTCGCCAGGCCTTGGCGGCGAACAATTTCCTCTCGGCGGTTGGACAAACAAAGAGCGAGTTTATACAGATATCCATTACCGCTAACACGGACCTTCAGGATGCTGAGCAATTTCGAAATCTGGTCGTTCGCGAACAAGACGGGACGATTATCCGTTTGGGTGATGTCGCTAATGTAGTCCTTGGTGCCGAAAACTATGATGTCGACGTCCGCTTTAATCAGAAGGGCGCGATTTTTATGGCGATTTACGTGCTCCCTACCGCCAATACTCTCGATGTTATTGCCGGGGTGCGGGAAACACTTCCGGTCATCGAGGAGAATTTACCCGGAAGTCTGAAGCTCGGTATTCCCTACGATTCGACGAAATACATTCAGGATGCAATTAGTGAAATTGGCTCCACCCTCACGGAAACTCTTTTCATCGTTGTCATCGTGATTTTCCTTTTCATTGGTTCCTTCCGGGCGGTGACAATTCCAGTGGTGGTCATGCCGCTCTCGCTAATCGGAGCGGTTTTCCTGATGCTGGTCTTCGGCTTTACGATTAACTTGCTGACCCTGCTTGCGATCGTACTCTCGGTTGGCTTGGTGGTCGACGATGCGATCGTGGTCCTCGAGAATATCGAGCGCCATATTCGGATGGGAAAGAGTCGATTCGATGCGGCCATCGATGGAGCGCGGGAGCTGGTGGGTCCGATCATCGCGATGACCCTGACGCTGGCAGCAGTTTATGTCCCGATCGGATTCCAGGGGGGGTTGACTGGTGCTTTGTTCC